>ERZ650312.674-NODE-674-length-19098-cov-17.440267_pt1 | contig 19098 bp, 17 predicted proteins | sample MGYA00376248_ERZ650312 | MGnify/ENA primary metagenome ERZ650312 (study PRJEB26733, sample SAMN07839316) | wastewater metagenome | biome: urban; feature: wastewater treatment plant; material: waste water | place: USA: North Carolina | collected 2016-07-28 ... | reverse complement strand
GAAACGGTAATTTGCTCAATACCAATGCAGATACCATTGCATCGAGTTTAGCAGTGGCTTTATCAGCACATTTTGAAGTAAATTTGGCGTATTGTTTTGAAAAAAACGGAGTTTTAGAAAATATTGATGATGAAAATTCTGTCATTGCTAAAATAACGCCAGAAACGTATATTCAACTCAAAGAAAAAAACATCGTCAATGACGGAATGATTCCGAAAATCGATAATGCTTTTGCAGCGATAGAAAAAGGCGTAAAATCCGTTTTTATCCTCAAAGAAACTTTTTTGAAGAAACTAATTAATGAAAACAACAGAACCAGTGGAACAGAAATCACCCAATAATTTTTTAGAACTTGGCGAAAACGCGGTTGAATTGCTCAAAAACCTCATTTCTATCCCTTCTTACAGCAAAGAAGAAGACAAAACGGCTGATTTAATCGAGAAATATTTACAAGAAAAAGGGGTAAAAACGCATCGCGAAAAGAATAATATTTGGGCATTTAATCATAATTTTTCTCCCGAAAAACCTACCATTTTGCTCAATTCTCACCACGATACGGTAAGACCCAATTCTGGTTATACTTTAGACCCTTTTACACCGATTGTAAAGGATGGAAAACTGTACGGTTTAGGCAGTAATGATGCAGGTGGAGCTTTGGTTTCTTTGATGGCGGCTTTTTTATATTTTTATAATGCTAAAGATTTAAAATACAATTTCATTTACGCAGCAACCGCCGAAGAAGAAAATTCGGGTTTAGATGGAGTAGAATCGGTGCTTCCGCATTTCGGAAATTTAGAATTTGCAATTGTAGGCGAACCAACAGAAATGCAAATGGCAATTGCCGAAAAAGGCTTGATGGTGGTAGATTGTGAAGCTTCGGGAACTTCTTCTCACGCTGCTCATTTTAATGATGATAATGCCATTTATAACGCTTTGAAAGATATTGAATGGATTAAAAATTATCAGTTCCCGAATACTTCTGAAGTTTTAGGAGACGTAAAAATGACGGTTACGGTCATTAATGCGGGCAAATTGCACAATATGGTTCCTAATACGTGTACTTTTACCATAGATGTTAGAACTACAGACCAATACAGCAATAGAGAAGTGTTGCAAATTATCAGAGAAAATATAAAAAGTAAAGCCGAAGCCAGAAGTTTTAGGCTCAATTCTTCTTCTATTCCGTTAGACCATCCTGTGATAAATGCAGGTTTAGAATTAGGAAGAATTACTTACGGTTCACCTACTACTTCAGACCAAGCTGTGATTCCGTTTCCATCGCTTAAAATGGGACCAGGTTTGTCTTCTCGTTCTCATAGCAGTGACGAGTTTATTTATGTAGATGAAATTTTAGATGGCGTAAAAATTTACATTCAATTACTATCAAAAATAGTTTTTTAAAATAATTTGGGCAGCTTTATCCGCCTTCCGCTCCCAATCTTTTTTTTGCCAAAGCTTTTCCAGCCGCAAAAAAAGGATTTCCGCTCAAATCGAGGAACGAGATTCATCGATTCATATAAAAAAATAGAAAAGATGAGATAAGTCGGGCTGCACCTTTCAACAATGGTAAAAATAGAATTTTAAATTAATTAATTTAAAAGTTAATAAGCCGCGAAGCGGCGAAATCAATAGCATAGGGCAAAGCCCTATGAAAATGTTAAGATAACAAAATAGCCCTGAAAGGGCGAAATCAAAAGATAACTTGTTAAAAAGAAAACATAAAAATTAATTTGCGCCTTTGCGTTTAAAACCAACAAAATGAGCAAAAAACTTTGGCAAAAAAATAATTTATCCGAAAATCAGCACGCTGCTTTGGTAGAAAAATTTACCATTGGCAGAGATGCAGAATTTGATTTGCAACTCGCAAAATACGATGTTTTGGGCAACAAAGCACACGTAAAAATGCTATCAACCATCGGTTTGATAGAAGAATCTGAATTGCCAAAAATTTTAGAAGAATTAGACCTTATTGCTGTCCAAATCGAAGAAGGAAAGTTCATCATCGAAGACGGAATCGAAGACGTACACTCTCAAATCGAATTTCAATTGACAAAGAAATTAGGAGATATTGGCAAGAAAATTCACTCTGCACGTTCTAGAAACGACCAAGTTTTGGTGGATATTAAACTCTTCCTCAAAAATGAAATTCTAGAAATTAAAGATTTGGTAAAAAATCTTTTCCAGACTTTACAAAAATTAAGCAATCAGCATCAAGATAAGCTCATTCCCGGTTATACGCATTTTCAAATTGCGATGCCTTCCTCTTTTGGACTGTGGTTTGGAGCTTATGCAGAAGCGTTGATAGACGATTTAGAAATGCTTTTGGCGGCGTATAAAATCACCAATAAAAATCCTTTAGGTTCTGGCGCTGGTTATGGTTCTTCGTTTCCGATTAATCGTACTTTAACTACAGAATTACTGGAATTTGAAACACTGAATTACAATGTAGTTTATGCACAAATGACACGCGGAAAATCTGAAAAAACTTTGGCAACTGCCATTTCAGCTATTGCGCATACTTTGAGCAAATTAGCGTATGATGTTTGTCTATACATGAATCAGAATTTCGGATTTATCACATTTCCAGATACTTTCACTACGGGAAGCAGCATTATGCCGCACAAAAAAAATCCAGATATTTTTGAATTAATTCGTGGTAAATGTAATATTTTGCAAGGCGTTCCTACAGAATTAACTTTGCTCACCAATAATTTACCTTCTGGTTATCACCGAGAAATGCAATTGACCAAAGAAGTGCTTTTTCCTGCAATTAATACCATCAAAGATTGTCTTTACATCACAGAATATACCTTGAATCACATTCAGGTAAAAGATAATATTTTGGAAGACGAAAAGTATCAATACCTTTTCAGTGTGGAGAATGTAAATGATTTGGTTTTGAATGGAGTTTCGTTCCGTGATGCTTATGTGCAAGTTGGTCAAAGTATTGAAAATCAAAATTTTGAACCGAATAAAAACTTAAATCATACGCACGAAGGAAGCATCGGAAATCTTTGCAACGAAGAAATTTTGCAAGAATTTACCAAAGTTTTCGAAAAATTCAAGTAATATTTGATTTCAACATAAAAGAAAGGCTTTAGAACAAACTAAAGCCTTATTTTTTATAAGAATTTTATTTTTTATTTTCTAGAATTTTATAGGCAGTTTCTCTTTTAATTTCGTTTAGAACAATGCTGCTGTGGTATTGGTAAATATTGGGGGTGTTTGCTAAAACGTTGGTAATGAAGTTGTTATAACTATCGATGTTTTTGGTGGCAATTTTTAGCATAAAATCATAAGTTCCAGAGAGACTTAGCACTTCTTGTACTTCTTCGTATTTCACAATTTCCTGCTCAAATTCGTCTAGAGATTTTTTCGATTGATTTCTAATGGTAACGTTGCAATATGCTACTAAATCTACCCCAATTTTTTTGCGGTTAAGTACGGCAGCATACTTTTCTATTGTCCCATTTTTTTCTAGATGTTTTATCCTTTCGTAGGTTGGTGTAAAAGACAGTCCGATTTTTTCTCCTATTTCTTTTACAGAATAATTGGAGTTCCTTTGCAGTAAATCGAGAATTTGTAAATCTTTATTATCCAAGTTTTCCATTTGTTAAAATTAGTGGAGAACAAATATATCAAAAAAATGAATATCTTTCTTTTATATTAACAAACTGGCTTTTTTTCTTTCTAAAATGTATATTTTTGTGCCTATGATTCTCAACCAAATTTTCACCAACCAAAGAACAGGAAATCACACTCCAACGGTAGTTTCTAGAACAGATTTTCAGCGAGATTTTGATCGAATAATTTTTTCTTCGGCATTTAGAAGATTGCAAAACAAAACCCAAGTTTTTCCGCTTCCTGGTAGTGTTTTTGTACATAATAGATTAACACATTCTCTAGAAGTTTCTTCTGTTGGTAGGAGTTTGGGCAGTTTAGCAGGTGAATTTATTTCTAAAAAATTTGAAAATGAATTATCTGAGGAATCAAACAATTTTTATCTCTATAATCTCAATAATGTGATTGCAGCAGCTTGTCTTTGTCATGATGTAGGCAATCCTGCATTTGGGCATTCTGGCGAAGATGCTATTGCTTCTTATTTTGAAAAAAATGAAAAAGATTTAAAATCTAAATTTTCCGAAAAAGAATGGGCAGATTTGGTGAATTTCGAAGGAAATGCCAATGCAATACGAGTGCTTACACATCAACAAAACGGTAAAGATGAAGGCGGTACTCAATTAACTTTTACCACTTTAGCAAGCATTGCCAAATATCCTTGCGAAGCCATTGCTAAGAAAAAAGGACACATCAATCGTAAGAAATTTGGGTTTTTCCAAAGCGAAAAAGAGACTTTTTTAGACATCGCAAAATCTACCAAAATGGTGGAAGAAAGTGGTGAACCTACTATTTTTAAGCGCCATCCTTTCGTTTGGTTGGTAGAGGCGGCAGATGATATTTGTTATAATATTATTGATATGGAAGATGCCCACAGATTGGGCATTATCGCTACCAATGATTGCGAAAATCTTTTCATTGATTTGATAAAATCTGTAAATAAAACAGAAGAAAGAAAAGTGAATGAAAAGCTAAGTTTCATTAGCAATAAAAACGAAAGAATTTCTTATCTAAGAGCCAAAGTTATCAATGCTTTAATCACTAAATCTAATTCGTTATATCAAGAGAATTTTGATAACATTTTGAATGGAAGTCAAGACAAAGCTTTACTCGATATTTTCAGAACAGAAAGTTCTTCGTTCCAAGAAGTAGAGCGTTTTTCTATTGAGAGAATTTATGGACACAGAAGTGTGGTAGAGATAGAAAATGCTGGGTATAATGTAATGTATGAATTGCTAAATCATTTTATTCCGCCGATTATTTTAGAAAAAGAACAAAGGAAATCTTATGACAAAAAAGCACTTCAACTTTTACCAGCACAATTTATTTATGAAAACGCTTCGGTTTATGAGAGAGTTCTGGGCGTGCTAGATTTTGTAAGCGGAATGACGGATAATTTTGCCACAGATTTATATCGAAAAATTAAAGGAATTGATATTGGGATGACGATGTAAGATGTCTTTAATCATTTGGATTTTTATAGTTTACTGTTTCAATATTTTTTTTGTAACTTTATAGAAATTCAGCTACTAACTAATAAAATATAAAAACTATGGGATATTTAGGAATTATAGTCTTTTTAGGACTAGTAACATTATTTGCTTCTTTTTTTACGGTGAAGCAAGAAACAGCAGCAATTGTGGAAAGATTAGGGAAATTTCATTCGGTAAGACACGCCGGATTACAATTGAAAATACCATTTTTAGACCAAATTTCTAAACGTATGAATCTTAGAATTCAGCAGTTAGACGTGATGATAGATACCAAAACATTGGATAATGTTTTTGTTAAAATGAAAATTTCTGTTCAGTATCAGGTAATTAGAAGTCAGGTTGCAGATGCATTTTATCGTTTAGAAAGTCCACACGATCAGATTACTTCTTATGTTTTTGATGTGGTAAGAGCAGAAGTTCCAAAACTTAAATTAGATGATGTCTTCTTGAAAAAAGATGATATCGCTATTGCAGTAAAAGCAGAATTACAAGAAGCAATGCAAAGTTATGGTTATGATATTATTAAAGCTTTGGTTACAGATATAGATCCAGATGAACAAGTAAAACATGCTATGAATCGTATTAATGCTGCGGAACGTGAGAAAACTGCCGCAGAATACGAATCTGAAGCACAAAGAATTAGAATTGTAGCCGTAGCAAAAGCTGAAGCAGAATCTAAAAAATTACAAGGTCAAGGTATTGCAGATCAGCGTAGAGAAATTGCGAAAGGTCTAGAAGAATCTGTAAGAATGCTGAACAATGTAAATATTGGTTCACAAGAAGCATCTTCGCTTATTGTAGTTACGCAGCATTATGATACGCTACATTCTATAGGTGCTAACAATAGAAGTAACTTGGTTCTCTTGCCTAACTCGCCAACTGCAGCTAGCAATATGCTAAATGATATGATGGCGGCTATGGTTTCAGCTTCAAAATTAGAAGAAGCAGATAAAGCAAATTATCCAAAACCACCGAAACAACACGGTCATTAAAAACAAAAAATCCCGAGAAATTTTCTCGGGATTTTTTATTGCTTTATTTTGATTAAGTTTTGTTCAATAATAGTAGATTCTTCAATTTTATCACCGTTAGAATCTTTTTTTTCCAAATTAAGTACAATATTTGGATAATTTACTTGCATAAAAGTCTTAAACTCATCAAGGTTTTTGAACAAATTAAAACTTTCTTTATTTTCTTCATAAATTACACCTTTAGTTCTTCTTGCGGCTGCACTAGCTATTAGACCTCCCCACATTGCTGCACTATTGCTTGTAAAGTAATCTTTTACATATAAATATCCACCTTTATTTTCGGCTTTTAAATAATAAATACCTCCATCCCAAGATTGTCCTTTGTCTTCGGCGCTAAAAGCTTTTGATAATTCATATATGTGGATGTATAAATCTTTTCCATCAGATATTGCAAATGCCTTTTTAAATTTTTTTCCTTTATTATCCATATCATTAAATCTAAACGCAATTTGATCTTCTGTGTATGGTGCAGATAGATTTTTTTGAGTAGAAGGTGTTTTACTTCTAAATTCTTCGAAAGTTAAATAAACTCCTTTAGGATAATCAGAAACATTAAAATTTTGAGCATTAAAGAAATTAGAAAAACTGATTAGTAATAAAGTAATTAGTGTTTTTTTCATTGAAATTGATTTTTATTTTTAACAAAGATATATTTTTTTTAAATTTGAAAAGATATTTTTTATTAAAATGAAAAAAGTTGTAATATTCTTTATTTGTTATTTAATTATAAACTCTTGTGTGAGCCCGATAAGTAAAAGCGATGATTATAAAAAGATTGCAGAAAGTCATAAAATAGTTGCGATTTTACCAACAAATGCAATTTTGGAAATTAAAAATGTAACAGATGTAAATAAGATAAGAGAACAAGAAAAAATAGAAAGTAAAAGTTTTCAAAAGAATATTTTTAATTGGCTAGAAAAAAGAAAAAAATTAAATCTTGTAGAAATTAATATACAAGATGTAGAAGAAACAAATAGGATTTTAAAGGAAAACGGTATAGAATCTGTAATTGGAAAATCTTACAAGGAAATTGCAAATATCCTAAATGTAGATGCCGTGATAGTTTCTAAAGTAACGATGGCAAAACCACTTACCAATTCTGAGGCCTTTTTTTCTTCATTAGCAACTGGCTTTGTTTTTGATTCAAAAGTAAATTCTGGTGATATTTCTATTTATGATAAAAATTCTTCTAAGGTTTTTTGGAACTTGAATCATATTTTTACAGGAACTTTTAGTTCAAATGAAAAACTTACAAATGATTTTTTAAGAATTGTAGTTAGAAGTTTTCCTTATAATAAACAAAAACTTAAATAAAAAAATCCCGAGAAATTTTCTCGGGATTATTTATTTGTGACCTCGACAGGATTCAAACCTGTAACCTTCTGAGCCGTAATCAGATGCGCTATTCAGTTGCGCCACGAGGCCGTTTTTCGGTTTGCAAATATAAGATTTTTTTGCGTTCTTTACCGTATGAAAAAGATTTTTTTTATTATTCTTTGTTTCTTTTTTGTTTTTTCTTGCAAAAAAGAAAATTACCAGCTAAAAACTGATGAGATTTTTATCTCGAAAAACGTTCGTTTTCAAGAAAATGGAGATTTTTTAACTTTAAAATCTGGAAAATTTACCTATAAAATTCCTCATTCTAAATTACCATATAAGAAAATAATGTTACTAAACGCCAGTTTGGTAGGCTATATTACAGAATTGGGAGCAGAGGAAAAAATCATTGGGGTTGCTAGTCCAGAATATATTTTTTCTGATAAAATCCATCAACTCATCAACGAAAATAAAATTCAAAATATAGGAAACGAACAGAAATATGATGTTGAAAAAATTTTAGCATACCATCCAGATGCTATTTTTACCAATTATGTTGCCAGTTTTGAAAACACGTATGATGTTTTGAAAAAAAATGGTATCGAAATCATTTTTTTAGATGAATATTTAGAAGAAAAACCATTAGAAAAAGTTGCTTATATTAAGGTTTTCGGTAAATTGCTAGGAATGGATAAATCTGCTGCTCTAATTTTTAATGAAATAGATAGTAATTACAATAATTATAAAAATTTGGCGCAAAAAACTGTCTTAAAACCAAAAGTTTTAACCAATGAAATGTATGGCAGTCAGTGGTTTGTAGCAGGTGGAAAAACACAAATTGCTCATTTTATACAAGATGCTGGTGCAGAATATATTTTCGGAGATAATACAGCATCAAAATCTACTCCCAAAAGTTTCGAGGAAGTCTTTGCTAAAGCAGAAAATGCACAATTTTGGGTAAATGTTGGCAATCATAAGAATAAGAAAGAATTACTCACTATTAATCCTAATTATGACAAAATGAAAGTCTATCAATCTGGCGAAATCTATACCATTGGAGGTAGTGAAAAAGGCAATGCCAATGATTATTTTGAAAGTGGAGTAGTGCGAGCAGATTGGGTGTTGAAGGATTATATTACAATTTTTCATCCAGAAATTTTCCCAAAAGATGGCTTAAAGTATATGAAAAGATTAAAATAATTCTATTTTTGTAGTAGAAATTTATCATCAATAAATTATTATCAATTATTATTTATAAAATCTATGTGGAAATTCATCAAACGTGTATTTTATATTTTAGTCATTATCAATGTGCTTTCTTTGGTTTGGGGCAGGTTTTTTAATCCTTTAATTACCATTATTCAGGTAGAAGGATTGGTAAAATACCAAAAATTGGATAGAGACTACATCAGTTATGATGAAATGGGTGATAATATAAAAAGGGCAGTAATTGCCAGCGAAGACCAGAACTTTTACAAGCACAATGGTTTCGATTTTACTGCCATCCAAAAAGCGTACGAAGACAATCAAAAAAAGAAGAAAATAAGAGGCGGAAGTACCATTTCTCAGCAAACTGCTAAGAATCTTTTTCTTTGGAATGGCGGAGGTTATTTCAGAAAAGGTTTAGAAGCGGTTTTTACTTTTACCATAGAAAAAGTTTGGAATAAAAAAATTATTCTAGAGCGTTATTTGAATTCTATTGAAATGGGACAGGGTGTTTTCGGGATAGAAGCGGCTTCTAAATACTACTTTGGAAAAAGTTCTAAAGACTTAACCAAGTCTGAAGCAGCTTGGATTGCAGTAGTCTTGCCAAGTCCAAAAAAATATGATCCGAAAAATCCTACAAGAGCAATGCAAAGAAAGCATGCAAGAGTACTGAAACAGATGAATTATATGACTTTAGAAGATTAACGATTAAGTGAGTTTTAAAAATTTTTTCGAACAAGATAGTACAGATATATTACTTGAGAGATATTTTTCTCTTAAGAACGAAACTCTTGACCTTCTTCCACTTACTCATATTTTTCAAGCGCTTCAAAAAGAAGATGTAAAAGATTTTATAGATTTTCTAAAATCTAATCCAGAAATTAAAGAAAATTTAATTTATTATATCAAAAATGTTTTTAAAAATAGAACATTTAATTTATCATTAACCGAAGCCAATATTTTATCAGAAAGCGCTTTTGTACCTGAGCTTAGAAAGAGGACTCTAGCAAAATTTTTGCCTCCTGTAGAAGAAGAAAATACTATTTCTTCTGTGATTTCAGAAGTTTTTTTTCGTGACAAAGCTGATTTTAAATATATAAAAAATGTACCTAAAAACCTTTCTCACGAACTTTTTAGAATTTTAGAAATTGATAAACTCATCATTTTACCAAAAGTAAAGAAAGAACTCATTTTTTCAATGAATATTCTGGCGTGGAGAGTGGTAGGTAATGCACTAGAAGTAGATGTGCTAAAGATGGCACCAGAGTACAAAGATTTTGACAATCCGTTTTTGGCTCTTCAAAAAGAGTTAGAAATTCTATTTCAAGATTTTCAAAAAGATAATTCTTTGACGCTTAATTCTAAAGACGCACATTACAAACAAATTAAAATTTATCTACAGCAAGGTTTCACTTTTGTGAACAAAGCTTTTAAAAATTCTTCTATTTATGGTATTTCTAGTAAAATAAACTTGGCATTGCTCAAGATTAGACAGCAATTGCAGAGAATTTCAGAAATATTAGAATTGCTGGTAATTGATAAGGAAATAGATGTAATTAAAAAGTCTATTAAATTGGTTACTAATATTTTAGATTATAAATCACATAGAAATAATCTAAGAGATTTAATCTATGACAGTACCACATTGTTGTCTCATCTCATCACTTCTCACACAGCCGAAACAGGTACTAATTACATTACAACTACCAAAAAAGAATATTGGGTAATGCTTAAAAAAGCGAGTGGTGGTGGTATTATTGTAGGTGCTTTGTGTGTTCTGAAAATGTTATATGCTTATTTCCCAGGCAGTGATTTTTACCATGCTTTTTTATACTCTTTTAATTATGCTATGGGATTTATTATGATTTATTTAATGAATTTCACCTTAGCTACCAAACAACCAGCTATGACGGCAGCTACTATGGCGCACGTAATTTCTGAGAAAAATGATAAGAAGAACTATTTAGAATTTGCACATTTGGTGTCTAAATTATTCCGAAGTCAGTTTATAGCATTTGTAGGAAATGTTTTGTGGAGTTTTCCTGTAGCATTAGGAATTATATACGGATTAGAAGTACTTTTTGGGCAGAATTTTGCAGCTGGAGATAAAGCGTCTAAATTGATATCAGATTTAGATCCTATTCATTCCAAAGCCCTTTTACACGCTTCTTTAGCTGGATTTTATTTATTTGTTTCTGGGGTTATTGCTGGTAATGTAGGCAATCGTTCGGTTTTTTATAAAATTCCTGAAAGGATAGAGAAAAATCCTTACATCAAAAATGTTTTTGGGAAAAACTTTGCTGAAGGTTTATCCAAATATTATTCTAAAAATTGGGCTGGGATTATGTCTAATTTTTGGTTGGGGATTTTCCTAGGCTCTACTGCTACCGTAGCGCATTTTTTTAATTTAGATATAGATATTAGGCACATCACTTTTGCGGCAGGTAATTTAGCTTTAGGGCTTTATGGTAAAGAGTTTTCGGTAGATTCTTATACTTTTATATTGTCTTTTATTACGGTATTTTTAATTGGTTTCTGTAATTTTATTGTGAGTTTTGGATTGTCTATGTTCTTGGCATTTAGGTCTAGAAAAGTAGAATTTGGCGAGGTAAAACAACTCAATATTCATATTTTAAAATATTTTCTTAAAAATCCTTTGATTTTTTTCTTACCTATTCGTTCTAGTTTAGATGAGCGTTCTAATCAGTTGGTAGAAGAAACTACAAAACATACAAGTCATTAAATTTTTCTACCCCAAATTCTTCTTGAAATTTTTTCAAAAAAAATGTTTTTTTCATTCTAAAATCATTTCTAAGAAGAGCAGATTTTATTTTAATTTCTAAAATATTTTCCTTGAGGTTCACACTTTCTATTTCTTTAAAGAGTGTATAATCTAGATAGTCTTCTAAGAAATCCTTTACCTGTAGCGCCAAAAGCTTATCTTCAAAACCATAAATTTTGGCAAAACTTTTCACCAATTCTGAACTTTGATATTCTCTTTTCTTTTTCATATGAGTTACGAGTTACGAGTTACGGGATGCGAGATACGAGTTACGTGATTCTAGGTTAATTAATAGTTTTTAATTTAATTTTCTTCTTTTCCTTTATTCCAATTGAGTTTTACCCATTTTAAATAATTGTTTATTTTTCCGCCTTGTAAATCATATTCATTTCTTAATATTTTAAATTCTGAATTAATTTCGGGATAAAGTAAAATAATTTTCTCTAAATGATTAATAGTTTCGTCACAACTTGAATGTGTGAAAACCAAAAATCTTTCATATTCTTTTTATAAGAACTTCTTCCATAACCTTCTACAATATTAGTTATTACAGAATCCGCCGAACGTCTTAGTTGGCTTCCTAATTCATATAGTTCATGTTTTGGAAGTAAAAATGAAGTCTTGTGTGTTTTGATAAATAAGTCGAAACTTATTTTATAAATGTCTAAATTTCTGTAACTCATGATTATTTAGTTTTTTATATTAAATTTATTTATTAATCTTAAACCCGCATCTCACATCTCGTATCTCGTATCCCGCATCTCGCATCAGATTTCAAAAATTTTCGACTCCTCATTTATCCTTTTCACCACAGATTCTGTACGTTCTTTATGTGTATCTGTAATAAAAATCTGCCCAAAATTCTGTTCATTTACCAATTCTATCAATTGCGAAACTCGGTTGTCATCTAATTTATCAAAAATATCATCGAGCAAAAGAATCGGGTTTTTGTTGGTAATTTCTTTTATTCTTTTGATTTGAGCAAGTTTTAAGGCAATAAGAAACGATTTTTGTTGACCTTGACTTCCGAATTTTTTAATCAAATTTCCATTCATTTCGAAACGCAAATCGTCTTTGTGAATTCCTTTTGAGGTGTAGGTCAACTGACGGTCTTTTTCCAGATTTTTGGTCAATAAATTCTCAAAATTATCTTCATTCAAATCACTTTCATAGATTACGGTTACTTTTTCGTTTCCTTTAGAAATAATGGTATAAAAATGCTGAATTGTTGGCAAAATTGCTTCTACAAAAAGTTGTCGTTTCTTGAAAATTTGAGTCCCGAATTTGGTAATAGGCTCATTATAAATTTCCAAAGAATCTATATCAAAAGTTCTGTTTTTCTGGAAATATTTCAATAAAGCATTTCTTTGTTGAAGCGTTTTTTGGTATTGAATAAGGTTAAAAAGATACTCTGAATCTGTCTGAGAAATCATAGTGTCTAGAAATTTTCTTCTACTTTCGCCACCATCAGAAATCAGATTTGCATCATACGGAGAAATCATTACACTTGGCAAAAAACCAATATGATCTGCCATTCTTTCGTAGGTTTTTTCGTTTTTTTTGATGATTTTTTTAGCTTCTTTTTGAAGTAGAATTTTAATGATATCGCTTTTTTCTTCGCTTTCAATCTCAGCTTCTATGTTGAAGAAATCTTCATTTTCTTTAATATTTTGAAAATCCGAAATTCCCAAAAAACTTTTCCCCATCGAAATATAATGAAGTGCATCGAGAATATTGGTTTTTCCGGCGCCATTATTTCCTACAAAGCAATTGATATCTGCGGAAAAATCGAAAGATTTTTCGGAATGGTTTTTAAAATTGATGATTTTTAAAGTTTTTGTGAACATATTTTTACTTTAACTTCAGTATTTTTAGAAGTTTTGAAGGGTTTTGTCTATTGTCCCAAAATGCTAAAATGTAAATGATATTTTTAATGATTTTGTAAACTAAACTATAGTTTTCGAAGTGTAAAATTCTAGCTTCTTCATCCTCTATTTTAACACCAGTTAAAGAAAATGTTTTTAAAAGATCTATTTTTGAATAAATTTTTAGATTTAGTTTTTTTGAATAAGAATCTGTTTTGTTTCTATTATTCCAATAATCAAAAATTTCATCTCTCTGTTGAATAGCTATTTTAGTCCAGATTACTTTTATTTCATCCATTCTTCATCCATTTTTCTTAATTCTTCATCAGAAACCAATCTGCCATATTTTATATCATCTTCTGCCAACATTAGAAGTTTTTTTTGATTTTCAGATAATTTATATTCTTTTTCTTCAACTTCAGTAGAAGAAAAAATTTGATTGATTGCTTCTAAAAGATTCAAATTATCTGTACTAAATATTTTTTGAACCAAAGATGCTCTTAAAGTTTCCAAATTTTCCATCCTTTCAAATTTTGAGTAAAGATATTGTTTTTTACTAAAATATTTTTGTCAATTCGTAAAAAAATAACGGCAAAGCACTCAAACTTTCCAATAAAAAAGAATAGTACCAATCTGGTCTTTTTCTATCAGAAAAATACGCCAAAATCATTGCAATAATAGAAGTGAATAAAAAGGCTAAAGCAAAGTTTAATCTTATGAAATTTATCGCCAAAATCGAACTCAAAAATAGAAATAGGTAACTCAAATATTTAGTGTTTTTAACTCCAAGAACTTTAGGTAAAGTAGGGAATTGGTCTCTTTCTAAATCTCTGATTTCAAACGGAAAGGTAATTCCTGAAACAAAGAAAAAAATGATGAAAAACCAATGAATTGGGAAGTCACGAAGTGACGAGTTAATAAAGCATCGGATAAAGTCCGATGAAAATAATGATGAAAAATCAATACAGAGGTTTTCATTATTCAAAGGCAACCAAACCAAACTCATCGCCCAAACAAATCCTACATAAAAAGTTTTAATTAAAGAAAATTCTCTGAAATTGAGTTTGAAAAAATCTGCATTATATAAGCTTCCTAATAATAAGATAATGAGCCATTTAATGAAAAATTCTAAATTAATAAAGGTGAAAATTAAAAAAGTAATCAACGCAAATCCAACCAAATTGATAAAAATAGCATCTTTCTTTTTATGAAACACCGTGAAGATATATCCGTTCCAAAAAGTAAGAAAAAGTACAACAGCCAAAGAGTATTGGTAAGATTCTTGCTCTTTAAGAACGAAAATTCCCAATAAAGTGGCGCAGAAAGAAACATAAAACTGCGACTTTAGAACCAGATTTTTTAGTACATTTATACAATTCATTTTTCAAAAATAAAGTTTATGAAAAACTTAACCAAAATCTTATTCCTTTTTACCTTAATTTGTTTTTTTTCATCAATGAAAGCACAAAATTATTACGATACACAGTGGAAAAAAATTGCAGATAATTATTCTAAAGGTACTTATAAAAGCAATTTGCCTTTAATCTTAGATATTCAAAATCGAGCGATTAAAGAAGATAATACAATTCAGTTAATTAAATCTCTGAAAGCGGAATTTAGTATAGCAAATCTTACGAATGATGACACCAAAAACGATGCAGCTTCTCAGTTTTTCAAAAAATTAGAATCTTTTGACCAAAAATTAAATGGCGAAAAAAAATTGGTTTTCAATGTTTTGTTAGGAGATTTTTTTAAAGATTATTATGAGCAAAATGATTGGGAAATTAACCAAAGAACGAATATCAATAACCAAGATTTTTCTCAAATAGAAACTTGGAGCAAGCTGGATTTTAAAAATTTCTTTACCCAACATTTTGCCAAATTAGAAAAACAAAATGCAGCTCTTCAAAACATCAAAACTGCAAAATATGCTGAGATATTTAATCAAAGCGAAAATATAGACTATTTCCCAAGTTTTTATGATTATAATGCGTTGAAAAACATTGATTTTCTTAAAAATTCTAACTTTTTTACTAAAAACGAACTCAAAGAAAATCAATCTAAAGTTTCCGATATTTATCAATCAGTCATCGCTAAAAATACAGGGAATTCTAAACTGTACTTCGAACACCAAAAACTAAATACAGATTGCACATCAAAACAATGTAAAAACAAACAAGAGCAACTTTTAGCATTGTATAATTCTTCTACCGAAGGCGATTATAAGGTGGTAATTGCACAAGAAATCATCGGAGATTTACAAAACAACCAAAAGTTTGAAGAAGCTCTTTCTTGGATTGATAAAGTAAAAAGAGCGTATCCGAAATCTGCTTTTTTAGAAAATATTAAAAATCAAGAAAACGCAATTTTACAGCCAATTCTTACCGTAAATTTCGAGCAGAATACCGTTTCTAATAAGCCTATTCATTTGGCGGCAAACTATAAAAATACTTCTGAATTTTCTTTGAATATTTATGAAGTGAAAGATGATTATCAAGGGTTTATGAAATATATTACCAACTCTTGGCAAAAAGAAAATTTCGCGAATCTTAAAAAATCTTTGGTAAGAAAAGAAAGTTACAATTTGCCAACGATTAAAGATTATAAAACGCACAAAACATCAGTAGAATTGAAAGCACTTCCTTCCGGAATTTATGTGGGAGAATATTTGGTAGAAGGAAAAGTGCAAGGTAATTTTTACTTTATTGCCAGTCAATCTAGAATTATTTATCAAAAGAAAAATGACCTTTCTTCTGTAAAAGATGAGTTGAAATTAGTGAATCGTGATAATGGTAAAATTCTGCCAAAAGAAAATTTAGAATTCTATGAATTTGTAAACAATAAACTTTCACCAAAAGTAATTCTTAGCAATAATGAAGCAGCGGTTTTCAAAATCCCAGAAAATTTGCAAAGAGAATATTACCGTTCGTTTTTGGTTCGTCAACCCAAAACCAATGATTTTAATATTTTGCAAATCTATGGAAATCAGTATTATAACGAGCAAAAAAATGATTTTAAGAAACAAGCTCAGATTTTCTTAGATAGAGCCATTTACAGACCTGGACAAACGGTTTATTACAAAGTAATTACAACCAATTTAGTAGAGCAAAAAGAAAAAGTTTTGCCTAATGAAACTATTGAAATTAAACTTTTTGATGTGAATGGCGAAGAAATTTCTAAACAGGAAAAAACAACTAACGAATTTGGTTCTTTCAACGGAAGTTTCACATTGCCTCAAGGTAAATTAAATGGTCAGTTTTCTTTAAGAATTGATGAATTTGATATAGATTCTTACAAAGATTTCCAAGTAGAAGAATACAAACGTCCGAAATTTGAAGTAGAATTTGAACCTTTGAAGGAAGAATACAAATACGGACAAACCATAGAATTGAAAGGAAAAGCAATGATGTTTTCTGGAGTTCCGCTCAGCAATTCTACAGTGAATTACGAAATTAAAAAACAAAACATCAGATGGAGATATTTCTGGTGGTATCCTCGTGGAAATGATAATGAAAATTCTATTTTGGGCGAAGCCAAAACCAATGAAAAAGGGGAGTTTACCATAAAACTAGACCTTAAAAAAGACGAAACTTTAGAAGGAATTCAAGTCGATAATTATGAGGTTAATGCTTCGGTAACAGACATTAACGGAGAGACGCAATCTGCCGAAACGAATGTAAAAGTAGCTTCGGTTTCGCATTATATCGAAGTTGCTGATGCCAAGGAAAATTATTTTTCTGATGAAAATCTGAAATTAACGGTGGCAACCAAAAATTATGACGGACAAAATCTGAAAAAATCGTACACCGCAAAATTATCTTCCTTACAACCAGAGGAAAGAATTTTTAGAAATAACTTCGAAAGTCAAATTCAAGACCTTCCTGTTTTGAGCAAAGAAACTTTTGTACAAAAATTCCCGAATGATTATTTTGATAAAGAGGAGAAGGAATTCAAACCAATTCAAACTATTTCAAACAAAATCGAACAAAGTCAAACGTTAGAAATTGGTAAACTTTCCGCAGGAAAATACAAACTTGAGCTCTTCAACATCGAAGGAAAAGACACCATCAAAACCGAGAAAATCTTTGAAGTTTTTGATAAAGCCCAACTTTCAGAAAACCAAAAGCCTTTCTTAAAAGTTCTTCAGGAAAAAACAGAATTGAAAAGAACCGAAAAAGCGAAATTCTATGTTTATTCTGCCATTCCGAATGCTTTGGTGAATATTTATGTTCAAAACGGAAACGGTGAAACGCTTTTTGAACAAAAAACCATTAAAAATGGCGTTTTGGTGTATGAAACAGCGCTTCCAAAAGATGAAAGCATCAATCAGTTGAATGTTCAGTTTCAGTTGGTGGCGTATAATGATGTGCAGACTGTTTCTAAAGACATTACTATTTTATCAGACAAAAAACCGTTAAAAATAGAATTGGTAACGTTTAGAGATAAATTGCAACCGAATTCTAAAGAAAAATGGACGGTAAAAGTTTCTGGTGATGAAAAAGAAAAAGTAACTGCCGAAGTTTTAGCCAATATGTACGACAAATCTTTGGATCAATTTGCTGTCAATTCTTATTCTTGGCAAAAAATTTTTGTCAGACCTTTTTATGTTTCTCAATATTTTGTGAATGATGGTTTGAAACAGTTCAATTACAATAAAAGATTGAAATATTACGGATACAAAGGTGTAGAAATCCCTGATTTTAATTGGTTTGATGGTGGGATTATATATGGTTCAAGAAAAAGTAGATATGAAACTGATAGTTTTAAGGTAATGTCAGCGCCAACTGCAATGGCTATGGAAACCTTGCAAGGAAAAGCATCAGGGGTAAATATTGTGCAGGGCGATGCTTCTAGTACGAATATGAGAATAAGGGGAACAGCAAAAGATGCCTCTGAAAAACAAGATCTAGACAAAATCCCCGTTCGTCAAAATCTGAACGAAACTGCATTTTTCTATCCAAATTTAATGACAGACAAAGACGGAAATGTATCGTTTGAATTTATTTCTCCGGAAGCACTTACCCAATGGAAAATGATGTTTCTAGCACACACTAAAGATGCACAAGCTGCAACTTTAGAAAAAACGGTGGTTACACAAAAAGAATTTTCGGTAACGCCGAATTATCCTAGATTTTTGAGAGAAGGTGATGAAATGATTTTCAAATCTAAAATCGCGAATATGTCTTCTAAAAATTTAAGCGGAACAGCACAATTACAGATTTTAGATGCTTTCACCAATGATGATATTTCTGCAAAATTTAATTTGAATGACATTCAAAAATCATTTTCTGTAAATGGAGGTGGAACTACCGTTGTAATTTGGGCTTTAAAAGTTCCGAACGGAGTTTCTTCTATCATCATCAAAAATGTAGCAAAAGCAGGAGAATTTTCTGATGGCGAACAAAAAGCAATTGCTGTTCTTCCGAATAGAATGTTGGTAACTGATGCAGTTCCTGTTTTTGTAAAGGAAGGGCAAACCAAAACGTTTGTTTTAGAAAATTTGAAATCTAACAAATCTCAAACTATTTCAAACGTTTCAAACACTTTAGAATTAACTACGAACCCAATTTGGGAAGTGATTTTTGCGTTGCCAAGTCTTAAAAATGAAACCAATCTTTCAGCAGATGTGGTTTTCAATAAATGGTTTGCAGATGTTTTGGCATCTGAAATTTTTAAAGCCAACCCGAAAATGAAAACTGTTTTTGATGAATATCAAAGCAAAGGATTACTCAATTCAAATTTGGAGAAAAATCAAGAATTGAAACAATTATTGTTGGAAGAAACAC
>ERZ650312.671-NODE-671-length-19146-cov-5.182861_pt1 | contig 19146 bp, 24 predicted proteins | sample MGYA00376248_ERZ650312 | MGnify/ENA primary metagenome ERZ650312 (study PRJEB26733, sample SAMN07839316) | wastewater metagenome | biome: urban; feature: wastewater treatment plant; material: waste water | place: USA: North Carolina | collected 2016-07-28 ... | reverse complement strand
TACGAGATACAAGCTAGTGACTGGAGTTCAGACGTGTGCTCTTCCGATCTAATGTTGACAATATCTTAAATATTCATTACCAGAAACCCACTGAATAGAATCATCGATATAAAATCCTACAAGACTTTTATGTCCAGTACTCTTTATTTCTTGTTCCATTACTTGTCCTTGAAAGTAAACAATGATTCATTTTCATTATATAAGGAAACTTCAAATCGAAGTTTCATATCTTCGAGAAACTTAGCATAGCTTGTTTCTTCTTGTACTTTTTTAAATTCCACATAACAAATGCGATAAGAATCATTTATCTTATGCTCCTTTATGGATGGAACTATACTTTTAACAATAGAAGTAATTAACGGTGTATAAGTATTAAACTCAACAGCGATAAAACTTTCGCGCAATCCATATAGAATGCCGCGAATAGTACATGCTTTGATGACTTTAAGTATAGACATCTTGCATGACTTAGGATGCACATAAGCACTTGTTCCCAAATGCATATTCTGCATATCCAAATCTTGGCTAAAGAAACCAATATCCTTAGTACCATTATTAACAATAATAATGGGTTGTTCAGGATATTTAGGATTTAAATATTTCTTAATAACACTCAGGTCAATCTGAATATCGCCAAACATTTCCTTAGCCCATTCTTCAACAACAAAGTAATGGTCATTTATTTCATGGTTATGGCTAATGCATTCCAATAAGAAACGAACATCACCTTCTTCTGCGTAACGTATAATTACCATTTATTTCTTCTCATTAAGTATTTCAAAGACTAAGTCAATAGATGATATTAACATCTGTAATTTAACAGTGTCATCATAGGTATAGTCTTTTTCATTTACTTTCATTATCAGCATAAATAAAGGTTTGATAATATTGTTTTGGAAATTATCTTCTAACCAATATAAGCTATCTATTATTCCAGCTTGCATATACTGAAAGTCTTTTACTACGCATGGTGTATACTTACCTTCGTTTTCCAGTATATGTTTAAATGACCCATCTCGTTCTTTTAATTTATTATTATTAGAGAACTGAATCACTGATGGGCTATAAAACATTTGTTCTTCGTTAGCAGCATGATCGCGACACATATATACATTACCACGAGGACTAATAGCTCTCGCCACACTAGAACATTTATTACAGTCTTTAGGATTATACCAAGATGAAGACATTAATTCCTTAGCAACAAATAGAGAAGCTCCTGTATTGTTACTCATAATGTCATGTACTATTTTCAACATATTCTCATAGAACATATTGAAACATTCTCTGGGTATAACAACACCCTTATCTTGTTCCCATATGGTAACAGGTTCGTAACTATGGCCCATTGCATATTGCTTGAAGAATAAATAATTCTCATACATTCTTTCAAACTTCTTATGACCATAAAGCACAGAACTAATTACTAATTTATCTTTAACAAGATAGGTATCAAATTTTTTAATATTATCAATGACAGTATTAAATTCTTTTTCGGAGGCAAATCTTTGTTTGTTTTCCTCGTAAGTAGAACCGTCAAGAGATAATAATACTTCATCGATATAATGAGAAATCAAATCTGTCGAAATATCATTCCATATATTAATACCATTAGTATATATACGGATATAGAAATCATCTAATATATTCAAATCATCTAATGTCTCAATGATATATTTTATTTCTTCCCAATGAAGAGTAGGTTCGCCGCCATAGAATTCAAGCACATTATCTTTGGCATCTTTGTATTTGAGAATGAAATCAATAGCAGATTCTTTAGATAAAATTGGGCTATTATTTTTATAACCAATACAACAATAAGAACAATCCAAATCACAATGATTTGAAAACACAACTGTAAGAATCATACTAATTCCTAATAAAATAATCCCCATAGGAGAAACACACCTACGGGGAATTTATTTATTGACTCAATCCTTCTTTTTCAAAAGCAGCACGAATTTCTGCTTGATAACGTGCATAAGCTTCTAAGTCTTTCTGAGATGGGTTCTCGTATTTGCGAGACAAAGCCTCGACATCCAAATCATTAGTAGGTGCCCTATAACTACGCATAAGAGCAAACCAATTAGACACTACATGACTCATAGACTTATCATCCCATTCAGACAAAGAAATAGGATGGTCTACGCTATTACGTACACCAGTATACATAGGACGCAACATTTGCAACAGTAGGCCATAAACCTTATCTGTTTCAAAGTCATAGATACACTGCATAATTACGTTACTACCAAACTTCTCTTCAGTAACATAAGACAACTGTTCAAATGCATACTTAAAGTTTTCAATAACTATAGTCAAGAATTCACGAGAGTCAACAGCATCAATAGCTTTTTTCATCATGTCATCATAGCCATTAGGTATCGCAGTTTGGATAGCAATAGATTTTGCCAATTGAGAATAAGCTAAGTTTGTTTCATCTGTAAATTCAGAATCAAACAATTCCAAGAATTGGCGGAATACAGTCATCCCTTTATCCAATTCTTGCATTTCATAAGCAACCAAAAGCATAAGCTTAGATTTACTTTCTTCATCCATTGACTTAACATAATTAATAGTGTCTTCAGCTACAAGAGTATCGTCACCAAATTTGGTATACAAGTCCAATAGCTTTTTCTCTAAATCAAAGATAGGAATAGAGAGTAATTTTACTTCTGTAGTCTTAGCATTAGCCATTAGCAACCCCCACCGCCACCAACATTATCAGTATATTCATGAGAGTGTACTAGCATAGCTTCCATTACAGAGCGTATAGAATTAATGTCACGGGCGGTAATAAGGTCATCAGCAGAGACACGTTTAGTTTGTCCTGATGATAACACACCGCTGGTTTCATTAGTTCCAGTAGGCCATACGATATTTGTTCCTACATTAGGAATATCCGTCATTGGCATAGGTTGAAACTCCTTTATTCTTCAAGTAGTCAATTGCAACTTTGCAAAATTCTGCTTGCCAATTTGCATCTGTTAATGCATCGTGTTGTTGTTCGTCTTCAGTGATTGAATTCGTTTTTGCAATTTCATCTGCTTCTTTACGGAAATCTTCCGGAAGTATTTGACGCAAAAAGCGCATATCAACATATTTATTATACGCTATATCTGGAAATTCAACACCAAACAAATCAAATAGTTTTTGTATTTTAGCAATATCAAATAGAAGGCCATTAGCCCAAACGAATTCAGCTTTAGTTGCTTTTACAAAATTAGCAAATCGAACAAGACAATCTTTTTCAGTGGCTTTGGGACCAGTCATATATTCAATAAAATTCTTGGTATTATTTTCAGCATGCCACTTCATTGTTTCAGGATCAAGACGCGCGCCCTTTTCTACTTGATTAACAATATTAATATTTTCACAGAATTCATATTCTTGAACATCATGACCAGGTTCAGTAAAACTAAAAGTGGTAGCACCTATTTGATAAACAGGAGCATCACCACCAATCCCGAATGTTTCGATATCAATCATCAAATGACGAGCATTTAGAAACTTTTTATTTAACATCATTTATTATTCTTTCTTTTACTGATTTAGGTATTTTCAATAACGGATACCAAGCAATATGAAAACCTTCTTGATATATTCCAGTATGTTGAATTCCATATTTTGTTATAAGATTTATCTTTGTATTCTTAGGAGGAGGAACCTCTACAACATCAAATGCGTAGAGGTCTCCTGTTATATAATTACTCTTGTCCATGATTCCAATCTGATAGTGGGTATCCATCAAATTCAATCAATGGATACTTAGCACGCCCAGCACTTAAATACCGAGAAAACATCAGGTTATATGGAATAGGGTCGATATTAGTAATACCCAAAGCAAAGGATATTAAAGATCCCGCGGCACTATTATGTACAATAAAGTTAGTGGTAGTATAACTATGATCTTCTTCAACCTCTAAATCATATACAGATACCTTATTCTTCGGTACTGTATTGATACCAACTATCTTATGTTCAATCATAATGCCTGTTTCTTCACTAGAAAGAACCACATCATTCCAATAGCCTACTTCTATCGACCAGGCTTTTCCATTGATTTCTTCAATCTTAAAGGAACAGCCAAGTCTAGTACAAAGCAATATTAAGTCATCTACAATAGCCCATGACGCAGTGCTGACGACATATGCTTCTTTTTTATTATCGAAGTATCCAGATGATTCAAGATATCCAGTAATGAATGAACGAAGACTTGCATGATTCATTGCATATGATATTTCAGACATAGCCTTTTCTTCAAAAGGTGCCTCAGGATAAAAGAAAAGAGTATCAACTATAGCAGCAAATTTATAGTCATTTAAAACGACTTTAATTTTACTATACCCGCCATTATAATCAACTTCATGAGGAAATTGATTACTTTCAAGTATATATAATAATTTACTAAATACACTTTGCTTAGTATGGCTTTCTATGAATAATTCAACCTTAGTCTTGTCTCGCTTAAAGGTGACGGAATCACCAGAAAGGAATCCGAGCATAAAGGATATATTATCATTGATAAGTAATCTTTCATCCGTATCATAATCTCCACTATCTACATCACCATAAACAATACCTATTTCATTATTGGTTTCCGGCGGTATAAGGGGAGTAAATACAGAATCACCAACAGACATATCTTCGGCTTTAACCCATTCCATATTATTAGACAAAACCTTATGGTCTTTAGTTAAAGTAATAGGATAGGATAATTCGCCACATTCTGAATGTAATTCAATGAGTTCTTCTTTAATATCATATTTAAAAGTATTAGTAACTTTCTGCCATCTGCATTTATGAGTAAATACTTCATGGCCTACTTCTACTTCATCAATATGTACTAAATCATATATACCATCAATACGTACAAATACGCGCGCATCTTTAGTAAGACATCCACGTCCAGGACCAATAGGAATATGTTCATTCTTGGCGAAATCAACAATATCCTCAAGTACTAATGGATAGGAAGAAAAATCCATTTTATCATACACATCCAATTCTAATTCCAAACGACTTAGATATTCATTCTTCTTATTATCATCAAAGTCTTTGGTGTATTGGCGATACCATTCCATAACCTTTTGTTTCAGAACTTCATGGGGGTTGTCATATGGTTGAGGAAAAATCATCTTGTCTTCAAAAACCAAATCAACATTACATTGACGTGCAATAATATTTGTATTTTCAAAAGCTTCTAAATCAGAACTACTATTATAATACTCATCTCTCAAAATGTGAAATGGTTTTACATAATATTGCCCGGGCTGATAGAACATTCCTGAGCTATCCACATCTGAGTCTTCTTTAGCAGTGTCATTTAAGGCAATATCTTTCTTTTCTTTATTTAACTTACCTCCGGTATTAATCATCACCAATTTCATATGTGCATCAGATTCATACTTATACACATAATGAGAATCAGCAGTAATGATTAACGGAATGTTGTGCTTAGCACTTAATTCACGCAGGAAGTTATTAGCAAGATGCTGTTCTTCCAGGCCGGTATAGGTCAATTCCAAATAGAAGCGACCAGGGAAGATGCGATTAAGACGTAATGCAACCTCCTCAGCCTCTTCTGCTCGGTCTGATAGAAACAACTGAGAGATAGCCCCGCCAAGGCATGCAGACGTGCATATAATGCCTTCAGAGCACTCTTCTAATAAAGCCATATCAAAACGTGGCTTATAGTATTTATACTTAGTCCATGCAATAGATGTTGCTTTTCTTAAATTCGCATACCCTACATCATTCATAGCAATCAAGAGAATATGGTAAGCTGATTTATAGCCTTCAATTTTCTCTTTGATATTACCATCATGCAGGGTGAAATATCCTTCATTAGCATAGATAGGTTTAATACCATGCTTCTTACAGATATCACGCTGTTTAATATGAGCAATCATATTACCATGGTCTGATATACACAAACCTTCAAACCCAAGTGCCTTAGCTCTTAAAGCATAGTCTTCAAGTTTGCCATAACCATCCAAAGGAGAGAACACCGAATGTTGATGCAGCCCTGTGTATTTGCCGAAATCGACATCAGGAATAATATCACCATTAGGATTTTCAGGGGTTGAAATATAATCACTCATATATAGCTTTCATCTATTAGTATTTTATAATAACTTCTTCGCCAGGCTCGTCAATAATTGCACCCATGATTTCATCATCAGTCATATTATTTATAATAGCTTCTGTGCTTTCTGAAACTTGAAGACTTAAAGCATTCAATCTGTCTAATAAATAATAAACAGCATCTTTAATTTCAGAAATCGTCTGTAAGGATTGTTGGCTAGACATAATTACGCTTCCTGTTCGGGAACATCTTCAAAGTCAACCCAATTAATATATATTTCACCAGAAGCAGGCTGAATAGCATAACGCATATGAATACGGTCTGTATATAAGATAGTGTATTTAATACCATATTTGAGTGTAATCACATCTTTTGGATAATACACTTTCCCATTGTATGATTCTTTAAACCATTTACGCAAAAGAGCTGTATGTTCTGCATCAATTTGTTCAATAATATCATTGGCAATAAACATGCCTTTTTCTTCATCAATATTACCAAAGAGTTTGATAATATTTTGGCTCATTGAAGACAAGTCGCCATTGTTATTATTATAAACATCAACCAATTCATTTGTTAATTTTGTGATATTTGCTTCAACTTTGTCGAAATAAATAATATTCTCAGCAGCCTTCTCGGCACCAAGCAATATATTTTCTTGTGTAATAGAAGGACGATTAGTCATATACTGCTCTTTATTTTTGATTATTATTTAATATAGATTTCAAATCGGGCGGACTATATCCTTCCGGTTTGATAATTTTACCATCATCACGAAGTAGGCAGGTACCATCTTCTAATACCTTAGTCATATTAGAACGATGCACTTCAGCAAAGCCTTCTTCTACTGGAAATCCAAATGTCAATGCAGTGCCAAGATTAATAACCTCAATGTCTACGACAGCATCAAATGCTTCTTCCAAATCAACATCAACGATTTCAGTCTTGGTGTTACGAATACCATCAGCAGCAAATCGAATAGCACTCAGATACTCAAAGAAGTCATCGGTTTTACCAAGACATGCCTCAAGAAACTCAAGAGTTTCTTCCAGAATAAGGTTACATCGAAGTTGCACATCAGAACTTGAGGGAACAACAACTTTATCATTTATTGTTTGTTTTGCAGGAGCCATGAGTGCACGAACGCATTCAATCCCGCCTAAATATTTTTCAGACATTAGTAGCCTTCTTCATCTTTAATATCTTTTGCTTTAACAGTATCAGCAACTAGACTATAGTCAAGTCGTTGTTGTATTTTTGTTTTCAAGTTTTCAAACTTGTCCGGATTATTATTATAATATTCGACAACGTTATCCACGCCTTGAATTTTAATTACTTCGCCGTCTTCGTTAGCTTCTGGCAAATAAAGCCAAGTAGAACCATCAATAATACCAAGTTCTTTAGCAATGATAACAACTTCTTTAGTATAGTTAAATCCTACACCAAAGAACAAATCTGTTTTAATAGTACCATAGGGTCGGCCAACTTTATTCTTACGAACAATAGCTGTCATGACTTGACCATAGGCTACATCTTTTTCAGTTAGAATATCAGAACGTTTTAATTCCAAACGAGTAGTTGCAAAGAAAGGAATAGCTTTACCTCCAGGAGTAGTAGTGCCGCCTCCATAAGACAGCTTATCGCGTATCTGATTAATAAACACTAACGCTGTATTGGCTTCCTTTAAAGGTTCCAATAGCTTCGGAATAGAACGAGACAATACTCTAGGCTTCTCGGCCATAGTTTCTTTGTCATAGTCTGCTTCCATTTCTCGTCTACTAATCATAGCAGGAACTGAATCCATAACTACTAATGACAATATCCCTGTAGATACCATACGGTCTACAATTTCAAAGCCATCTTCGATAGAGCTAGGTTGCATAAAGATGAATCGTTCGTCATCAGGATCTAATCCAAGACGTCTAGAATATTCCAGATTAAAGGCTTGTTCAAAATCCATATACAAAACAAATTTATCAGGATATTGCTTCAAAGCATTAATCATAGTTAAGGTAGCAAGGGTAGTTTTAGCAGACCCAGTATTACCAAATATCTCATGGACACGTCCAAGGACAAGCCCATTATTACCAATTTCTTTATCAATCAAAGCAGAGCCAGTAGAAATGGATGGCAATATTCCAATAACCTTTTCGGTGAATATATCATCACCCAATTTCTTTTTCAGAGCCATTTTAACACCAGACAATGCGCGTTTAGCTTCTGCTAATTTGCTTTGTTGGGTTACTTCTTCGCTTACGGCTTCTGCTTCTTTTACTTTTTTAGTGGACATAAAATCCCTACATATGAGTATTCCTCGCCTCAAGACCTTGGAGATAACCAAGACCTTGTAAGCGGGAATCTATTATTTTTACTTTTTCATATTGTGATTGCCAAAACAGTAAGAACATTTCTGCAATTTCTTTCGCTACAAAAGACTCAATGCACTTAGATGACGCCTTATTATTAATAGCATCAACAGATGGAAGACGAGACCCTGGATGGGTCGACATCCATTCTTCAACAACATCGTTCTTGGCATTAGCCAATTCGATTGTATAGTGCATTTCGCATGCCTTTAGTGATGACTTGGCAAAAGAAAGATTGTTTAAGATAATTCTTGATTTATTAATAAAATCAAGATTATAAGCCTTCAATTCATTGTGGTCTATTCTGTCACCCAATTCATTGAAATTCAATTCCTGTTCCCAGGTTGATAAAGGCTTACCCCTAAATTCCATTGCCTCAAACATAGACATAACATACATGTCATAGTTAGGCACACCATTAATGGCAGTGTCTGCGATATCAGTCATTTTTAAAGCTTTCAGATAATTTCAATATAACATGGGATTGCATTAACAAAGCCAATGCCGGATTATCAGGATTCTTATTAAAGGCTAGAGATACTTTATTGGCATCATCTATATTCAATCCTTTAAGGGAATCATCAATCTCTATATATTGAACTGAGAATTGTCTTAACATATTTCCAATAACAACTAGGAATTCATCAGAGTCTGGAATATCTTCTTCCATAACATCTGAGAATTTGGCCAATATGCTCTTAATTTTCTTCAGATTCATCAGCAGCCATCTCCTCTGCTACTTGATGCATCTTAATGCCATAGGCTATTGCTATAGCTGTTGCATCTGATTCATCAAAGTTAGACCATTCTATATCATGAAAGTTTTCAAGGTGATTAGCAAGGTTGGCTCTAACTTCTTCTTTTGTTGCTCTACCACTTCCTGTTATTATTTTTTTTACAGAAGATGGCGCAATAGTATCAAATGGCAAATTCATATCATTAACAATATGGTATTTGAACAATCCAGTCATTTCTCCTAAATCAGCTAAGTGACCAGGAGAACCATAAGAATAGTTTTCAAATACAAAAAAAGATAAGTCTTTAAAACTCTGTAGATTTTGAGTTGCCCATTTAAACACTTCAAAGCTAGATAGCTTTCTTTCAAATTCTTTGCTTCTAGGAGTAGGCTTAATAGACTTCTTATCCAGTAATACGAATTTGCCTTCGTCTGTTAATTCTATTACAGCAATACCAGTACAAGAAATAGACGGGTCTATCCCCGCATATATAGCCATTTATTTACTATATTCATTAATCAGATTTTGCAGTTTTTGTTGCAACTCTGATTCTTGTTCGCTATTTTCTTTGGTGAGATTGCTAAGAAGAACATTTACCGCATTCTGAATAACAGGTACCAGAATAATGTCTCGTTTCATATGGTCAATAACAACAGAGATTGCGCCAATTGCTTCACTTCGAGTAACAGCACCATTGGTACGATAAGATACTTCATCAGTATCCGAAATCTCAATAATGATTTGTTTTGAACCTTCCAGATTTGCAGGACTTGTTTTTAATTCTTTTTGAACTTCTGTATTCAGTTGTTCATTATCTGCATTAACTGCACTCATCTTTATTCCTTATAGAATTCAATATTTTTAGAACCAACCATAAGAGAGAATTTTATCAAAGAAATCATGTCTTTAAAGTTGACGTGAATCCCTTCGTCTTTAGTATTTATTCTCATGGTAGGATAAATATTGATAGTTTCACCATCTTTTGTATGGATAACTATTTTTTTCATTTCTTGTAATGATTTGCCAGATGTGGCATCAAATTTGATTTCACTAACAATAGAATTAACTATGTCTTCGATTTCAATAATGACTGGCCCATCTGTTGTACTTCTTGTATTACTTTCTTCTGATGTGCTTTGTTCAGTTGTTGCATCCTGAATATCCTCTTCTGTGAAGAGGGCCTGCTCCGTATTGGTCGTCTCATCAGAAGTTTCCTCTACTGATGTATTTTCATCAATATATCCAAACTCAGTCATAGACTGCGCAAGGATTTGTACTTTTTCCCACAGATCATCTTTCAGCTTATCTGAGGCTCTGATTTCTCTCAGAGATGCTGGTACATTAAAGAATGCAAATTTGTCATTATGAAATATCACATTGCCAGTAAGAAATTCTTTAGCTTTATATCCTTCTTTACTACAAACACTACGGGCAACAATACCATGAGTGTTATTAAAGCAAAAATTTAACTTAGATGGCAAGAAACTATCTACTGCATTAATATCGACAAACTTAACCATCCCCAATGGGATAGCTGTATAAGAAAGCACCTTAATGATAAAATCTTTATCTTCAGAGGTAAAATCTTTTCCGTATATTATTAAATGATTCATTAAAATACTCAGTTAGTTGTGCTAATTAAATTCTTTGGAATAGAAATCCCAAACTCACCGTTTTCTTGAAGTACATTAAGCATTATACTCCATGGTGCAACACATGAGTGTGGCTTCACTTTAAAATAAATTACATAAGAATCATTGAAATCTGTAAAATAAGTTGTTTCAATACAATCCATTATATTAAACAGAGGGTCTGTATTGTATATTTCATATAGGAAATTATAGACAGTTTCTTTAAGAACTTTATCATTAATTTCCCGATTCCTTTCAAAGTGCGCAAATATAGAATAAGAAGTTTCTATTTTTAAAGAATAAACATCATTTTTTCTTTTTCTATCAAATTCATTGATATAGGAACCCAGATTCGCGCATACATCAAACACATTATAGAAGTGTGTATTTTTGAGATAGTAACTCAGTATACCCATTTCTTTTTCATTCAAATGCGCCAATGTCCAATTGTTTCTTACTATATTAATAAAGTTTCGTCTAAAAGCACTTGTTGTATTTATCTGGACTATTTCATTATCGTTTATTTTTTTAGGTATAGAATAGCCAAGAATAGGGACATTTGTTTTTCTTCTATCGAATACTTTAGTCTTCGAATATTTCAGGTGAAGATGTTTTTCATTAAGATACTTTTCAATAACTTTCGCCGCATCTATATTTAAAAGCCCGTCATCACCATCAGGATGTTCTTTGCAAGATATAGTAATGTCATCTGCATACCTTGTAATCTTGTATTCGTTATCCGCATAATTAGGATTAATATCTTCCATATCTTTAATGAAGTTACTCTTCATATTATTAGTAAAATCTATCAAAAAGAAATTACTAATAGCTGGACTATATGGAGCACCAGTAGGTAATACAGAATTATGCATAATCGGGCCCATTAATGCATCTAACAATCCGGGCATGAATTGATATTCAGCAGGCTGGTCTTTGTAAAACTCATAGAACAAACTCTGCTCTATAAATCGATTCCATTTAACATTATTAAAAAACTTACCTATATCACAGCATAAATATAAATCATTAATATGACCAGATACAACATTAGAAATAGTTACTCCAGGCTTAAAGCCTACAGATTCATATTTAGATACTTTTCCTCTAGAGGATGTCATTTCAAAATCATCATCATTAAATGAATTTATATAATCAAATAATGTCTTGATAATTCTGAATGAAGATTCAATGTCGTGTACAAATTCTTTTGGCAATTGGGTATTGATTGTATCAATAGTCCGGCCGCTCTTAATAGTATATTGTCTAAATACTATCGTATTAGAAAAATCAGATAGAAATTCACAAATACCATAAAAGCTTTTGCAAAATTCATCTAAATTATTTTCATCAAGTAATGCATCAATACCGTCTTCAGAAAAACGATATTTAGAAATGATTTCCTGGTATTGAATAACTTCAGGTAGGCTATTTTTAATAAAAGCCTTATTCATAAGTTTTCGTAAATTAGGATTCAAATCAGAGTCATTGATAAGTAATGCTACTTTAGAATAACTCAGTACAAATAAAGAGACTAAGTTAAAAATTTTATTATTATTCATATAGATATAATAAGTACTCGATTTAAAAAATAAAATAAGAGGCCCGGAAATCCGGACCTCCATAACACTTCTTAAGTTTAAATTTGAATAATACAAACCTAAATTAAAAAATGCTTGCTAATGTCAATATTGCTTTTGCAAATTTCAGACGTTCAGTAGACGCTTCTTTGCGTTCTTCATCAGACGAGTAGTAAAAAGACATAATTCTATCTGTCTTATTAAACACATCCAAACAACCCAAAGCAAAAGTCGCCGCAATCGTTACGAACTTGTGAAACTCTGGGTTGAGACCTGCTTCAACCAGATAACCTTTAATGGCTTCAATAACAAACTCTTTACCATAACGGTCATAACGCAAATCATCCAAATACAGATGATTATTATAGATAAACGGAGAGAAATTAGAACCATCCACAATATCAAATGCTTTAGCTGCTACTTGATTTATCTTACGGATAGTTTCTTTGTTATCGGCATTTTGCAGAAACCGGATATATGAATTGATATCTTCTATTTTAGCAGCCTTAATAGTCTGCGCAATGATATTACCAAAATAACACAATGTCTGGCCATCATATTGTTTGGTATATTTGAAATCCATATCACCAGTCGGTTGACTCATAAATGCGCCAGACAACTGAGATGCCAGAATGCCAATAACAACTTCATTACCACTCAGCATACCTTGACCAGGCATTACATTCAAGTTAGTACCACACACAAAAGAAGTGTATTGCGGTAACAACTTATTGGACGCACCAGTCAAACGCATCATATACGAAATCAACCAAGAGTGAGCCAATGAAGCAGCAATATCATTTGCTACCAATAATTGGTCCTGATTCATAATATCAACGTCTGCTTCAGCACATGAGTACAAGGACACATTGTCGTCGGCATAATACTCTTCTTCCTTACGAGCAAAGAAAGACTCATAGAGAGAGAAGTAGAACGATACCAAAGAATTAATATCAGGAATCCCATTTATGATCAAAGAAAATTCATTATTCACCTTAAACATAGACTCACCGTACGGATTCGAATTTGAATACATGCTGGTGAATGCCTGACCATTATACATATCATTACCAACATCAATCACATATGTCTTATAGTCATTGTCGATCATTCCAGAAACAACTTTATGTAATGTCTGGCGGGCAATATTGTTATCAACCAAATTGAATACGACACGGCTATATTTCATACCACGTTGAGCAGACGGTATACTGTAACGTTCCAAAAAAAGGGTGTACATCTCTTCAAAGTCGAAGTAGAAGTCTTTATCTTCAGCAGTCAACTTTTGATATCGTTCAGAATCGGCAATGTATTTATCTATAAAAATAGCACCATTTTCATTAATCAGATGGGGGCCATAGCGAGAGGCCATAACTTCTGCCTTATTCTGGCCGATGTCTTGTTCGATAAAGTTTTGGCGCACCAGATTCTTTTCTTCAACGATATCGCCATCAATCAGAATGAGCTTAACATCCTTGCGGATAATTGATTTGCGAATACCGTCATTAATGGTTTTAACCAATTTAGGTAACAACCAGGAACCAGTACCGCCACAACCAACAACAACAATCTCAGAAATCAATTCATGTTGTTTCAGGTGCAGGTCTTCGATGGTAACGCCAGTGCCCATGGTTTTCATCGAAAAAGTGGCAAACGCATCAACCATTTGTTTATAGATAGGTTGGAAAAATGCCGCACGAGTTTTGTGAAGCTCATAGACTTCAGTCAAAGGGTGCTTTTCAGTAACTTCGATTTCATTATTGGCAACTTTGGCCATAATAAATGTCCTTTCTAACGCTTGTCATTAAGCGTATCATAAAACTCATCTAAATCATTCGTATTGCACATTTGAGATAAAGACCTATATACCGTATCGGCAATATCTTTTACAGTAATAAGGCTGGCATTTCTTGACCATAATAATGTTCCTAATTCAAGAATAAGGTCCTTAGCAGTATCTGCATGTCCTTCAGGATATCCGAATCGCATTACATTTTTATGATACGTAATACCAAGAACCGTATTTCTTACTGGATAAATAAACTCTTCTTCTTTACCAGAACATTTCCATAAACTTTCAGTAAACCCAGACTTGTAATAATCACACCCATTATAGTTTATCCCAATAATAGATTTGTAATCGTCTTTGCCATACGAAAATCTTTGTGCAATAAGGTCGTATTTTGGTACAGAAATAGCTGGTGTTTCAGAATCAGGATTGTCTATAACAATAGGCCGATTTGCCCCCAATAGATCAGAGTCATCAACATGTAATAACTCTGGTTCTTCGCATGGGGTCTTTATCTTTAAGGCTTTGTTACTTCGGCATCGTAAACTTCAAAATCCATGATTAATTCAAGCTCCTTTTCAGACAGCAGCTGAAAGTCTGAAGGGCCAGTTTCAGGGTAGAAACTTTTCATAGCTGTATGCAAGGAATCCATCATCTTTTCAGATTCAAATGCCAAAGCCATTTCAGAATCATCTTTGGTCATATCAACAACCCAGTCTTTGAACATATCCAAAGTACCGTTAATGACTTCTTCGACCTGAACTTCACCTGGACCATCCAGGGATTCTTCGATGTTGGAAATCAGACATGCGGCAAGCATGCTTGTAACAATAGTGCCGTTGTCCACATTCATTACAGAAGTCAAGCCAATTGGGTTGAAGCGAGCAACCAGACATGCATAGGTTGTTTCCAGGACCGATTCTGGGGTGCTTTCCAGCACGTCACAGCCATTTACATAGGACAAGCGACTAGTCATGTCACGAGAGTACGAATAGCCCTTACGACTGCGTTCAGAAAGCCATTTCTCTGCCAGATTGGCATAGGTTGGTTTTTGATAACGAGTGGCTTTAGCATTGGGTTTTGTTTTATCATAACCATCCCAATACTCATAGTAATCACCAACATCAGCAGCAGTAACATAAGCAGAATTATAATAAGCAGTACGGCCATATACACCAGTATTAGCAACAGCAGATTGGTAAGTGATATTGTCCATAACAGAATCAGGTAGAGATTCGATTTCTTCAGAGGACATATCAAACACATCATCAACAGTTAACTTGATAAAGTTACCATTACGGCCGGCGCGGATAACCATAGTAATACCGGGTTTGTCTACTTGACCAATTACGGCAAAATACCCAGTACCGACTTCATCAGAGTTATCAGTACCACTAAAGAAAGCACCCATAGTGTTATGACTATGGACGTCCAAAACACGTACATAATCAGGATCTGTAATATAGGGAGAATTGTTTTCATAACGAATAGTAGCCTTTGCCACAACTTGCTTCGGAACATCCACAACAAAAGTATTGTCTTTGACGTTCATATAAATATGAACCATCACTTCATTGCTGGAGTCGTTATTTACCTTCACAAACAACTCATGGATACCACGCAACAATTTACCAGGAATTAACGGACAGGTACGTTTAAAGGTTTCAGTACCTTTATTCTTGTACAAGTCAACACCAGATTTGCCTTTCAATTTGGTAACAAACACGCCAATATGAGATTTGAAGATTTCATATTGGGCGTCTTGCATGATAGCAATACCGGCAGTAGCATCAGCAGGGATTTCATCGTTGTAAACGGTTTGAGTACCATTAATATCGGAAAGCAGGCTTGCAAAGATGTCTTTGTCCAAGGTAGTGTTAGAAGTTGCAGCTTTATGAGTTGAACGAACAACAGGGGCGAGATATGACATTTATTATTTCCTTTAAGAAACAATTGATCTGATTTCAGAATCAAGAGTATGGATATGGCTGTTTTGGCCGTATACATCTGTTGCTGTAAAATTTAAATCGGGAATTTCAGCAATCAGGCTCAGATACCGATAATAGTTTCTGATTTCGTAACAAGAGTTAACACTATGCGGGTCAATCTTTTCCGGATATACATTACCAATGCGAAACAATGTATCGTACAATACTTCACCGCTAATACCATTACCGCCCAAATCGCTATTAAACGGAGCAGCAAAATAGGTGTTTTGCAAATTAGCAATACGGAAAGTATCCAAGGTATCAGTACCATAGAATTGTTTCCGAACGCTATCTTCAAAGGTACCCCAGCAAATACCAGGACCGTAGGAACGTGAATAGTTGTTCATAGAGAAATCATACAACTTCACATCTTTATTTAAAAAGTCACCATCAGAAATGGTATAGCAGGTACTGTTTTGCAAATCACGATTTTGATTTTCGCGGATGTAGAATTGATAACGAATTATCATGCGTGGCACATAAATCGTCATATTCCGTTCAGATGTAAAATGAATTTCACGAACATGACCAGGATAGAAGAACCACACGTATTCGTTACTGCCAATAATGGCAGACTTTAAAAACCCAGGACCATACAAAGGCGTTTGTTCTTTGCGGGAATTTTGTTGAAACACCCCGAACAACTCTTTCATGTTTACCACTTTAATAGAGGAAGCATGTGTCTTCGGGTCGATGTATTTAACACGGGCCATATTTGTCCCGTTAATCAATTCAAATTGCATCTTTAGCTTTCTTCAGTATTTTCGGGTTCTGTGAAACGGCTAATAATATTTTTCATACATTTTACACTTACTGCTTCATCAGCATTGTAGGTGACAACTTTCTTATAGTTCTTTTCCTCGAGGATTTCATTTTCACATTCATTATTGATTGTGACATTACCCTCAAGATTGTAATAGGACTCATTGGCATCTAAAAGAGGTGTTTCTACGCCAACCAAACCAGAAGTAGCAGATACACCAAGCACAAAGTTTTCACCATAACTATTACGAGGAAGGCGGAATAACATTGCTTTAAGCAAATCATGCATACCTGTTTTACTTGATGCAAGCTGTTCGAAATCATTTTCAAACAAAGCCACTTCTTCTTCATTAAAGAAGTCGTAAAGCTCACTCACATTTATAGCATCAAACATAATGCTTTTAGCAGATTCGATATTGGCAGAAAAGTCATCACCAAATACAGAAATATATTGGGTAATAGGATTTAAAGAATCCAAGAAAGTATTATTAACAATGCTACTAACATTTTCATATCCTTTTCTAATATCGATATCGCCAAAGTTATAGAAGCCATGGAACAATGTTTTAGACAATTCATAGCTATTCGGTTCTTTTGACAAAAGGCAGACGAATCTTTTATTTTTTTCAATTTCATAAAAGTTCGATTGCATTTTGCAATTCGATAAGAATGTACGAGGTGTCTTATTCCTACCGCCTTTAATAAAGGCATGGTTACTAAATAGCGGAACATTCAAATTGGAATAGCTGTCATTAATTCTGGGAACGGAAGAAATGTCATATCTATTTCCTACAAAGCCGTTTTTATAGAAAACAGATTTACGTATATTGTCATGACTTTTTGCATAAGTACTATTTAACTTGTATGATTCATCAGCATTATAAGTCGATGACGCATTGATTTCAATTTGAGATGCATTCAGAAGCTTATCGATACCTTGTACATCAACATTGATAGGATTCTCAGTCAAATTCCGAAAATGAAAAGGAAATGAAATCGGACCTGAAATGTCATCAAATGTTATCATATAGAATAGGAAAAACAACTTCATCAAATAAGCAATAGTATGCTCAGAAAAACCAATAGGAATCAGTCTTTCTTTTAAATATTCAACCCATAAAGGAATCACATTACTGTTGAGTTTTTTTACAACTTCATTGCGCCTTTCAAAGTTAAAACGTGCACGACCGGAATTTGAATCAATAAACCATTTTTGAATTTCAGCCATCAATTCGTTTGTTTTAATAGCCAAATCGCCATCAGAATCTTTCACAATATTGTCTTGAATCAAAATATTCATAATGACAATCAAGTTCCAGATAAACACTGAGCGCTTATATTTGTTCAGTTTATCTCCAGTTAAGACAATCTTAGCTGTTTCTTTCTTATCAACAGTAAAGAAAATATACCCATCCAGACGCATTTCAACTTCAGGGGAGTTAAATGCGTATTTAAAATGCTTATTCGGACCATCGGTATTGTTTTGAATAAAAAAATTGGATGTTTTGAATAAACGAAATTGTTTATTGGTTTCCTGATAATGAGTATTCAGACATGCTTCAATGGCTTCTCTCATAACTTGTGAGTATTTGGATAAAGCCATAGCCGGTTTTGTTTGAAGACTCAGACGACGCTTTACTCCAAAATCTACTGCTGCTCTAGTGCCAGCAGCTAACACCATGTTTTTATAAAGAAGATGATGCTTGTTCATGATATACTTTCTTTAGAAATAATTTGATAATGCAATTCTTTGAAGATTACTAATACCAATATCCAGCAATTCTTTAGGAATACCGGATTGAACACTTAACGATTGGAAGTAAGCTGTCCAGTTATAGTCTTCCATGATTTTAAAATCAGAAGCAGAAACATGGAAAGACTTGTTATATGAACAGATACGATTAATATCTTCATCAGGAATACTCAAAGGGTTAAAGAAAAAGATACCATCCTTTTCATTGAATAATGCGACAATAGCATCATAGTCATTTGAATATTCTTCTATATTAATATTCGTTAATGGAATATTTTCAACAACTTTTTTTGGCGCACTAGCTGCAAGAAATTGGTCCAATTGCTCTGAAATATTCATCACACCCCCCGCAAGGATACCTCACCCTTTAGGGCGGGGAGGAACTGCTGATTATCTTGTTTACGCATAACTATATCCATCCATTAAGTAAATTGGTTTGCAACTGATAACTCCTA
>ERZ650312.668-NODE-668-length-19163-cov-5.790925_pt1 | contig 19163 bp, 18 predicted proteins | sample MGYA00376248_ERZ650312 | MGnify/ENA primary metagenome ERZ650312 (study PRJEB26733, sample SAMN07839316) | wastewater metagenome | biome: urban; feature: wastewater treatment plant; material: waste water | place: USA: North Carolina | collected 2016-07-28 ... | reverse complement strand
TAACATTGCATAAATCATCTTGTTTCCCGCAAGATAAACAATAGCCATTATGCGACTCTTCGATTAAGTTGCCATATTGCTCAAAAGCTTGTTTAAATCGTTCATTGAAATTTTTACTTGTTGAGTTATGGGTAAATTTGGAATTAAAAGAGAAAACCTGATTCAATGTTTTGACGGATTTGAAAACATACAAATTAAAAAGTTTTTCAACAAACTTTTTAATCTCATCAAAACTCTCAAACTTATCCTTGCCGCAAAACTCAATCAGCCCAAGCCGTCCTATCTCTACCATAGGGTCGCCGACAGGTTGTGAAAAATCTAGTTTCATATTCTTTCCCCCAAACAAAACCCGCCCCCGTAACTATTCTTCTCCCCGAGTCCACAAGCAAGAGCGGTGAATGCTAGTTTTTGGCTTAGTTCGTCTTCGTTTGGGACAATGCGGAGTTTGTTGCCGAAAAAGCGGATAAAGCCTCCCTCTTTTTTGACTTTTATCGTTTGCGGTTTGCGGTTTTTTAGCTCTAGTAGTTGGATGAAGTTTTGTGCCGCCGAGTCTAGCGCTATCTCTTCGCCGAAAAAGCTTTTGTATTTTTTTTCCAGATTATCGTGGAGTTGTTTTTGGAGTTTTAGGATGTCGCCGTCCTCTTCAAACGTCCAGTATCTTCCGGCGGATACCGAGACTATCGTAGGGGTTGCGGTGTATAGTTCGCCGACAAAGAATTGCCCGACCCGCTTTTTGTCGGCCTCTACGACTAGAAACGTGCCGTGTTCCGTATTTTGCTTTAGAGCCGTCGTCAGCTTGTCGGCAAACGCCTCGTCAAACGTCCGGATGCAAAAGGTATATACGGAGCCTTTTTTGTAGATTTTGTCCGTCTCTATGGGGAGGAGTCCGCCAAAGACAAAATGCTTGTAGCCGCTTCTATCGTGCAGCTCCCCCAGTCCGCCTCTAGCCATCGAAAAGCTGATTAGCTTGGAGAGCGCCTCAAAGCTATCGCCGAATGGAGTATCGTTTTTGCAGTATGCCTTGCATCTCAGTTCAAAATATTTCATAGCAATTTTCCTTGTTTAAAGTTAATCTTTAATCTACAGAAAATTACATAAAATTGACAACTATGATTTAAATCTCAAATTTTAGCCAAAGCCGTAAAACTGGTGTTAGTGGAGCGGAAGTGTTATTGTGGCTTTGGTGGTGTTGTCCGTCGATTCTATTTTGAGCTTTCCGTCCATATTGCCCTCTATGATAGTTTTTGCCGTGTATAGGCCGATTCCCGTCCCTTTCCCCTGCTCTTTGGTCGTAAAATACGGGTCAAATATCTTGCCGATAATCTCCTCCGGTATCCCCCCACCGTTGTCTATGATTTGGATAATTCCGGTTTGATCCTCTATTGTTAGCCTTATCTCTATTTTCGGATTTTGGATTTTGTTTTCCAGTAGTGCGTCTTTTGAGTTTGCGATAATCCCCAGTATCGACTGTTTTAGCTCGTTCGGGTAGCCCTCGATCGACGCATCCTCGCTACAGTGGAAGGCGACTTCTATCCCGACGGCGCTTAGCGACTCTTTTACAAAGCCTATAGTCTGCAACAAGGCGGCCTCTAACATAAAAGGCTCTTTGTGCTTTTCGGGGGAGAAAAAGTTTCTAAAATCGTCTATCGTTTTTGACATCTTTTTGATTAGATCCATTGATCTGGCTACACTCTCGTTTACAAAATGCAAATCGGCCTCGCCAAACTCAAAAGCCATTTTCACCTCTTGCATGTTTAGCCCCAGAGCGTTTAGCGGTTGTCTCCACTGGTGGGCGATATTTCCTATCATCTCACCCATCGCCGATAGCCTCCCCTGACGGATTAGGAGTGCCTCCTGCTCTTTTTGGCGGCTCTGTATCAGGGTTTGTTCGGTTATGTCCTGCGTGATCCCAAATATTATATTTTTGTCGTCGGCTTTTGGTTGCATAATGGTTTTTATGTGCTTTACCGCCCCTTTTTTGGTTGTGATTTTGAACGATTCGTCTATCAGCGCCCCGTTGTTTACCGCTCTTGCCATCGCCGCTATGACCCTCTCCTCGTCTTCGTCGGCAATCATAGAGATAAAATCCTCCATAGGGTAGGACTCTTTTTTGGGGAGTTCAAAAATCCTCTCCAACTCTTTTGAGATAACAACCTCATTTTTTATTAGGTTTATCTCGTAGTTTCCGGTCTTTGAGATTCTCTGTGCCTCCTCCAGTGCCTCTTTTGCCGCCTCTAGCTCCCTTGAGAGCCTCTTTTGCTCGCTGATATCGTGGGCTATTACCATTACGATCCGCTCACCCCCTATCTCTACGACGGCAGAGCTTAGGTATATGTCTATCGTCTCTTTTGTCTTAGTGGTTATCTGGTATTCGGCGCTCCCACGTTTGTCCCATAGCAGTTTTGTCGCAAACCTCTCCAAAAGCTCCCTGTCTTTTGCAGTTCTATATAGCCTTCTGGGGTGCATTGATAGGAGTTCTTGTTTTGTGTAGCCCGTCAGTCTGCAAGCCTCTTCGTTTGCATCCAAAAACCTCATTTTCTCAAAGTTGTTCTCCGCTTTGATAAAAAATATCGCCTCAGAGCTAGCATCAAACAGTTTTTTTAGTTTTAGTTCGGCACTGTCTTTTAGCTTCTCTATCTCCAGAACCCTTTTTTCCAGCTCATCTCGTAGGTATACGCTCTCCGTTACGTCGTTTTGAACTCCGACAAAGTATTTGGCATCACTATCTTCATCCATAAATATAGGGGATATGAACAGGTCGTTATAAAAAAGCGTCCCGTCTTTTTTTCTGTTTTTTATCGTCGCTTTTACCGATTTAGATTCCTCTATCGCCTGCTTGATTATCTGTTTTGTCTGCTGGTCGCTTGTCCCCTCGTTTAGTATCCGGCAGTTATGCCCGATGATGTCAGATTTGCCGTATCCGGTTATCTCCGTAAACATCTTGTTGACGTATATAACCTTTGTATCTTCTGCTCTTGAGGAGGTGATGATAACCCCGTTTCTGGTCGATTCTATCGCCTGCTTGAAGATTTTTAGATCCTCCTCTTTTTTTAGCATTTCCTTTGCGGTCTCCAGTTGTGATTCGATTTTCCGTTTTGTAGACTCAAAGATTTTGTAGACCAAAAATACAAAAAACGCCAAAAGGCTTAAGAGTATGAGGGTTGCGTGTATGACCGTCTGGTTAAAGAGTTTGTCTCTTTGTTTTTTGATGGAGTTTTTAACGTCGTCCATATAGACACCGGAGCCGACGATAATGTCGTATTTCGGGTAGCCCTTTACGTATGAGAGTTTATCGGTTTGATTCGGGGAGCCTACCTTTGGGAGTTTGTATCTGACGTAGCCGCCTCCGGACGAGGCTTTTTCGACTATATCCTTGACGTACTCTTTTCCGTTTTTGTCTTTTAGGGCGATTGCGTTTTCACCGCTTTTGCTTCCATCTTGGACGAGTAGTGAGAGGAGTACGGAGCCGTCGCTTTTTAAAACAAAAAAATACTCATCTTCATTGTCGGAGAAGTTTTTGGAGCGGACAAAATCTATTATCAACTCCCTTTTTTGGGACTTTGTAAGATCGGTTTTTGAGTAGACCCTATCCAGCTCGTCCAGCTCTTTTATTAGCCCTTCTACCTTTGATTTGATTTCGGCCTCGTAGCTTTTGTATCCGTTCTCCTCCAGCGTATCCATCACTGTTTCATTGAGGCTGACGATTTGAAAGACGGAAAACGACAAAAATGAGACGACGATAAAACCTGATATTACGATGGCGGTATTGGCTTTTAGCCAGATTCTGAGATACCTAAAAAGGGTTGTGCCGGATATCGCCTGTATTGTTTTTTTGCATATCATTGTTTTTGGGCTAAAACCGCATAGTTTCCGCTGGCAACCGCTACGAGGGAATCGCAATCGTCAAATAGCTTTATCTCGACAAAACTCCTACGTCTACCTTTTTGGATTACGGTTGCTTTGCATATCAGTCTGTCGCATTTGGATGGTTTTAGGTAGTCGATGTTTATCTGCATCGTGACACTTGTCTCCGTATCGTCTAGTTGACTCATGGCGGCGTACCATCCGGTATTGTCTAGCATCGTGGAAATCACTCCGCCGTGGACAAAACCTAAGTGTTGTAGGTGGTGCTCTTTTACGATTAGTTCGGTCTCGGCATATCCGCCGCTAATGTGCTTGAGAGTTGCTCCGACGTGCTCAAAAAACGGAAATTTAATATCTTGCATTTATATAATCTCTACAGCCAGTTAGTTTTGATTAAAATTATATTATCTTTACTATTTATCCGGTGGACAAAAAATGAAACTCTCCCCAAATGCAAAATGCCCTTGCGGCAGTAGACTCAAATACAAAAAATGTTGCGGCGTTTTCCATGACGGCGTAGAGCCGTCAGATGCCCTGAAACTGATGGTGACGAGATATTCGGCCTATGCGGCGGGAGACACCAGCTATATCATCCGAACGACCCATCCGGAGAATCCGGATTTTAAAGAGGATAGAAAAGTCTGGGCAAAGGAGCTTTCTACTTTTTGCGACTCTACGGAGTTTTTGGGATTAGAGGTTGCGGATTTTATCGACGGTGAAAACGAGGCATTTGTAGAGTTCAAAGCAAAGTTGTCGGACGGAATACTGCACGAAAAAAGCCGCTTCCTAAAAGAAAACGGCAGATGGCTATATCATAGCGGGGAGTTTGACCAGAAGGCCTAATTTTGAGCTTTGCTCAAAATTTGAGAACTAATTCAGACGGCTCAATTATCTATAAAAAATATAGACACATCTATCGCATAAATTGACCTCTATAAATTTTATGGATATACTAATCTATATTATTTTTTTGGAGATATTTGATGTTTAGAACCGGAGTACCTGTTAAGGGTGGAGAGTTTCTTGATAGAAAAAAACATCTCCCGATATTTAAACAATACATAAATAACAATCAACCGGTTATGATAAAAGCGCCGAGGCGTTTTGGAAAAACATCGCTCGTCAAGCATGTTTTTGAGTACGAGGGTGGCTATTCGTATATCATGTCCGATTTGCGTAGAGTTGTTAGTCTGAGGAGATTGGCGACCGATATAATCGACAAGGCGTATGCTTTGGCAGGGGTCGAGGGTTTTGTAAAAAAATCCGTAATGCTAGGGGGAAATGCGTTACTGGAGCTATTCAAGAGATTGCAAAGTATAAAAATCGACGGAATAGGCGAGGTGACGTTGGAGCAGCTGAATATGCAAACCGACGACACGGAACTTTTTTTGGGCGCTCTGGATACGGCTGACAAAATCGGCGCAAAATTAAGCGTAAATATAAAAATCATATTTGACGAGTTTCAGGAGATTTTGGATTTAGCCGATGATAGTGTTTTGGATAAGCTAAGAGCGGTAGCGCAGCACCATGAAAATTTGACATACGTTTTTTTGGGTAGTATTGAGAGTATTATGAGCAAAATTTTTGAAAAAAAAAGCTCACCGTTTTTTCATTTTGCACAGATAATGAAACTACCGCCGTTGGATATCGACGAAGTGAGAGAGGCTGCACACGAGGCGTTTGGCTCTATCGGTATTTCGGATTTTGGCTCGCTTGATAAAATGATAGAGTTTTACGGCGGACACCCCGATTATACGATGCAAGCATTGCAACTGGTTTACAATAGCGTTGTTATTGATAGGTTGGAGAGTATTGATGACAAATTGACGGACAATACAATGATGATCGTCGCAAGCAACAACGATGCTTATATCGGAGAGCTTATATCTGCCGCCAAAAAAAAGAGACATCATATCGATGTTTTGCACTCAATCGCAAATACGGTACCGCCCGCTATAGGTAGCAAGAGCCTGTATCAGGTGCATACGTCTTTGGAGGATATGGGGTTGATAACAAAAGAGGGGCAGGGCAACTATGTTATTAACGATATTCTTTTGATGGCGGCGCTAAAGGACGAAACGGGTTTGCGCTGAGGCGCTTCCCGTCTCTTATGATCCAGCTTGGGCTATTAATCCCCACCGCCCCCTTTTTCAAGTTTTAGCTCTTGTTTTTTAGCCGTTTTGTTTGCGTCTGCTTGCCCCTCGACCGGTTTTAGCGACGAGACATAGACCGATAGTGCTTCTATGTCTTGTTTTGAGAGCGATGATGCTTGAGAGTTCATAACCGGATTGGCTCCTGTGTTTTGGATATTTGAGTGTTTTTCTATTTTTGCGACAAAAACATCCTTTGCGATTCCGGCTAGTTTCGGATGTGCGTCGCTACCCTCTCCGTTTTGCCCGTGACAAGAGGCGCACTTTTGGGCGTATAGTTTGTCGGCTGTGATACCGCTCTCTACGACTGCCGATACTCCGTCATTGTGCGGGGCTTTTTCGCCGCCCGTATTTTTGACCGTGTAGACGATGATCGGAGCCGCTACGAATGCGGCGATTGCAACTTTGGTTATCGTGTTCATACTGTTTTCCCCTTTATCTGATTATTTTTGTTAGTCTATTCTCGGCGGCTTTATAGTTTACGTTTTTAAAAAAAGCCTCCAAATACGCTTTTGCATTTGCTCCAAAATCCATCTGATACGAGTGCTCGTACATATCGCAAACAAGTATCGGAGTACCGTATGCCAACCCCTCGTTGTGGCTTTCGGCTCTTATATTTGTGAGCGTCCCAAGCCTGTCGCAATAGGCCAAAACAACCCACCCGCTCCCGCCGGAGAGGGACATTGCGATATTCGTAAAATCTTTTTGCCATTTATCGACGCTACCAAAGCTCTTCTCCAGAGCAGCTCTAAGCTCCAGACCCATATCGCCGGAGTAGCCCAAGTTGTCAAAATACAATTCGTGCAAAATCATAGAGTTTGTAGCCGTTAACGCCTCTTTCGCCAAGCTCCCTCTGGCAAACGGCGGGGCATCGGGGTTTAGGGCGGCTATCTGGGCGTTTATGAGCCCCAGCCTTTTTACGGCTCCGGTGTAGTTGTTTGTATGATGGGATAGTATTAGCCTCTCGGAGATTCCTATAAGATTTTTGGAGTCAAACGGCAGAGGCCTAGCCGTCGGAGCTGTCAAAAATCCGGTCAGTGTAGGGGGGATATATTTTTTCGGGGCTGGCTCTGCATACAGTGCCGAAGCAGAGGCCAATGCGGAAGTCACTATAAAATCTCTTCTGGATATAGCCATATAAAGCCTTTGTTGTATTTTACGAAGAGTTTACCCCTTTTTACTAAAAATAAGGCTTACTTAGCAGCAGTCATATTCGCATTTTCTCATAATTTCAAGCCCCGGCTCGTATTCGCTCTCTTCAAATAGCTCCTCAATATAAAACACCGAGGCGCAAACCAGATAAAGCACTTTTTCGTCAGGCGCTTTGTCGTAATACGCTTGCGGTATTTTGGCCTTAAAAGCCTCCCAAAACGGGTTGTTGTATTTTGGATTTTTTGTGACTTCCAATATGCAGTCTATCACCTCGGAGGCGTGTTTGTAGCAGTCGATGTTCATAAAACTGACATATCTATCTTCGACCTGTGTATCATGTTTGCCCATTTTTTCGCCTTTTTAACTTTATTTGGTTGAGACCTCTGATTAAATAGAGGTCTCAAAAGAGCAGCTAGCTGCGTGAGCCGTCTGCTGAAGACCTAATTTTGGGCTTTGCTCAAAATTTGAGAATTAATCAGAATGCCCCAATTGTATAATAGGTAAAAACCAAAAAGGGTGACATTTTGCGAACGGATACCGACATTTTGCGAATAAAAAAAGATTCGGACAAAGAAAGAGGGGTTTCTGCCGAGGCGGTATGGCATATATTGATGTTTTTGCAACATAGATACGGGTTTGACGCAAAAGGCTTTTTGGCGACTAGAGCGATTGAGCCATCAGCGTTAAAGATCAAAAACGCAAAGGTAAAAGGGGGTTATCTATCGGAGCTTTTTGAGGAGGCGACGCTTTTTACGGGGGATAAAAATCTATCTTTTAAGCTTGGGGAGTGGGCAAACCCGCACTCTCTGGGTGTTTTGGGGTATCTGCTTTTGCACTCAAACAACGTAGGTGATGCCCTAAGGAGGTTATGCAGATATTATCCGCTTGTGGGGCGGAGTCTCAAACCTGTTTTGTCCGAGACAAAAAACAGATACAAACTGGGGTTTTTTATAAAAGGTGAAAACGGTTTTGAGCATCTTGGAAAGTACCAGTCCGAGATACATCTATCCGCCGTTTTGAGCCTACTGGGAAAGATAGCAACAAGGCAGATAGTGCCCGAATACGCTACGTTTAGACACGGGGAGCCGTCCGATATTTCGGAGTATCGGAGGATTTTCGGGCAAAAACTGTATTTTTTGGAGGAGGAGAACGCCGTTATATTTTCAAAGGAGTCTTTGGAGATAGAGACCGTATACAAAGACCCTTCGATGCTAAAAATCTTTGAGGATGAGGCGCAAAAGAGTCTGGGGTTAAACTTTCACGGCGGTTTTAAGGAGGAGATAACCGGATTTATCCTTGCGGGCGTGGGTGAACTGGATTTTTCTTTGGAGGGGGCGGCAAAAAGGGCAGGGCTTCATCCGAGGGTTTTGCAGAAAAGATTAAAAGGTGAGGGGGCAAGCTTTGCCGGACTGTTGGGGGATGTCAGAAAAAGCCTTGCGACCCACTACCTCTCAAACGGCGTAGAGGGTAGCGCCGTCGCCGTAATCCTCGGCTATTCTGAGCTAAGCCCTTTTTTGAGGGCTTTTAAAAAATGGTACGGGATGAGTCCAAAAGAGTGGCTCTCAAAAAATCACTAAAACGGCTTGACTATCACAAAAATCACGATGCCTATCATCAGCAGGGTGGGGATTTCGTTGTAGGCACGGAAAAATTTGCCGCTTTTTGTTGATTTGTCCTCGTTTAGTAGTCTCAAATGTCTTTTGCAATCGTAATGATAGACAACCATCAAAACAGCCAGCGTCAGTTTGGCGTGGAGCCAGCCGCCGCTTTGAAACATTGAGGGGTTTAGGTATAGCATCACAAGACCTGAGGCCACGGAGGCTATCATCGCCGGATGTCCGATGTAATAAAACAGCTTGTGCTCCTGAATCTTTGCTACGCTCACAAATCCTTCATTGCTCTTGTGCTCCGCATGATACACAAACAACCTCGGCAGATAAAAAAGCATCGCCATCCACGACATCACCGACATGATGTGAAAAGATTTTATCCATAGATAGTAGTCCATTTTGTCTCTCCTGTTTTAAAAAATTGTATCGTTATTGTGTAAAACTACAGTTTAGATTTGTATAGGAGTTCCAAAAACTCCAAGCCGTAACGTTCAAATTTTACCTCTCCGACTCCGCTAACCTCTAGCATCTCCTCTTTTGTGGCAGGCAATCTATCGGCCATCTCTTTGAGGGTTTTGTCGCTAAATACGACATACGGCGGCACGTTGGCCTCTTTTGCCAGTTTGGAGCGGAGCGCCCTTAGCGCCTCAAATACGTCGTTGTCGTAAATCGGCTTGTATATCTCTTTTTTGCGGTTCGTCCGCTCTTTTGCGGCCTCTGTCAGCCTATCTTTTCGTATCGTTACCGCCTGTTTTTCTTTGATGATTTGTAGTGCGTATTCGTCTAGCGATACGACCCTGTATTCACCTTGCCTTATCGCTTTTAGCTCCAGCAGTCTATCGGCGATAGAGAGCCACTGTTTGCGGCTTTTTTCTTTGCCTATGCCGTAGACGGAGAGGGTTTGGTGTCCGTTTTGTTCTATTTTTTGATCTTTTGAGCCTAGCAGTATATCTACGACGTATTGCAGGCCAAAGCGTTGACCGCTTTTGTGTATTGCCGATAGTAGCTTCAGGGACTCTACGGTGATGTCTACACTCTCTTTTGTGGGCTCCAGACAGTTATCGCACAATGCAATGCAGTTTTTGCCGCTGTCGCCGAAATACTCCGACACCATAGAGTGTCTGCAAGCCTCGGATGCGGCGAATCTGCCCATCGCTTCCAGTTTTTCTACGGCGTGTTTTTTGTACGGAGATTCGGGCATGGACTCTATCATGCTCCGCCTCTCCACGATGTCGGAGGATGAAAAAAGCAAAAGCGTTTTTGAGGGCAAGCCGTCTCTTCCGGCTCTCCCTATCTCCTGATAGTAGTTTTCTATCGTTTTTGGCAATGAGGAGTGAGCTACAAACCGGATATTGCTCTTGTCTATCCCCATCCCAAAGGCTACCGTGGCGACGACGATTTGGATCTCGTCATTTACAAAAGCTCTATACGTTTCGTTTTTTTGCTCCGTGTCCAGTCCGGCGTGGTAGGCTTTGGCGGCGATATTTTTGGAGGAGAAAAATTCAGCCAGACTCTCCGCCTCCTTGCGGGTAAAGGTGTAGACGATGCCGCTTTCGTTTTTGAATTTTGAGACAAACTCCAGTAGTTGCCCCCTTCCGTTTCCTATCCGGTAGGCTGAGGCGATAAATAGATTCTCTCTTTGGATGTCGGCTCTGATGGATACACCGTTTTTTAGTCTTAGCTGTTCGCCTATGTCTTTTTGTACGGCGGTTGTGGCCGTGGCGGTGAAAGCGGCTATCGGCGTAGCGCCAAAACGCTCTTTTAGGATATAAAGCTTTCGATAATCCTCTCTAAACTCATGCCCCCATTCGCTGACGCAGTGGGCTTCGTCTATGACAAAAAAGTTTATTTTTAGGCTTTGCAAAAACGACACAAAAGCTTCGCTCTTAAACCTCTCCGGAGCCGCATACAAAAACTTCAGTTTTGAGGCTTTGGCTTTTGCCATACTGCTACTTATCTCTTCGGCAGATTGCATGGATGAGACCATATCGGCCTCTATCCCAAAGGCTCTAAGCGCCGTTATCTGGTCGTGCATCAAGGCCAAAAGAGGGGAGATGACGACTGTTATCCCGTCCATCAAAAGTGTCGGAAGCTGATAACAAAGCGACTTGCCGCCGCCTGTGGGGAGGACGACCATCAAATCTTTTTTTGCCAATATGGCATCTACGGCATCTTCTTGAAAACTTCTAAAAGAGGAGTGCCCGAAAACGGTTTTTAGGACTTTGTGTTTGTCGTCCGCCGTAAAAACCATTTTGTGAGCTGTTAGACCGTAAAGTATTGAGCGTCGCTATGGTGGACGATGATCGCCGACGTGGAGGCTTCGGGTGCTATTTGGCAGGTCTCGGATAGACTCACGCCGTACTCCTCCGGCCTTAGAAGCTCAAAAAGAGTCCGGTTCATCTCCAGATCAGGGCATGACGGATAACCAAACGAATATCTGCATCCGTGGTATCCGGTCATTTTGACATCACCCATTTCGCCGCTCTCACCCCTTAGTATCCCAAGCTCCGTCCTCACCCTCTTGTGCACCATCTCTGCCATCGCCTCCGCCAGCTCTACGGCTAGACCGTGAACCAGATAGTATTCGTGGTATTTGCCGGCATCAAACAGCTCTTTTTCGTATACGGCGATTTTGGAGCCTACCGATACCACGCTCATAGCCAAAGTATCGTGCCTGTCGCCCCTAAAATAATCGGGTATAGAGCGGCGTGGGGTTTTTGTCGCCCTCGGAAACGAGAGTACTTTGTTTGCCCGACATCTTGCGGCATGGATATCCTCACGGCTTGCGTCCCCGTCTGCACTCCACCCTTCATTTTCGGCAAATATTAGTAGCTCTTCACCTTCACCCCTTGCCGGATAGTAGCCGTATATAGCCACAGGGTCAAAAAGAGAATCCATAAACTCTTTTTTTAGCCTCTCGTATGCCGGCTCTATAACCTCTTTTAGTTGTTTTTCGTATTCGGCTTTCTCTATCCCTTTTGATTTGTAGCCCCACCGCTCTTTGAACAGCATACGGCGGTTTAGCCACTCAAATGCCAGTAGTTTTTCGGCCTCCGTAAACTCCCAGACGTACCGCCCCCAAAACGGCGGTATCGGCGGCTCCTCTGTTTGCGGTTTTATCAGCTCTCCGACCTCTCCCCCTTTTGCGGCCTCTTTTGCCTCTGCCCTTGCGGCGGATGGGGTCTCTATCGTTATCTCTTCACCTTTTTCGATTTGTGTAAGCGTCGTTATCGCATCGAACGCATCACGGGAGTAGATGATCGCACCGTCGTATATCGGACGGCAGTACTCGTGGACAAACTCGATGTTTAGAGCCGCCCCGCCGAGGAGTACCGGCACTTTGTACCCTCTTTGTTTTAGCTCCTCCAAATTCTCTTTCATCACCTGAGTGGATTTGACTAGTAGTCCGCTCATTCCAATGGCCACTTTTCCTTGCGCAAAGCGCTCGGAAAGGCCGTCACGGGAGTTGCCCACTCCCGAACCCTCCGTGGCTACACTCGCATAGTACTCCTCAAGTTTTTCGATAAACAGCTCAATGTCGGCTTTGATTCCGATGTTTACGACTTTAAAGCCGTTATTTGAGAGGATGATGTCTACCAGATTTTTGCCGACATCGTGGACATCCCCTTTTACGGTTCCCAGTATCAGAGTCGTTTGGCTCGACTTCTCGGTTTTTGGTAGATACGGGGCTAGATAGTCCACCGCCGCTTTCATCGTCTCCGCCGATTGTAGGACAAAAGGGAGTTGCATCCTCCCGTCCCCAAATAGCTCCCCGACCTCTTTCATAGCCCCTATGAGCAGTTCGTTTACGATGCTCTCGGCGGCTATCTCCTCTTTTGCGTCAGGGAGTAGGGCGATTAGCCGCTCCTTGTCACCGGCGATTAGGAGTTTTTTGATTTTTGTGTGGGTGTCCATCCCCTCCAAATCGTCTTTTGTTTTTGCCCCTTCGCCGCTTTGTGCCGCAAAGTAGTCGATGAATGCCCCTAGCGGATTGTGTCCGTTACCCCGTTTATTGAAGAGCAAATCCTCGCAAAGCTTGATTTCCTCATCCGAGATGGCGTGATAGGCAAGGGTGTTTTTGACGTTTACTATAGCGGTCGATAATCCGGCTTTTACCGCATGGTATAAAAATACCGAGTTTAGAACCTCTCTGGAGTGCTTAGATAGGCCAAACGAGATATTAGAGACCCCTAGGGTGAATCCGGCCTCCGGATGAGAGGCGTGAAACTCCCTGATAGCCTCGATAGTCTCGATAGCCGCCGTAAAGTATTCACTATCCCCGCTCCCTACCGTAAAGGTGAGCATATCAAAGACGAGATCGGACGGGTGAAAGCCGAATTTTTGGGTAGCTCTCGTATAAATCCTCTCGGCGATCTCCAGCTTCCGCTCTTTGGTTTTTGCCATCCCCTGTTCGTCGATAGTTAGGCAGACAAGCGCCGCCCCAAAACGTTTTGCAAGGGCACACACGGCATCAAATTTCTCCTCGCCGTCCTCCATATTTACGGAGTTTACGATCGCTCTACCCCCTATTAGTTTTAGTGCAACCTCAAGGGCGGCTATCTGGGTGGAGTCCGGCATGAGCGGCAGTGTCAGTTTGGAGGCGTAGCGGGAGACTATCTCTTTCATATCTTTTCGCTCGTCCCGTCCGGCAAAAGCTACACTCACGTCTATCACGTGCGCCCCTGAGCGCACCTGCTCGTAGGCTACGCTCATCGCCCCGTCAAAATCCTCGGAGAGGAGCAGCTCACGAAACGCTTTGGAGCCTGTAGCGTTTGAACGCTCCCCGATATATAGCGGAGCCGGCTCCTGTGTTAGCGGGATACTCTCAAAGAGTGAGGCCAGAGAGTTTTGCGCTACTCCGGACGGTTTTTTCGGCGTTAACGTTTTTACCTCTTGCGCCAAAGCCAAAATATGTTGCGGCGTCGTCCCGCAACAACCGCCCAAAACAGCTACGCCGTCTATATCGCAAAACTCTTTTTGAAGGGTTGTAAACTCGTCCGGCCCCATCGGATAAAATGTGAATCCGCCCCTGTTTTGCGGGAGTCCGGCGTTTGAGTGGACGCTAATCGGCTTACCCCATAGTTCGCTTAGTGTTTTGACGTGCTTTGCAACCTCTTTTGGCCCTGTTCCGCAGTTAAAGCCCAAAGTGAGAATATCAAAAGGGGCGAGTATTGCGGCCAACGTCTTTGCGTCCGTCCCTATGAGCATACTTCCGTTTGTCTCGATAGTCGCCGATACCATCACCGGAAGCCTAACCCCTTTAGCGCAAAAAGCATCCTCTGCACCTATTAGGGCGGCTTTTATCTGGAGCGGATCCTGGCAGGTCTCAAAGAGTATGATGTCGGCTTTTGCATCTATTGCCGCACTTATCGATAGCTCATATCCGGCTCTCATCTCATCAAACTCTATGTGCCCCAGGCTAGGCAGTTTTGTCCCAGGCCCCAAAGAGCACGCTACAAACGTCTCATCTTCTAGCCCCAGCTCCGCCGCCGCCTCTTTGACCCGTCGTATCCCCTCTACGGTTAGCTCGTAGCACATATCGCCAAGGCCGTACTCGTCAAGTACCCACGGCAGACACCCGAATGTATTTGCCTTTGAGATGTCGGCTCCCGCTTTGTAGTAGGCTCTGTGGATGCTTCTGATTTCATCCGGTGCTTTTGTATTGAGAAGTTCATTGCAACCCTCATATTCGCCCCATGCCTCTGGCGGAATACTCTTTTTTTGTATCTCCGTCCCCATGGCACCGTCTATGACGACGACCCTTTGTTGTATCAGCTCTTTAATATTTTTTTTCATTTAGAGTTCTTTGATTTTTATTTTTTAAATGGATTTACAATTGTTAATTCTGATATTGTTAGCGAATCCTGCATATCCTCGCTATACAAAATCCTTGCGTTAGCCTCTATGGCGGCGGCTATTATTGATGAGTCATAATATGAAATATTGTATTGCTTACGTATTTCAACGGCCTTTAAAAGGGTTGACGGTTCTACGTTTATTATCTTGTATCTGTTGAGGCAACTTATTATAAATTCTTTTATTCCGTCATTTGAGAAATTTAGTTTTTTGAGCATATTGGCGCTTACTTCGTTTATGACTTGTACGCTTATGGCTCCGCCGTCCAAGATGATTTTTGACGCTTTGGTCTGTTTCTCTTTGTCTTTGTCGCAAAAAGCATATAAAAATATATTTGAGTCGATAAAAACCTTATCTTTCATTAGCCTCATCTCTCGATAAAAAACTTCCGTTTTTTTCAATATGTTTCGGATTTTTGACGATTTGGGCTATAAAATCGGTCTCTAGGGGATTGGCTTGATTGTCGTCTATGTCGATGATTATTACACGAACCTCACGACCTTTGAATTTTTCAAACTCGGATACGCCTATATATGGCTCGTTGATAACAGTCTTAAACTCTGTTGCGTACATTTTGCCCTCCCTTTAGTTTCCATGCGTTTGGTGGTTAAATTCCGGTACAAGCTCTTTTAGAATCGGTAGTTTATCGGTATCGGTCCGTAAACTCTCAAGCTTTTTTTCTAAGGCCAAATAATCGCATATACTCTCTTTTGCAACCGTGATTGACGGATATTCGGTACTTGCGGCGCTCTCGTCGGTTAGTAGCTCCTCTATTAGCTTCTCCCCCGGTCTAAGCCCTGTAAATACGATTTTTATATCGTGCTCTTTGTGGGTTAGCTCTAGCATTTTTTTTGCTACGTCTATGATTTTTACCCTCTCGCCCATATCTAGGATAAATATCTCTCCCCCTTTGGCTATCGCCGCCGCCTGAAGCACCAGAGCGCACGCCTCTGAGATTAGCATAAAGTACCGCTCTATATCGGGGTGGGTCACCGTGATAGGCCCCCCTGCCGCTATCTGCTCTTTGAATTTTGGGATTACGGAGCCGGAGCTTCCTATGACGTTTCCGAATCTGACAGCCGCTATTTCGGTTTTTGAGTTTGGGTATTTTTGTTTTACGTTTTGGGCTATCAGCTCACATATCCTTTTTGTGGTTCCCATCACGTTTGTAGGGCGAACCGCTTTGTCTGTGGAGATGAGGACAAATTTTTCGGCTCCAAACTCTATAGCCGCCTCCAGAGCGTTTTTGGTTCCGAAAATATTGTTATTGACGGTCTCGTCGATATTCTCCTCGGCTAGCGGGACGTGTTTGTATGCGGCGGCGTGGATGACGATTTGGGGTCTAAACTCATCAAATACCTTTGCCAGCCTCTCTTTGTCGGTTACGCTTACTAGTTTGTTGGCACTCTCAAAACCGGACAACTCATCGCTTATTTTGTAGAGATTGTACTCTCCGTTTTCTACCAAAATCAGTTTTTTGGCTCCGAAACGGGCGCATTGTCTGGTGATCTCACTCCCGATACTCCCGCCCGCTCCGGTGATTAGTACCGTTTTGCCTGATATAAACCTAGCAACCGTCTCGGTATCCAGATCTTTTGGCTCACGGGCTAGCAAATCCTCTATCGAAATATCTTTGATGTCGGTGTGGTTTTCAATGAGGCCGATTTTTTTTATCTCCTCTATCCCCGCCGCCTTGAGCGATTCTATGAGGCTCTTTAGCTCGTCTGGGCGGTAGTGTTTTGAGATTAGGGCGCTTGTGATCTCACGTTTTACGGCGTAGTTTTTTAGCTCTTTGATGTCTATGACCGGAAAGCCGTGTATCATACTGCCGATTTTGTGTTTGTCGTCATCCAAAAAGGCTACAGGGTAGTACTCCCCGTTTTGGCTTTTGAGGTACGAGGCTACGGCGACCCCTTCGTTTGTTGTGCCGATTATGACGCATAGGTTTTTTCTCTCCGCTTTTGCCTCCAGATAGACCCTTTTCGAGATTCTAAGAGCCCCCAACAAAAAGACCGAAAATACAAAATCGATAAAAATAACGGAGCGCGGAAACGGATTTAGGGCATCCGAAAAAACCAAAAATATAGCCCCGAAAGCGGTATACGCCAATATGTGTGCCCGAATCAGGTTTAGGAGGTTTTGGATACCGAAAAATCTCCAAGGGGTTCTATAGCCGTGAAATATAAAAAAAGAGCCGATTTTTAGCGTCGCCAAAAGGGCAAAAAGCGGACAGAAATTTTCTATAAACGGTTGCGGTATCTCAAAATTAAAACGGAGCAGATACGAGGCGTAAAAGCTAAAAAGGGACAACGCTATATCGAAAACGATAAAAAATATCGCCCTTTTGGTCTGCGTGGGGGTGAGGGCACTCATTTTTTGATTACGTCTTTTACGATTTTTGCCGTTAGCGCTACATCCTCATCATCCATTGATGAGCCTGACGGTAGGCATAGCCCTCTCTCAAAAAGCATCTCGGAAAACCCGTTTGTGAGGTGCGATGCATCTTTGAACACCGGTTGGGTGTGCATAGGTTTCCATAGCGGTCTGGATTCTATGTTTTGGGCTTCAAGGGCTTTGATTAGCTCATCCGGCGTTGTTTTTAGTTTTTTGTCCATATAAAAGGCGCTGAGCCATCTGTTTCCCCTCGTTCCGGCAAGCTCCGGCATAAATTTTATCTCAGGGATATCGGCAAAAAACTCTTTGTACATAGCAAAAATCTCTCTACGTCTCTCAACCCTTTGAGCTAAAACCTCCATCTGTCCACGCCCTATGGCGGCTACGATATTGCTCATCCGGTAGTTGTAGCCGAACGTCTCGTGTTCATAGTGCAGATACGGCTCTTTTGCCTGTGTGGACAAAAATCTAGCCTCTTTGGCTATTCGCTCATCGTCAGTTACTAGCATCCCGCCGCCGCTACTTGTGATGATTTTGTTGCCGTTGAATGAATAAATTCCGGCTTTGCCGAATGTCCCCGTATGTTTGCCGCCTGCGGAGGGTTCGGGAGTGGGTAACTCCCGAGATTGACTCGCCGCCTGCTTTGCAGAAGGCGAAATGTCGATTGTCGCCCCTAGCGATTCAGCCGCATCTTCGATTAGTGCAACACCGTATTTGTCGCATATAGCGCTTATCTCCTCTATCTTTGCCGCTTGTCCGTATAAGTGGGCTACTATGAGCGCCTTTGGTATTTTGCCGCTTTTTTTGCGTGATTCTAGCGCCTCTATGAGTAGTAGCGGGTCGAGATTCCAGCTATCCTCATCCGAATCAATAAAAAACGGGGTACATCTCTCGTACATGATAGGGGCAACCCCGCCGATAAACGTAAATGACGAGGTAAACACCTCATCCCCGTCTTTGACACCGAGTGTGCGAAGCGCCAGATGGATAGCCGCCGTTCCGCTAGAGAGGGCTACGGCGTGTTTTGCCCCCGTGTAACGGCATATCGCCTCTTCAAATTTTGTGATCTGCTCCCCTATCGGAGCTATATAGTTTGCATCAAAAGCTTCTTGTATGTATTTAAGTTCATTGCCGCCCATGTGCGGAGCCGATAAGAAAATGCGTCCACCACTCATATTGCGCTCCTTGCGGCAAAGCCGTTCGTCGCCTGATGTTGGGATAAATCCCAAACCCCTAAAGCTACGCCTTTGGCGAGATTATTCATTTGTGTTCCTAGCCGTAATTTTTGCGTGATTATAGCGATTTTAGGGTTATGCTGAGGAGCGAGTGTTTTTAAGTTTTTTGTCGATAATATCATCGACAAAAGTATCGATATATGGGGCATGAGATGTTATCTTTTAGTACTTTTACACATATGAAATCAGAAGCGATTACCGAGATGCTTCAAAATAACGGCAAAATTGATTTAAACATAAAGCCAAAAGAGCAAGAGATTCTTGAGTTGACGATAATCCCTAGAAGCAGAGCGATAGAGCTTGAAAAAATAGAAAAAGAGCTTCTATCAACACAAAAAGCGGCTCTTTGGGAAGAGGAAAACGCTGAAGCAATAAGCGAACAAAACGATAGAATAGCTAGACGAGGAGTCTTTGGCGACTCAGTGAGAAGGTTTTAGTGTGCAGTTTGATATCTATATCAACAAAAACAAAACCACAAATAAAGAATTTCCATACCTGCTAGACATCCAGTCCGATACACTAAAAAAGCTAGCCACCAGAATCGTGGTTCCGCTAACTCCGTCTTCAATGGTAAAGTTTCCTGTAAAAACGCTGCATTTGGGCGTGGAGATAAAAGGCAAAAAATACATTGCTCTCTTTGACGAGCTAGCATCGTATCCTGCCGCAGAACTAGCAAAGCCTATTCAAAATATTGCCGAACATAGAGCAGAAATTTTTGAGGCAATGGATTTGATTATTCAAGGGTATTGATTTCAAGCTATTTTTAAAAAGTAGCCCGTCCCTTTTTATCCCTAGTGGATGATATAGTGACCACGGGCACGACGCTACTAGAAGCCAGAGCGTGCGCTGAAAAGGAAGGGTATGAAGTGCTTTTTGCGGTTACGCTTGCGGATGCGAGGGAG
>ERZ650312.665-NODE-665-length-19197-cov-22.785341_pt1 | contig 19197 bp, 15 predicted proteins | sample MGYA00376248_ERZ650312 | MGnify/ENA primary metagenome ERZ650312 (study PRJEB26733, sample SAMN07839316) | wastewater metagenome | biome: urban; feature: wastewater treatment plant; material: waste water | place: USA: North Carolina | collected 2016-07-28 ... | reverse complement strand
AAAGGCAAGAGGTAAAAAAAATAAAAAAAAGTATTGTTTTTAATAATTAACCCATATATTTGCGGTATAATTTTTGAAAAAACAACAAAAATGAACAATCAACCCCTAAAAAACGTTTTTCAATATTCAAATTCACAGAATTGCGCAATCAACATGCAGCAATGCATAAACTATGGCATCGGAAGTTAATTATTAAGTAAAAAAATTAATAAATATGATATACTCTTCCGATTATTTTGGAAGAGTTTTTTATTCTACAGAACCACACCTCAAAAAAAAATATTATGAAATCTACACAACCTAACTTAGAACACGTAAAAGAAACCTTTCCTTTGGTAGAGATTGTATTAGAAGGAAACATTACTTTTAAAGATTTGATAGACACAATTGATTATCAATACAATGTACCTTATACTCTAGTAAAAGCTGATGTAGAATACTTTGGCAAAAACAATTACGGAAATATACTTCTAGAACTAAAGGGAGCAAAGGAAATAAACGAATCTGCCTTTCAGTTTTTTAGAAAGAATAAAATTAAAAATAAAATTAAAGGATATGTATGAATGTGAAAATTCACTTTTATTTTCACTACAAAACCACCGAAATTTCGGTGGTTTTGTTTTATTTTACTTGGAAAATTATATCATTAATCAATCATTTCAAATCTAGCATATTCTGCTACAATTTTTGGCAGTTTTATGCCGCCTTCTACCTGATTATTCTCTAATAATGCCGCCATTATCCTTGGCAAAGCCATTGCAGAACCATTAAGAGTATGTGCTAACTGTGTTTTTCCTTCGCCTTTTATTCTGCATTTTAATCTATTCGCTTGGAAGGTTTCAAAATTAGAAACCGAAGAAACCTCTAACCATTTTTCTTGCGCTGCACTCCAAACCTCAAAATCATAAGTCATAGCAGCCGCAAAACCTGTATCACCTCCACATAATCTCAAAATTCTGAAAGGCAATTCTAAATCTTCCAAAATAGATTTTACATGAGCCACCATTTCTTCTAAAGCTGCATAAGAATTCTCTGGCTTTTCTATTCTTACAATTTCCACTTTTTCGAATTGGTGAAGTCTGTTTAGACCTCTTACATGTGCGCCGTAGCTACCTGCTTCTCTTCTGTAACATTGTGAGAAAGCCGTATTTTTTACTGGTAATTCTTTTTCGTCCAAAATTACATCTCTATAAATATTGGTAACAGGAACTTCCGCTGTCGGAATTAAGTACAAATCATCAATTCCTACGTGATACATTTGCCCTTCTTTATCTGGCAACTGACCTGTTCCGTATCCAGAAGCTTCGTTTACCACGTGTGGAGGATTAACTTCCAGGTAACCAGCGTCAGTATTTTTATCTAAAAAATATTGAACCAAAGCTCGTTGCAATCTCGCACCTTTTCCTAAATAAACTGGGAAACCAGCACCCGCAATTTTCACGCCCAATTCAAAATCTATTAAATTGTATTTTTTTGCCAATTCCCAATGCGGAATAGCACCTTCTTCTAAACCGTGAACTTCGTGAGATTGGTAAACCACCTCATTATCATCAGCAGAAACACCTGCAACTACCTTTTCGTAAGGAATATTAGGAATAAGATATAAAACATTCTGAAGAGAAACTTCTATTTCCGAAAGTTTATTGGTAAGTTCTTTGGATGATTCTTTGTATTGGGCAGTTTTAGACTTTGCAGCTTCTGCTTCATCTTTTTTACCATCTTTCATTAGCATACCTATTTCTTTCGAAATTTTATTAATTTCCGAAAGTTGAGTATCTAGCTCTAGCTGCGTCTTTTTTCTTAAATCATCTAGTTGAATAGCTTCATCTACCAACTCTAGGTTCTTAAAATTTCTTTTTTTAAGACCCTCTACTACGCGTTCTTTTTGTTCGCGTAAAAAACTTACTTGTAACATCTTTTTTGATTTGAGATTTATAATCTGAGATTTGAGATTGATTTTAAACTAAGTAAAAGCCTCAAATATCAAATGATTTTTGCAAATTTACGGAATTATTTTACGATTTTAACAATATTAGGCTCAACACTTACTTTACTAAAAGCCAATTGTTTATTATACCAAATTTTCGAGACTTTAAACTGGGAAGGCTCTGAAGAATATTGAATTTTGATGGTATCTACATCTGTAACATCATTATCATTTACCGATTTGGTCAGATTGATATAAAATTCAGACTGATAGATTTCGGGATATTGACCCGAAGTAGTTTGTAAAACTCTGGTAGCACCACCAGCATAATCTATATAAGACACATTATTCAAATCTTTTTTAATAGAAAATGTAGAAATTGCCTTCAATGCGGTATTAGGATCATTCAAATCCTGAAGTGTAACCGTTTTGTACGCATTGGTATTTTCCGTATTAAGCAAATCTACACCATTGCTATCCGAGATATACAGATTAATTAATTGATCTATTTTCTGTAAATCATTCATATCTTCTCCTCTACAAGAAAAAAGAAGTATAGAAATCATAGAAAAAAGCAAAATTTTAAAATTCATAGTACAAAGATAGAATTTTCGGGATTTAAATAGATTTTAAAACTTTATATTTTGCAAAAAAAATCGAGCAAAAAGCCCGACTCAATTATATTTTTACTTGATAAAACTAGCCCAACTTCTTTTAAAAGGAAGTAAAAAATCTGACAAATAATTTACATAAGTATCTTTGGAAAAATCAAAAACTTCTACCTCATCAGATATTTCGCCGTTTCTTACTGCGCTTCTGAAATCAGTGAGTTTCATTGTTTTTATTTCACCATTTTCTTTGTAACAAGCCTTCATTCTATCAAAAATTCCCAATTGATAAGTAGCTTCTATTTCTCTCATTAAACCATTGAGAGAATCCATAGAACAGCCAGAAGCTTGCACTTTTTCTTCATCTACTGTAATGATAATAAATTGTTTGTGGTCTATTTTAAATGAAGATGTTAATCCTTTTCCGTGAGCGTTCCAAGTTGGGAGAAAATCATATAATTTCTCTGTAATTTCTTTTACTTCTTTAGCCGTTAAAGCTCTTGAAGCTGGATAAATAATGACCTTGAAATCATTAGTTTCTACTATGGTTGATTCTTCTATTTTCATAAATTATTGGATGTTAGATTTTGGGTGATGGATGACATATAACATCAGGCATCAATCATTCAGCAAAAAATTTATAAATCTTCTGCTTCCGCTATTAATTCTACGATATCTTTTACAGCAACTTCTTCATTTTTGTTGAAATGTTTTACACCATCAGTCATCATTGTATTACAGAAAGGGCAACCAGTTGCTACAACATTTGGTTGCAAAGCTAAAGCTTCTTCTGTTCTTTCGATATTGATGTCTTTATTGCCTTTTTCTGGTTCTTTAAACATTTGTGCACCTCCTGCTCCACAACATAAGCCGTTGGTTTTGCAACGTTTCATTTCTACCAATTCTGCGTCTAATTTCTCTAACAAAATTCTTGGCGCTTCATATTCATCATTGGCTCTACCAAGATAACAAGGATCGTGGAACGTTATTTTTTTTCCTTTGAAATTTCCGCCCTCAATTTTCAATCTGCCTTGTTGCATCAATTGTTGAAGCAATTGAGTGTGGTGCATTACTTCGTAATTACCACCTAAACTTGGATATTCATTTTTCAAAGTATTGAAACAGTGTGGACAAGCCGTTACGATTTTCTTTACTTCGTAAGCATTTAGAATTTCGATGTTGGTAAGCGCCATCATTTGGAATACAAATTCGTTACCAGCACGTTTTGCAGGATCGCCAGTACAAGATTCTTCTTGCCCAAGAACAGCAAATTCTACCCCAACTTTATTCAAGATTTTAGCAAATGCTTTGGTGATTTTTTTGGCACGGTCATCAAAACTTCCTGCGCAACCCACCCAAAAAAGTACTCCAGGAGATTTTCCTTCGGCAGCATATTCTGCCATTGTTTTTATTTTGAAATCCATATTTATGAATTTTTACAATTTTCAACTAAATTTAAAATCCAATTTTTGAATCTTGGACATTTTTCCATTATTTTTTCAAATCCGATTTCTTCAGCAATTAAATTTCCTTCCGCAATTTTATCATATTTTTGCTTTTTTGATTCAAGTATTTTCATTATTCTTTTAGATGGAGCTGTTTCACTTCCTGTATTTATTTCTTCAGGATTTGGGTAAAGATTAATAATTGTTTTTAACTCATCAATAATCCATTCATTTTCAAACCAATTACTAAATCCTTCATTGGAACTAAACAACAACGCTTCAAACTCATGCTTTTGAATGTAAGGAATAAATCTTGTGTCATTAATGTCATTTGAAATTCCCTCTAATAAAACCTCAATTTTTGCATTTGTGATAGATTTGCTTTTAGAAAGTTCAAAATTTGGAAAATTTGTTGGAATCTTAAAAAAATCTACAAACATGGAAACAACCACATCATTTTCAGATTTTAAAATTTTCTCTATATCATTTTTTAAATGTTCATAATTTACGAATCCTCCTTTATGCCCTTTACTTGTTTGAATCATAATTGCTCTAACATCAAAAATACCTTTTGAAATAAAAAAATTTCTTAAAGAATTTTCTACAAATTCTTTTTCAGTTTGCCCTTCTACAATAACGATCAATCTTTTCATGGCTGTCCTTTAATTACATTTTTTTGCCACAAATCTCCAATTGTATAATCGGAAAGCCAATTGTTTAAATTTTCGGATTCAAGTCTGTTAAAAACGGATTCATTGTTTTTTTCTCTGTCTACGGTGATAATTTCTTCAGGTTCAAAATTATCTACAAAATTTACAGATTGTGTAGAGATGATAATTTGAGATGTTGCAGATGCTTTCCTAATTAATCCTGATAATTTATTAATTGCAAAAGGGTGTAACCCAAGTTCTGGTTCATCAATAATAATTACCTCTGGTAAATCTGGTTGCATTAATAAAGCAGCTAAAGCAATAAATCTTAAAGTTCCATCAGATAAATGAGAAGCGTTAAAATAACCATCTGGTTGATTTACCTCTTTCCATTCTAGTTTAATCATACTTTCATTTAATCGATCAGGACTTAATTCAAATCTATCAAAATATGGAGCTATAGATTTTATTGTTTTTTCTATTCTATTAAATGATTTTGGGTATTTCTCTTGCAAGTAATATAAAAATGCAGGTAAATTACTTCCGTTTTCTTTTAAATATTTATTATCATCTACTTGCGATGAATTTCTTAATGGAGAGTTTTCTCCTGTGTCGTGAAAGTGATATTTTTTTAATGATGAAAGGTATTCTTTTAAATATTTGTATCTATATCCTGACTTAAGAATTAATTCACTTTCTTTAATATTATCTGTCCAAAAATAATTATGAATTTCGTCTTCCCAAGAAGCATTGTAGCCATATCCTTCTGTTGATATAAATAAGTTATCATTATTCGTTGGTAGTAAATTGAAATAAAAAGAATTTGAATCTCTACTATTTATATTAGAAAATTCAATCTTACCATAAATATTCTCTGTGATTTTTTTCCCAAAATGCAAAAGATTCTCCGCACCATCTTGAGAAATAACATAACTTGACAACCTTCTTTCATAAAGATTATTAACCAATTTAAAAAAAGAAAGAAAGTTAGATTTACCAACACCATTAGAACCAATTAAAATATTAATTGGTTTTAACTCTAAATCTAATTTTTTTATAGATTTATATCCTTCTATTTTTATTCTGTTAATCATTACATCAATTATCGTTTGCCCAATTTAATCTATCAGCTTGGTTGTATTGCCATGGCGCAGCATTGTTTTCAATATTCGTCATCATCATATTCAATTCTTGTGGAGCTGCAGATTGCTCCATCACCAAGAATCTACGCATTTCGAAGATAATAGAAAGCGGATCAATCAAAACAGGACAAGCTTCTACACAAGCATTACAACTGGTACAAGCCCACAATTCTTCTTTGGTGATATAATCGTTCAAGAGTTTTTTGCCGTCATCTACAAATTTTCCGTTTTTGTTGATGTTTTTGCCTACTTCTTCTATTCTGTCTCTGGTTGACATCATTATTTTACGTGGAGAAAGTTTTTTACCCGTAATATTTGCAGGACATTCCGCAGTACATCTACCACATTCTGTACAAGAATAGGCGTTGAGCAACTGTACCTGATTCAAATCAAATACATCTTCTGCCCCAAATTTAGCAGGCGCTTCTGCGCTTTCTGGTTGTGCTGCATAAGGATCTGCATTGGGATCCATCATTAATTTAATTTCTTGTGTTACAGAATTTAAATTATTGAATTTTCCTTTTTTCTCCAAATTGGCGTACCAGGTATTTGGGAAGGCAAAAATAATATGCAAATGCTTAGAATAATAAAGATAATTCATAAAGAATAAAATCCCCACAAAATGAAACCACCAAGCTCCTTTTTCTATAAAATGAAGAAAACCTTCTCCAAAACCTAAAGATTCATAAATTGGAGCTATTAAATTTGATGAAATAGGGAAACTTCCGTGAACCAAACCTTCTTTTGACATCAATAGATAATCTGCTGCATTCATTTTGAAGAACGCCATCATCAAGCAAAATTCTATTACTAAAATCCAATTGGCATCGTGTTTTGGCCAACCTTTTAATTCAATAGAGCTTAATCTTGGGATTTTAATGCCATTTCTTCTTATAAAAAACGCTACCACTGCAATTACTACTAATGCTGCTAAAACTTCTAGAGTTGCGGTAAAAATTCCATAAAAAGTATCCCCGAAAATGGTGGAAAGAAAACGGTGTGTCCCGAAAATTCCGTCAATAATTATCTCGATTAATTCAATATTGATAATTACAAAACCTACGTAAACAAACAAGTGAAGAATTGCCGCAACTGGGCGTTTCTTCATTTTGCTTTGCCCAAGAGCAACTTTCGCCATTACTTTCCATCTTTCCGAAGGATGGTCTGTACGATTAATTTCTCTTCCTAGCTTTATGTTTCTGTAGATTTCTTTTAGGCTTTTAAAGAAGAGCCCAAAACCTGCAATCAATAAGAGAAGGAATAAAACATTATCTATATATTGCATATCAAAGTTTTTGTTTCCTTCAAAAATACGATTTTTATTTCTTACCGAAAACAGAAATATTTATGTATCGCTTAGGATTTTCTTTTAAATCTTTTATGAGTAAATTAAGATTATTAGAAGTTTCGCTTAGATTGTTATAAAGCGCTTCGTCTTTGGTAAGTTTACCTAAACTGCCTTGTCCGTTTTCTATTCCTGAAATTACCGTATTTAGTTTACCAGAAACTTCTGATAGTTTTTCTACAGTTTGGTTTAATTTTTTGGTATCTATACTTTCTGCTACGTTGCCATATTTATCTACCGCTACTTTTGCAGATTTCATAGTTTCATTAGCATTAGAAACCACCTCTTCTATTCCTTTTTGATTGCTAGAAATTAATTTATTGGTGCTTTCGGAAGTCATTTTAAAAGAGGCAACAGTTTGGTTTAAGCTCATCAAAAGTGCTTTAATTTCTCTTCTGTTTTGCTCGTCTAAAATCTTGTTGGTAGAAGCTACGGCAGAATCTACTTTGGTTAAAACGCTTTGTAATTGGTCTTTTACAGGGCCAACTTGAGACGAAAGACTATTCATTAAAGAAGATTGATAAGCGCCTTGTAATGTATCTCCATCTTTTGCGAGAGGAGCTTTGTCATACACTAAATTCACTCTCATTTCTTTACCAGACATAATTCCTGGTTCGAAGATTTCTGCTTTAGAATTTTTAGAAAAACTATATTGTTTATCCACCAAAAGCTTCACTACAAAATATAGCTTACCATCTTTCGCTGTCATTGGGATAATTTTATCTACCTGCCCTACTTTCAGTCCATTAATAGATATTGGATTAGATTGTTCTAGTCCTTCTACATTATCAAATTTAGCATAAAATATATTATCAGTAGTAAAGAAACTTTTACCCTTCATAAATTGGAAAAGGAATAAAAAACCTCCTATTGCCAAAAGTGCTATCAATCCTGCTTTTATTTCTCTTGTAAATTTCACCATTTTAATTTTTGATGTGCAAATATACTACTTTTAAAAAATATGGTATGTTACAAAATTTACATCTATAATAAAAAAAGCGACTTAAAATAAGCCGCTCTTCTATTTTCTATATTAAATAATATTATTTTGATTTAGAAGCTTTTTCCCAAACTTCGATTCTGTAGTCTTCAATATCAGCATTGTCTTGTAAGCTTTTCATTAAAGACTGACCAAACATTTGAGAGTTTTGCTGTTGCATTGCTTGCATAATTTGTTTTACATCTCCTGGTTGTTTGTTAGTAGTTACAGATTTTTTAGTAACAACATAAACCCCTGTGAAGCCTTCTACCGGAGCAGAAACCTTATTGATAGCGATACCATATGCTGCACCTGCTACTTTTGGCTCCATACCACCGCCTACCATTGGCGAGAAAAGATTTACCTGAGCATTTTGTTTAGTAGTTCCAAATAATTTTGCTACAGCATCTAAACTGTTTGCTTTAGCATTATTGATTTTTTCAATAATCTTCTTAGCTAAAAGTTTATTTTTAACAATTGGTTCTATTTGCTCTCTTACAGATTCTGGATCTGCTATACCTGCTTCTTGTTTACCATTAAGATAAGCTACGATATAATCACCATTACCTGTAGTAAAAATATTACTATCTCCTTTGCTTCTTTCGTCATTAAATGCCCAAGCTAAAACTTCTTCGTCTTTATCTGTTCCTAATCCTGGAATCTGACCTTGGAATCTAAGAACTGATTTTGGGTTTTGGAAGTTAAAGTTTTTCTTCTTAGCAGCATTTGTAAATTCATTGAAGCTTTTCCCTTGAATCCCTTGAATAAAAGTATTGGCTTCTGTATAGACTTTATTTTCTGTTTCTTTAGATGCCTTAATTCCTTTTGCTAATATGGCAACTTTGTATTTTAAAGCTTCTTTTCTTTCATCTACTTTTATGATGTGATATCCAAAAGCTGTTTCTGCAAGACCAATTTCACCTTGTTTATGAGCGGCTAAAAATTGTAAATATTGAGGTGCAAAAGGAGAGCTTGATGTTGTCCATCCTACACTTCCTCCTCTTTCTACTGCTCCAGGTTCGTCAGATAATTTTAAATCCTCATTAAATTTGGCAGGATTTGCTTTTATCTCAGCCAATGTTTTATCTGCTAAAGCTTTTGCTTCTTCTTTGGTTCTATTAGAAGTTGATCTCTCAGCACCTTTATAAGCAAATAAAATATGACTAGACTTTACAGAATCCGAAGGCATGTTTCTTTTATCTAATAATTTTGCTACAATATAATAACCTTGCTCTTTTATTGGCCCAACTATTTGCCCAACAGACGCAGTAGTTACCTTATCTTTCAATCCTTCTGGGATTTGGCTCTTAGTAAAATAATTAGGATTGTAAGGTATATCAGAATTTATCGTTACAAACATGGAATCATTTTTAGTGTTTTTGAAACTTTCTAAACCACTTCCATTATCTACACCTACTTCATTTAGTTGATTAACTTCTTTAAGAACCAATGCATCATCTTTAGAACTCGGGCTTGCAGGGAAAAACACAATTCCTAAATTTCTAGACGCAGGAGATTTAAACATTACAGGATGTTTTTGGATATAATCTGCTAAGTCTTTGGTAGTCACTTTTACAGGGTTTTTAGCTCCAAAAGCAGCATAATCTACTTTTACAAAATCAATATTGGCTAATTGATCTCTTTGTTTAATAAGCTCAGCTGCTTCTTTTTTGTTAGCAGTAACACCCGTAGTTACGTTAGCAAAAAGCTGTCTAGCCATCATTCTATATTCGATGGATTTTTTAACTTTTAACCACTCATTATATTGGTTTACATCTCCTTGTTTAAGGTCTTCAATTTGCTTTTTAATTTGAGCTACTTTAAAGTTACCTTTCTCATCATAATTTTGAGGAGCACTTTGTATAGAAAACATTGGGTCAAACTGAAGTTGGTTCCAGAAGATTTCATCAGTAAGTTTCAATCCCATTTTTTCAAACTGCTGTTTGATGAGTTTAGACTGCACCAAAGTTTGCCAAGCCTGTTCTTCTAAGCCTTGCTGTTGTTGCCCTTGTGATTGTTGTTGTAATAAACCTAATTGATCATTAAATTCATCTCTTGTGATTTCTTCACCATTTACCTTACCTAGGATATTTGGATTTTTACCAAACATTTGATCCATACTATCAGGATTTACCAAAAACGCTAATAGTGCGATGAAAATCATTCCCAATAATAACCAAGGTCTCTTTCTTATTGAAGCTGTAATTGACATTTTATATATATGTATTTAAAATCAGTGTGCGAAAATACGGAATTTTAATATAATACAGAAATTTTATCACTCATTTTCAAACCTATAAAACAAAAAAAGGAAAATTTGTCAAAATTTACTCTTGGCATAACTATTGCGCCATTATATAAACCAAGGATACAAACGCAGACAAATTGTTTTTTGTCTCTTAATAGCACATCCTTTCAAATTAAAAATGACAATTTGTCATTTTTCAAAATTTTTATGATTATGATTGAACTAGAAGATATCTCATTAGAAAATTTATTAGAAGATGGTTTCAGTATAGTAGCCGAAGAAGACACTAGAGAAACTAGCCAAGAAAAAGCGCAAAACATTTTCCCAATTTTGCCTGTAAGAAACATGGTGATGTTCCCAAAAGTAGTGATTCCTATTACCGCTGGTAGAGAAAAATCTATAAAATTACTAGAAGACTCTCATAAAATAGGTGATATGATTGGGGTGATAAGTCAGAAATTTTCTAATCTAGAAAATCCTACAGAAGAAGATTTGTATCCAATAGGGACTATTGTTAGAATTATTAAAATTATAAAATTACCAGATGGTAATATTTCTGCCATTACACGAGGAATACAAAGATTTAGAGTAAAAAAATACATTCAGTCAGAACCATATTTTTTAGCCGAAATAGAAAAACTAAAAGATTCTTCCACCAAAAAGAAAGAAGAATTCGAAGCCTTGATAGACAATATTAAAGATTTGGCAATCAAAATCATAGACTTAGACCCTAATATTCCGGGTGCTGCTAATTTTGCGATTAGAAATATAGAAAACCAAGAAGATTTGCTTAATTTTATTTGCACCAACGGAAACTTCGGTTCTGAGTCAAAACAAAGACTTCTAGAAGAAAAATCATTGATGAATCGTGCCAAAAAATGTTATGAACTAATGCACGATGATTTCAGAAAATTAGAATTAAAAAACCAAATCCATCAAAAAACCTCTAAAGATCTCGACAAACAACAGAGAGAATATTACCTTAATCAGCAGATAAGAACCATCCAAGAAGAATTGGGCGGCGGAACAGAAACAGATATAGAAGAACTCAAGAAAAAAGCAGAAAAAATCTCTTGGAACTCAGAAATAGAAGAACATTTCCAAAAAGAGCTGAAAAGACTTCAACGTCTAAACCCGAACGCGCCAGATTATAATGTACAGAGAAATTATTTAGATTTTTTCACAGAATTACCTTGGAATAATTATTCTAAAGACATTTTTGACATTCCTAAAGCTGAAAAAGTGCTAAACAAAGACCATTTCGGTTTAGAAGACATCAAAAAGAGAATTCTAGAACATATGGCGGTTCTTAAACTCAAAAACAATATGAAATCTCCGATTTTGTGTTTGGTAGGGCCTCCTGGAGTTGGTAAAACTTCCCTCGGAAAATCTATTGCAGATGCACTAGGCAGAAAATATGTAAGAATGAGTTTGGGCGGCCTGCATGATGAGTCTGAAATCCGTGGTCATAGAAAAACATACATTGGCGCAATGGCAGGAAGATTGCTACAATCCATCAAAAAATCTGGCACCTCTAATCCTGTAATTGTTCTAGACGAGATTGATAAATTAGGACAAGGAATTCACGGTGATCCTAGCTCAGCGCTTTTGGAAGTTCTAGACCCAGAACAAAACCACAGTTTTTACGATAATTTCTTAGAAATTGGTTACGATTTGTCAAAAGTAATGTTCATAGCCACTGCCAATTCTCTTTCTACCATACAAACTCCGCTTTTAGATAGAATGGAAGTCATTCAATTATCTGGTTATACCATAGAAGAAAAAGTGGAAATTGCCAAAAGACACCTCATCAAAAAACAGATGGAAGAAACTGGCCTCCAAAAAGATGCATATAAACTAGGAAATAAAGAAATTGCACACGTAATAGAAGCTTTTACCAGAGAAAGTGGTGTAAGAAATTTAGAAAAACAGATTGCTAAAATTTCTCGTTGGGTTGCTTTACAAATTACGATGGAGAAAGAGTACGACCCCAAAATAGATGAACAAAAAATTGATGAAATTCTAGGCGTGCCGATGTCTAAAAATTCATCTGAGATGATGGATGTACCTGGTGTAGTTACAGGTTTAGCTTGGACTTCCGTAGGTGGCGACATCTTATTCATTGAGAGCATTTTAAGCAAAGGAAAAGGAAATCTAACCATGACAGGAAATCTAGGAAATGTAATGAAAGAATCTGCCACTATTTCTCTAGAATACATCAAAGCAAAACACGAAAGTTTAGGCATTTCTTTAGAAGATATTGAAAACAAAAACATTCACGTACACGTTCCGGAAGGCGCCACTCCTAAAGATGGACCAAGCGCAGGAATTGCGATGCTAACCAGTATGGTTTCTAGCTATTTGAATAAAAAAGTAAAACCACATTTAGCAATGACTGGCGAAATCACCCTTCGTGGAAAAGTGCTGCCAGTTGGTGGAATTAAAGAAAAAATATTGGCGGCTGTAAGAGCAGATATAAAAGAAGTAATCTTATGCGCTGACAATAAAAAAGATGTGGAAGAAATCAACAAAAAGTATCTTAAAAGCATAAAAATCCACTATGTAAAAACAATGAGCGAAGTGGTGGAATTGGCGATTGAGAAGTAATTTTTTGCCACGAATGCACTAAAACTTTAAATAAATCAATAATGCATTTGTGGCATATAAACTACATTTATTCAAAATTTAAACAAAACCTCATCTATCTTTGGTGAGGTTTTATTATTTTTATCAAAAATTAAGCATTATGAAAACGCTACCGCTTCCTTTTATCTCTAGATTAGCTTTAGCCATCATTAGCATTATCGGAATTGGTTACCTTGTAAAATTAGGGCAAAGCATACTTGCGCCGTTCTTTTTGGCATTATTATTAGCTCTTCTATTTTTACCTTTTTCTAATTTTCTAGAAAAAAAATTAAGATTTCCTCGTTCCCTTTCCACTATGTTTTCGTTGCTTATTTTGCTTTCATCAATTTACTTACTCTTCTTTTTTTTCGGAACACAATTGTCTAGTTTCAGCAAAGATTTACCTCATTTAGAAAAACAATTTATTACCGTTTTCAATGATTTACAAAGGTGGATTTCCAGAACTTTTGATGTAAACACCAACGAACAATTCAAATATCTAAATGAAGCTCTCAATAAACTACTCTCTTCTTCTGGAATTATTTTAGGATTTACATTAAGCATATTTTCTTCTGGTTTAGGATTTATGTTTTTCTGCCTATTATTCTTTATTTTCATCTTAAATTACAGAAGAATTCTCAACAGATTTATTGTGAATGTATTTGATGAAAAGCACAAAGGAAAAGTAGAAGACATTGTCTCTGAAATTCAAAATATGACCAAAAAATACATTATGGGACTAATTATTCAGATTTTTATTGTTTCTATAATTACCTCAATCGTGTTGAGTATTTTAGGCGTAAAATATGCCGTTCTGATTGGTGTACTTACAGGTGTTCTAAACGTAATTCCGTATTTAGGCATTGTAATTTCTATGTTGATTGCATGTTTTATTTCGTTTGCTACAGGTAGTACTTCTACTACAGTTTATGTTTTCTTAGCATACATAGGCATTCACGCAATAGACGGAAATCTTATTTTGCCGTTTGTAGTAGGTTCTAAAGTAAAAATCAATGCTTTATTTTCTTTCATTGGCATTATCATTGGCGAACAATTTTGGGGAATTTCGGGTATGTTTCTTTGCATTCCGGCATTGGCGATTATTAAAATTATTTTCGAACGTGTAGAAGGTCTTCATCCTTGGGGAACACTTCTTGGCGAGGAAGACAAGCCTACCAAAAAGAAAAGACGAGTAAAAATCTCCGAAACCATTACTCTAGAAGAGAAAGATTAAACACCATTATTTTACAAAACACTGTAAATCTGAAAGTTGTATTGAAAATGAAGTTTACAAAAACTAAAAATTTCTTTTACAAACTTTACAAAGAATTACTATTGAACTTTGAGTATCGATAATCTAAAACCTCAAAGTTATGAACTCAAATCTTAAAACGGCGGCTGTATTCTTTGCCGTAACCATTAGTGTAATTGCATGCAAAAAAAGTGAAACTTCTGCATACGGAAGTCCAGAAATTGCAGATAGTGCTGCTGTTGCAGTAACCTCTGACAGCATTTCTATGGCAGCAACTCAGGAAGTAGAAGGTAAAAAATTCATTAAAACCGCTGATGTAAACATGGAAGTAAAAAATGTGTACGAAAGCACTATTTCCATTGAAAAATATCTAAAAGGAAATGGAGGTTTCGTGACCAAAAGCGAGATGAATTCTTCGGTTCTATCCGAAGAAAATTTCCCGATAAATGATGCCGAAGCCAAATTAGTAAGAGAATTCAGGCAAATAAATGATATGGAAGTAAGAGTTCCTACCGTGAAACTAGGTGAATTTTTAGAATTCGTCAATCAATCTAATCTATTTCTTCATACCAGAAACATCAGCGCAGAAGATGTTTCGGCGAATATAATGATGTCAGATTTAGAAGAAAAAAGAATGAAAAAAACCGAAAACAACATCCAAACTATTAAAAACAATGCCGAAAAAGTAAATTTAGCAGACAACAATCTCTCCGAACAAAATAACCAAAAACTAGCAACATATAATCTAAGCGACAATTTGAAATACAGCACCGTAAACCTTCACCTAAAAGAACCATCTAGCAGAATTTCATCAATCGCGATTACCAATACCAAAAACTTTGACAATCAATACCGTTACAATTTCTTTTATGATGTTAAAAATGCCATAATTAAAGGTTTTTATTTAACTCAAGAAATTATTGTAGGATTATTTACCATTTGGCCAATCTTACTATTTTCTGGAATTGGGTTTTATTTTTGGAAGAAAAGAAAAACCGTTTCAAAGAATTTCAATTCTGAAAACAAAGAGTAAGTTTATCTCTCGCAGATTTGGCAGATAAAAAATCAGCACAATTTGCTAAATCTGCGAGATTTTTTTTAAAAAAATTTGTGTTGCAAAATCAAAACTTCCTATTCAAAACATCTGGTTTCTTTTCATACAAATGCAAAATCAATTCCCCGAAAAGTGTATTTGCCCAAGCAAACCAACTTCTAGAAAAATCTTTCGGATTGTTTACATCAAAAGATTCGTGGATAAAACCAGTTCCTGAGTGCGTATTTTTCAAAGTTTTTAGGCAATAGAAAATTTCTTCGTCATCATCTGTTGTTAAGGCTTGCATAATCAAACCAAGTGGCCAAATTTTATTTTCTCCAACGTGAGGACCGCCAATTCCTTTTGCAAATTTCCCTTCATTAAACCAAGGATTTGCTGTGCTTAAAGAAAATTTTCGGGTATTTTTATAAACTTCATCGTGATAAGAAGTGTATCCTAAATAAGGAATCGAGAGCAAATTCGGAACATTGGCATCATCCATAAAAAGTGCATTTCCGAAACCATCAATCTCTAAAGCATAGATTTTTCCGAAATCTTTTCGCTCAAAAATGGCATAATTTTTAATTGCTTCGTCCACTTCATTAGCTAATTCAATAAATTGATTATCAACATTTAAACTTGAAAAAATTGTTTTAAATATTTCAGAAATTTGTCTTAAAGAAACCACGGCAAACATATTAGATGAAATTAGAAACGGATAAAAAGTAGCATCATCTGACGGACGAAACATCGAATGAATCAGTCCGTTTTTATGAGTAGGATTTCCGTAACCACCACCAAATTGCGTATCGAGCGGATTTCCGTTGCCTCGTTGAAATTTGTAAGGCCCTTTATTTTCTTTTCTCTGTTGTTCTCGGAAAGTTTTTAGAATCAGAAGCATTGCATTTTTCCAATCTTCATCAAAAATAGAAGCATCGCCTGTCGTTTTCCAATAATGGTAAGACAATCTCATCACGTAACACAGCGAATCTATTTCCCATTTTCTTTCGTGAACGCCAGGTTTCATTTCGGTAAAATCGTTTTTCCATTCGCTAACTTTTTGATTATCATCATAAAAAGCATTGGCATAAGGATCTAGCAAAACAAATTCTATCTGCTTATTAATCACGCCTTTTAGTAAATTTTTGAGTTTTTCATCTTCTTTTGCCAAACTCAAATACGGAAAAACTTGTGCCGAAGAATCTCTCAACCACATCGCATCAATATCACCTGTAATCACATAAGTGTAAGGTTTTCCATTTTTTTGATAATGATTTACGGTAGTATCTAAAGTATTGGGATAGCAATTTTCAAAAATCCAAGCCAATTCTGGGTCTGCAATAGATTTTTTGACTTTTTTAATGGTATTTTCTACCGCTGTTGAAACAAATTTTCTTTTCGAAAGTTCTGGCCTTTGAGAAACAAAATCATTCAAATCAAAAAAATTGAAAGTTGTTGGCATCATTGCGAAGCCAAAACCAAGACCAGATTGCTTGATAAATTTTCTTCTGGAAAGCATTTTATTTTAACTAAAATTTATAATTTAAAATTAGTAAATAATTCTGAATCTCAATATTTTTACCTTAAAATTAAAACCGTGAAAAAATTTTTAACTATCATCTACATTTTTGGGGTCTGTTTTATCGCCTCTCAACAAAAAATTAAAGTAATTGATGCAGAAAACAACCAACCAATTCCTTATGCAAAAATAATCTTTATAGGCAAAGATTATTCTAAAAACACCGAAGAAAATGGGGAATTTACGCTATCTGAAAGCGAAGAAATTGATAAAATAGTGTGTTTTGGTTATGAAGATTTTTTAGTAAAAACATATCAAAATGTTTATTCATTAAAACCAAAATATAAAGAAATTGACAATGTGGAAATTTCTAAACCTATAAATGCAAATTCTTTTACTTTAGGGGAAATAATTAAAAACAGTAATCATTCATTTATAGCGTCAAAAAACACTTGGGGTGTTGTAGATTTATTCAAAAACGATGAAAACACTTCAAAAACATTTATTAAGAAGATAAAATTTTTGAGCAAAGTTGTTGATATAAAAAATCCCGCAAAAATCAATCTCGTCTTCTACAAAAATGAAAATGGAAAACCAAGTAATGAAATTTGGAAAAGCTTTATTATTTCTTGTGAAAAAGGAAAAAAGATTAATGAGGTTAGTTTTGAAAAAAATCCCATTCTATTTCCAAAAGAAGGTGTTTTCATCGGTTTTGAATGGATTATGAATGAAGAAAATTCTTATACCAAAAAAGTAACAAATAATTATCCCGACGGAACCAAAACTACAGAAAAAAACACATACATAAATCCAAGTATATTCTGTCAAGATTCAGAACAAAATAATTTATTTATCATCATTAAATCAAGAAGTATAAAATTTAATAATACCAAAAAATTTAATCGGCTTTCAATTGAAATAGACCTCACAGATTAAAATCATATTAATTAAACACTCTAAATTTTCCGATGCTTTTATTTTTCCTTAAATTTGCACTCGTAAAAAAAGATTCGATAAAATGATGTTGAATTTAATGTAAAACTTTTTAAAAATCTAAAATTATGTTACCAAAAATAAATCCAGAAAATACCACCGCTTGGAAAGCTCTAAACGAACATTTTGCCAACAATGATTTTGAATTAAGAACGCTATTTCAATACAATCCAAAGCGTTTCGATCAATTTTCGGTGAAAAGAGAAAATTATTTATTTGATTTCTCTAAAAATTTAATCGATCAAAAAACATTCGATTTATTGCTTCAATTGGCAGAAGAAACTCAATTGAAAGCTGCAATCAACTCGATGTTTTCGGGAGAAAAAATCAATGAAACCGAAAAAAGAGCCGTTCTTCACACTGCTTTAAGAGATTTTTCTGATAAAGAAATTCTAGTTGATGGAGAAAATATAAAACCAGCCATCAAAAAAGTGCTTAACCAAATGAAAACTTTCTCTGAAAAAGTAATTTCAGGAGAGCACAAAGGTTTCAGCGGAAAAGAAATTACCGATGTGGTAAATATCGGAATTGGTGGTTCAGATTTAGGACCAGTAATGGTGGTTTCTGCTCTTAAACATTTTAAAACCAGATTAAATGTACATTTCGTTTCTAATGTTGATGGAAATCATATTGCAGAAGTGGTGAAAAACTTAAATCCAGAAACTACGCTATTTATTGTAGCTTCTAAAACGTTCACTACTCAAGAAACGATGACGAATGCTAATTCAGCAAAAGATTGGTTCTTAAAAGCTGGAAAAGAAGAAGATGTAGCGAAACATTTCGTAGCTTTATCTACTAATATTCAAGCGGTTAAAACGTTCGGAATTGCAGAAGAAAATGCTTTCGAGTTTTGGGATTGGGTTGGCGGCAGATATTCACTTTGGAGTGCCATTGGTTTAAGTATTGTTTTGGCAGTTGGTTATGAAAATTTTGAAAATTTATTAAAAGGTGCTCACGAAACTGATGTACATTTTCAAACGGCAGATTTCAAAGAAAACGTTCCTGTTTTGATGGGACTTTTAGGAATTTGGTACAGAAATTTCTTTGATGCTGGTTCTTATGCTATTTTACCTTATTCTCAATATTTAGATAGATTTGCGGCGTATCTTCAACAAGCAGATATGGAATCTAACGGAAAATCTGTGGACAGAAACGGCGAATATGTTACCTACGAAACTGGACCAATTATTTGGGGAGAGCCTGGAACAAACGGACAACACGCTTTCTATCAATTAATTCACCAAGGAACAGAATTAATTCCTGCGGATTTTATTGCTTATGTAAAATCTTGCAACCAAGTTTCTGATCATCAACCAAAATTATTGGCGAACTTTTTCGCACAAACCGAAGCTTTAGCTTTTGGTAAAACTGAAGAAGAAGCAAGAGCAGAATTGGTAAAAGAAGGCAAATCTGAAGAAGAAATTGCAAAAT
>ERZ650312.661-NODE-661-length-19246-cov-5.966286_pt1 | contig 19246 bp, 19 predicted proteins | sample MGYA00376248_ERZ650312 | MGnify/ENA primary metagenome ERZ650312 (study PRJEB26733, sample SAMN07839316) | wastewater metagenome | biome: urban; feature: wastewater treatment plant; material: waste water | place: USA: North Carolina | collected 2016-07-28 ... | reverse complement strand
GCGCCGTATGCTTGCCGGAGAGCGTGAGCAGGCGGGCGATGATGGCGGCGACCGTTGTCTTGCCATAGCTGCCGGTAACGCCGACGAGCGGGATGCGGCCGCTGTCGCCATTCGGAAACAGGTGTTCGACGATCGCCTTGCCGACCGGGCGCGGCTCACCGGAGGCCGGCTTGATGTGCATCAGCAGGCCGGGGCCGGCATTGACGTCGACGATGGCACCGCCCTGCGACTCGAGCGGCCGGGAGATGTCCTTGCACACGACGTCGACCCCGGCGATGTCAAGACCGATGACGCGTGCGGCGAGCGCGGCCATCTCAGCAGTGGCTGGATGGACGTTATCCGTGATGTCGTGCGCGTGCGTGCCGGTACTCAGGATGACTACTTCGCGGCCGAGAGGCGGCACGGTGTCCGGTGTGAACCCCTGCTGGGCAATTTCGCCGATCGCCTCGCTGTTCGTGGCGAGGACAAGGTCTTTTTGCGTCGCGGCGACGAGTTGGCTAATTGTCGACCGGCCGTCGCCGATCACCGAGACGATCTCGCTGCGCGTGGCGGCGACGAGCTTGCCGTCGACCATCAGCAGCCGGTGTTCAGAACCCTCGATGTGGCGTTCGACCAATACCGCGCAACCCGTCGCGTCTGCTGCGGCGTAGGCTGCGTCGACGTTCTCGCGCGTTGGTTGCGGTGTCTCGCCGGCGAACACGCTGCGTCCATGCAGGCCCTTGGCCGGTCGGATGATCAGCGGCGTCTCGACGTCATCCACGGCATCCCAGGCTTCGTCGGCATCGTCGACGACCTGGCCTTCGGGGACGGGGACGCCGCAGGACTGCAACAGCGAACGGGCGAGATCCTTGTCGCGCGAGATTGTTTCGGCAATGGCGCTGGTGCGGTCGGTCTCCGCCGTCCAGATGCGGCGGCTGCGCACGCCATAGCCGAGCTGGACCATGTTGCCGTTGGCCAGCATGCGGATCGCCGGGATGCGCCGCTCCTTCGACGTCGCAGCTTCGACGATGCAGCCGGTGCTCGGTCCGAGCAGCTTGTGCTCGGCCATCTCGCGCAGATGCTCGACATTAGCGGCAACATCGAACGGCCGGTCCTGGATGGCTGCCATGACGAGCTCGCGGCCCGCTTCGAGGCAGGCGCGCGTGACGTCTTCGTGCCAGGCGCGCACGACGACCTTGTATACGCCGCGGATCGAGGTCTCGCGTGCCTTGCCGAAGCCCCCGGGCATGCCGGCGAGGTTCTGCAGTTCGAGCGTCACGTGTTCAAGGATGTGGCCGGGCCAGGTGCCTTCGTCGAGGCGGCGCAGGAAACCGCCGCGTTCGCCGTAGCTGCAGCGGTGCTCGATCAGTGAAGGCAGAAAGGCCTTGAGACGGTCGACAAAGCCAGGAATCGTGTTCGACGGATAGTCTTCAAGCTCGCCGATGTCGACGACGGCTTCGATCACCGGACGATACGTCCAGATGTTGGGTCCGCGCAGATAGCGGATTTCGAGAAACTTGATGTCTTTCGTATTCATGGAGTCCATGGTTTCAAGAGGGGCGTGTCGGGGACTTCGAGGCGGGATGTGCCGGCGCTTTCACCAATAACGCCGGCAATGTAATTCGGCTTACAGGAAGCGATCGAGAATCTTGCGGCTATGCGCGTCGAGCGCGTAGCGATCGCGGATGAGGAAGTGGATGCCGTGGCTGTCGGCGATGAGCAGACCTTGGATACCCAGGCGCCGGATGTCCTCTTCGCCCTTGAGGACGAATTGCGTGTCGCCGTGGTTGGTGACGACCTTCCACGTGTTCGGCGTCGCGTGGCCGGAGACGTCAACGATACGGCTGATGATCGGCATGAATTCGCGGCTGGCCAGTTCGCCTTCGACCAGCGCGCGCAGTTCTGCCGGCAGGTCATCCACGCGTTCGATCCAGGCGAGTTCGTGGCCGTAGGGGTCGACGATGGCGATGCCGTCTTCCGGTGAACTGATCGGGAAGGCGCGTACGGTCGTTACGCCGGCATGCGCTGTTCCCTCGCTGTCGATCAGCGTGAGGCGGCCGAATGTATCGCGGTGCAACTGAAAATCGGCGGTGGTGGTCATTCGCGCTCTCCTTCCTGCTCTTCCGTGCTGCTCGGGCTGCCCGATCCGGCTTCGCCGTCGACATTGCGCGCCTGCGCCTGGTAGAGGCGGTAGTAGTGTCCTTCGACCGCCATCAGCTCGTCGTGGTTGCCGACCTCGACGACACTGCCGCGGTCAAGGACGACCAGGCGGTTGGCGTCGCGCAGCGTAGAAAGTCGGTGCGCGATGGCGATGGTGGTGCGGCCGCGCACGAGGTTGTCGAGCGCCTTCTGGATTTCCTTCTCGGTCGTTGTGTCGACCGACGAGGTGGCTTCGTCGAGGATCAGGATCTTCGGGTCGATGAGCAGCGCGCGCGCAATCGAGATGCGCTGGCGTTCGCCGCCGGAGAGCGCCTGGCCGCGTTCGCCGACCAGGGAATCGTAGCCGTGCGGCAGGCGCAGGATGAACTCGTGCGCGTGCGCCGCGCGCGCGGCGGCGATGATTTCCTCGCGCGTCGCGTCCGGTTTGCCGTAGGCGATGTTCTCGGCGATTGTGCCGAAGAAGAGGAAGGGTTCCTGCAGCACGAGGCCGATGTTGCGCCGGTATTCGGCGACGGGTAGCGAGCGGATGTCGACGCCGTCGATCAGGATTGCGCCCTCGGTAACGTCGTAGAAGCGGCAGATCAGATTGACGAGCGTGCTCTTGCCTGAACCGCTGTGACCGACGAGGCCGATCATTTCACCGGGCTCGATGGCGAGGCTGATGCCGCGCGTGACGCTGCGCGTGCCGTAGCGGAAGCCAACGTCACGCAACTCGATGCGCCCGGAGACGCTCGGCAGATGCACCGGACTGCTCGGCTCAGGCACGCTGGATACGTGATCAAGGATGTCGAAGATGCGCTTGGCGCTGGCCGCAGTCTTTTGCGTGACCGAGACGATGCGACTCATCGAATCCAGGCGAACGTAGAAGCGACCGATGTAGGCGAGGAAGGCGGTGAGCACGCCGACCGTGATGTCATTGCGCGAAATCTGCCAGATACCGAACGCCCAGACGACCAGCAGGCCGACTTCGGTGAGCAGCGTGACCGTCGGCCCGAACAGCGACCACACCTTGTTGACCTTGTCGTTGACTTCCAGGTTGCGCTGGTTGGCCGCGCGGAAACGCGCCACTTCGCGACTCTCCTGGGCGAAAGCCTTGACGACGCGGATACCCGGAATCGTGTCGGAGAGTACGTTGGTGACTTCGGCCCAGATGCGGTGGGCGCGGTCGAACCCGGAACGCAGCTTCTCGCGCACGTTGTGGATCAGCCAGGCGATGATCGGCAGCGGCAGCAGGGTGACGAGCGCGAGCAATGGATTGATCGAGAAAAGGATGGCCGAGGTCATCAGGATCATCAGCACATCGGTCGCGAAGTCGAGGAAGTGCAGTGAGATGAACAGGTTGATGCGGTCGGTCTCGGAGCCGATGCGCGACATCAGGTCGCCGGTGCGCTTGCCGCCGAAGTACTCCTGCGACAACTGCATCAGGTGTTCGTAAGTCGTCGTGCGCAAGTCCGCGCCGATGCGTTCTGAAACAATGGCCAGTGAGAAAGTTCGCGCCCAGCCCAGCCCCCAGGCGAGCAAGGCTGCGCCAAAAAGGCCGGAGAGGTAGAGGGCGACGCGGCCGGTGTCGATCGGCTTGCCGTTCTGGAACGGGATCAGCACCTGATCCATCAAAGGCATGGTGAGGTACGGCGGAACCAGCGTTGCCGCCATTGCGGCCAGTGATAACAGGAAACCGCCGAACAGCTTCCAGCGATAGGGCTTGGCGAAGCGCCAGAGGCGGAACAGCGTCCACGTCGAAGGCGGCGTGTGAATTTCCTTGCTGCATACCGGGCACTCTTCCTGGCCGGCAAGCAGGGGTGTCTCGCAGGTCGGACACAGGGCCTGTTCCGGTTGCGGCGGAACCTCGCCAGTCAGGTGAAAGGCGAGTTGGCGATCAAAATGATCGATAAGTCTTCCCGCGGCAATGTCGCTGCCGAGTGTGTAGCGCCAGATTGCGAGCCGTCCGTCGCCGTCGAACAGCTCGAGGCTGCCGACGCCTGAATGGTCGCGGCGCGTCAACGAGAGTCCGGCGCGATGGCTGAATGACTGCCACTGCGATTCACCTGCCTGGCGGGCAAGCAACCTGCGGCTGGTGAGCACGACAAGGCCGGCCGCGTACTGAAGCCGTGCGTCAAGGTCGATTTCGAGCCAGGCGAGCAGTTTTTCTTCCGCTGCCAGCTGAGCTCCGACTTCGTTACGCCAGGCATCGGGCAAGGGGAGTGACGTGGCGCCGAGGAACTCTGGCGTGGAGGGTGATGCGAGCGGGGAAGCGGACGATAGGCGGGTGGTCATCGTTGAGCGGGCTCTAGGTCATCGCGGAAATTTGGTAGCCGGCAAGTATATCCGCCTTCGTTCGCGCTCTGGTGTAACAGCATTCGACAGAAATGCTGTAATTTGTCCTTGCAAGTGATAATCGTTCGCATGTATAGTGATAACGCTTATCAGATGCGGATGATTTCTGCACTCACTATCCGTATCTCGATCGCAGCAAACGGCTCGGGTGGTCCGAGCGTCAGATCTGAACGGATTGAAGTGCCATGAATATCGACTTTCCAGCGGGTACCGGCGTTAGAGCACACCGGCTTTGCTCTGGATTCCCGAACTCTTGCGGAGGTTCGCGATGACCCATCCTGCATCCTTCCCCCTCAGCATGGCCGATGAAGGCCGTCACGTTCTCGTCGTTGCGCTGAAAGGCGGAGCCGGACTCGATCGCCGGATGACCGAGATGGGTCTGAATGTCGGCGCAAAACTCGTCGTGCGCCAGCGCGAAGGCGGCGGTGTGGTCGTCATGCGCGGAGAGACGCGATACGCCCTTGGCGGCGGCATGGCGCACAGGATCATGGTTGCTCCGCTCGCGGAAGCTTGATTTCTTGTTTATGGAGAAAAGTAAATGACCACGCTGGGAGAACTCCAGGTTGGCGATTCGGCGAAGGTGACGGGCTACAGCGAGGCGGGCGGCAGCTATCGCCGCAAGCTCTTGAGCATGGGCCTGACGCCGGGCATCGAGATCGGTATCACACGGGTCGCGCCGATGGGCGATCCGGTCGAGATTCGTGTGCGCGGTTGCAACATCTCGCTGCGCAAGGATGAAGCCGCCAGCCTGAACGTGGAGAAGCTGTGATGAAGAAGAACTACACCATCGGCCTCGTTGGCAATCCCAACTGCGGCAAAACGACGCTGTTCAACGCGCTGACCGGTTCGAAGCAAAAGGTCGGCAACTGGCCCGGCGTGACGGTCGAGCGCAAGAGCGGCGAATTCCGCCTGGGCGAAGCGACGATCGAGGTCGTCGATCTGCCGGGAACGTATTCTCTGGACGTCGTCGATCGCGACATCTCGCTCGACGAGCGCGTGGCGCGCGACTACGTGCAGGAGGGTGCGGCTGATCTGGTTATCAACATCGTCGATGCCTCCAACCTGGAGCGCAATCTCTATCTGACGACGCAACTTATCGAAATGGGCGTTCCGCTGCTCGTCGTGCTCAACATGGTCGATGTGGCCGAGAGCAAGAACATGAAGGTCAGCGTTGCCGAGCTGGCGGCACAACTCGGCTGCCCGGTGCTGCCGGTGATTGCCTCGACCGGCAAGGGCGTTTCCGAGCTGAAGACGGCGATCGGCAAGGCGGCGGAAGCGCAGCCGCGGGCGAAAGCCGCGGTTTCCTATTCCGACGAACTGAACGCTGCCATCGCCAAGCTGGCGGCGAGCATTGAAGCGGCGAGCGTTGCCGCGAAAGCGTCGTCGCGCTGGCTGGCGGTTCGGCTGCTCGAAGGCGACGACCTGGCGCGCCAGACAGTCGGCGATGCGCTGGCCCGCGAAGCCAAGCAGGCGGCTACGCAGTTTGGCGACGACCTCGATATCCTCGTTGCCGACGCGCGCTACAGCCTCGCCAACCGTGTGGCCAACGCCAGCGTTCGCATCAGCGGCCAAGTCGCGCGGGACGTGACCGACCGCATCGATCGCGTGGTGCTGAACCGGGTGCTCGGCATCCCGATCTTCCTCGTAATGATGTATCTGATGTTCATGTTCACCATCAACATCGGCGGCGCCTTCATCGATTTCTTCGACCAGCTTGCCGGCGCCTTGCTTGTCGATGGTTTTGGCGAACTGTTGGGCAGCCTGGGCTCCCCGGAGTGGCTGACCGTGCTGCTCGCCAAGGGCATCGGCGGCGGCCTGCAGACGGTGGCGACCTTCATCCCGGTGATTGGCTTCCTGTTTCTCTTCCTTTCGGTTCTTGAGGGGTCCGGCTACATGGCGCGTGCCGCCTTTGTCATGGATCGCTTCATGCGCTGGGTCGGCTTGCCGGGCAAGTCGTTCGTGCCGCTGATCGTCGGTTTTGGCTGCAACGTTCCGGCGATCATGGCGACACGTACGCTCGAACACCGCCGCGACCGCCTGATGACGATTGCCATGGCGCCCTTCATGTCCTGCGGCGCGCGGCTGCCGGTCTATGTGCTGTTCGGCGCCGCCTTCTTCCCGAACGACGCACAGAACGTGGTGTTCGCGCTCTATCTTATCGGCATCGCACTGGCTGTTCTCACCGGGCTGATGCTCAAGAACTCGCTGCTGAAGGGCGAGGCAACACCGTTCATCATGGAACTGCCGCCGTATCACCTGCCGACGCTGAAGGGTGTCTTGCTTAGCACTTGGGAACGCCTGAACAGCTTCGTCATCCGCGCCGGCCGCGTCATCGTGCCGATGGTGCTGGTGCTGAACTTCCTCAATGCGGTCGGCACGGACGGCAGCTACGGCAACGAGGACAGCGACAAGTCGGTGCTCGCCGAAATAGGTCGCACGATCTCCCCGGCGTTTTCGCCGCTCGGCTTGAACGCCGAGAACTGGCCGGCCGCCGTTGGCATCTTCACCGGCGTGCTCGCCAAGGAAGCGGTCGTCGGTACGTTGGATGCGTCTTACAAGGCTTTGGCGGTCAGCGACGCCCTCGCGGCCGGTGAAGAGGTCGAAGCGGAAGAGCCGTTTGATTTGGGCAAGGCCGTCTCGGACGCCTTTGCCACGATCCCGACCAACCTCGTCGATGCGATGAGTAAATGGGGTGATCCCGTCGGTTTGGAGGTTGGTGACGTGAGCGATCTGGAGGCCACGGCCGAGTCGCAGGAAGTATCGACCGACACTTTCAGCGCCATGGCCTCGCGCTTCGACGGCGCGGCGGGGGCCTTTGCCTATCTGCTCTTCATCCTCCTCTACTTCCCCTGCACGGCTGCGATCGCCGCGGTTTATCAGGAGAGCGGCGCGCGCTGGACGATCTTTGTCGCCGGCTGGACGACGGGCCTCGCTTACGGTGCCGCGACGATCTACTACCAGGTGGCGACCTACGCCAGCCATCCGGCCAGTTCGATGGGCTGGGTCGGTGCGATGGTGGTCGCGTTCGCCGGTTTCTTTTTCATTCTTCGGCACTACGGTCAGCAGGAAAGCCCGAACGCTGCGCCGTTGCCACAAAAATCCTGAGGTAATGCACGATGATCCTTGCACGAATCGAACAGTACATGCGTGACCATCGCCGCTCGGCGCTGACCGACATGGCGATCAGCCTCGACGCCGCGCCCGACGCGCTGCGTAATATGCTCGGCATCCTGGAACGCAAGGGCCGGGTGCGGCGCCTGCCGAGCGGTACGGCGTGCGGTGGCGGTTGCAACAAGTGCCATCCGGAGACGGTCGAGTTGTATGAGTGGAACGACCAGCCGGCGTAGCCAAAGCAGTGGTTGAACTCGGGGCATCGTTGGGAGTCTATCGGCCCATGCAGGCGTGAAAGCGCGCGCCCGTTTTGCGTGCTTTCACTATCGGGTCATTAACGCAACATTCTCCGGGGATGCCCATGAAAAGCGACAAGAAAACCATCGCAATGCTCAACGATTTGCTGGCCGGCGAACTGACCGCCGTCGATCAGTACCTGATCCATGGCGAGATGTACTCCGACATGGGCCTGGCTCAACTCGCAGCCAAGGCCTTGCACGAGTCGGAGCATGAGCGCATGCACGCCCGTGCGCTGATCCAGCGCATCCTGTTCCTCGAGGGCACGCCGGACCTTTCGCGGCGCGACGAGCTCAAGATCGGCAAGGACGTTCCAGGCATGCTCAAGGCCGACCTGGCGGTCGAGTACAAAGTCGTCGGCGATCTGCGCAAGGCGATGGCGGCCAGCGAGAAGGCGCAGGATTTCGTCACGCGTGACCTGCTCGGCGTACAGCTCGAAGACACCGAGATGGACCACGCCTACTACCTGGAAAAGCAGTTACGTCTAATTGAACTGGTCGGGCTGCACAACTATCTGCAGAGCCAGATGGCGTCCGGTTCGCCGGCTTGAGGAGTGGGGTCATGAAAGGCGATAAGCGTATCCTCGAAGCACTCAACAAGGTGCTCAAGAACGAACTGACGGCGATCAACCAGTATTTCCTGCATGCACGCCTGTTCGGCCACTGGGGCCTTGAGAAGCTCAACGAGTACCGTTACAAGCAATCGATCCGCGTAATGAAGGAAGCCGATGAACTCATCGAGCGCATCCTGTTTCTCGAAGGACTCCCCAATCTGCAGAGCCTCGGCAAGCTGATGATCGGCGAGAACGTCGCCGAGTGCCTGATGAGCGACCTTCGTCTCGAGCATGAGATTCATCGCCCGCAGCTCATCGAAGCCATCGCGCTGTGCGAAGAGCTTCAGGACTTCGTCAGCCGCGATCTGCTCGAGGAACTTCTCGAGCACAGCGAAGCGGCGATCGACTGGCTCGAGACGCAGCAGCGCCTGATTGCGGACGTAACGTTGCCGAACTTCCTGCAAGCGCATATGGAAGCCGGCGGCGACTGATACCCATGTTTGGAGAGAGCGATGTACGTGTGCGTATGCAAGGCCGTCACCGAGCGCCAAGTTCGCCAGGCGGTGAGTGACGGCGCGCGCTCACTCAAGGATCTGCGCCGTGAACTCGGCGTTACCAGTGACTGCGGCCAGTGCGCGGTCTGCGCGCGGCAATGCCTGAAAGAAATTACCGGGCACGCGGGGCATTCGGGGAAGAAGTAGCTGCGGCCAACCTCGCTTCTTCAGTGCGATCGCGGAATTCCAGGACCTTACTTTCGGCGCCGGCGATGCCGCTGAGAGTTATCTGTAAGAACTTGCCTGCCTCCAGCGACTAATTCCCGTGGCGACGTTATTAGGTGCGGTGCTGCGAACCGGGAAAGTTGCCGGCTGACGCGGATATCGTCGCTTGGCTAACCGTTAATCAGGAGCAGACCATGAACCGGCGTCAATATCTCAAATGGCTTGGCGGGCTCTCGGCCTTGGCGTTGCCGGCGAGTTTCTCGCGGGCCGCCTCGGGCAAGGAGGGTGCAGTGATGAAACTTAACAAGTCAAAGGCCGATTGGGCGGCTTTGCTGCCTGCGGACGCGTATCGGGTGTTGTTCGAGGAAGATACCGAGCGCGCCGGAACGAGTGCCTTGAACCACGAAAAGCGCGATGGTACCTACGTTTGCGCGGCGTGCTTCCAGCCCTTGTTCGACAGCACGGCGAAGTACGAGAGCGGTACGGGCTGGCCGAGCTTCTGGCAGCCCTTGACCGATGCGATAGGCACCAAGACCGATTTCAAGCTCCTTTATCCGCGCACCGAGTATCACTGTGCACGTTGCGGCGGACACCAGGGCCACGTCTTCAACGACGGGCCGAAGCCGACCGGCAAGCGCTACTGCAACAACGGTGTTGCGCTGCGATTCGTGCGGCGCGAGGAGAAATTGCCGGAGCTGAGGACGTGAGCGCGGCGTGGATCAAGTCGGCGCTTGTTTCGCTCGGTATGGTTTTGGGCGGGCTGCAGGCAGTTGCAGCTGACAATCCGGCGACCGCAGTCTTCGCTGGCGGCTGCTTCTGGTGCACCGAGTCGGACTTCGAAAAGGTGCCGGGCGTTCTTGCCGCGGAGTCGGGCTACACCGGCGGCCGGAAGGCCAATCCGACGTATGAACAGGTTAGTGACGGCGGCACTGGGCACACCGAAGCCGTGCGCGTGACCTACGACCCGGCGCGCGTGAATTACGCGCAACTCGTCGAGTACTTCTGGCACACGATCGACCCGACGGTAAAAGATCGCCAGTTTTGCGACGTCGGCAGCCAGTATCGCAGCGCGATCTTCTGGCAGACCGACGAGGAGCGGGCGATTGCCGAGAAGAGTCGCGACGCCTTGCTCGCCAGCGGCCGGTTCAAGGAAGTCCATACGGAGATCGAAAAGGCAAGCGTGTTTTACCCGGCCGAGGAATACCACCAGGACTATTACAAGAAGAACCCGATCCGTTATGGCTACTACCGCCATGGTTGCGGCCGCGATGATCGTCTCAAGGAGCTTTGGGGTCAGAAGTGACGTAATCGGTGGGTCGGTGCTCTTGTATAGTACGCAGCCTCGTTGAACACCCGCTCTCACCATGCCGTTACCTCTGGAACTCGCCTCCTTGATCCTCGCCGACGACGGGACGCCCATCTCGCCGACGTATGGCGACGTCTATCACTCGGCGGCAGGCGGGCATGCGCAGGCGAGGCACGTTTTCATGGCCGGTAACAGCTTGCCCGAACGTTGGCAACGGGCGAGCCGGTTCGTCATTCTTGAGACCGGCTTCGGCCTCGGTATCAACTTCCTCGCCACCTGGCTCGCCTGGCTGGACGATCCCGAGCGGTGCGCGGAACTGCATTTCATCTCGCTGGAAAAGCATCCCTTCACAGCGGACGATCTGGCGCGTGCGCATCGTGTCTTGCCCGAGTTCGCTGCGCTTTCCGATGAACTGGTCAGGTGCTGGCCGTCACGCGAATCTTTGCAAGCCGGCGAGCAGCGCATCGCATTGTCGGAAGGGCGGGTGATCCTTCATCTGGAACTTGGCGATGCCGTCGATGTGCTACCGACGCTCACGGCCGAAGTCGACGCCATTTATCTTGATGGCTTCTCGCCGGCAAAGAACCCGGATCTATGGTCGCCCGAGTTGTGCCGTTGCCTGCATAGCCTGGCAGGGCCCGGTGCGACCTTGGCGACGTGGTCAGTCGCCGGGGCCGTGCGGCGCGCGCTGGCGGGCGCCGGGTTCACTGTCGAGAAGCGCCCCGGCTTCGCCGACAAGCGACAGATGCTCGTCGGGCGCGCGAACTCCTGAAATTTCCCCGCCGACTTCGCCGGATCGCCGAGGCCGGATAAAATCGCGTCTTTTTGCAGGGAAGTGGCATGCCGACCGGAATCATCGAATCGCTGGATCACGAAGCGCGCGGAATCACGCGGCTTGAGGGCAAGACCATCTTTGTCGAAGGCGCCTTGCCCGGCGAAGAGGTCGAGTACGTCAGCTTCCGCAAGAAGCCGTCATTCGAAGTGGCGCACGTCCAGCGCATCCTCAAAGCCTCGGCCAACCGTGTGACCCCCAAATGTCCGCACTTCGGTGTGTGCGGCGGTTGCAGCATGCAGCACCTGGATTCGGCAGCGCAGGTGGCGGCCAAGCAGCGCGTACTCGAATCGAACCTCTGGCATCTCGGCAGGATCAAGGCCGAGCAACTTTATGCGCCGATCTACGGTGCATCCTGGGGTTATCGCCTGCGCGCGCGGCTCTCGGCGCGCCTGGTGCCGAAGAAGGGCGGCGTCCTCGTCGGCTTCCACGAGCGCAAGAGCAGCTACGTCGCCGACATGCGCCAGTGCGAAAACCTGCCGCCGCATCTCTCTGCGCTCCTCGTGCCGCTGCGCGATCTGGTGGCCGGGCTGTCGATCGCCGACGCCATGCCGCAGATCGAAGTCGCCGTCGGCGAGTACATCACGGCGCTGGTGCTGCGCATCCTGACGCCGCTCAACGCCAGCGATGAGGCGTTGCTGCGCGCCTTCGCCGACCGGCACGCTGTCGTCTTCTACCTGCAGCCGAAGGGGCCGGCAACGGCTTACCGCTTCTACCCGCTCGAAGGGCCGCAGCTCTCCTACCTGCTGCCCGATTACAACATCGAGCACTGCTTCTCGCCGACCGAATTTACCCAAGTCAATCACGCGATCAACCGCGTCCTCGTTCGCCGCGCGATGGCCTTGCTCGACCCGCAACCGGGCGAACGCATTGCCGACATGTTCTGCGGGCTGGGCAACTTCACGCTGCCGATCGCGAGACTGGGCGCCACCGTCGTCGGTATCGAGGGCAGCGAGGAACTCGTCAAGCGCGCCGGGCAGAACGCCGAACACAACGGCCTGCGCGAGCGCGTCGAGTACGGGGTCGCCAACCTCTTTGAGGTGACGCCCGAATCGCTAGCCGCGCTCGGCCATTTCGACAAGATGCTGATCGACCCGCCGCGCGAAGGCGCGCTGGAACTCGTCAAGGCGATCGGCGAGGACGGACCCAAGCGGATTGTGTACGTCTCGTGCAACCCGGCGACGCTGGCGCGCGATGCGGCGATCCTCGTGACCCAGAAAGGCTACCGTTTGCGTGGCGCCGGCGTCGTCAACATGTTCCCGAATACCTCGCACGTCGAGTCGATCGCGCTCTTCGAGCGAGGGGACGGGGCGGCTTGTTGCGATGAGGGTGCCGCGCTGAGTTCGGCCTTAGCGCCGCTGGATGAATGACCGTATAATCGGCCGTCGGCCCGGTTGCCGTCTGGCAATCGCGCTGTTCCACCCCGATACCAAAGCCGGCGCAAGCCGGTTTTGTATTTTTTCTTCTCCCGCCTTATTGGGTTGATATGCGAATTTTGCTCAGCAACGACGACGGTTACTTCGCGCCGGGAATCGATTGGCTGGCGCGCACGCTTTCGGAGGTCGCCGACATCACCGTCGTCGCGCCGGAACGCGACCGCAGCGGCGCCAGCAACTCCCTGACGCTCGACCGCCCCCTTTCCCTGAAGCGTACGGCTAACGGCTTCTATCACGTCAACGGCACTCCGACCGACTGCGTGCACCTCGCCGTCAGCGGGATGCTCGACGAACTGCCGGATATGGTCGTCTCCGGCATCAACCTCGGCGCCAACATGGGCGACGATACGATCTACTCCGGTACGGTCGCCGCGGCGACCGAAGGTTATCTGCTGGGCGTGCCGTCGATCGCCGTTTCTCTGTGCAGCAAAGCCGGCGCGCATTTTGAGACAGCCGCGCGTGTGGCACTTGAAGTCGTGCAAATGGTGCGCCAGCAGGCGGTTCGCGAACCGCTGCTGCTCAACGTCAACGTGCCGGACATCCCCTACGAGCGCGTGCGCGGCCGCCTGGTCACACGGCTCGGCAAACGACACAAGGCGGAAGCGGTCGTCAAGGCGATCACGCCGCGCAACGAGACCGTGTACTGGGTCGGCGCGGCTGGCGAAGCGCAGGACGCCGGTGAGGGCACCGATTTCCACGCCGTCGCCAACGACTACGTCTCGATTACGCCGTTGCAGATCGACTTGACGCACAACGCGCAAATCACCACCGTCCGGAGCTGGCTGCAAAAATGAACCACCGCGTTGTATCCGGGGTCGGCATGACGTCGCAGCGCACGCGCACGCGCATGATCGACCGGTTGCGCGAGCAGGGCATCCGTGACGAGAAGGTGCTAGCCGCGATCGCCGCCGTACCGCGCCACGTGTTCGTCGAAGAAGCGCTGGCGTCGCGCGCCTACGAGGACACCGCGCTGCCGCTCGGCTTCTCGCAGACGATCTCGCAGCCGTTTATCGTTGCCCGCATGATCGAAGTGCTGCGAGAGGGGCGGGAGCTTGGCAAGACGCTTGAAGTGGGCGCGGGCTGCGGTTATCAGGCCGCCGTTCTGGCGCAGTTGACCGACGAGGTCTATGCCGTCGAGCGCATCGAGCCGTTGTTGGCAAAAGCCAAGGCGAACATGCGCAAGATCCAGCAGTTCAAGGTGCGTTTGAAATATGCCGATGGGCAATTAGGTCTGCCGGAAGCCGCGCCGTTTGATACGATCATCGTCGCTGCGGCCGCGCCGACGATTCCGCAGGCGCTTTTGCAGCAACTGGCGCTTGGTGGCAGAATGCTGTTGCCCTTGGGGACAGGATCGCAGTTCCTTCATCTGGTCGAGCATCGGCCTGAAGGCTTCGTCAATACTCGTCTCGACGCAGTTCGTTTCGTTCCGTTACTTTCAGGTCTTGAATGAAGAATACAAGTTTCGCGGTCAGGTCGAGCCTGCCGGTTTTTTCAGCAGCCCTTGTTCTGGCCGGAATTCTTTCCGGTTGCGCCAGCAAGATTCCGGCGCCCGTCGATAACCGGAGTCAGGCGACTACGGCGTCGGCCAAGGATACCTACGTCGTCAAGCCTGGCGACACGTTGTATAGCATCGCGCGCGCGCATGGTCTTGATCACCGGGAACTGATTGCACTGAATGGCATCGAAAATCCGAACCAGATCTCTGTCGGGCGCGTTCTGAAGGTCAAGTCGAAGGCTTCGGAAGCGTCGACGTCTACCGGCGCAGACGTTTCGCCGATCACGACTGGTGAAGTGATTGCCAAGCCGATCGGCGACGACCAATCTGTCGAGCAAAAGTCGCTCGACGGGAGTGCTGCAGGCGGGAATACCGACAAACTGAAACGCGAGCCGAAAGCCGGTAAGGAGAAGTACTCCGACGAGGCACTGGCTCAGGCGCAGAATTCGACGCAGATTGCGCCGGCAACTGCGACTGCCGCGCCAAGCGAGGCGCCTCCGGAAGCGAAGCCAACCGAGGCGACGGCTGCCGGTGATGACGTCGGTTGGATCTGGCCGGCCAACGGGAAAACGATCGGCACCTTTAGCGAAGGAGGCAACAAGGGTGTCGATATCGCCGGCAAGGCGGGCGATGCGGTGATCGCTGCGGGTGACGGCAAGGTGGTTTATAGCGGGACGGGCTTGCGCGGCTATGGCAAGCTGGTGATCATCAAGCACAACAACACGTATTTGTCAGCCTACGCTCACAACCAGAACATTCTGGTTAAAGAGGGGCAGAGTGTTACCAAGGGACAGAAAATCGCCGAAATGGGGAATACCGATGCTGATCAAGTCAAGTTGCACTTCGAGGTTCGCCGCTCAGGCAAGCCGGTCGATCCACTTAAATATCTCCCTCAGCGCTGATCATGGCCGGCGAATCTGACTCCGAAGTGGGTTTCGCCGATCACGAGATGCCGGAGGATGCGGCCGAGGCGACGTCCGAAGACGCATTCCTGAACGAGGCCGAGGAAGAGCCAGCGCCGGTCCAGCCAGAATTCGAGCTGCTCAACGACGTCACCCAGCACTACCTCAACGAAATCGGCGCCAAGCCGCTGTTTACGCCCGAACAGGAGTTCGAATGGGCGTGTCGGGCACGCAGCGGCGAGTTCATCGCGCGCCAGAAGATGATCGAGCACAACCTGCGGCTCGTCGTCAATATCGCCAAGCACTACCTCAACCGCGGCATTCCGCTGCTCGATCTGATCGAGGAAGGTAACCTCGGCCTGATTCACGCGATCGAGAAGTTCGACCCGCAGCGCGGCTTCCGTTTCTCGACCTACGCCACCTGGTGGATCCGCCAGAGTATCGAGCGCGCGATCATGAACCAGTCGCGCACGATTCGCCTGCCGGTGCATGTGGTCAAGGAAATCAACGTCATCCTGCGCGCCTTGCGCCATCTCGAGCTCGCCAACGGCAAAGAAACCAGCGTCGAGCAGATAGCGCACCTGATAGGCAAGCCGATCGAAGATGTGCGCCGGGCGCTGACGCTCAACGAGCACATCGCCTCGCTCGATGCGCCCCTGGAAATCGACCCGAATCACACGATCGCCGATGCCATTGCCGACGACAACTCGATCGACCCCGCAGGTCTGCTGCAGGCCAATGAGGTCGGTGATCTCGTTGGAAATTGGGTTGATCAGTTGCCGGAGAAGCAGCGTCGGGTGCTTGAGCGGCGTTACGGTCTGGGCGGTGCGGACATCAGTACGCTCGAAGAAGTGGCGGCCGAACTCAGCCTGACGCGCGAGCGTGTGCGGCAGATTCAGATCGAAGCGCTCGACCAACTGCGGCGGGTGATCAAGCGTGGCGGCGTAACGCGCGACAATCTCCTGTGAGCCAGGGAACCGAATTCGCCGGTCACCGTCAATTACCTTGGCTTCACGTATCAGCCAACACCCGCTAGTACCCCTTTTCGACGCCGGGCGCAGAGTTTCTTTCGTCCGGTGCCAGCAACCCCATGAATAACCAGGATTTGTGAAATGAGCAAGAAGGTCGCGATATTCGATTCCTCGCTGCGTGACGGTGCGCAGGCGGAGGGCATCTCGTTCTCGGTGGAGGACAAGCTGAAGATTCTGGAATTGCTCGACGGCCATGGGATTGACTATATCGAAGCCGGCAACCCCGGCTCCAATCCGAAGGATCTGGAATTCTTCGCGCGCGCGCGGGCGATCACGTTGAAGCACGCGAAGCTCGCCGCCTTCGGCAGTACGCGCCGGCGCGACATCAAGGTCGAGCAGGACAGCAACGTGCAGTCGCTGTTGCTTGCCGATACGCCGGTGATCGTCATCTTCGGCAAGAGCTGGGACTTCCACGTCACCGACATCATCCGCACGACGCTCGAAGAAAACCTGGCGATGATCAGCGAGACGCTGGCCTTCTTCAAGGCGCAAGGCAAGGAAGTTGTCTATGACGCCGAGCATTTCTTCGACGGCTACAAGCACAATCCGGCCTACGCCGTGAGAACGCTGCAGGCGGCGGTCGATGGCGGTGCCGATGTGCTCGTGCTGTGCGACACCAATGGCGGCACTTTCCCATCGGAGATCGCCAACATCGTCGGCAAGATCAGCGGCCTGTTCCCGGTCACGATTGGCATCCATGCGCACAACGATGCCGGTATGGCGGTGGCGAACAGCGTGGCGGCTGTCGAGAGCGGTGCGCGGCACGTGCAGGGCACTTACATCGGCTTCGGTGAGCGCTGCGGCAACGCCAATCTGTCGACGATCATCGCCAATCTTGGCGTCAAGCGCGACTACCAGTGTTTGCCGGCGGACCAGTACAAGAACATCATCCACGTGGCGCGCCATGTGGCCGTCATCTCCAACGTGGCGCTCTCCGATCGCGAACCGTATGTCGGCAACAGCGCCTTTGCGCACAAGGGCGGCATGCACATCGACGGCGTGAACAAGGCGTCGCACTCGTTCGAACACATCAACCCGGAACTCGTCGGTGGCCAGCGCCGCTTCCTGATGAGCGAAGTTTCCGGCCGGCGCATGATCCTCGACAAGATCTGGGAAGTCGATCCGAGCGTCACCAAGGACGACGCGGTGACCGACCGCATCATGAAGCGCCTGAAGGAAATGGAGCACGAGGGCTACCAGTTCGAGGGCGCCGAGAGCACGTTCGAACTGCTGGTGCGCAAGCAACTCGGCAAGTACCGGCCATTCTTCGAACTCGAGCACTTCAAGATCATCGGCGAGCAGCCGACCAACGGCGAGTACGGCTCGTCGGCGATCATCAAGGTCAAGGTCGGCGGTGTCAGCGAGATCACAGCGGCGGAAGGCGACGGCCCGGTGCACGCGCTCGACAGCGCCCTGCGCCGCGCGCTCGACCGCTTCTACCCGGAACTGGCGAACGTGCATCTGACCGACTACAAGGTGCGCGTGATCAACGGCCGCGACGCCACGGCCTCGAAGGTGCGCGTGCTGATCCAGTCGACCGACGGCGATCTCGTCTGGACGACGGTCGGCGTATCGAGCGACATTATCGAAGCGAGCTGGATCGCGCTCGTCGATTCGATCGAGTACAAGTTGTTGAAGCTGGAAGAAGCCAAGGCGCAGGAAGCGACGGCTGCCGCGCTGGCGAGCTAAGCCGCATCGTGCACTGCGTCGCTGCCTTGTGTGGGGCAGCGTCTGCGGCGAGCGATCGGGCTGTTTTTTGGGGTCCTCCGGGACGCAAGTCCCGTGACTGTAATTTTCGATTCAGGGAGATGAGATGAGTACAGTAGCAAGCCGCATGGCCGCAGTCGTAGCCTCCGCAGCAGGAACATACGACTTCGTATTGACCGACGTCGCGCAGGGCGTCGAGATCGAGAACTGGCAGATCAGCAACGAGGCGCTCGGCATCGCCGCGCCATTCACGGTCAGCAAGACGACGCTGCACGGCGGCCGGCAGGAAGGCAGCACGCTGGTGACGATCGATACCGGCGACCTGCAACTGGTGATCGTACCGACGCGCGGCATGGGCCTGTTCAATGCCGTTTCGGGTGACGTGACGCTCGGGTGGAAGTCGCCCGTCGAAGAAATCGTCCATCCGTCCTTCATCAACCTCGCCGAGCGCGGCGGGCTGGGTTGGCTCGACGGCTTCAACGAAATGCTCGCGCGCTGCGGCTTCGAATGGGCCGGACACCCGTGCACCGAAAACGGCCGCACCTACACGCTGCACGGCCGCGCGCAGAATATCCCGGCCTCGACCGTCATCGTCAGCATCGAAGCCAAGGCGCCGCACCGCATCACGGTCAAGGGCCTGGTCAAGGAAAAGACCTTCAAATTCAGCAACCTGGAAACCTGGGCCGGCGTCAGCGTCTTGCCGGGCGAGCGTGCCTTCCGTGTGCACGACGAACTGCGCAACCTCTCCGACTACGAGCGTCCCTATCAGGTCATCTACCACGCCAACTTCGGTGCCCCACTGCTTGAAGGCGGTGCGCATTTCCGCGCGGCGGCGAAGGAAGTTATCCCGTTCAACGACTATGCCAAGAAGGGCCTTTCCGACTGGCAGACCTACCTACCGGTGACGCCCGGCTTCGACGAAATGGTCTTCAACATCTGGCCGCTCGCCGACGCCAGCGGCAACACGCTCGCCATGATGTCGAACCAGGCTGACACGCGCGGCGTTGCCATCGGCTACAACGTCAAGCAACTGCCGGCCTTGTCGCTGTGGAAGAACACCGACACCGAAGCCGACGGCTACGTCACCGGCATCGAACCGGGTACCGGCTTCCCGTACAACCACACCATCGAAAACGAAGCCGGCCGCATCATGAAGATCGGCCCGGGCGAGTCGCGCAGCTTCGACGTCGAGTTCCGCGTACTGGGCTCGGAGGTCGATGTGCAGAAAGCTGTCGCCGAGATCGATGCGATCCAGGCGGGGCGTGCGGTGGTGTTGGTGCCGGAGCCGATGGCGATCGAGTAAGAGGCAAGATGTCCGGGCGTTGAGCTTATTGCTCCGGCCCGATGAAGTAGAAAGTCGCCGTCATACCGGCGAAAGCCGGTA
>ERZ650312.656-NODE-656-length-19285-cov-5.538274_pt1 | contig 19285 bp, 17 predicted proteins | sample MGYA00376248_ERZ650312 | MGnify/ENA primary metagenome ERZ650312 (study PRJEB26733, sample SAMN07839316) | wastewater metagenome | biome: urban; feature: wastewater treatment plant; material: waste water | place: USA: North Carolina | collected 2016-07-28 ... | reverse complement strand
GGTGGGTATCCATGACAGGATTTTCCATCTCTATGGATTTAGCACCGAAACAGGCCCGAACCGATAATGGTACTGACCGCAGTACCGTTGAACAACGTCTGCGTTTTTTTATGCAAGACGTGACAGGTCGTGCACTTGTGATGATGGAAAGTGCAACCCAGGGACAACAAGGCATTGCAATGGATCTGGTTCAGGAAGCTTTTATCTCATTGCACAAGTCATATTCAGATAAAAGTACCGAAGAATGGTATCCGCTATTCTATACCATTTTAAATAACAAACTTCAGGACTGGCGGCGCAAAGAAGCACGCCGTGCAAACCCATTTTCATTATTTAAAAAAATTAATTTGGATGATGACGAAGAAATTATTGATGTTGTAGATGAATCCACCCCTAATCCATTTGATTTTCTAGATCAGGAAGTCACAATGGAAGAAATTCAGGCTGCAATCAATCAATTACCAGTACGTCAACAACAGGCATTTATGCTAAGAGCGTGGGAGGGTTTTGATACCATGACCACAGCTCAAATCATGGATTGCAGTGAAGGCAGTGTGAAAACACATTATCACCGTGCAATTCAGGGACTCAGAATCGCTTTAGAGCATTTAAACCCACATACGGGAGGATCATCAAATGAAAAAAGATGAATTCACCAAACAAGTGACTTCCAAGCTTGATCAACTCGCAAGAGAACAACATCACAATAAAATGTTGGTGATGAATCATGTTCTCGATTCTGTTCAAAAGAGACCTACGTCTTTTTACAGTATCTGGAAAATGACTGGTTTTGCATTTGCCGCTGCAATTATGGGTGTTGTGGTTCTGCCAAGTTCTTTGCAACTTACAGATAAACCACAAAATCAGGTCATCGTAAATCCAAAGCTTTCGCCACAAATGGTTGAAGATATGGAAATGTTAATGGTCTTGGGTGAGGGTAAAGTTCCACATGGCAGCTAGAAAGTTAGCACTTGTTGTGTGTACATTGGGTTTATTACAAACCAGTTTTGCTGGTTCAGAACGGTTTTGGGTTTTCTCTAAACCCAGCAAACCGACAACTGAAGAAGCATGGGATGATTTATCCCCTGAAGAACAGCGTATCTTAATTAAACGCTACCAAACATTGAAAGAAATTCCAACAGACCAAGGCTCACAACTCCAGCAAAGAATGGAATGGTTTACGCAATTACCAGATGATGAAAAACAAAAAATGCGTGACATCTGGCAGAAAATGAGCACTCAGGAGCGAAATAACTTACGTAAACGCATGCAAAATGCAAGTTTGGAAGAACGTGTAACAATTAGAGATGAATATCTAAGTAAATATTCTGAGCACTGACTATAATTTAAACTTAAGCTTATCCCTAGAGGATTACTCAGAATATAAAAAATAGCGCTACTTTAGCGCTATTTTTTGATTCATTGTTTCTACTTTCTGAATCGGCGATAAGCCAGTAAACTTAATAACCCAAATATTGAGAAAATACCCGTGCTGCCACCACCGCTACCCGCAGGACGAGTATCATCAGTTGTTGTGGCTGTACTAATGACACTCACTGTTGCAGTATTTGAAGCAGTACCATCTGCGTCATACACTTGATAATTGAATGAGAAATTAAATGGGTTAAATGTATTTACTTCCTGAACATAAATATTACCGCCATAACAGATTTCTTTATCATCTGGTTCAGGACAAGCCCCTTGACGATCTGCTGTTATGGTCAAATCTCTGTTTGGTATATTAGTTAAACGAATTGGTAACTCAACTCCATCTGCATTTTTCCAGAAAGCAGGTTTATTTGGATTGCTGTCAGGTCCTTTGCCCCCCTCACCTGTATCACCGTCATCATTGGCAAAACTTAATAAATTTAAAGTCGCTTTTTCATGCTGTCTGTACTTTAAAGTTACTGATGTATCTTTAGCCAAAGGAGCCATATTAACAAATGCAGCTTGAATCAAACCAGAAGACTTTACGCTTTCGTCATTTTTAGATTGAATCGTATATTTACAAAAAGCTTTATCACCAGCTTGAGTAATTGCATCATCAGTTCTATAAACAAGAATTTGCTCTAGGTCCTCATTCCATTCACAATGTAGGTTTGGATCAGGTTTTACTGTTTCACCAGTATCATTGATTTGTCCAATCCCCAATGCTTCAACAGTTACTTTGTAATTTTCTGCACTAAAGAAATTTAATTGATGATTACCATCCGTTAATTCAACTTCTTGTGGCAATGGAAGCTTATATTTCTTTAAATCTATATAAATTCCACGATATTTTAAATTTGCCTTAGTTTTTTCTAATAAATCTTTGTATTCTTGCAAACGAATTTTATAATAAGTTAAAAAATCAGGGTTATTAGGCTTTTCAACTAAATTTTCGAAAAAATCATATTCTTGTTGATAACCAGCAATAAGGCTTAATAATGAACCATTAGATAAATCCGCTAGATCTCCAGCAGTAAGCTCCATTAACTCAATTGAACCAATATCACAACTATTTCGTGCCTCTGGATCATAATATAAAGTCCCATCCGTAATACGTGCAATACCACGTTGATCTGTAGAACTACAGCCTATTGCCCCCGTATTAATCAGATCTGTCTCAGTATTATTGTTTTTAGGATAATATAAAGGTAGGAATGCCGTATATTCAGAAGCATTCTGTAGAGGACTGAGTAATGTTCGGATATCATTTGTATTACTAATATCAATATTCGTTTTATTATCACTTAAGGATTGATCTGGAACATCGCACTTATTATCACCTTTAAGAGACAAGATATTATAAACTATGTTAAAACCAACTTTTTCTTCTTTAGCTGCATCACCCAATAAATAACGACAAGCATAACTTCCATTATTATAGGCCAGCACATTAAAGCCAAGTAGTTTTGTTCCCAACTTATCATATAATAATGCTGTATTTACCGTATTCTCGACAATCGTATTATTCAATAATTCCAAACTACTGCTATTACTTAATACACTAGAGTTATTATTTGGCGTATCACTTGCTTTGGTATTTCCTGAAAATTGAATTAAATTACCGATTGCTATATCTGCAATATTTTTAGCAATTGTATTGGTTGATAAAGTAACTTTGGGCTCCCCACAGAAATCCAACATGCTCTTTGAACTACTAGAACCATTACTAATTAAACTACTTCCAGTAATACTAATATCACGCTTTGAATAAACATTATCATTAAAGCAACTCATAGCCAGTACACTACCAATTGGTGACTGGTTATCCTGAATTAAGCTATTTGTTATAGAAAGTGAGGCTGTAGGTCCCGCCAAAAATATGGCTCCTCCGCCCAGACCAGCCTGTGAATTTAAGATTTTAGTATTTTGCAATGTAACATTGGCGCCTGCATAGATTGCCCCTCCCCGATCTGGAGTTTTACCATTTCTTAAGATAATATTGCTTAAGGCTAAAGCTTTATTAGCTAAAGTCGTATTGAAAATACGACTATTATTTTTGACTTCAATCGTAGTTTTTAGGTCAGTTTGAGCTGGATAATCATTAGTAAGAACACTCTTTTTCTGCCAATCTACAGGACTTTCCCCCCATATTGACACCTCAACTTTTGGAGTCAGCTCTGTATTTAACACATAGGTTCCAGCCTTAAGCTGAATCACTTTCTGAGTAGTTGAAAGTATATCAGTAACTTCACATCCACCAAATGACTTACGTGTTTCTGCAGTTTTCAATGCTTCCCTTAAAGAACAAGCATTTAGGTTATCACCATCCTCATCCTCAAAAGTCGTCACATTAATTGGAGTATTACTGGTTGCAGCCAAAAGGGGCATAGCAGCAATTACCATAGTTGCTAATAGAGCTTTTTTATAATTTTTCATCTCATCATCCTTGATTATGATTTAAAACGGCGTATTCCAACTAAACCTAACAACATAAATATTGCACCAAAACCCATACTTCCCCCAGAAACATTCACGGTTTTACTTTTAAAGTTATTTGGTGGATCTTGTACAATCGTTGTTGGGATTTCAATATAATAATTAGAAACATCATTTAAACGTGTTGTTGTAGTCATTACACGTAAATTAAACTTATCCGCCCCATGCCAATTACTGTCTGGCACATAAGTAATGTTGCCATCTTGATCCAAAGTCAGTTTACCTTTAGATGGAGTGGCAGTTTGTTTTATTTCTAAACATCCCCACTGCCATGCTTGCCCATCAGAACGTTTACCCAAGACTTGTTCACAGGAAGCTGGATCTAATAATTCACCATCCAATAAACTGTCTGCAATACTAAACTTCGCAATCTCACCGTACAGAATATCTTGACCAACAATTGGGATATCCCCTCGGTTAATGACCAATTCAATTGCCCCTAAATCGCATAATTCATCATAACCACTACGATTCTTTCCACGCTGATCACTTCCTTCGCAACTTGCTAAACCAACAGTACCACCATCACTATAAATTCGGCCTTTATTAACAATTAAAGAGTCTGACAATTGATTATAAGCCATTAATAAACGTGGTTTAAAGAATCCAAGCATTTGATCTTTAGGTGTATAATACGGACATAACAGACCACTTGCAGGTGGGGCGTCACATTTCTGATCTACAATATTATTCCCTGCAATCAGTTTATTGTCTCCCACACTAAAGTTTCTACGATCAAGTAACTTATCAAATTTGCTAAAATCGCAAGTTGAGTCTATTAAATTACTCTGTACAATTGTTGAGTCTTCTGGATCTGTTTTCAAACCACATGTGTTCTCACCATTTCCAACAATAATGCTATTTGAAATTGAAGCACTCACTAAATCAGTATTTGTTTCTTTTTTCTCATCATTTTCACCTGTTGTTGTGGTTGTAACGATCCATTTGGGTGCTTGCAGATATAGACCAGCATCGTTTCTGATCATGGTCACATTATTTAAAACCATCCCCTCACGAATATTGGCAACATATCCACCTGTATTATTAAATATAGTTGAATTACGCAAACCAGAAGCGCCATTGTATAAAATATTTACTCCAATGGTTGGATCTTTAAAACCTATATTTGTATACAACAATGAACCATTTTTTGTCGTAATGGTATTATCTCTAATTACAGATTGAGTGATACGGTAATATGGCATATCTGTATAAAGTGCAGCACCTTGATCAGCCTTATTATTCTGAAGAATACTATTGCTAATTGCTACGGTTCCTACAGTTTTCTGTGTATCAGATAAAACACCTGCATTATAAATTGCACCACCATTATTAGCATTACCGCCAGTGAGACGAGAATATTGAATTGTTAATGCTTCACGGTTTAGAATTAAACCACCATTATTTACTTTAGTGGATGAACCTTGTAAATTTAACTCAATAAGACTAACCGCTAGCAAACTATTTTCGACACTTTCATCATCAACCGTAAATAAACGTTCTGTACCAACCATTTTAATGGTTGCATTATTTAATCCTTTCTTATCATTATTAAAATCCCCACTGGCAGCAGTACTAATGGTCATAGATGTTTTAATTTGTAGAGCCTTATTTAATATATATTCTTTATCACGCCCCAATAAAATAGTAGAGGAAGCTTCCTTGTTACCACAACCATGATAACCATTCTCAAAAGCTGTCTGGCTACGTTTATTTAAAAATTCTACGGCTTCTCGTAATGAACAAACGGTATCATCCTTGTCTTCATCAACCAACGTTGTGACTTGAATATCCGCAGAATAAACATGCCCAGTAACCGCAAATAAAGCGCAGGCAAGCGTCCGTTTGAGCATACCGATCTCCTTCTATTTTTCATTTTTCTTGGTATTGCAAAAAATTTAAATTTGCAACCACATCCTTTGTGCGTACTTTGTCATAGCTCTCACAATTTCTCAAGAAATTTTATATTATTGACGATATTCATCAATCAATGCATAGATTTGCTTGAGTGTCATATTGGAAAGCCTGGTTTTTTCGCCTTTTAGCATTTTTTCAAGTTGGGCCAGCGTTTGTAACAATACTGACGCTTGATGCGGGCCATTATTCAATAAATAGTCAACGATTTGCTGATCAAAATGAATACCCCGTCTTATCATAACAGACTGAAGTAAGGCTTGTCGGTCTGCATATGAACTTCCATTTGGAACTTTTACGCTTACCGCCTGCGTTAGTCTGGACTGCAAATCAGGTAGTTCAAGTTTTAATTCAATAGGTGCCACACGGGAAGAAAATACCAGTTGCCCTTCATGATTATTGATTAAATGGAAAACTGCTTTCTGCCAATGAGGGACACCACTGATTGCATCAATATCATCTAAAGCAACCAATTCGTAAAACTCTAATGAGGTAATGGCTTCTATAGGCGCATCCAATAGTTCCAGCAAAGATACTTTTATTGCTCGGCGGCCTAACTCCAGATATGAATCACAAATTGCAGACAGCAAATGGCTCTTGCCTGTTCCAGCTCCGCCATAGACATAAAATCGGCTGACCAAGCCTGCATGTAACTGTCGGACCGCATCAACCACATTTCCCCAACCTGGACCTGAAAAATCGCTGATTCGAGCATCCAGTTGTGGTTCTATATCCAGTTGCAGTTGACGCATATCGTTAATATATTCCCCAATTACTTAAAGTCATTTGAATTTGAAGTGCCTGTATCTTGAGAGTTTTTGATTTCAATATCAAGTTCTACATCACTCGCATCAACATTGATGTGCTGAATTTCACCCTGGGGAACACTCACCTCAATCGGCAATCCATAAAGACGACTTTTTTCGTAATTGTCACGCGCATGCTTTAACAACACCACAATCACTGCCGCGACAGGCAACGCAATCAACATCCCAAGGAAACCACCCAGTTGTGCGCCAGCTAATACTGCAAACACCACCGCAACTGGAGATAAGCCAATTTTATCGCCCAACAAGAAAGGTTGCAGAATATATCCTTCAACCATTTGTCCAATCATGAACACAACACCGACCAAGAGAAGCTGTGTCCAGTCCAGTCCAAATTGGAACAAGGTGGCAATAACCGCTGCAATAATACCAACCGCAAAACCTAGATAAGGAATGATACTCGCCAAACCAGCGATCATCCCAATAATCAGGCCAACCTCCAGCCCAATCAACTGCAATCCAACAGCATATACAATTCCCAGTAATAACATCACCAGAAACTGCCCTTTCACAAATGCACCCAATACACTGTGACATTCACCCACAATTCTCAAGGTCGATGCTTCGTAAGGCCGAGGAATCAAGCGTCTAAAGCTTTGTAACATTCTTTCCCAATCAAGCAGAAAATAGAATGAAATAATTGGGATCAAGATCACCACCCCACCCAGTTGAATAAAATTCAGACCTGATTGAGCTAGACGTAGCAACATGGTTTGAATACTATCCGCACTATAATTGGTCTGGACATATTCCATGATCGTTTTGGAAATTTGTTCGGTATCCAGTTCCATTGGAATAACATTAAAGGTTTTGGATACCCAAGGCAGAAAGGTTGAGTTAATCCAATGAATCCCTGCTGGAATACTGTCTCGCGCATACATGAGCTGTTTCCAGACCAACGGCACAAGAAACCATAACACCACAGTTAAAGTGGTACCAATCCCAACGAATACAATACTAATTGCCAGCCAGCGTGGCAGCCTAAACTTTACAAGGGTATCGACAAGCGGACTAAACAGGTAGGCAATAAAGAATGCCCCTACAAATGGCAATACCACTGGCTTCAACAGATATAATACCCAGAGTAGTAATGCGAGTCCCGCGAGAATAAAGATACGACGCAATACCTGATCTTGCATAAAATCTAGCCTTTCTTGGTGTAATCGTTATAAATGGAAAAAATTTTTAATAAAGATAGCATTTTCGGGCATAAATAACAGAAGAGTTTCGTATATTCGGGTTATAATCTGCCGCCAATGCGGAGACTTCACTATGAGCAACTCAACTTCTACCCCAAATACTGGTTTAAGCTATAAAGATGCGGGGGTCGACATTGAAGCGGGCGACGCACTGGTCGATCGTATCAAATCTGTCGCTAAGCGTACTACTCGTCCTGAAGTCATGGGCGGTTTAGGTGGCTTTGGTGCCCTATGCAAAATTCCAAAAGGTTATCAAGAACCTGTATTGGTTTCAGGAACAGATGGCGTAGGGACTAAATTACGTTTGGCACTGAATCTCAATCGTCACGATACCATTGGTCAAGATTTGGTGGCAATGTGTGTCAATGACCTGCTGGTTTGTGGTGCTGAACCATTGTTCTTCCTGGACTATTATGCAACGGGTCATTTGAATGTTGATGTGGCTGCAAATGTAGTGACAGGTATTGGTAAAGGTTGTGAGCTTGCTGGCTGTGCATTGGTCGGTGGTGAAACTGCTGAAATGCCAGGCATGTATGAAGGCGAAGATTACGATCTCGCTGGTTTTGCAGTGGGTGTGGTTGAACAGAGCAAAATTATTGATGGCTCCAAAGTAAAATCTGGTGACGTGTTGATTGGCGTTGCTTCAAGTGGTGCCCATTCAAATGGTTACTCATTGCTACGCAAAATTTTAGATGTTAAGAATGTAGACTTAACTCAAATTGTTGATGGTCGTCCACTTGCAGATGTTGCTATGGAGCCAACCCGTATTTATGTAAAACCAGTGTTAGAGCTTTGCAAACAAGTCGATGTTCATGCTATGGCTCATATCACGGGTGGTGGTTTACCTGGCAATTTACCGCGTGTACTTCCGAATGGCGCTCAAGCAGTTATCAATGAATCTAGCTGGGAATGGTCAGAGTTATTCCAACTGTTACAACGTGAAGGTAATGTAGAACGCTTTGAAATGTATCGTACCTTTAACTGTGGCGTTGGTATGGTGATTGCTGTTGATGCAAGCGAAGCGGATAAAACCATTGAAGTATTAACAGCTCAAGGCGAAAAAGCCTGGAAAATTGGTCACATTCAGGAAAATGCTGAATCAGTTGAGGGTGCAGACGAAAAAATTCGTGTGATCTTTGCATAATGAGAATTGCGGTACTTGTTTCTGGTAATGGTAGCAACTTACAGGCCCTGATCGACGCCCAACATGGTAAACAGTTGTCAGGGCAAATCGTTGGTGTTCTCTCCAACAAAGCTGATGCCTATGCATTACGACGTGCCGAGGACGCCAATATTGCCACCGCTGTGATTTCCCATCAAAACTTTCCCAATCGGGAAAGTTTTGATGTAGCCATGCATCAGCAACTGTTGGCATGGCAAGTTGATCTTGTGATTCTTGCGGGTTTTATGCGGATTTTAACACCAGAATTTGTCAGTCAATGGCAAGGCAAGATGTTAAATATCCATCCCTCCCTGCTTCCTTTTTATAAAGGGATGAATACACATCAACGTGTGTTAAATACAGGAGATCGATTGCATGGTTGTACGGTTCATTTTGTAACAGCCGAACTGGATGCGGGACAAAGTATTGCCCAGTCTGTGATTCAGGTGAGTTTACAGGATACAGCAGAAAGTTTGGCACAACGTGTACATGAACTTGAGCATTTTATTTATCCTCAAGTAGCACAATGGTTATGTAATGGTCAGCTCACCTGGGAAAATGGTCAGGCTTATTTCAACCAGAAACTATTAGAAAAACCAATTCAGTTTGCCCAGTTTTAAAAATAAAACGCATCTTCGGATGCGTTTTTTATTTGCGTTAAATAACCAGATTTTTAATTTTTTCGGCAGTTTCCACAGGATGCTCCAAAGGAAACATATGCCCACCCTCCACGACAGAAAAAGGGATTCCTAATTTCTTTTTTGCTACTTGAGGAAGTTTCTCTTTTAAGAACACACTATCACTGCCAACCACGAGATGTACAGGAACAGGTGGTTTAGGCATTGGCAACCACCACATTGACGGTGTGGTTCTAAACATCGCCACTTCATCATCTTTTGGAATGGTTAAAGTCACACCACCACGCTGTGGATCATTGGTCAACGCATGATCAATGTAGGCTTGAAAACAGTCTGCATCAAAATGTTGATAAAACCCTCTCGAACCTAGTAGCTCAGCCGCTTGCTCACGAGATTCCCAGTGATCGCGTCGGCGTACCGACAACCCTGCTGGCGTAATTTTATCGACCAGCTTCGGTTTGAAGATTTTTGCAAGATGAAAAAATAACGAGGCCTTGCCAATAATCAGGGGTGGATCGAGCATAATCACTTGTGAAAAAAGTTCAGGTCGGCGATACGCTGCCATCAGCGTCAATACCGACCCCAGGGAATGTCCCAGACCAATGACTTTTCGTCCCTGGGCCTGCCTCACAATGCTATCAATGATCTGGTCAACCAAATATGCCCAGCCATGTGTAATTGGATAACGCTTATCTGTTCCAATTTCTGCCACATAAATAATGTCATATTGATCTTTGAGCTGATCAAACAGTTTTTGATAGACTTTTGATGGAACACCATTAGCATGGGCAAAATGAATCAAAGGTTTCATAAGCTTGTCTTTTATTTTCACTGATTGGTCAATTATCTCGTTCTACACATGTATTGCAAATAAAAGGGAGAACTGTACAGTTATTTTTACAATAAAAAGGCTGTGATATACACAGCCTGATTAAGATCAACACAGCGCTTTTATCGAAGCGATGCATCAGATATGTTATTGTATTTTCGCATTTTGCTGAGTTTCCAGTTGTGCTGCAAGAGAGCTACTAATCCCCTCGCCAATCTTTGCACCCATACGCCCCAAAACAGACTCTAAAGGATTACGTTGAACGGTATAATCCACTTTTTGATCAACCTTTAACTCACGCATCAGGGTGGTAATGCTACCACTACGATCTGCAACACCAAGTGCAATTGCCTGTTCACCCGTCCAGAATAAACCAGAGAAAACCGCTGGATCATTTGATTTTAAACGTTTGCCACGTCCCTCTTTAACCGCATTGATAAAGTGACCATGAACATTATCCAGCAACGCCTGAACGTGCGCACGCTGTTCAGGATTAATCGGTTTGGTCATACTCAGGATATCTTTGTTATTACCCGATGTTAAGGTACGGTCTTCTATACCCAATTTCTGTGCCAAACCACTTAAACCATAGTTCGGCATGATCACACCAATTGACCCGACCAAGCTTGATGGATTTACAATGATTTCATCCGCAGCCGAGGCAATATAGTAGGCACCAGAAGCCCCCATATCGCCAATGACAGCATAGACCTTTTTATTCGGATGCTGTTTTTTCTGATAACGAATTTCTTGCCAGATTTCATCCGACTGCACAGGTGATCCACCAGGTGAGTTGATATTGAGGACAATTGCCTTACTACCACTTGCTTCAAATGCCCGTTTTAAAGCCTTGTTGGTATCTTCACTATTGACTGTAGACTGGCCCGCAGAGGAATCAATAGTGCCAACAATATCAACAATTGCCAAATGACTGCTGCCAATGCTGCTGGTTGATTTTTCTGTGCTGGTCGAACATCCCTTACTCATTGCAATCAGCACAATCAGTAAATAAGCAAAACCCAAACATTTAAAAAAGATACTCCAACGGCGGCTACGGCGTTGTTCTTCGACAGAAGCCAAGACAGCTTTTTCTAAAATCTGCCATTCTTTGCCTGTCACATTATTTAAATTTGTGGATTCATTTTGTGGTTTTGGTGGCCAATCGGACATAAGATTCCAATCCAATGTATTTTAAAAGTGGCCTTATTATATACGCTGATGGGCACAAAACTGTTTAAATAACTTGTTTGAACTTATAATTATTTTTTGCATTATACTGGTCTCTTGTAATTTTCCAATCTGCAATAAATAAATGACTCAGCCAAATTCAAACCATTCAAGTTATCGCCTACTCAAGCTCATTAGTCGCCAGCCGATTCAGTTAGGACGTTTTTTTGCACGTTTGGTTGCAGTCTTACTTACCACATTTCAGCTTTCCAAACTTTCAAAAATCATTCGACTCAACATCCAGATTGTGTTTCCTGACTTGGCTGAACCAGAGAGAGAACAACTGACCAAACAGGCGATTCGCAATGAATTAACCTCTTATTTTGAGTTTGTCAGTATTTGGGGAGCTTCCAATCAAAAGAATATTCAACAAATTCAAAAGATTCACGGTGAACATTATTTTCATGCAGCATTGGCAGAACAAAAAGGTCTGGTTTTGATTATTCCTCACTTTGGAACTTGGGAAGTGATGAATTCATGGCTCTCAAAATATACACAGATGACTATTTTGTATAAACCTGTCAAAAATCCTGATGCTGACCAATTTGTCCGTGATGCACGCTGTCGTGAACAGGCTCATCTTGTCCCTACTGATGAAAGCGGTGTTCGGCAGATTTTTAAGGCCTTGAAACAAGGTGGGACAACTATTATTTTGCCTGATCATACCCCTGATCATGGCGGTGAAATGATCAACTATTTTGGTATTCCACTCGCCTCAAGCAGTCTGAGTGCAAAACTCATTCAAAAAACCAGGGCCAAAGCACTATTGCTCTATACCATGAGAAATAAGCAAGATGGTTTTGACATGCATATTGAACCGATCAATCCGCAGATTTATGAGGGAAGTGCCGAAGATGGCACGCTGATCATTCACCAAACTCTGGAGCAACTGATTCAACGCTACCCTGCACATTACCACTGGAGTTATAAACGTTTTAGTGCCAACCCCGCCCTCAAGAAAATTTATGATATTGATGAAAATGAGGCTTTGCTAAAGGTTGCAGAAGTTCGTCAGCAAAACCAATCTCAGGAAAATACTTAGGCTATTTTCTTTCCAGCCATTTCACCTGTTGACGTTGTTGCTTTAGCTCCACTTTGCCATTTTCAAATACAAAACTGATGGTTCCTGCCTGTACTGTCGTAAGCAAAGGAATGTTTAACGCCTGCAAACGGTTTTGTAGTTCCTGAGTTGGATGCCCATAACGGTTATTAAAACCAGCCGAAGCAATCGCAAGTTTCGGTTTTAATGTTGCCAGAAAATCATAGGCTGAACTGTGTTTACTGCCATGATGCCCAAGTAGCAAGACATCCACTTTCAAATCAGGATATTGTTGCAACAATTTATATTCAGTTTCCCAGCCTGCATCGCCCATAATGAGGAAGTTTTGATACGGCTGGGCATCTAAAAACTGTAGATACACCACACAAGACTGTTCATTTTGCTGATCTTTTGCATAAACCAATTCTTCAGGGCGTGGAAATAGAATTTCAACTTTTACATTTGCATATGACCAGTTTTGACCCTGCTGACAAAATGAAAAATTATCCTTAAACGGCATTTTGTCACTGCGTTCATTGGACTGAACCTGGGTGATTGCAAAGGCATTTTGAATCGCAGGAAATGCGCCACTATGGTCTTGATCGAGATGCGATAGGATCACGTGATCCAGATGTCGAACGCCCTGTTGGCGTAAGAATGGAATCACCACCCGTTCACCTAAACTAAACTTGCTCTCATCATATGACCCACCTGTATCAATCATTAATATCTGCTGAGGATGCTGTAAAAGAACCGATTGTCCTTGCCCCACGTCCAGAATATTTAAAATCGTGGGTTGTGATTTTACCCCCCATACAATAGGTAAAAAGCAAACCAAAGCCCAGGCCTTTGGCAGCGTCCCTTTAGGCATAAATAAAATGATTAAACCCAGAATCAAACTGACCATCATTAATGGTGTGCAACTGACACCATACATATCAGGAGAAATTTGCTGTAATCCATTTAAAATCCATATTAACAAAGATAATAAAATATCATTGAGCTGAAACAGTAATTGCCCCAATGCTGGAATGATCAGCCAGACACATGCAGCAATAATATCCAAAGGCACAACCAAGCCACTTAAGACTGGAATGGCGATCAGATTAGTGAGTGGTGCAAGCCATGAAACTTGCTGAAAGAAAATCAAGACCAAAGGCAATAAGGCAACGAATATTTTCCATTGAGACTCGATCAAAACTTTGATTGCAAAAATAGCTTTTTCTTTTTTTGTTGCCACCTGATCTTTGGGTAAGCTATTGATGGTTTGATAAACCCTGAGCAGAATAAAACATGCGCCATAAGACAACCAAAAAGCTGCCGATAAAATGCTAAATGGATCATAAATTAATAACAAACTTGCGCTATACACCAGCAATGCAAAAGGTTGAATCTCTTGCCGAAATAAAATAAAAAGGCTGGCAACGATGACAGTTAACAAAGTTCTAATTGCTGGAATTTCAAAACCGACAAAAGCGACATATAACAGAACACTTAACCCAAATGGCAGTAGCACTAAAATCTGTCGTGGTTGCCACAAATACAACTTCGGATAATAACGTTGCACCAATCTTTGCAAAATCCAAGTCAACATTAAGGCAAAAATCAATACATGAGGCCCTGAAATCGCCAATAAGTGAGAGATGCCGAGCAGTTGAAACTGTTGTTTTAAAGTATTGGATAATAGACTTTCATCACCTGTCAGCAACGCCAAAAGCAGACCTTTGTGCTGTAGGTTTGAATTTTCTAGCATCTGCCGAAATGCCAAACGTTTTGTTTCAACATTTAACAGTAACTTAGCCCGAAAGCCCTGTTGCTGCTTTAAGTGCTGCTGATAACCCAAGGCATAAATCTCGTCAGGGCTTAAAGGCTGAATCTGCTGTACGGAAAATGCAGACATCACATTTTGCTGTAAAAACCATTTTTCCTGATCAAATGCGCCTGCAACTGCATAACTATGTGCTGGCTTAATCTTGCCGTAGACTCGGTAATAATGACCAAGCTGTAAGGATTGAGACTGAACAGTTTGATCTTTATTTTTCTTTAAATACAGAAACCAATTTACGGGTTGAGCATGTCGATTAAGCACCTCCGCAATTTGTTTGTGTCCATCTTCTGTCAGTTCATCTAGGTTTTTAATATAAACAATGGCCTCAAATGGCTGTAGTTCAAGCTCCCTCAGTTGCAACCGATGTTCTAAAGCCGTATCTGCAAAATGATATCCACCACAAAAGAGTGCCCAACTGGCACTGATCAGGATAAGAAATTTATATAAAGGCTGATTCAGATAGAATCGTTTTGCATATAAGCCAAAACTGAATATTGCGATTGCCAAAAGCAGCCAGATCCACCATGTCTGGTCCACAAAAGGCAGACTTTTCCCCATGATTGCAATGCCAGCAATCCATCCCAATAAAATAATTTTTAACATCTATTTTTAATAAAGCTTTTGATTTTTCTGAGGGCAAAATTAAAGCCCATTTTCAGGGCTTTAACAACAGATTATGCATAATATTTATGGGTTTCCAATCCATAAACCATCCTGCATGTGCAGGATTGAATCGGCTGACTGTGCCAACTGCTCATCATGCGTCACAATCAACATTGCCATATTCAGCTCTTTTTTCAAGTCAGTCAGTAACTCAAAAATACTCAAGGCTGTTTTACGGTCAAGGTTGCCTGTTGGTTCATCCGCAAGCACTACAGCAGGCTTGGTCACCAAGGCACGGGCTAAAGCCACACGCTGGCGCTCACCTCCTGAAAGCTCACCAGGTTTATGGTCTAAACGATGCGATAAACCGACACGATCAAGTAGGTATTCAGCCTGTTTCTTCACATCCTTAAAGTTACTTTCACGTCGCAACATTAACGGCATTGCCACATTTTCCAGCGCCGAAAACTCAGGTAGTAAATGATGGAACTGATAAACGAAACCCAGATATTGGTTACGCTTATAGCCACGCTCCGCTTCACCTAGATTGTCAAAACGTTGTCCTTGTAAAAAGACCTGTCCCTGTGAGGGTTGTTCCAAACCACCCAACACATGCAGCAGTGTACTTTTACCTGAACCACTCGAACCGACAATAGAGACGAACTCACCCGCGTTCACTTGCAGTGACAAGCCTTTGATCACTTCAACCTTGCTTTTGCCATCATCAAAATGTTTATAGATGTCTTTGGCTTCTAAAACAATCTTACTCATAACGCAACGCCTCGGCTGGTTGAACTTTGGCTGCACGCAATGCAGGGTAAATAGTGGCAAGGAAGCTTAACAATAATGAAACTGTGACAATCACCACCACATCCTGCCATCTGAGATAGGATGGTAGGTAATGCACAAAATAGGCATCAAACAGGTTCAAGCCTAAAGCAGTATTGAACCATGAAATAATATCACTGATGGTCAAGGCCAAGGTCACACCTAAAATTGTCCCTGCAATCGTTCCAATAACCCCAATCACTGTCCCCTGCACCATAAAGATTTTGGTAATCATGGAAGGTGAGGCACCCAGGGTACGCAAGATTGCAATGTCAGATTTTTTATCGGTCACGACCATGACTAACGATGAAACGATGTTAAATGCGGCCACTACAATAATCAGCACCAATAATAAACCGACTAGAGTCTTTTCCATCTGGATCGCATTGAACAAATTGCCATGCGTATAGGTCCAGTTGGATGCATAGAAGTTGCTTGGCAACTGGCTCACAATATCATTGGCCACTTTAGGGGCAGCAAAAATATCATCCAGTTTTAAGCGCACGCCCTGCGCACCATCTGGCAGACGCAACAAGGTTGAGGCATCATTCAGGGCGATATAGCCGACCATTGAATCCACCTCTGCCCCCACACTAAAAATACCCACGACCTTAAAACGTTTAAAACGCGGCACTACACCTGCTGGGGATGGCGTCGCCTCTGGCAGAACCAAAGTCACGTTGTCATTTAGGCCCAAGCCCAGTGCATCAGTCATATCCTTACCCAGGACAATACCGAATTCACCTTTTTTCAATGCATTTAAATCACCAGAAACCATGTGGTTTTGGATGATCGAAACCTTTTTTTCATATTCAGGCTCAATCCCTGTTACCATAATGCCAGCCACTTGTCCCTGGGCAGTTAACATGCCCTGTAACTGGGTAAATGGCGCGACTCCAGTGACATGCGGATGGCGCTCAACTCTTTTTACAAGCTCAGGCCAATCTGTTAGAATTTGAGTAGAAGAAACAGTGGCTTGTGGAACCATTCCCAGAACACGATTTTTTAATTCGCGGTCAAAACCATTCATGACAGATAACACTGTAATGAGGACAGCAACGCCCAAGGTTAAACCAATCATGGAAACCAGAGCGATGAAAGAAATAAAATGATTACTCCGCCGAGCACGAGTGTATCTCAACCCTATATACAGCGAAATTGGTTTAAACATACCATCTAGTCCGAGGTGATTTATTATGGAAAATACACTGCATCATGTTGCTGACGACAAAACTGAACGTCGCACGATGTCCCGTATTGATGCCGTGTTAAGAATCAATTATCAAATCATTCCAATAGATGCTGCCTTGAATGATCCCTATGATTCTCATTTTGTATTGCCTCGCTATTTTCTACTACTTGCTGAATTAGATCAATTTGATCATGCGCTTGGCTACGAATTAGAACAATTAAATGAAAAAGATCAACAAATTGCCCGTATCTTATCCCTTTTTAATCAAAAACTGAACCTGATTACAGGCTCTTTTTATGACAATATCGTGCAGTCGCTATTGCCTGTACCTGAGCAGGTCAATGTTTCTGAACATGGTCTAAGCTTTTTTAGCTCGCAGCCGCTTGCCCAAGATGCCTATATCCATATTACTCTGAGCCATCCAGAAAACTTTTTTCATATTGCAGCAATTGCTCAAGTTGCTTATAGCAATGAGACAGAAGATCCGAATAAATTTCGTATAGGTGCGAATTTCATCACCCTGCATCCGCAGGACCGTGCCAAGCTGGCTGCCAGTATTCAACAGGCGCAACAGGATGAGCCGAATTAGTCACAATGTGAGATATAACTTATATCTTTAAACGGCGGTACAGGCCTAAATCTTTATAGAAATAAAGGAATAGGCCAAACAAAATTACCACAGCACCTACAAATACCTGAGCTGACAATTGCTCATGGTTCAGGTAAGCCCCGATCAATATCGCCAGCATTGGCGTCATCACCGTTGTTAATGACAGTGTGGTCGCCTTTAGGTTCTGCACCAGTTTAAAATAGCAGAACATGGCAATCAGTGAGGCCATAACCACAGTATAAGCAAGTGCCAATAGCGATTTGACTGAGGGCAAATGAGTGGGTGCATACTGCCAAATCCACGGCAAAAGCAAAGCTGCCAACACGGTTGAGACGAGGATTGAACCTGTCGCCTGCGCCATAGGCTGCACATCCGCATTAATCTTTTTCACCAGAAAAATCGAGAGTGAATAGCCAAATACACTGATCAGCATCAGTACAATCCCTATCGGCTGTACATGCTTCTGGCTACCGCTGAGACAGATCAAGGCTAACCCAGCAATTGATGTACCCATGCCCAGCCACTGCAATCCTGCCAGTTTTTGCTGGAAGCCAAAGCGTCCTATAAGTCCCGCCATAATCGGTGCCAACCCAAACATCAGTGCGATTAAACCTGAGCTTAAATAGGCGGTGGCGGCATAGGTAAAGATCTGTGAACCAATCAGGCTTAATGAACCTGCGATATAGCTGAATAATGCAATTTTATGCGTGGGAAACTGAATCCTTAACAGCATTAAAATGGTTGCAGCCAGAGGCAAGGCAATAAAAAAGCGTAACACCAAAGCCCACATGGGATGTAAATCAGCAACACTCCAGACAATTGCCAACGGTGTGGTTGCCCAGATAAACACCAGCAATGCATAGCTAAGCATGAGATTCATACGTGATGGCATAATGGCAGGCTCAAGAAGAAGCTGTTTTCCGTTTTTGCTTTAAAATGGTCTGGTCCAATGAGCTTGAAAACTCACGTTTATCCCGTTCCGAGATTGGCGGTGGTCCGCCTGTTTGCACACCTGCGCCACGCAGTGTGTCCATGAAATCGCGCAAATGCAGACGGGCTTTAACATTCGCAGTAGTATAAATCTCACCACGAGGATGAATGGCAATACCCCCCTTTTCAATTACCTGGGCGGCAAGCGGAATATCCTGCGTAATAACAATGTCATTTTCCTGCATCCGTTCTACAATTTCCTGATCGGCTCGGTCTGCCCCACTCATCACCTGAATTGATTTAATCCGCACCGATGGGGTAATGCCCACATTTTGGTTGGCTACAAAAGTCACTTCCAGTTGGTAACGATCAGAGGCACGTAAAATCACCTCACGCAAAATTTTAGGCAGCGCATCGGCATCCACCCACAATTTAAATGGCAGCACGTTGGATAGGCTCAACAAGGAAAAAATATAGTGTAACAGATTGCCATAACAGTGGAGTGAACAATACTGCCAATGTTGAGAAAGGTATT
>ERZ650312.651-NODE-651-length-19407-cov-4.580560_pt1 | contig 19407 bp, 15 predicted proteins | sample MGYA00376248_ERZ650312 | MGnify/ENA primary metagenome ERZ650312 (study PRJEB26733, sample SAMN07839316) | wastewater metagenome | biome: urban; feature: wastewater treatment plant; material: waste water | place: USA: North Carolina | collected 2016-07-28 ... | reverse complement strand
GGCTGCGGTGTCGATGATGCGGTAGGGCACCTCGACCTTGGCGAGCATCTCCTGCTCCATGGCCAGCAGGTGCTCGTGCTCCTTGTAGGAGTCCTCCTGCTTGGCGTAAACGAACATCTCCACCTTGTCGAACTGGTGGACGCGGATGATGCCGGAAGTATCCTTGCCTGCGGCACCGGCCTCGCGGCGGTAGCAGGAGGACCAACCGCAGTAGCGCAGCGGGCCGTTGCCGAGGTCGAGGATCTCGTTCTCGTGCATGCCGGCGAGCGCCACTTCGGAAGTGCCGACCAGGTACTGGTCGTCGGGCTCGCGCAGACGGTAGATCTCGTCGGCGTGGGAGTTCAGGAAGCCGGTGCCGCGCATGACCTCGGGGCGCACCAGCGTCGGGGTGATGGCCAGCGTGAAGCCGTGCTCTTCGGCCTGGTCCACGGCCATGGTGAGCATGGCAATCTGCATGCGGGCCACCTGGCCACGCAGGAAATAGAAGCGGGAGCCGCCGACCTTGACGCCGCGGCGCATGTCGATGCCGGCCACGCCGGTGCCGAGGGTCAGGTGGTCCTTGGGCTCGAAGCCTTCGGCCGCGAAGTCGCGAATCTGGCCAACCTTCTTGACGACCACGTAGTCATCCTCGCCGCCTTCGGGAGCTTCGGGCTCCACGATGTTGGAGAGCTTCCACATGGCGGTGGTGTATTCCTCGGCTGCGGAATCGGCCTTGGACTTGTATTCGGAGACCTTCTGGGACAGTTCCTTGGTCTCGGCGATGAGCTTGGCCTTCTCGTCCGCCGGGGCGGAGGCGACCTTCTTGCCGATTTCCTTCTGCTGGGCGCGAGCCTCTTCGAAGGCCTTCAGCGCCTCACGACGTGCGGTGTCGGAGGAGAGCACTTCGTCGACGAGTTCCACGGACTCGCCGCGCTTGCGCTGGGATTCCTTGACGATATCGGTGTGTTCACGGATGAATTGAATATCAAGCATGGGCACCAGACTAGCCGCGTAAGCAGACACCGACAATGGCCGAATGCGCGGGAGTCACGCGGAAATCACAGGGAAGCCCGGGAAAGTCCGCGGACGGGTCCACCCGGCCAATTTCGTCAGATGAGACGCGATTGAACCATAATCACGCCCCACGGGGCTGTTGCGTGCAGGAAATGTTCACGTACGGCGCACCATGGCCGCAAACGACCTCCCCACCGATAACAATAGGAGCCATGCCTCAGCCTGCCCTCACCGTGTTTCTGATCATCGCCGCAATCGCCATTGTGGTGGTGCTCATCGCCGTCATCGTCATCGCCCTGCGCGCGCAGCGCCGCCGCAAGCTGGCTCAGACGCTGGAGAAGCGCCGGGACGACGAGGTGCAGTACGCCTTCATCGTGAATCCGTCCAAACCGCAGGCCGAAGCCCGCAGGCTGCATATCCAGAGGTTCTGCGAGGCCAAGGGGCTCAATCGCATCCGCTTCTACGACACCCAGCTTGACAAGGACGGCAGGGTCTGCGCGCTTGAGGCGCTGGAGGACGGCGCCGACGTGGTGATCGCGGTCGGCGGCGACGGCACGGTGCGCACGGTGGCGAGCGCCGTCTCCGGCACCGGCCATGCGCTGGGCATCATCCCCATCGGCACCGGCAACCTGTTTGCCCGCAATATGGGCGTTCCCGTGGACGATATCGACGCCGCGCTGACCGTGGCCACCTCCCACGGCTCCCGCCTGGTGGACATGGGCCGTCTCACCCTGCTCGACCACCCGGAGGACGACCACGGCCACGCCTTCCTCATCATCGCCGGCATCGGCTTCGATGCGGCCATGATCGACGACACCAACCCCGAGCTCAAGGCGAACATCAGCTGGCTCGCCTACTTCGTGGGCGGCGTGAAGAACCTGTTCGCGCCGAAGTTCCGCGGCACGCTGACAGTCACCAGCGCCGACGGCTCGACCCACACCATCAAGAATCTCGATTTCCGCACGGTGATGGCCGGCAACTGCGGCCAGATTCCCATGTTCTCGCTGATGCCGGCGGCATCCTATGACGATGGTCTGCTGGACTTCGAAATCATCGACACCACCGGCGGCATCCTCGGCTGGGCCAACCTGTTCGGCGACGTGGTGCACCAGACGATCATCGGCAAGCCCGAACAGAACCCGCTGTCCACGAACTCGACCATCGAACAGGTTCAGGGCGTCAGTGCCGAAATCACATTGGAAAAGCCGGCCAAAGCGCAGGTGGACGGCGACATGCTACCGGAGACCAAACATATTCGTTTCTCAGTGGATCATCGCGCGCTGATCGTGCGCGTACCCGACGCCTCCGCGCTGGAAAAGACCGCACAGGCCGCTGCCTCAAACGCCACCTCGGATTTCGCCGAAATGACCGGCACGCTCGAGCCGATTCGCTGATCCGCTACGATGCGTGGCCGGTGACTCGGGCGACGTGCATTGCCAGATAGGCGGTTTCGTCGTCGCTGATATCCGTGTCGAGGCGCAGTTCGAGCAGGGAGGCGATGGTTCGCGCGCATCGTAGCGCGGCGGGATAGGACTCACGAATCACCTTCATCACCGGTGCCGGCTCATCCGTCAGTTGCTGGTGCTGGTGGATGCGTACGAACAGGTAACGCAGATGGGTGATGAACCTGCCCACATTCACGGAACTGCGGTCCAACGTGATGCCGTAGCTGTGGTCGATAATGTCAAGCAGTTGCTGGATCACGCCCGTCATCGTATACGTATAGGACAGGTCGCCGGTGGCGAAGCCGGCGTTGACCAGATGCATGGCAAGCGCGGTGGCCTCGCCGTCCGGCAGCGTGACGTCGAGCCGCGCATTGAGCGATGCGAGCATCGCACGCCCCTGCGCGTATTCCTGCGGGTACAGGTTGCTCACCTCGCCGAGCAGCGGGTAGGTGATGTCGATGCCGCGCCGCACCCGCTCCACCGCATTCGCCACGTGGTCCGACAGGGCCATGACCAGCGTGGTGCTGCCGGTCTCGCGCTCCCCCAGTCCGGCTTCCTGCATGGATTCGACGACCACGCGGATGATTTCGGGCGGAATGTCCGCCAGCATCTGCGCCAGATGGTCCGGGTCACGCCCGTCCGACGGCACGAAGGTGCGCACGACTTTCGACTCGTCGACCGTCTGCCCCGGCTTGGCCTGGAACCCCAGTCCACGGCCGGTGAGAATCACCTCACCGCCGTCGCCGCCTTTGGCGAGCACGACGTTGTTGTTGAACACTCGCAGTATTTCCATGGCATCCTTTCGCAACGTCATTGTTCCACATCGATGATCGGGCTGCCGGCTGATACGGTTTTGCAGTCACCGCCGTTGTTGTCGCCGCTACCGTCGCCGATCAACGGCGTGACCACGGTCAGTTCAGCGGCGTTGACCACCGTCACCACCACCACAACGCTGTGCCCGGCCGCCGCGACTTTGCCGAAATCCACGGTGGCCAGTGGCTCTCCCGCCGCGATCCGCTCGCCTTTAGCCACGACCACAGCGAATCCCTCGCCATCCATATCGACGGTGTCAATGCCGATATGAACCAGCACCTCGATGCCGCCATCGGTTTTAATGCCGAAGGCATGGCCGGTTCGGGCCACGGTTTTCAGCATGCCACTGACCGGTGCGAGCACGGCTGTCTCACCGGTCGTCTCCGGCACGACGCCTACGCCCTCCCCCAGCGCGCGGGAGGCGAACACCGGATCGCCAGTCGCTTCCAGATTCACCAGCCGGCCGGCGACCGGCGACAAGATGGCGTTGGAGTCAAGAGCCCGATCAGGGGCAGCCCGCGATGGAGAATCTTCCGCAGACTCCACATCCGACACGGTCGTGTCAATCCCCCTCGCCATATCCTGCGGGCGTGCGTTCTCGTCTGCCGAGACCATCTGCGTCTTGGTGGCGCGCGACGGCGTGCGGTACCCGAACAACACCGTCAACACCATCGCCATTACAAACGCAACGGCGATGGACAGCGCGTACACCCACATCCGATCGAACACCGGAATCGTCAGCAACGAGGAGAAGGCGAATGCCGTAGTCGTAACGCCCCGGACCATCTGGCCGGATGGCAGCACGGACGGGAACAGCCAGCCGAACACCGCGCTGGTCACTCCGCCGGCCGCGCAGCCGGCGAGCAGCCAGCGGTAGACGCGGCGGTGATGCAGATGGATGCCGTACAGGCTCAGTTCCGAAACGCCACCCAGCAATCCCGCGAGCAACGCCCCCACCGCGGTCTGCCGCATGGCCGAATCCTTGCCGCGTACGGCCAGCACGAGTACGCCGGCGGTGGCACCGAAGCAGGCGAAGTTCCATACACCCATCGGACCTTGGACGAAGTCGTAGCCGAGCGTCTGAATGTTCATCAGTATCAGGGCGTTCAACGGCCAGTGCAGACCGAGCGGCACGAGAAACGGGTAGAGCATCGGGATGATGAGCGCGAACAGGAATGGCACGTGCGCGTTAAGCCATGCTGTGGCCGCTCCCAGCCCGCTGCCGAGCCATATTCCCAGAGGCCCGATAACCAGTATGGTGAGCGCAAAAACGACGACCAGTGAGAGGAATGGCACGAACACCAGCTGTACGCTGTCGGGAATGACGCGCTTCAGCCCGCGGTAGACCACGGCGAGCACGGCGGCCATGAGCAATGGTACGAAGATGTTGCCACTGTAGTCGTTGAGTTGAATCGGTATGCCGAACGCCGACACGGTGCAGGTTTCGGCGCCGAATACGGCGGTGGCCGAGCATTGAATCTCCCCGGAGAGAGCGCTGGATACGGACGTCCCGGACATTCCGGACATCACGCCAGTAAACTGCGGGGTCATCAGCGCGGCCATAATCGCGCCGCCGAGCCAGGGGTCGACGTCCAGTTTCTTGGCCGCATTGTAGGCGATCATAATCGGCAGAACGGTGAACACACCCTCCCAAATCGCCTTGAGTAGTATCCAACCGGTGGACGTCTCGCCATCAGGCACAATGCCGAGTGCAACGATCACGTTGACGATGGCGATGACCAGCGAGGCACCGAGTAGCACGCCCAGAATCGGGCGGAACGAGTCGGACAGGTAGTCGAAAAACGCGGCAGCCCGGGCACGGGCGGCACTGCCCCACTCGCGGATGGTACGAGGCATGAAGTGACGGGATGTATTGGCTGGGCCGTGACTCTGCTCGGTGTCGGTATCGCGCAATGGTGCGACGTCGTCGGAAAGGTTCGGCGCGGACTGCGTAGGCTGCGTAGGCTGAGTGGATTGCGTTGACTGAGTGGATTGCGTTGACTGAGTGGATTGCGTTGACTGAGTGGATTGCGCGGACTGCGTTGGCCGCGACGCCGCCGATGGTAATTGCGTTGCCGGAGTCAATCGCGCTGCCTGCATCCGAACGATCTGCTCGTACACCGAGGCGACCGCTCCGCCGATGATGACCTGATAACGATTGCCGGTTCGCGGGAATGCGCCGAGGACTCCGGGGATGGATTCAAGACCGTGCTGGTTGACATGGCCGGCATCGGCCAGTTCGAAGTGCAGTCGCGTGGCGCAATGGGTCAGGCTGGTAATGTTCGCGGGGCCGCCGACGGCATCGACGATGCGCGCCGCAATCACTGCAGGCGTTGCGTTCGATGCGTTCGCCACGGTTCCTCCTTGCTGCCGTATGCCACTGTGTTCCATTATCGGCGCTGGGTGCCCCAAAAGCACGGCAATGCCGGCAAAGCATCGCGAAACGGCAACTATGCGCTACGGTGCTCCGCGATGGTGTCCCGCCATAATGTTCCGCGATGATGCTTCGCCACACCCGTTCTCCGTATTTGCCGCAGCGCCCATTCCGACATCATTCCACCATGCAGAATCCTGCAATCGTTGTCAAAAATCATCGTTTTTTGCTGCCTATTCGGAGTGTCGCGACTGCGGAAGTCGTATTCTATCTTTCACACACGTTGCGTAGCAGGGTTGTTACTCAAAACGAGGCAAGACCTGGAGCGACGTGGAATTTGCGTATCGTAATATGCGAATTCCACGTTGTTCCAGGTCTTTTTTTGTTTTCGGGCGACTTCAGGCAATCGAAGCCTGACCTTGCATGCGGCAGAGGGGCCACGCGGCAGGCGCGGCCCGTCAACGGCGAAAGGACAAGGCAATGACGACGACGGCATCACCCGTATCGAAGCAGACGGCATCCGCGGCACAGGAGACCGGCGCAACCGGTGCAGCGGCCACCGCAATCGAAACCATCGAAACCGGCGTGGCCGGGGTGGCGGACGCGGCCACAAACGCGGCAGCAAACGCAATCGAGGACCTCGAAGCCGCCGAATCACGCGGCTTCTCCACGCGCTTCCCGCTCAACAGCGCATTCATCTTCACCTTCGGCGCGCTCGGCGGCATGCTGTTCGGTTTCGACACCGGCATCATCTCCGGCGCCTCCCCGCTTATCGAATCGGACTTCGGCCTGAGCGTCTCTCAGACCGGCTTCATCACCTCCTCGGTGCTGATCGGCTCGTGCGCAGGTGCGTTGTCGATCGGCGCGCTGTCTGACCGGTTCGGCCGCAAGAAGCTGCTCATCGTCTCCGCGCTGCTGTTCCTGCTCGGCTCAGGCCTGTGCGCCTCCTCCACCGGATTCGCGATGATGGTGTGCGCCCGCATCATCCTGGGCCTCGCGGTCGGCGCGGCTTCTGCCCTGACCCCGGCGTACTTGGCCGAACTGGCGCCGAAGGAGCGTCGCGGCTCGCTGTCCACGCTCTTCCAGCTCATGGTCACCTTCGGCATTCTGCTGGCCTACGCCTCCAACCTCGGATTCCTGAACCACAACCTCTTCGGCATCCGCGACTGGCGCTGGATGCTCGGTTCGGCGCTGGTGCCGGCCGCCTTGTTGCTGCTCGGCGGCCTGTTGCTGCCCGAATCCCCGCGTTATCTGGTGAACAAGGGCGACACCCGCAACGCCTTCAAAGTGCTTACGCTGATTCGCAAGGACGTGGATCAGACCCAGGTGCAGATTGAGCTGGACGAAATCAAGGCCGTGGCCGCACAGGACACCAAGGGTGGTGTGCGCGAACTGTTCCGTATCGCTCGTCCGGCGCTGGTGGCCGCCATCGGTATCATGCTGTTCCAGCAGCTCGTGGGCATCAACTCGGTGATCTACTTCCTGCCGCAGGTGTTCATCAAGGGCTTCGGCTTCCCTGAAGGCGACGCAATCTGGGTGTCGGTGGGCATCGGCGTGGTGAACTTCGTGAGCACCATCGTGGCCACGCTTATCATGGATCGTTTCCCGCGCAAGGGCGTGCTGATCTTCGGTTCCATCGTGATGACCGTTTCGCTCGCAGTGCTCGCCGTGATGAACTTCGTGGGCGACGTGGCCGTGCTGGCCGTGCCGACGATGATTCTCATCGCTTTCTATATCCTCGGCTTTGCGGTCTCGTGGGGCCCGATCGCCTGGGTGCTTATCGGCGAGATCTTCCCGCTGAGCGTGCGCGGCATCGGCTCCTCCTTCGGCTCGGCGGCGAACTGGCTGGGCAACTTCATCGTCTCCCAGTTCTTCCTCGTGCTGCTCGATGCGTTCGGCAACAATGTGGGCGGCCCGTTCGCGATTTTCGGCGTGTTTTCGGCCCTGTCCATCCCGTTCGTGATGCGCTTGGTGCCCGAGACCAACGGCAAGTCGCTGGAGGAAATCGAGGAGGAAATGACCAAGCGCTAGACAACCGGCACACGATTCGCACAAAAGTTGACAACTCTTAACATAATCGTACCCAACGTGGCGAAAAAACGTGGCAGAATAGGGAGCATGGTAGCAAACAATGCGGGTCAGCCCGCCACCCCAGCAGATCTGATCAATGTCGATGAGGTTATCGGCAAATACTATGACCTCGTCCCCGATCCCGAAGTCCCCGAGCAGCGTGTCATCTTCGGCACCTCCGGTCACCGCGGATCGTCCCTGAAGACCTCGTTCAACGAGGCCCACATCATCGCCATCTCCCAGGCCATCGCCGAATACCGCAAGAAGGCCGGCGTCACCGGCCCGCTGTACCTCGGCTCCGACACCCACGCGCTGTCCGGCCCGGCCAAGAAGACCGCCATCGAGGTGCTCGTCGCCAACGGCGTGCACGTACGCGTCGATTCCCGTGACGACTTCGTGCCCACCCCGGTGGTCTCCCAGGCCATCCTGACCCACAACCGTGCGGCCGACGGCACCCAGCGCTTCGAGGGCGAGGGCCTCGCCGACGGCATCGTCGTCACGCCGTCCCACAACCCGCCCACCGACGGTGGCTTCAAGTACGACCCCGTCACCGGCGGCCCGGCTCCGGCCGAGACCACCAATGCCATCGCCGCTCGCGCCAACGAGCTGCTCGGCGACTTCAAGTCCATCAAGCGTGTGCCCTACGAGGAGGCCATCAAGTCCGAGTACGTCGAGGGCTTCGACTTCCGCGAGCACTACGTGGACGACCTGGAGAACGTCATCGACTTCGACGTGATCCGCAACTCCGGCGTGCGTCTGGGCATCGATCCGCTCGGCGGCGCTTCCGTGAACTACTGGCCGCTCATCAACGAGAAGTACGGCCTGAACATCGGCGTGGTGCGTCCTGAGGTCGACCCGACCTGGCGCTTCATGACCATCGACCACGACGGCAAGATCCGCATGGACCCGTCTTCCCCGTACGCCATGAAGGGCCTGGTCGACGAGCTCAACGCCGGCGCTTGGGACAAGTACGATCTGGTCGGCGGCACCGACCCGGACGCCGACCGTCACGGCATCGTCTGCCCGAACTGGGGCGTGATGAACCCGAACCACTACATCGCCGTGTGCGTGGAGTACCTGTTCGGCGGCAACCGTCCGGGCTGGCCTGAGGGCGCAGCCGTGGGCAAGACGCTGGTCTCCTCTTCCCTGATCGACCGCGTGGCCGCATCGATCAACGCGAAGGTCATCGAAGTGCCGGTGGGCTTCAAGTGGTTCGTGGACCCGCTGTTCAGCGGCGAAGTCGCCTTCGGCGGCGAGGAGAGCTCCGGCATGAGCTTCCTGCGCAAGGACGGCCGCGTGTGGACCACCGATAAGGATGGTCTGATCCCTGACCTGCTGGCTGCGGAAATCACCGCCAAGACCGGCAAGAACCCGGCCCAGCTTCACCAGGAGCAGGTCGAGCGCTTCGGCGAGTCTTGGTACAAGCGCGTCGACACCCCGACCACGCTGGAGCAGAAGGCCAAGTTCGCCAAGCTGACCGGTGATGATGTGGCCGCCACGCAGCTGGCTGGCGAAGACATCACCGCCAAGCTGACCGAGGCACCGGGCAACCACGCCAAGATCGGCGGTCTGAAGGTCACCACCAAGGACAACTGGTTCGCCGCCCGCCCCTCCGGCACCGAGAACATCTACAAGGTGTACGCCGAGTCCTTCGTCTCCCCCGAGGCTCTGGACAAGGTACTCGACGAGGCCACCGTCGTGGTCGACAAGGCCCTGAGCGAGTGAAATCGCTGCGTTAGTCGCGTTCACCGCAACTAATAAGGCTCTGCATTGGATTCATGCAATCCACTGCAGAGCTTTTTTAGCGCATATGCAGTTCGCGACCACTGAAACACGCAGGTCAACGGTTCTCCTCATGCACCGTGACCGCATTTTCTCAACATCACTGCAGGGCAGGACGGCCATATGGCCGCGAAACGTTCGCCTGCCTACATTATGACCGAGTTTCCCATCATCATTGTGGGGTCACAGCGGCCAGATGACCACCGAAGCGTTCGGTCGGCTTGCATCATGGTCGAGTTTTAACATCGTTGTGGGACGCCACGACGAATTTGCCCATTCCAGAGTTGCCATCCCACAAAAGCGTGGGACAACAGCTAAGTCAATCGTTTTACATTTTCCCCCATCCCACACACTCAAACTGGAAACCCCGGAAAGACGCCATTCCTGCCACACCCGTCACAGCCATTACCCGAGGGGCCGTGGGACGCCACGCAAAAATCGGCAAAACACGCGTAGCGTCCCACACCCATTGGCGCAAATCCACGCCCAATGCACCGCCCCCCCCCCCAATCGACCACTATGACACATTTCCCTCCACAATCGAACACTAGTCATTCACGAAATCCATCACTACGAGGCATCGCAATCGAACGGCATGCAATATCAAGCACACACCACAACAACAGGTCGTACAAATATTGCCTTTACATCAGTCCGTTTCGAACATCATGGTCACAGCAGGCTCTGCGCCAACTCTTCAAGAGACATGGCAACTACATGAAACTCGAATACGGCACCGCGCGAAGCAAGCGCCCTCGCCACGTTGAAAGCGAATTCAGCACGAGTATCCTCGTTAGCGATACTTGCCGCCGTGGCGATGAAGACCAGCCATCTCCGCCCGACCAGCATGCCCCTTTTCTCTTGGTCACGGCGCCATTGAGTCTTACTCGTACGATGATGATCGCCATCATATTCAACAGCGACCTTGAACTCCGGCCACGCTAAGTCCAACGTTATGGGAGCTCCAGATGCAAAAGCCGCGTCCGGCACCACATAGTTCGCAACCGGCTGTGGAATCCCATGCGCTACCAGAGAGAGTCGTTCTTCTGATTCTTTGGGCGAATCAGCACCAGGTGATATCAGAGGCAATGCTCGAACGCAGGACGGGCGCCCTCTGAATCGGGTAAATTGCTCCACGAACTTCACCAGATCCTGATAGATTGCAGCAGCATCACGATCCTTGGCCAATACTGGCTGTTTGCTCGTAGCAGTAATGACGGCATCCCCGAGCACAATCAGGGACTCAAAAGAAACATACGGGGCAAGTTGAGCCCATACGTGAAACAGGTCCAGCGCAAACACGTGTTGGTTCATTTCCACATTGGCGGCTTTAGCCGCATGTTTCCAAATATGCGTTTGCAGTGGTGCATGGCGTGTACGAAACCGCTTGCTCTTAACGCTGGATACAGTGTGCAGCTTGGCCGAGTCGAGGTCGCAATCGGCGGGAATCGGTACGGATTGCAGAGCGAGGGAAGTGGTCATGCCGAAAAGCAGCTTCTTGCCCGCCCGTTTCGCTTCCTCAGTGCAGCGTGCGACCATGTCGCGTTTGCGCTGGGCGAGGCTTTCGCTCATGGTCGGTGTCGCTGCAGAATCATGTGCACCACTGTTCGGCGATGACGAGTCGCGAGAAGTCGGGTATTTCGAGTCAGTAGAAAATGACCCCGCAAATTCGGGCGGAACAAAAACTGCCTCCGATTCTTCCGGAGGCTGATCGTATATAGAGCCTGGCAGAGCTCCATAGTTGGTGATGCCGTCGGTCATCCTGTTCATGACACCACCATATGGGTAGTGGGTGCGGAAACGGAAGCCGATCCGAGGTATGTGGTCCTAGCTTCACTTACGCACATTCATTGTGGATAACCATGTGGACACCTCACTTATACACATAGTCATCCACCTCTTCAACCCCGATTTGACACACTAACTGTATCTGATATGATTACAGTATCATAACTGTACACATCATAGCTACAGTATCGACTCGGTAAGGAGGTCGTTTCATGAACGGCGACCATTCACTGGCAGTGCACGCATTGGTCTACCTTGACCATCGCGCCACACACCTGCCCAGTCAGATCCTGGCCGAGAACATATGTACCAATGCGGCGCGCGTGCGCAAAGTAATGCGACCGCTCGCCTCAGCCGGACTCATCGCCACTAAAGAGGGTGCTGAAGGCGGGTACGCTCTGGCCCGGCCCGCCGCCGAAATCACTTTGCGCGCGGTAGCGGAAGCCACCGGCACCACTTTTGTGAAAGTGAACTGGACACCGGGCGACGTACACGAGGACTGTCTGGTGTCATCTTCAATGGGCGCAGTGATGAACGACATCTATGCCGGGCTCAACCGCACTTGCCTCGAACAACTCGAACACACCACCATCCACGACATCACCGAACAGATATTCAGCGAGCGCAAAGGCTAATAATCCCGCGCGTTTCCCCTAGCCAGCATCAGTCGATAACGCTTCGGCAGTCAAAGAAGAAAACAGACGCCGCACGGCACACAACACATCAGCACAACGCACTCTTATCACTCGAATACGTAAGGAAGTAACCATGTCCATCAGCACACCCAATGCCATCAGCACACCCAGCACCTCCCCCACTATCACCACCGACGCCCTGATCATTGGATTCGGCAAGGGCGGCAAAACCTTGGCTGCCAAGCTCAGTGCAGCCGGCCGCAAGGTCGTCGTCGCCGAGGCAAGCGCCGACATGTACGGCGGCACCTGCATCAATATCGGATGCTTGCCGTCCAAGTCACTGATTTTGTCCGCCGAACAGGCGCGGCGGGATGGCGCGAACAGTACTCCCGAAACCCGCGAAGCAGCGTTCGAGGCTGCTATCAAGGAGAAGCGCCGCGTCACTTCGATGCTGCGCGACAAGAACTATCACAAGCTCGCCGACCAAGACAACATCACCGTAATCACCGGCCGCGCTCACTTCACCGGCCCTCATAGCGTGGAAATCGCCACCGCTGAGGGCCCGGTCGCCGTGACCGCCAGCAAGATCTTCATCAATACCGGTGCCACGCCGCGCATTCCGGATATTCCCGGTATCCACACTACGCCCGGCGTCTACACCAGCACTGGACTGATGGATCTCGACGATATGCCGCAGCGACTGGTGATTATCGGTTCAGGATTCATTGGACTTGAGTTTGCCTCGATGTTTGCCGATTTCGGCACGGCGGTTACCGTGCTGCAGCACAATGCCGAGTTCCTGCCGCGCGAGGATGCGGATGTGGCGGCCGCGATTCGCGCACAGTTGGAAGCGCAGGGCGTCAAGTTCCTGTTCAACGCGGATACCAAGGCCATCGCGCCTGCTGCTGACGGCGGCGTCAGGTTGTCCGTTGCGGTGAAGGGTATGACTCGCGGCGCATCGCAAGCTTGCGATTCCACCCCCGCCGGCACCGGGAACGCTCATACCGATATCACCGGCGCCACCGACACTACAACAACCACCAGCCCCACTAGCAACCCGACCGATCACGCCACGATGTCACACGTTCAAACGAAACCATCAGACGATGGCGAGCCGCGGTTCGCCGAGCCGGCTGAAGCCCGATTCTGCCTGACCACCGACGCGGTACTGGTGGCCACCGGACGTACGCCGAACGTCGAGGGACTGCATCTTGAGGCAGCTGGCGTGGAGCTCACCGAACGCGGTGCCGTGAAAGTCGACGAGCTTCTGCGCACCACAGCAGCCGACATTTGGGCTCTGGGCGATGTGAACGGCGGCCCGCAGCACACGTACATTTCGCTGGATGACTATCGCGTGGTGTGGTCGCAGCTCAATGGTTCCGACCGTCCGTACACGGTGAAGGACCGCAAGCATGTGCCGTCGAGCACATTCCTCGCCACGCCTTACTCGCGCGTGGGATTGAATGAGCGCGAGGCGAAGGCGGCTGGATTGGATTATGTGGTCAAGCGATTGCCGGTGGCCGCTGTGCCGAAGGCCCAGGTAATGCGGCGACCGGATGGTCTGATGAAGGCGATTGTGGAACGCAATACTGGCCGCATTCTGGGTGCGATGCTGCTTTCCGTCGAGTCGCACGAGGTGATCAATATCGTCAAGTTGGCGATGGATCTTGACGCGCCGGCCAGCACGTTGCGCGATATGGTGTTCACGCATCCGACGATTGCCGAGGCACTGAACGACTTGTTCGCGTAGTTTGTTCGCATAGCACGCCCGCGCAGCATGACCCGCGTAGCGCAGCCCGCAACAGACTCCCCTAATGCGCGCGAAGGTCCTCATCGACGTAAACCGATGAGGACCTTCGCGCTGTCGTCATGATCCGTACGTGACAGCAATCACGTCCGAACCAGCCGTTACTTCAAGCCGAGCTTACGGTCCAGAATGTCGGAGGCATCCAATCCTAAGCGGCGTCGGATGAACCAGCCAAGACCGAGCGGCAGGCCGGGAGCCAAGGCCATGCCGCCTGGACCGAGTGCCACGGTTTTGGAGTTGCCTGCGATAAGCATGGTGCCCTTGGATGCGGCCGTGGAGGTCGAACCATCGCTGTCCGCCTCTGGTTTGAGGATTTCGATGTTGCCGTCACTGGTTTTGTACAGTCCCTTATTCTCATTCCAGATACCGGATGCGCCATTGTTGCCGGCCTCACCCGCAGAGAGGAAATGTCTTGTTTTTCTTGTGAGCGCTCACCTATTCACGCGCGATGGCATGTTTTTCAAGCAAAGTCAATAGGTGTGATGTTATCCACACCCTCCACTACGTTGTTTTGCCTCGCGCTGGGCAGCCCCACTTCAGCAAGAGATTGCACAGCTTGCGTTAGGGTGGAGAACATGACTATCACAGTATCCACAGATGGGTCCGCATTAGGGAATCCAAACGGGCCAATGGGCTGGGCCTGGGCCGATCATGAGCAGAACGCCGGCGGCAAGCCTGGCCATAAGCACGACGACCACGGCTACGACGCCGGCGGCGCGACCAACGGCACCAACCAGATTGGCGAACTGTGCGCAGTGTTGGAAGCTTTGCGAGCGCATCCGGGCCCTGAGCCATTGCTCATCGAATCGGATTCGCAGTACGCCATCAATTGCTCGACCAAGTGGGTCAAAGGCTGGAAGAAGAACGGCTGGAAAAATTCGCAGAAAAAGCCTGTGAAGAACAAAGAGCTTATTCAGGCGATCGACCGTGAGATCTCACAACGCCCTGGCCCGGTGGATTTCCGATGGGTCAAAGGTCACGCCGGCAACGAAGGCAATGAGCTGGTCGATGAACTGGCACGCACCTATGCGGGCGATTGCCGTTCGGGTGCGCGCGACGGCTATCTACCGATTGAAGGCTGGCAGTCGCTGCTGGGCTCCGAATACGCACATGGCACCGATGTGCCTCCAGACGTGCAATTGGTATTGGACGGCAAAGCGGATGCGGCAAGTTTGCGCAAGCCGGCTGCGGCGACGGATCAGACGGATGCCGCAAGGCCGGAGACCAAGTCTTCGTCACCCTTAGCGGCACAATCAACGCAACCTGTACAATCAACGCAACCTGTACCCCCCGCAAAGCCCAGCGGGCTGACGGTATCCGGTACGCTGACCTTCTCCCCCGCGCCGAAAACGAGCCCGTATTTCAACGGGCAGCCGATGCCGATCAAAGGCAGCATCGAAATCGAAGGCTATGTGGACGGCGACGGCAACCTGACCATCACCAACGCACCATTCGTACGACACTGACACCCAAACACACGAATATGTACCGCAATCGGACACGATGACACAAAATCGCTCATTCGCGTTAGGATAGGAGATAAGGCTTCACGCCGTTGATCCGTGCGGCGGAGGCAAGGATGGCAAAGGAGAAACCATGGATAAGGCACAGCAGGATGCGCTGAAGAAGGCGGCCGGCATCGAAGCCGCCAAGCTCGTTGAAAACGGCATGATCGCAGGCCTCGGCACTGGTTCGACCGTGAAGTTCCTGGTGGACGAGCTCGGCCGCCGTCATCAGGAGGAAGGTCTTGAGTTCACTGGCGTGACCACGTCTCGCCGCACGCAGGCCCAGGCCGAGAGCTACGGCATCAAGATCATGGACATCGACGACGTGGACCACATCGACGTGACCATTGACGGCGCCGACGAAGTCGACAAGAACTTCAACGGCATCAAGGGCGGCGGCGCTGCTCTGCTGTGGGAGAAGATCGTGGCCACCAACTCCAACCAGATCGTGTGGATCGTGGACGAGTCCAAGGTTGTGGACACCATCGGCAAGTTCCCGCTGCCGGTCGAGGTCATTCCGTTCGGTGCCGGCCAAGTCATCAAGAAGTTCGAGGCCCGCGGCTACAAGCCGGTGCTTCGTCTTGACGCCGACGGCAAGGAAGTGCGCACCGACGAGAACAACTTCGTGGTGGACCTGCACCTGGAGCGCATCGATCACCCGCAGGAGCTGGCCGAAGACCTCATCAACACGGTCGGCGTGGTGGAGCACGGCCTGTTCCTCAACATGGTCGACAAGGTCATCGTCGGCGACCCGAACGGCCCGCGCGTGATGACCAACGCCAACAAGTGATCGTCTCACATCACTAAGCTTTTCCAAGCCCGCATCTGCACATCGCAGGTGCGGGCTTTACTGTTGCCCGAACAAGGCAAAGAGCCAAGCAAAAGAGAAACCCCGCGACCATAACGATCACGGGGTTTCTAATGCCTTGATTGCAGGTAAGACTACTTACGCTGGTGGCGGGTCTTACGCAGCAGTTTGCGGTGCTTCTTCTTGCTCATCCGCTTGCGGCGCTTCTTGATGACAGAACCCATCTGAAGCCTCCATTTCGATTAATCGTAAAAGTTGCAACTCGCACCATAATACACGTGTTGCCAGACAGAGGGAACCAGTATGTTGCCGATAGTCCGCATATGCCCTGAACGCAGTTGGGGCATCCACATCAGCAATGTGGATGCCCCAACGTTCATAAGTTTGTGCAGCAGCTGACAGCCGATACTAGATGCTACATCGGGAACTTCTGGTAGAAGCGATCGACCGCTTCCTTGGTGCCGGTAGCTTGGAAGACCACGGTATCGTTCTGCCAGATGGCAACGGCGTTCTTGCTGTTGGAGGCATCGGCCTTCACCACGTACGCGCCCGTGACGTTGCCGGAAACCTTGACGTTGCCGGATGCCGACTCATCGCCGGTCTGCGCAGCGACCAACGCATCGTACTGGGTCTTGGCATTGTCCGCCGACGACCACTGCGCGGCGACCAGCGTGACATCCTTGGCGGCATCACCAGTGGAGTAGGTCAGAGTGTACTCCTCGAGCGGCGACGCGGAATTCCACGTCGTGGAGGCATCCGCCTTGGTACGCGCGTAATTCAGCACGCTGCCCGGCATGGCCTTCAACAGCTCACTGGCATCATCCGGCAAAGCTGTGGCGTCGATGGTCGGCTTGGTCGGCTCGGATGATTCGGTTTTCTGCTGGCTGTTTTGGGTGGTAGTGGAGGTGCCATCATTCTTCTGGATGGCCCAACCCGGCCACACAAAGGCCGAAAGCACTGCCAGGATAATCACAACAGCTGCGGCAACCACCACTGCAATCAACTTGCCATGGGATTGCGTGGTCGAGGAGTTCTCACTATTAGTCATGCCCCGATTCTCTCACAGCCGCGTGACGCTAGGCGGCCGTAATTTTAGTCGTTGTGCGCAAGCCGCGTGAAACTCTTGTGAACGGTAAAAATTTACCGTCCGCTGGTGTTTGGGTTAGGGTGAGACCATGGCGAAATCAAGTGTGCAGTATGTATGTTCCGAATGCGGTTGGAACGGGCCGAAGTGGTACGGCCGTTGCCCCGAGTGTGGTCAGTGGGGCACGGTCGAGGAATTTCACGAGGCTCGGCCGGCGGCAGGCTCTCGCACGGCCGCTCCCGGCCGAACATCACGCACGCAGTCGGTTACGGTTGCCAACAACGCCAGATCTGCAGCCCGTCCGATTACCGAAGTGGGCACGGAAAGCGTCGAGCGGCTCGGTACCGGGTTTTCCGAATTCGACCGTGTGCTCGGCGGTGGCGTGGTGCCGGGTTCAGTAACGCTGATAGCGGGCGAACCGGGTATCGGCAAGTCGACATTGCTGTTGCAGACGGCCGGCAATATCGCGCGCGTTGTGGCGGGAGACAGTACGTTCCGAGGGGCAGGTCAGCGGTCTGCCCAACAGTCGGGCCGGGCGCAGGGCAACGCATCGAACACGGTGCCGATGCGGGGCAACGCATCATCAACACACGCCAACACCGTGCTGTACATTTCCGGCGAGGAATCACAGGCGCAGGTTCGTTTGCGCGCTTCCCGCATCAATGCGGTGGAGCCGAACTTGTTACTGGCCTCCACCACCGACCTGTCCACAGTATTGGGGCTGATCGAACAGAACAAGCCGGCCTTGGCCATTGTGGATTCGGCGCAGACCATCGTCTCGCAGGAGGTCGATGGCATTTCCGGCGGTTCGACTCAGGTGCGCGAAGTGGCAAGCGCGCTGATAGATACCGCTAAGACACTTGACATTCCAGTATTTCTGGTTGGTCATGTGACCAAGGATGGTTCGATTGCAGGCCCGCGCACATTGGAGCATCTGGTCGATGTGGTCTGCCAATTCGAAGGCGACAGCGAGACTGCGCTGAGAATGCTGCGAGCGGTGAAGAATCGTTTTGGCCCGACCGATGAAGTCGGCTGTTTCGACATGAGCGGTGAAGGCATCGAAGAGGTCACCGATCCCGCCGGATTGTTCCTGTCTGGAGACGGCCCTGATGCGGCCAACGCGGCACCCGTGGAAGGCACCTGCGTGACGTTCACATTGGATGGGCATCGCAGTCTGCCTATCGAAGTACAGGCTCTGGTCACCACGTCGGTGCTGCCCACACCCCGTCGTGCGGTCAATGGCGTGGACCCCAGCCGTATCGCCATGCTGGTCGCGGTGCTCTACCGTCACAGCAAGCTCAACCTGCTGTCCAACGACCTGTATATCTCCACTATTGCCGGGGGCCAGGCCAAGGAGCCCGGTTCCGACTTGGCGATAGTGGCGGCACTGGCGAGCGCCGCCACGTCAAAACCCATTGCGCGAGCCACGTGCGCCATTGGTGAGATTTCCCTGACCGGTCAGGTGCGCCCGGTACCGCGTATGGAATATCGCCTTCGCGAGGCCGCACGCCTCGGCTTCACCACGGCGGTCATTCCGCCACTGCGCAAGCCGGTGCATGTCGAGGGACTTCAGCTGGTGGAGTCCAACACATTGTCCGACGCATTAGACGCCTTGGGAGTGCGTAAATAGCCCTGAGATATGCCTCAGGCGGTAAGACGCTTGGTCTCCTCGACGTTGCGCTTGAGTTCGTCGACGAGGTAGCGGTTCACCTGCAGGAAGTCGCCGGACAGGGTCTCGCGCTTGAACAGGTTGGACACCTGCGGCTCCACGCACTCGTAGCAGCCGGCGATCGAGGCGATGGTCGCGGTCGGGGCGATGGCGATCAGCAGCGAGTTGCGCAGGCCATGCTGCTGGATGCGCTCGCGCAGCGCATCCCAGCGCGCGGTGTCTTCCGGCACCACGTTCCATGCATCGAACTGCAGCTCACCGTTCGCGGCGCGGGTGTCGTTGACGGGACACCTGCTCCTCATCGCGGCCGCCGCCCTCGCGTGGAACCTCGTGCAGAGAGTCTCTCGTGCCCTGGGCGGGGCGTCGCCTCAGGGAAGCGCCGCGTAGGCCGCCTCCAGGAGCGGCTCAGCGGGGCAGTCACGGCCTGTGAACAGGCGGATCTGGTCCAGGGCTTGGCCGACAAGCAGGTCAATGCCCGACAACTGCACGATCCCCGCCGCGCGGGCCGCCCGATCCAGAACGGTCGGGTAGTGGTTGTACGTGGCGTCGAAGCACACCGGGACGCGCGCCACCAGCGCCTCGGCGGCTGCGGCGGGCAGCGGCGCGCTGACGGTGGAAAGCGCCAGGTCGGCGG
>ERZ650312.650-NODE-650-length-19408-cov-5.936961_pt1 | contig 19408 bp, 14 predicted proteins | sample MGYA00376248_ERZ650312 | MGnify/ENA primary metagenome ERZ650312 (study PRJEB26733, sample SAMN07839316) | wastewater metagenome | biome: urban; feature: wastewater treatment plant; material: waste water | place: USA: North Carolina | collected 2016-07-28 ... | reverse complement strand
TTCCGATCTGGTATTTCATCCATATCCTCAATTTTTGCCCCGACAAAAATTGAGAGGGCTTTGCTTGATAAGAGGTTTGGGTTTTTTGTTTTGAGGGCATTTTTTGCGGCTTTTATATCGTTTCCGGTTGCGGCGATCTCGGCAAAAAATTCAACCGATTCTACGCCTCCCGTCATATCTTTGTATAGGGCGGCATCTTTTAACGCCTCTAGCTCAAAACCATTGGCCGCCTCTTTTTTTATAAACTCTTTGACGGCGGTGGTATTTTTTTCATCAAAGACCTTTTGTCTCTCGTATTTTCGTCCGTTATCCCTGTTTCCAAGCGCATACGATAGCTCCGAGAGTCTTTGTATACTCTCTACTGCTTTTGTTTTTGCGTAGTGTCTTTCGTAATATTTTATCGACAACTCCGGCTTTCCGGCATATTCCATAAGCTCTGCCGCATCCAGTAGGTATTTGTCGTTTTTTGTTCTGGATATTAGCTCCTCGTAACACCCTATTGCAATCTCTACATCCCCCTTTTCAGCACCTATTTTTGCCAAAATCGGGAGGTCTACGTCTGATAGTTTTTGAATCGGGATATTTTTTTTGATAAATTCATAGTACCTATCGTTTTTTGAGCTCCAAAGGTATATATTTTTTAAAAGAGCCACCCCGTCATCCGGCAGGTTTTCGATATTTTTTTCGAGATTTGATGCCGCATACTCTTTTTCACCCATGCCGTAAAGGGTGTATAGAGTTTTGTAGTCTTTTGTCGTTTCGTAGGAGAGTTTGAGCCATTTTTTTTGCTCTTTTAGGTTTTGCGTGTAGCCGTGTATATCGACGAGTTTTTGAATATAAGACGGCTCCTTTGTCGCCTCATAAGCCGCATTTGCCGCCGCTGCGTAGCCGTCAAAATCTTTTTTGTAGGATAGATAACCGAGGATTTTATCCGTCAGGTTTTTATTTTTAAAAAGTTGCGGTGAGCCTTTGAGATCGGCGGACAGCCTCTTGGTATCTATCGAAAACCCGTCAAACATATAAGAGAGGGAGATTCTTTTGTCTAAAAACCTCCCGTCCCTCGTCGCCTCGTAGGCTTTTATGAGCCAATACTCCGCTTTTGTCGGCTCTTTTGTCTGGATATAGTAGTCGCTAAAACGCTCCATAATCTCCGTGTCTTTGTGTTTTTTTAGGTAATCTCTGGTTTTTTGCGGCGCATCGACTCTTTTTGCGTGGAGGAGGAGTTTGATGTAGTCTTTTTCAACGTTTTTGTCGTATTTTCGTTTTAGGGAGTCTTCGTAAATCTTTTCCAGTTCGCCGTGGGTATTCGCCTTTTCAAATGCATATTTTAGCTCTTTGTCGGTCGGGATTGAGACTATTCCTGCGGTGACCAGAGCAGCCAGAAAAGCGGCGATATACCCTATCATTTGCGCTCTGTAGCCTCAAAGTACCCTTCCGGCTCTGTATCCAGTGTTATGTATGTGACGTTTTGCTTTTCATCGTAGTGTGCCGATTTGATGTTTTTTGTATTTTTGAGCGTTATTTTTCCATCCATCCGAAACTCTTTTAGGTCGGTTGCACCGGATATTTTGTATCCGTTTTTCTCTGTTTTCTCTATTTTTACGTTATAAAAATTTTTTGCTTTTTTGTAGTATTCGGATGGGTATAAAAAGCTTAGTTCACCCTCTTTTGATTTGATGTAGCCGTATATTTTTACGATACTCTCAAAGGAGGCTTTTTTCTCAAAAGAGTAGTGGTGATAATAGAGGTTTAGCGGTTTTATCCTCTTTGGTTTTTCTGTGTTCAAAAAACTCTCCAATACCCCTCTAAACCCCCAAAACTTGTCCGTCCAAAGCTCCGTATAGATATTTTCGTTGCTCATGGCGGTATATATCTGCCTTTGAGCGTCGATTGACCTCCCTATCGGCCTGACAAAAGCGAGGCTGTTGAACTCCCCGTCGAATCTTGTATCGCCGCCGTTTATGGCGCTAAGCCCCATTTTTTCGACGAACTTTATATCCTTTTGGGTTGGCAGGCAGTCGCCGCTCCAAAACAGCGAGGCGGTCTTTTTGTTTTTAGGTAGGAGCGAGTCTATAAACTTAACGGAATCTTCAATCTCAAACTTATCATCTACCGATTTGTCCGAGTTTTGCCACACGGTGAGCGTTCCGTATTTTACTTTTGAGGCGTTTTTGTCGGTTGTGTAGGCCACCTTTCCGGTTGCCCACTCTAGGGGGTGGGTATATGTGTGGCTAGCCGCCTCTATGTGCGGGAGTGAGAGGATTTTTTGCGCCCACCCTTTTGCCTCGTCGGTTCCAAAATACCTTTTGTCCAGTTCTCCTGCAATAAACGAAACCCCTGTTTTGTATGGGTATTTTGAAAAAATCTTTTCGTATCCGACCCTCAGGGTGGAGTGTCCGGTTGAGACTTCGCTTTTTGATAACGCTCCGTCGCCGTCCACATGGATAAATGCCGCACGTTTGCCGTCTACCGTAGTGACATCCGGAATCGGGTATGAGGTGTCAAAAGTCTGTTTTACTATCTCATATGGATTTGCTATCCACCGTTTTTGGGACTCTTCGTTGCCTATATAAAATACCTTCCCCTCATCGCCGTAAAATCCCCATTCGGCAACAAAGACGGGGTTTGAGATTGAGTTTTCGACATTTTTTATCGATAGCTCCAGCAGTGCTCTTTTGGCCTTATCGCCCTTGTCTATAATAATTTGGGTATATCCGTCCATTGTATAGCCGTTTAGTTTTTTCTCAAAACCTATTATGTCGGAGTGTTTTTTTATCTCTATGAGATGCTTGTGGGGTGTGTACGCATCTCCCGTATAAAATCCAAACTCTTTTTTTGCAATTTCATTTGTCTGCCTGGAGTAGTCGGTTGTTTTGTCTCTGGCGGGAATAGACCCTATCCAGATGATTTTTTTCCCCTCTTTTTTGACGGTTGAGAGCCACTCCATAACTTTTACAGGATTTTCCACCATATCGCCGCCGAGCCAGATTACCGCTCCGCCGTAGTCCGAATAGTTTTTTGGAGGGGCATGGAGGTCGTAGTATTCGCAGTGGTAGCCATAGTAGTTTAGGATGTTTTCTAGGTGATTGTGGATCATGTTTTGCGATTCGCTCTCACCCTCGTTTTTGTCGTAAAAAGCTATCAGCCTCCTGTTTACCTCCGAGGCCGATAGGAGCGATATGCTAACGGCTAACAGTAAAAGTTTTTTTAGAATCGTCATAGTTTACTTTCGGCATTTTCTGGAGCGAAAAGTCGGTTACAAGCGGAGTGTATTTTTTTTCAAGGGCTTTTTTGTAGATATTTTTGACCCCCTCCGTGTCGTTTTGATCCCAGTAGTCACAGCTGAAAACGGCTATTTTTTTTGGGATTTTGAGTGAGAAATCGGGTTGGTATATATGTTTTTTGTTTTTATCAATCGTCGTGATGGTGGACTCAAATAGCACGGCATCGACGTTTAGCCTCAAAACTACCTCAAAACCCCTGTTTACCATTACGAGTAGATGCGGATATGTTTTTTTGACGGAGTTTATGAATGAGACTATATCGTCTTTGTTGTTTTTGCCCTCAAAAAGCGAATCGGCCGTATCCAAAAAAACACCCCTGTACCCCTTTGAGACGACAGACGGTATCAGCTCTTTTAGGAGTATCTTCTCCCACTCTCCGCCTTTTAGGGTGACATATCTGCTCTCCGGCCAGTTTGGGTTTCTCTCCCCCAGTAGACCCATAGATGCTAGTTTTGGATAGTGCGCTCTGAAGTTTTCAACCTCTCCGATACTGATATAGGCTAGCGTGACGGTTTTGAATTTTTTTACGTCTGGATAGTGTTCGCTCTCCAAAACGGCGATTTTGTACCCCTCTATCTCTTTTTGTGTTGCCGTCTCTCCGTAGTAGATCAAAAACGGGTATTTGGCAAGGGCATTAGATGATATAAGTAGCGATAAAACAGCTATTGTTAACCAATTTTTCATAACGTTTATAATAACATCTAATTCATTTCGGTTTGTGAACGGAGTTTTTAATGGGATTTAGGGTGTTTGTGTTTGAGCATGACGGTCTTTGGCTTGATATATACAGGGCTTTTTTGAGCGGGGCACAGGAGAGTCTGGAGGCTGTTTTTGCCGATACGCCGGAGGGGGCAATCAGGTATCTCGCCGACAACGATGTCGATTTACTCGTCGTGGATATGGACTATCCGTCTTTTGACGGGTTTGATTTTTTGGATGCGGTAAAAAAAGAGACCCCGCATGCCCAAAAACCTTTTATCATGGCAACCTCCGAGTTTACCGACGAATATTTCTCATCCAAAGCCTACAAAATCGGAGCCGTAGACTATCTGGTAAAATCCGAAAATATGGACAGACTCTATAACAGAATCAAGCTCATAGAGAGGCTAAAAAGGTTGTATGGGGGTAATCGGTGAAAATCATAGACTTCAAGCTAAGCCGGATAACGGCGGAACTCAAAAAGCCTTTTATAACGAATCTTAGACGTGTAGATGCTATAGAGGATGTACTGCTGACGCTCATAACCGATGAGGGGATTGCGGGATACGGCGAAGCACCCCCTACGGCGGCTATAACGGGTGAGGATATTGAGAGTATAGAGCGTAGTATCGGTGGGGCGATTTTTGGGGCTATACGTGGGATGGAGGTGGATGAGCGGATTTTTGAAGCCCTGCACGAGGCTCTTCCAAAAAACACATCGGCAAAAGCGTGCGTCGATATGGCGATATACGACATCCTCTCCAAAAAAGGACAAAAACCGCTATATGAGTATCTTGGCGGAGAGGCTGGAGCACTAAATACGAATCTGACGATTAGCCTAAACGATATTCCGACAATGCTGAGCGATGCCGTATCCGGATATGAAGATGGTTTTTCTATTTTGAAGGTGAAGGTGGGGGAGGGTGAAGAGGAGAGCGTGGAGATCACGAGGCTCATCAGGGAGCATCTACCGGATGTTATCATCAGACTCGATGCCAATCAGGCGTGGGATAGCGCAAAATCTCTCAGGATTGCAAATAAGGTAGCAAAATACGGTATTGAGCTTATAGAACAACCTGTAAAGGCGGATGATTTTGTGGGGCTAAAAGAGGTGACGATTCACTCTCCGATTCCCATTTTGGCCGATGAGTCTGTATTTTCGTATGAAGATGCGGTGAGGATACTGGATGAGAGGGCGGCAAACTACATAAATATCAAGCTGATGAAAACAGGTGGGATATATGAGGCTGTCAAAATTGCCGCTTTAGCCAAAGAGAGAGGGGCAAAGGTGATGATGGGCTCAATGTTGGAATCTGTCGTTAGTGTTTCGGCGGCTGTCCATTTTGCTATGTCGGATACCAATATCTGTTTTTACGATTTGGACGGCCCGCTACTTGCAAAACCGTCATCTACCGCAAACTCTCTGATGTTCGACAAGGACAAAATATCGCTCAAAGAGTGCATAGGGCTAGGGGTTTACTAGCTCCTCCATCGGTTTGCCGTATAGATACCCCTGTGCATAGTCAACACCTAGCCCCCTTATCTCTTTGTCTACCGTCTCATCGGAGACGTATTCGGCTATGGTTTTCATATTATAGGTTTTTGCGAAATTGACTATGGAGATTATCACCTCTTTGATTCTCTCGTCTTTTGTGATGTTTTTTACTATTGAGCCGTCGATTTTTATGTAGTCTGCCTTTAGCGAGACCAGATAATCAAAGTTTGAGTATCCGCTACCGAAATCATCTATTGCTATTTTAGCCCCTCCGTTTTTGAACCGTAGTATCGTAGACAGTACCTCATCGTAGTTTTGCATCTCCTCCGACTCCACTATCTCCAAAACGATTTTTTCCATAATCCCCCTCTCGGAGGCGTATTCAAACAAAAAGTTCATCATCTCTTTTTGTAGTAGATCCTCGATACATAGGTTGATCGAAAATTCGTATCCGGTTTTTGAGAACTTCTCTATCGCTTTTTCTATCATTTTGTATGTTAGTTTCGGGTATATCTTTGTCTTTTTGGCAATATCCAAAAACTTATCCGGAGTATACACCTTGCCGTCTAGCGATACCCTCATTAGGCATTCGTATTTTTCGATACTCTCTGTTTTATAGTTGTATATCGGCTGAAAATACGGGATGACGGCATCTTCGTCCAGAGCTTTTGAGAGTCTTGTGACCCACTCCAGATTGTCTTTGTATTTTTCTAGTGTCTTCGCATCTTTTTTGAATACGGCAATCTGTGAGTCTTGATGATTTTTTGCATCTTTGAGGGCTATATCCGCCCATGCAAGCATCTCGGAGCCGCCAAAGGCAATCCCTATGTTGTAATGTATCGAGACCGTATCGTTTAGGATTTTGTATTTTATTTTTCCGTCGTTTTCCAAAAACTTTTTGATCGCCCCCTCAAAAGAGGCAAAAGATGTCTTCTCGGCCAAAATCCCAAATACGTCGGCATGAATTCTGTAGATCTCATATCCGTATTCGCTGAAGTGTCCGAAAATTCTTTTGCCCGACTCGGCTATCAACGCATCCCCGAATTTTTGCCCCTTTAGGTCGTTAATCTCCCGAAATCTGGCTATGTCGATTAGAGCCAGTATCCCCTCTTTGTCTTTTGATAGCTCCTCCAATAGCCTCATCCTGCTACCGAGCCCCGTTAGGGTATCCGTCATAAACGCCTTATCCAATTTCTCTTTGTTCTCTATAAGCTCCGTTACGTCTACGCCGGATGAGATGTATTCGACGATTTCGCCTTTTTCGTTTTTTAGCGGGACGATAGTCGTGTCGTTGTAGTAGCTTTTGCCGTGTTTGTCTCTGTTTTTTATGAGGCCATGCCATATTTGGCCGCCTTTTATGGTCTCCCACATATCTTTGAAAATCTCTTTCGGTGTTTGCGGGTGGCTCACTATCTTGTGCGGTTTGCCTATGACTTCGCTTTGCTTATATCCGCTCACCTGCAAAAACTTATCATTTGTGTATGTGATAATCCCTTTTAGGTCTGTTTTTGAGACTACGGCGGTCGTATCCAAAATTGATTTGTACTGCTCAAGCTGATTTTCGTACAAGACTTTTTTTGCCTCTATCCTCCCTATCCGCTTTGATATGTATGTTGCTACCAGTAGCGATGTAAAAATCAAAAGCGTTAGTACAAGGAGAATCCCCTCTATCCACGCATACATCGTCTCTTTGGCTAGCTCTTTCTCTTGCGCGGTGATCGCCGATAGTTCGCTCAAATAAAAGCCGGAGCCTAATACCCATCCCCAATCTTTTATCAGATAGATGTATGATACTTTTTTGTCTAACTCACCGTTATCCGGTCTTGCCCACTCATACGATATAAACCCCTCTTGCTGTTTTGCAACAAGCGCATTCATATTTTTAAACAGTAGTTGTCCGTCGGCGGTTTTTAGCTCCGAGACATTTTTGCCGATTAGGTTTTTGCTGATCGGATGTTCTAGCATTGTAAAATTTGTATCGTGAACCCAAAAATATCCGTACGAGTCAAATCCGAATCTCTCTTTTGAGAGTTGCTCTAAAATAATTTTTTGGATGTCTTTGTCTATCTCGTCGGTGTAGACTCCGGCACCTATGTAGATTCCTATCGGTTCGTATTTTTTTATGTAGACGTATTTTGATTTTGCCGTATTGTTTCTATCGTCCGGTTTTGGCCAGTCGTATCTGCCAAAGTTTTCGCCGTTTCTAAAAGCGTCTTTTAGAAAAGTTTTTAGACTATCGGTCGTATTTGGGTTGTCAAAAATATTTTGACCGATATATTCCGGTTTTACATGGTACAAAATCTCGCCGTTTTGACTTAAAATATAAATATATCCGGTGTTGCCGTTCCACTTGAAAGCTTCAATCTCTTTTTTGATTTTTGAGATTGCAGTTTTGGTATCTGCGTCTTTGTCTATTAGCTTCGAAACGTAGTCGGTTTTTTCCGTTAGGCTATTGCGGAGCCTCTCATAAACCGCCTGTTTCGTATACTCTATTCTGGCCGCTACCCGTTTTACCTCTGATTTTACAAGTTCTTTGTTGCTTTGGGTATAGCTCTCTTCCAGTTGCGCTACCCGTTTTTCGTAGTTTGAGGTGGTTCTCTCAACCACGAAAAAGCCGACAACAACACCAAATACGATGACGGTGGCAAGAATGTTTATGAAGTTTAATTTTTGTATCGATATTTTCATTTTATACCGCTCTTTAGATGTTTATACCTAGTGTCAGTCTCTCATTGAGACTTCATTTGCCTTTATCCCGGTCCAATCTCTAATCTCTTTTATCTCATCCGGACTGAGTGCGGCATTTTTGTGAGCAAGCTTATAGATGCCTAGCGGCATTGCCTTTGCTACCTCTCTGTATATTAGCTTTTTTAGTTTTAGTTTTTTGTTTTCGTCGTAGCTCTCCCACTCTGAGAAGTTCACCCATTTTCGTCCATCTTCTACATGTTCGGCGATTATCCATGATACAGGGGCTATTTTTGAGTACCACGGCCAGTTTGTTTTATTTGAGTGGCAGTCAAAGCATGATCTCTCAAGTATCTGTTTCGTATGGGGTTCCATAACTATCTCTATAGCGGGTTCCGTCTTCGGGTTTGCCGTATCCGGTTTTATAAGCTGAATCGCTGCAAGTATAAAGACGACGGAGATTAAAAGTTTATATCCTAGTTTCATCTTTTCCCTTTTGCGGCTTTGGCGTAAATCTTTGTCGTTGCTATATTGACATCTATGATTTCGGCCGTTATTTCGTCAAACAAATGCGCCTCTTCGTCCGGATTCATAAATACCCTTGCCCCTTTGATAGTATCCTCTATTTTGGCTATCGTATCTTTATACCCCTCTTCGTCCACATCTGTTACTATCGCTCTGTAAGAGTTGCCGATATTTTGTTCCGCCCACCTGACGAATTTTCTATCTACAAAGTCCCATTCGACTTTTGCCGCCTCCCTCTCCAGTCTCGATACCGTCATCGTAACCGCCTCGATATCTTTTAGGATATGGGCTTTTGCTTTGTCGTCTTTTTTTATGATTGTTTTTAGCAATCGGTGCAGTATCAGATCCGAGTATCGCCTAATCGGGGATGTGAAGTGTGTATACCGCTCAAACCCAAGCCCGAAGTGACCTATATTTGTCGCTTGATATACGGCCTGTTGTTGTGTTCTGATTATGAGCTTATCGACAAATTTTTCCAGTCCGCTCCCTTTTACCTGCTCTTGTATCCGCTCTATCAATGTGTGGACGTTGTTTGTGGGTTTGATATTTAACCCCAATGTCTCCAGATGATCCATCAAGTCCTTTAGCTTTTTCGGAGTCGGTTTGTCGTGGCAACGGAATATCCCATAGTCAAAATACTGTGCGGCACATTTGTTTGCAAGTAACATGCAATCCTCTATAAGGGCATGCGAGCGTGTCTGCTCCTCTACAACCGTCGAGACTATATTTTGGTTATTGTCAAGAGTCATACGGATTTCGTCGGTGGCAAACTCAAACCCGTTTTGGAGTCTCTTTTCTCGTATTTTTGTCGTCAACTCATTAAGCGGCATGAGCCACTCAAATATCCGTTTGTCGGTCTCATCTCTGGCTTCGGCACCCTCAAGGAACTTATCTATCTCGTCGTAGTTGTATCGTCTGTTCGAGTTTATGACCGACTCAAATAATTCATATCCTGCGACCTCCAGTGTGGCGGGGTCTATCTTTATTTTGAATGTAAAAGTGAGCCTATCCACACCTTCATTCAAAGAGCAGATATTTTCCGATAGATTGCGGGGTAGCATTGGGATTGAACGGTGGGGGAGGTATATCGAAAAACCTCTGTTTCGTGCTTCGCTATCGAGAGCCGACATCGGGGTTACATAGCTACTGACATCCGCAATCGCTACATATAGTTCGTTTGTTGCCGTATCCAGATATATCGCATCGTCGTAGTCTTTTGCATTTACTGGGTCTATTGTAATAAAAGGGATGGCGGTCAAATCTACCCTATCCGGATAAAGCCCTTTATCTACTGTTTTCCCCCATGCCTCCGCCTCTGTGATGCAGGCTTTTGGGTGTTCGTCTTTTTTGTCGAATATGGCAAGCGATATTTTTTCATCTACAAAAGGATCCTCTATAACACCCAAAACCTCTATCGGTTTTTTTGTTGCGTTATCTACTTTTAGCACAGCCCCGTCGGGGAGTTGTCTAAGTGATTTGTCCTTTACGTCCAGATAGACACGTTGAGAGGTTTTGATATTCCAAACCGACAGTTTTGCCCTCTCTTTTTGGACTATGCATACCGAAAACGGAACCGCCTTTTGGACTATTTTTAGTGGAACGGCGAACGCCCTGCCTCGTCTTTGCTCTATTCTGGCTATTACGACATCTTCATCCTCGATATGTCTCATCTCGTGTCTAGGTATCGGGATATCCTTTTCTCTTCCGGCTATCCCCTCCAAAAAGCCGAGCCCGCTCCTTGTTACGTCTACTACTCCGGCGACTATCGTGGGGGAAAATTTTAGCCTTTTGCCGTCTACGAGTAGCTTTTCTCTGATTAGCTCATCTGCCTGTGCCAGTTCACTTCTGGTCAGGTCTTTTTTGTCGATTCCAAAACTCAGTTTGGCGAGGAGTTCTCTCACTCTTTATCCTTTTTTGCGTATCCTGTTTGCTTTTCCAGCAGCGTCAACAACTTATTAAAATCAAAATTCCACGGGTCACTTTTTCTATCCGGTGCTATGTCGCTATGTCCTACAACGTATCTGATGTTATGTCTGGTTTTTATGTCTATGATTAGTTTTGAAAGTGAGTCGTATTGGGCATTTGTCGGTAGGTCTATCGTGGAGTTTATCAGTTCAACCCCGATAGAAAAACGATTCACCCCCTCTCTCCCGTCCGCCATTTTACTTTTTCCGGCGTGGTGGGCAAGGTCGTTTTCATCGGCCATTCTGTAGATTGTTCCGTTTCGGTCTATCATGTAGTGCGGTGAGACGTTGTAGCGTTTAAAAACGTTGTAGAGGTTTTGCGGATTATACGCCTCGCCTTCCAAAGAGTAGGCGGTGTGTACTACTACGGTATCTACCTCTCTTTTGCCCTCACTCTTTTCAACCCCAAAATCGGCTAACATCTGAGCCATCGGCAGGGTAGTGCGGATAGTTTTTTGTGCTTCATATACGGTATGGCTTTTTTGGGCAATCAAACCCTCTTTTGCGCTACATCCGGAGAGGATAAATGCGGCCAGAGCCGCAAGCAGTAGCCGTATCATCCGGTGTTTCTGATCCCTAGGCTGACACCCACGACGGTAGATGCTATCTGTTCGCCGAGGAGTTGTTTTTTTGCCTCGTCGCTCTCTTCGTTGTATTTTTTTAGCAGTTCAATCTGAAAGATATTTAGACCGGTCAGATACGGTTTTCGTAGCAAAATCGTCTGTCTGAGCATCTTGTCGTTTGCCAGTAGTTCCTCTTCGCCCCTTACCAGTTTTAGGTATTTGAGTGTTTTTTTATACTCGTCTACGATTTTACCCCAGACTATATCTCTGGTGTGTTCGTCTTTGACAAACTGGTTGTATAGTTTTGCGACGCTAAGGTCTATTTTCATGAAGCTCATTGATATGTTGTCTATCGTTGTATAAAAAAACGGACACTCTCTAAAGCTTTTTTGGAGCGGCTCTATGCCGTACTCTTTTGCCGCCGCCTCAAGCCCTGTCCCGACACCGTACCATGCGGTCAGAATCGAACGGTTTTGCGTCCAAGAAAACACCCACGGGATAGCCCTCATATCCTCTATGGAGTTTACCCCTTTTCTTTTTGAAGGGCGTGAACCGATGTTTAGTCTGTCTATAAAGTTATAAGGGGTAGCCTCTAAAAAATAATCCATAAATCCGTCGGTCTCATATACAAGCTCTCTATATTTTGCCATAGAGCTTTCGGAGATTAGTCGCATTAAGGTAACAAATTCATCTTTTTTGCCGCAGTCTGTTCGGATATTTTTTTTGTCAAACAACGATTTTTCAAGTAAAGCCGCAATCGTCTCTTTAAAGTTATTTTCGCCGACCCTTCTGTTTAGGTATTTGGCGCTGATTACCTCTCCCTGTTCGGTCATTTTTAAAAACCCGTCGAGGCTTTTTGCCGGACTGGCCAGTACCGCCGAGTGTGTAGGGCCGCCGCCTCTGGATACGCTTCCGCCTCTGCCGTGAAACAGATGAAATTTTACCCCCAGTTTTTGTGACAGATCTACAAGGTCTATGATCGCACGGTTTAGTCCGAAGTTGCTTGCAAATATCCCGCCGTCTTTTGATGAGTCGGAGTAACCTATCATAATCTCTTGAGTATTGCCTCTATCCGTTATGTATTGTCTGTAGTGTTCGTTGTTGTAAAGCTCCTCCATAATTCTAGGGGCGTTCGCCAAGTCCTCTATCGTTTCAAACAGCGGAGTTATCGATACTCTGGTTAGTTTGCCCGGAATCCAGAGGTTTGATTGTTTGGCAAACCATAGGGCTAGCAGTAGGTCTTTTGTATCTTTGGTCATCGAGAGGATAAAGCTATCGAGTATTTTTTCCGATATTTCGTTTTTCCCCCATTCGATTTTCAGCATCGCCTCTACCGTTTTTGCGCTTGTCTCGGATATTTTCCCAAATAGCGAATTTAGGTCGATTTTCGGCTTTGAGAGCGCCCAGCCGAGGGTGTTTAGCTGATCTTCACGGGAGAGGGTGAGAAAGTTCATATCGCATAGTCCGAGGTATGAAAATATCTCGGCTCCCGCTTTGTTGATTACCTCCGCATGGTCTCTAAAATCAAGTTTTAGCAGGTGAAATCCGGCCGTCAAAACTTTTGTTCTGAATTTTTTTAGCTCTCTACCGGATAGCTCATCTAAGCACTCAAGCATCAAATCTATGTCGGCTATCATCTCTTCAGGTTCGTTGTAGAGAAACTCCGGCTTTTCAAAGGCGTTTAGCGAAATTAGCTTGTTTTGGAGCTTTTTTCTCATTAGGGTCAGCTTGTTTCTAAACGGCTCATTTTTGTGCGGTTTCAAATCTCCGGTAAAATATTGCCACTCCACATCCAGATTTTTTAGTAACTCCTCACCGACATTGACCTGCTTTGTGCTGATTGAGAGATCCCTGATGAGATTTCCGATATCTTTTATATAGATATTGACGATCGTCTCCATCTGTGTTTTCATAACCTTTGTCATAACCTGATTGGTTACAAAGTGGTTTCCGTCTCTATCGCCGCCTATCCAGCTGCATAGTTTTACGACGTGGGAATCCATCTTTCCGGTGATCCGCTCTATCTCCTCGTGGATTTTTGTGAGTGCAGGGAGGACGGAGGTCTCAACGCCGTACAAAAGGTTGTCCAGCTCAAACAGAACTTCTATTTTTTCGTCTCTTATCAGGTTTGTCTGCCAAAGGAGGTTTAGTTTGTATCTAAAGTGCTCCAATGCATCGCCGTCGCCGTATTTAAAAATTCTATAAAAATCTTGAATTAAATCGTGGTGTGCCTCCAAAAACGTCCTCCGTCTGGACTCTGTAGGGTGGGCGGTAAATACGGGGAAAAACTCTATCTCTTTAAAGGTCTCAACGATATCTGCCTCGTCAAATCCGTTTTGCTTTAGCCTCTCAATCGTATCGGATAGATTGACTTTTTTACGTCTGATTTCGTCCCTCTCTTCTGCGATATTGACAAGCATAAAATACAAAGAGAATAGTTTTATGAGGCTGTTTATGTCGTCGTTTGTTTGGAGGATGTTGTCAAAACTAACCTCTTCTTTGCTTCTGGAGTCTATGAATATTCCACGTAGTCTCAAAAACTCCTCTTTGATATTCGGGGCGAATTTGTCTATCAGGGTGATTATCTCTTCAAGGATAAAATCCAACTCTTTTTTTAGTTCAAGTTCCATTTCTAAGATGATTAGGTCTCGGTTTTGTCCGTTAGGCTCCATATTTTCCTCGAAAAAAATAGATATAGTAAGATGTTGCAAGATTTAATAAGTACCCAAATCATAGCATTTTATAGCTTGCTACGCTACTTTTTAGGCACGTTTAATTTCTGTAAATAGGTACAATATTTTAAATATCAAAGGTTGGAGATTTTGGATGTCGGTTATAATCACTGAATTGTGTATAAACTGCGATGCTTGCGTGGACGAGTGCCCGGCTACGGCTATCGTGTCGTCTAGCGAAAGCGGATATGACTATACGTATGTAAAACCGGAAAAATGTATAGAGTGCGTCGATGCCACCTCTCCAAAATGTGCAGACGTGTGTCCGTCGGATGGAGCTATAGCGTGGGATATGGCATATACTGCCGACTTTCTGGAGTATTTTAGAGAGGGAAACGGGAGCGGCAAATATAAAATCAGAGAGCACAAAACAAAAGGGGTGATGTTGCCCGACGTATCACCTAGACCTTTTAGGGAGAATATCCCGCAAAACTACAGGGCTGAGCATATCAAAGTCGATGTAGAAGAGATGAATGCTATGATGGTTAAAAAAATGGGGGAGAATATATAAACTCCTACCGATTGTAGGGGTTTAATCATCTCTCAACAGGCAATCCGTCGCTTACCCATCCGTCAAAGCCGCTTTTTACGTTGATTGGGTGAAATCCGTGCTCTTTTAGGATTCTGGATGCCGCTACGCTCCTGTTGCCGCTTTTGCAGTAGACTATAATTTTTTTATCTTTTGCGCCGTCCAGCTTTTGTAGGCTTGAAGATAGTGTACCCAGGGGTATCAAGATAGCCGATGCGATATGTCCGGCAGCATACTCCTCCGGCGTTCTGACATCCAAAATCGTGACCGTGTTATCTTGTTTTGATAGCATGGAGGCCTCTTGCGGGGAGATGGAGTCGAAATCTGCCAGTACCCACCCCTTTTGATAGGCAAATACCGCCGCCGCCAAAGCAAATATGACGACATATAGGATGTTTATTAAATTTTTCTTTCCCATTTTTATACTTTATAAAACTCTCCGATTTTTTTTGGAGCAAAAGCCCCCCTCTCGGTGATTAGCTTTGTTATAAGCTTTGAAGGGGTGATGTCAAAACCTAGATTTAGCCCCCCTGTCCATTCCGGAGCTACTCTGATTTTTTTTACCTCTTTGTTCTCGTCAAGTCCGTACATATAGAGTAGTTCATCGCTGCTACGTTCCTCTATGTGTATCTCTTTTACCCCGTTTTTGATACCAAAATCAAACGTAGAGGAGGGGAGGGCGACATAAAAAGGTACATCGTGGGCTTTTGCTGCCAAAGCTTTTAGGTGTGTCCCGATTTTATTTGCCGTATCTCCGTTTGCCGCTACCCTGTCGGCTCCGACTATCATCATATCTACCATCCCTCTTTGCATCAGTAGCGCCCCCATATTGTCGGCTACCAGAGTGTGCTTGACTCCGCTTTTGCCAAGCTCCCAGGCGGTTAGGTTTGCCCCCTGATTTCTAGGTCTCGTCTCATCCACCCAGACGTGAACGTCGATTCCGGCCTCTTTTGCAGCATATATCGGAGCTAGAGCGCTCCCTTTGTCTATGATGGCCAGATATCCGGCGTTGCAGTGGGTCATTATGTTTATTGATTTTTTACCTGTTTTTTTGAGTATTTTTTTTATCTCTTTTAGCCCGTTAGCCCCTATGAGTTCGCTGGCCTCTGCATCTTCACGATTTATTTTTACCGCCTCTTCGTAGGCCTTTTTTGTATCTGTTTTTGCTGATTTTAGGACTCTATTTACCGCATATTCGAGGTTTACGGCGGTAGGTCTGGCGTTTTTTAGCGATACCGATAGCTCTTCTAGTTTTTTGCTATCCCCGTTTGCCTCTTTGACGGCGTAGTATGCCCCTATAGCTCCGACGCAACCGATGACTCCGGCACCTCTAACCGTCATATCGGCTATTGCGATCTCTACCTCTTTACAGGTTTTTAGCCCTATCCACTCCTCTTTAAACGGAAGTATCCGCTGATCTAGTACCTCCAAAATATTTTCGTCAAATCTCATACATTTGTAATTTATCATTTTGCTTCCGTTATAAGGTTTTTTAGTTTTTCGGCCGTATCTATGCTTTCATAGTTCAGAACCATTTTTACGGCTGTATCCAGAGCTTTTGTCTCGGCTATTGCCCGTTTGGTCTCATCTTCTATAGATTCAATCTCCAGTACGTGGGCTACACCCAGTTGACGTCTTGCCATTTTGCATCCGGCAAACCCTATGCTCTCTTTTATTATTTCGGAGGTTATTTTTTTTGCCAGAGCCTCTTTATGGCACAAATCGTTTTGACCCCAATATCCGTCTACGTACATGCCGCCCTTGCCGTTAACAAGTAGTGTTTCAAATTTTTTTCCAAATTTTTCGATAACCTCGTATGCCGCATGCTCCATCTTGTCGGCATATTCAGGCTTCTCTCTAACCCTCATTGCTATAGAGGCCATAAGCAAATTGGCAGTAACGGCACCCAAGTCAAACCCGATCGGCCCCATAAAGGCAAATTCGCTATCTATAACAAAAGTCTCATCCTGATTTAGCATCACGGACCCTGTATGCAAATCGCCGTGCAACAAGGCTTCGGCCTTTGTCATAAAAATATATTTTAGCTCCATCGCTTTTTCTTTGAATGCTCCGTTTGCTTTGATGCTCTCCGCTTTTTCGTCTATGAGTGGATTGTGTCTGTTTGTCTCGTTTTGCATATATGGAAACGTAAATACGAAATCTTCCGTTAGTTTTCGGAGCTCTCCGTTTTGGGCAAAGTCCGAATATAGTTTTGAGCGCCCAAAGCTGTCCATCCCGTATACAGACGTCGCAAATGCCGTTTTGGCTATAAAATCGGTTATATCGTCTGTAAACTTCGGATATTCTATGCAATCCAAAATCCCTTTTCTCATGATGATATGTTTTGATAGGTTTTGCATCACAAGGGTGTATTTTGCCTCATCGTAGTGATATATCGTCGGAACTAGACCGGATGCGGCTTTTTCATAAAAGAGCATAGAGCGAATCTCAAATAGCATCCTCTGCTCACCCAGCTTAAAGCTCTCGCCGACGCATCTGAGGTACGGAAGCGCCTGCTTTATGACGACGGATGTTTGTTTTGTCGGATTCTCGACTATAAATACAAGGTTTAGGTTCCCGTCCCCGACCTCTTTTGCGATATACTCTCCGTCCCCCAAAACATCCGATATCGCCTTGACCCCCTTTGCGTATCTTGCAACCGTGTTTATATCGAGTATTTCGTATGACATCTGTATCCTTTATTTTGTTCTTGGAAGCATAATCGAAAAGAGCGCTCCGTTTTCGGTATTGGTGACGTTTATTGTCCCTTCCATATGTTTTTCGATGATAGTTTTTGCCATATACAGGCCGATTCCGGTCCCTTTGTCGGGTGCTTTTGTCGTAAAGTACGGGTCAAAGATCTTTTCGATTACCTGTTTTTCAATGCCGCCGCCGTTGTCTTCGATGGTTGTTACGCAAGCGTTTGTCTGGCATCTGGTAGTTATTTTAATTAGGCCGCCCTCTTTTTTTGTTTGGATGATTGCATCTTTGGCATTGTTTAGGATGTTCAAAATCACCTGCATAAACTCATTCGGATATCCAGAGACGGAACAGTCGCAATCTTGTTCCAGAGTGATTTGGATATCGGATGAGGCAAACTGCGGTTTTAATAGCGATATTACCTCGTTTATTTTTGAGATAACCGGAAAACTTTTAATCTCTTTGTCGATTTTGAAAAAATCCCTAAAATCGTCTATAGTTTTCGACATAAACGATATCTGCTCCATACTTTTTTGTTTAAAAGATGCAAAATATTCCTTATCCATCTCGTCGCATCTATACGACATATCGGCGTCTTGAATCATAAGCCCCAGAGCATTGAGCGGTTGCCTCCATTGGTGGGCTATTGCCCCTATCATCTCGCCCATCGCCGACATCCTGCTTTGTTGCATCATGAGCCTCTCGTGCTCTATCATTTTTGCCGACTCAGTTTCAATCTTGCGTTCTAGCATTTCGTTTAGGCACTTTAGCTCTTCTCTAGCCTTTCTCTCTTTTGTGACATCTACAAGGCTCCACATTACACCGTTTTCACCGTTTTCGAGTGATATTTTTGTCCCGTAAAACAAGCACCATATCACCGTACCGTTTTTTTGTCTACCCGTATACTCTACGTTTGCTAGCAACATTCCGTCTTTTACGGTTTCAAATTTCGGAGCCCATTTTTGGTAACTCTCATCGGTCGCATGCAAAAACCTTGCATTTTTGCCTATTATCTCTGACTTGTCATCGTAGCCGAATATCGTTACCAACTGCTTATTTACTGCTACAATATCTCTTTTTGAGTCTACTATCATGATTCCGGCGGCATTGTTTTCAAATATTGTTTTTTGAAATTCGATAGTTTTTTTTAGCTCGGCTTCCAACTCTTTTTGTTTTGTCACATCTCTTGCCGTCCCGACTGTCCCTATCAGATTTCCCTCTTTGTCGTAGAGCGGGGCTTTGTGAACCTCCAAAAACAAAAACTTTCCTCTAACGTTTCCATATTCGTCTATGCGAATCGGTAGCTTACTTTGAAGTACCGGAATATCAGAGTTGTGACACATCTCCCCAAACGTATGCCAATTTGGGTTGTCTCTATGTTTTTCCCTCTCTCTTTTGGCAAAAAAAGTATCCGTCTTTCCTATAGGCTCATCTGTATTTTCTGCTATTAAGAGGTTGTCGCAAATTGCTTTATTGGCAAAAATATATTTAGAGTCCAGATCTTTTGCCCAAATCATATCGGAGGCGTTATCGGCGATGCTTCTAAAAATATCGAAAAGATACCTCTCCCCCTCTTTTGAGTCGTTTGACTGCAAAATCTCAGAGGCTATCTGTAGTTTTATCTCACCGTATTCATCGGTTAGTATTGAGCTTTGTGAGATTTTATAGCGGCGGTGGTTTTTGAAGTTGTATGCCTCATACTCTTCGGTTGTATTGCAGTTTTCGTTTTTACCCCCTTCAAAAGTGCAAAAAGGGCACGGCAGTTCAAGTCCGTAAATATGTTTATAGCAAGGCTCTTCGTCTATCTCGCCAAACTCCTGAACCGCTTTTTTGTTTAAAAAAATAATTTTTCTGCTGTCCGCCTCAACCGCATATGCCGTCATCGGCAGTAAATCAAGTGTTTGTGTTAGTGTCCGATAAGAGATTTTATTGTTTTCGTCCATTTTTATATTCTAAATAAACAGAGCTTAGCGCATCCATCCACATTGCGGGTAAAAGCCATTTTTTAGACACCCTTTTTTTAACCTTCCGTATATAATTCAAAAATTTTAGACTTTTGGGTTTTATTAGGAGCCGTTAGCGGCGAGAGCGCTCACGCTGAAGACCTAATTTTCGGCTTTGCCGGAAATTTGAGAATTAATTTATGAGAAATTGGAGGCAAAATGTCAAAAAATAGACCGGAAGAGATTGTGAGCGATGTTTATTATATCGGCGCTTTTGACCAGAACATAA
>ERZ650312.649-NODE-649-length-19419-cov-22.430076_pt1 | contig 19419 bp, 20 predicted proteins | sample MGYA00376248_ERZ650312 | MGnify/ENA primary metagenome ERZ650312 (study PRJEB26733, sample SAMN07839316) | wastewater metagenome | biome: urban; feature: wastewater treatment plant; material: waste water | place: USA: North Carolina | collected 2016-07-28 ... | reverse complement strand
CTGGCATTACTTCTTTATCATAAGAAATTAGGGAAATCATTACCTGAACTTCTGCATGAAAATCTTCTGGGAAAAGCGGACGAAGAACTCTGTCCACCAATCTCATGGTAAGAACTTCATCATCAGAAGGCTTGGTTTCTCTACGGAAAAAATTTCCAGGGATTTTACCACCTGCATAATATTTTTCTCTGTAATCTACAGTTAAAGGAAGAAAATCTACACCAGGATTGGCGTCTTTATTGGCTACAACTGTTGCAAGAAGCATAGTTCCACCACATTTTACTACTACTGAACCGTTTGCTTGCTTCGCTAATTTACCGGTTTCTAAAGTAATTTCTCTACCATCTTTTAGAATGATGGTTTCTGTAATAGCTTGAGGTTTACTCATAAAATAAAAAAAATTAAATCTGAAAGAACCTTTCTTTCAGGAATCTGCGTATCTTCTTTAGGCAGATTAAATTGTTAATACTCCGTTTATTAATTCGTGCAAATGTAGTGTAATTATTTCACATTTTAAGAAATAAAAGCATGATGATTTTCAGAATATCAAGAAAAAATTACATCATTAAGAGGTTTTACAGTGTATGTAAAAAAGCCTTTATATCTTTGACTTATAAACATTAAAACAAAGTATTATGGGAATTTTATGGACACTTATTATTGGCGCAGTAGCAGGATGGCTAGGCGCAGAAATTTTTAAAGGTGGTAGCCTTGGTTTAATAGGAAACATTATTGTAGGAATAATAGGCGGAGCTATTGGCTACTGGTTATTAGGAGCTACATTTGGGACTTCGGTAATTGGTCAAATACTTACTGGCGCAGTAGGTTCTATTATTTTACTCGCCATAATTAATCTTTTTACTCGGGGAAAAGCTTAGAAATAAAAAAGCAACTCAAAATTGAGTTGCTTTTTTTGTAATTTTTTTGTATTCGATTATTTTCTAATTCCAAGTTCTGCAATAATTGCTCTGTAACGAGAAATTTCAGTTTTCTTAAGATAATCTAACAGTCTTTTTCTTTTACCTACCAATTTCACTAGAGATTTTTCTGTAGCATAATCTTTGTGATTTTTTTTCAAGTGACCTGAAAGGTGGTTGATTCTAAAAGTAAATAGAGCAATTTGCCCTTCTGCAGAACCTGTGTTAGCTGCATTTCCTCCGTGCTTAGCGAAGATTTCTGATTTTTTTTCTGATGTTAAGTACATTCCAATATTATTTAAATGATTATTATGTAACGAGCTGCAAAAGTACAATAATTTTTCGAAATACAAACTATTATCGAAAACATTAATGATACTTAATAGATAAATTTGTTAAAATTTTCTTAAATTTTATAATAAGCTTCCTGAAATTCTCAGTACCTTTGCACCGAACAAATGAAATGAAAAAAACTGTTTTTTTGGCTGTTGTCGCTGGTCTTATTCTTCTTAGCTGTAGAAGCTGGGGAAGCTCTCTATTTAACGGAGATGAAAGCATAAAGCTAAAAAAAGTACAGCGAATTGTTTATTTCAATCCTGAAATTTTCCCTAATTACGAAGGGATAAGAGACCCTACCAATAAGGCTTTCTTTAATACTGTTACTAATGAACTAAGATACTACGGAGATTATAAAATTCTGCGTGTAGATACTCCTATTATATATGATAGTGTAGATACACAAAGTATAAAAGATTATTGCAAATACAATAATGCCGAGATAGCTGTAGTACCTAAAATAAAATATTTTAAAGTAGGAATTGGTAAATACGTCTTTTCTAACCAAGTGATTGTAAGTATGAAACTTTACAATAACAATGGTGAACTGGTAATGGAAAATTCTTTTGACACTTACAAAGGAAAAGGAAGACTCTTGGGCAGTGCCGAAAATTCTGTAAACATAGGCACTACAAACGTTGTTAGAAACCTGGTTGCAGCTCTGAAGAGCAGAAATAAATTGACTGCTCAACAGTAACTGAACTTATTTTCATATTTTTTTAGCAATCTCATCACACAACCATTCTAGCATTTCTCTATCTTCTGCTGTAAATGGATTATGTGTATGCGAATCTATATCTATTTGACCTATATTTTTACCATCTTTAATGATTGGCACTACAATTTCTGCCTTGGTATCTAGCGAACATGCCAAATAATTATCTTGCTCCCAAACATCTGGCACCACAAAAGTTTCGTTAGAAACTGCTACCTGTCCGCAAATTCCCTTTCCAAAAGGAATTACCGTATGGTCTGTAGCTGCGCCTACATAAGGCCCTAGAATTAATTCTTCTTTATCTCCGTTTCGGAAATAAAAACCAGTCCAATTGAAATAAGAGTACTCTTGATCTAATAATTGACAGATTTTCAATAATTTTTCATTAATATCATTACTAGGACTTTCTAAAATAGACGAAAGCCTTTTTTTAATTTCCATAATTTTTTGTTTTTTTAGTATTCTTCGAATTCTATATCTTCTTTGTAACCAAACATTCCGCGTTCTTTAATCATTTCTGCTACTCCATCAGGAAGTTGTTTTTCCCAACCTTTTTCTTGGTTGGCAATTTTATTGAGAATTTCTCTAGAATAAATTTCTGCGTGGTCTGGATTATAGTTTTTAATATCTACAATTCTTCTATTTAATTTAAAATATTTGAACAATTCTTTCAAGTTCTCGCCAATGATTAAATTCTCTGAAGATAGCAACTCGTGCGTTTGTGGATCTTTATATGGATAGAGATAAACTCTCATATCTTTTCTAAAGAATTTACCAAAAGCCTCTAAAATTCCGCCAGATAGATTTTTATAGTAATCTTCATCAAAAACCATGACTAGATTATTTACACCCATTGCTACACCTATATACCTTACTTTGTAAGAAGTGAAATACTCTACCAGTCTGTAATATTCTGAGAAAATAGAAATCATCACTGTATAACCAAGTTTTGCTAGCACATCTACCCTGTCAAGAAAATCTCTTTCGTCTATATCACCAGACGCTTTTAGATTGGCAATGGTAATTTCAAATAAAATTACGGTGTCTTCTGGTTTACCACCAGTATCTTTTAAAAACATTTCGAGACCGTTTTCAAACATATCAACATTCACCAAAGTAACAGGCCTGAAACTCCCTCTAACTGCGAAGACATCTTTCTTATAAAGCAAATCAGCAGGAAGCATATTATTCCCTTCGGAATTAAAGATTACGGCATCTGTCATTCCATTTTTGATTAATTGAAGACTCATTAACCTGTTATCCACATATTCAAAAGCTGGCCCTCGAAAATCGATCATATCAATTTCTATCTTATCAACCGAAATCTCATCGTATAGACTTTTTATCAATTCTCTGGGATTATCATTATGGTAAAAAGCACCATAAACCAGATTTACACCTAAGCTCCCAAGTGTTTCTTGCTGTAGAGTAGCATCGTTTTCATTAAATTTTACGTGTAAAACTACTTCGCTGTATTCTTCACCAGGTTTTGCCTGAAACATAATTCCTACCCAACCGTGACCTCTGAAGGTTTTTTCGTAATTAATGGTAGTAACTGTATTGGCAAAAGAAAAGAATTTTTTATTAGAATTTTCTGGTTTTGCAAGCCTCTCTTCTATCAATTTAACTTCGTAACGAAGCATTTTTCTTAATCTATTCTGAGTAACATATCTGTTAAGATCTTCTTTACCGTAGATAGCATCACTATAGTCTTTGTCATAGGCAGACATTGCTTTTGCTATAGTTCCAGACGCCCCACCTGCTCTGAAAAAATGGCGCACTGTTTCTTGTCCTGCACCAATTTCCGCAAAAGTTCCATATATATTAGGATCTAGGTTTACAACTAAAGATTTTTGTTTGGGTGTGAGATACTGTTTTATTTGAGGCATCTGATATTTTTTGCGTAAATTTACCAAAATATCACAAAATTCAAAAATGAAGTTGAAATTTCTTGGAACTGGCACTTCTCAAGGCATTCCAGTGATAGGATCTACACATCCTGTTTGCTTATCTACAGACCAAAAAGACAAAAGATTAAGATCATCTGTAATGATTACTGATGATGACGGAAAAAAAATATTGATTGATTGCGGCCCAGATTTTCGCCAACAAATGCTCACCAATAAAGAAAACACGGTAGATGCTCTTCTAGTAACTCACGAACACAACGACCATATTATTGGCTTAGACGACCTACGCCCCATCATTTTTCAAAAAAAACAAGATGTATCTATTTACTGTTTACCCAGAGTAGGAAACGAAATTAAAAATAGATTTCCTTATGCTTTTTCCGAGACAAAATATCCTGGTGCGCCTAGTTTTCAGTTGAATTTTATAAATGAAGAAATTTTCAAATTAGGCAATACCGAAATTACTCCCATCAATGTTTTGCATCACCAACTTCCTATATTAGGCTTCAAAATCAAAAACCTAGTTTATATAACAGATGCAAGCAATATTTCTGAGGAAGAAAAATGGAAATTAAAAAATCTAGATTTTTTGATTATTAACTGCCTCAGAAAAACTGAACCGCATATTGCACATTATATACTACCCGAAATTCTAGAATTGGTAGAAGAACTTCAGCCAAAAACGACCTATCTTACTCATATAAGCAATAAATTTGGCTTCCACCAAGAAATAGAAAACGAACTTCCAGAGCATATTCGCCCTGCTTACGACGGTTTAGAAATAGAGTTTTAAAATTTTTTGATAAAAATTTCTTTGTTTTAAAACAAAAAATTTTATATTTGCACCACCAAAAATTGCCCAGTTGGCGGAATTGGTAGACGCGCTAGACTCAAACTCTAGTATCGAAAGATGTGCCGGTTCGATTCCGGCACTGGGTACTATAAGCCGAGAACTTTAATCAAGTTCTCGGCTTTTTTATGCTATAAATTCTATAAATTTTACCATTAATTTCCGAAAATTACCAATTTTTCAAACATTTTTTAAATTTATTAATTATTTAATAACTCATTATACAATTAACGACTACTACATCCAATTTAAAACATCTTAATATTATGAAATTATCAATAATTGAACGATTAATTGATAAAAATCATAAATAATAATGCAAAAAAAATGAAAATAATTAATTTTTTGTTTATATATCTGTACCATAAAATTTGATACTAAAAGAAAATAAATGATAAATAATTAAAAATATGAAAACAATCAACAAAAAAATCAATCAAGTTCTAATTTTACTTTCATTATTAACAGTTGGGTTAATAAATGCACAAACAATTACTGCTAAATCTTCAAAAACTACAGTTAACGGAACTTCACCGATGCATGATTGGGTAATGAACTCCAGCACTGCAACTTTTGTAGGTACAGTAAGCGGAAATGCAATTACCAATGCAAAATTTATTATTGCTGCTAAAACTTTGAAAAGTGAAAAAGGAAGTATGATGGACAACAAAGCTTACAAAGCTTTAAAATCAGACGCACAACCAAACATTACTTTTACCGCAGCATCTCTACCAGTAGGTAAAACCAACGTAAATGGAAAATTGACTATAGCTGGTGTTACCAAAGCTGTTGCCTTCCCAGTAAATGTTGTTAAAAACGGTAACTCTTATACCATTACAGGTTCTGAAAGTTTAAAAATGTCTGACTATGGTATGGAAACTCCTGGTTTCTTAGGTGTACATACTGGAGACGTAGTTACAGTAACTGTAAACATAGTAGCAAACTAAAAATTTATATAAAAATAACAAACAAATAAGAAAAGTATGAAAACTTTATGGATTAAAGCAGCTGTATTATCTACAGTATTAGCAAGCACAGCATTTTACGCACAAGAGTCTGTTGTACTTCCTAACATGAACAGCAACAACAAAGACGCAATTAACACTTTTGAAGCTCCAAAAGACAATAGCGCTTCATTTGATGGAATGAAAATGAAATGGGGAGCAGCTTTTACAGCACAATACCAAGATATTAAACATGAAAACGATGTAAATTACACAACAAACCCTACCACTCCTAAATTATATGATTTAAAATCTGGTCTTCAAGTACCAATGGCAAACTTATACATGGATGTGCAACTAGCAGATGGTATCCGTTTGAATGTAACTTCTTATATGTCTTCAAGACACCACAACGAATTTTATGTAAAAGGTGGATACTTACAAATTGACAAACTTCCTTTCTTAAAAAGTGACTTAGTTGACAGAATAATGGAAAAAGTTACCATTAAAGCTGGTCAATTTGAAAACAACTACGGTGATACACACTTTAGAAGAACAGACGGTGGACAAGCTCTTTATAACCCATTTATTGAAAACTATATCGTAGATGCTTTCGCTACAGAAGTTGGTGCTGAGGTATATTACAGACCAGCTAAAAACTGGGTTACAATGGTTGGGGTTACTTCTGGAAGTATTAAAGGACACGTAACAACTCCTGCTACCGATGCAGACAGCGGAGACGCTACAAGAAGTTTATCAGTTTATGGTAAAGTTGCTTACGATACTAAACTTGATAATGATTTAAGATTAAGATTCTCAGCTTCAGGATACCACAACCCTCATAACGGTGGTTCAGGATTAACAATGTATTGGGGAGACAGAACAGGTTCTAACTATCAATTAGTAATGGAAACTGTAGGAGCAGATGTAAAAACTCAAGCTTGGTCTGGTCGTATCAACCCTAGTTTTGGTGGTAAACAAACTTCAGGAATGTTCAATGCTTTTGCAGAATATAAAGGGTTAGAATTCTTCGGAACTTATGAAATTGCAAAAGGAAGACAACTTTGGGAAACTAAAGATAGAGATATGTCTCAATTCGCAGCAGACCTTATCTACAGATTTGGACCTTCTAGAAACTTCTTCGTAGGTGGTAGATATAACGTTGTAAATTTAGATACCCAATTCGGAACTACAACTGCTCAAAAAGTACAAGAAGTAAAAATAGACAGATTTGTAGTATCAGGAGGTTGGTTCATGACTAAAAACATCCTAATGAAATTAGAATATATGAACCAAAAATACAATGATTACCCAACTAATGATTACAGATACGGTGGTAAATTTAACGGTTTAGTTTTCGAAGCTACTATTGGATTCTAATTTAAGAAATTCATAACACACAAAAAGGGGCTTCATTGCCCCTTTTTTAATATATTTGACTCTAATGAAAAGTTTATATAAATATTTTGTATTCCTTACTGTTTTTGTGTCTGCACAAGAAAACAACTTCACAATTAACGGAAAAACAAATATGAACACCTTTAAATGTGTTGATAAAAATTTCACAGCACCTGCACAATTCGGTAGCCAAAGTTCTAACAAAATTATTCTAAACATAGCAGATTTTGACTGTAAATAAGATTACATTACCAAAGATTTTAGAAAAACACTAAGTGCAGACAAGTTCCCTCAGATACATATTAGTTTTGGAAAATTCAAAAAAAACAACAACGGAACTTACCTTTCTGTAGCAGAAGTAAAACTCATGAACAAGGTAAAAACCTACACCATAGAAATTACCGAAAACGGAAAAATATTATCTGGAAAACAACAAGTAAAATTTAGCGATTTCGGGATTACTCCACCAAGAAAAATGGCAGGAATGGTAGTTACAAAAGATGAACTAGATTTATCATTTAGTTTTCAAAACAATTAGTCATAATGCTGAAATATTCCCAAATCTGAAGGTGTCCAGAGTGCTGCTTTTTGCCCTGCCTCTTTTAAACCATCATTCGCCCAAGTATTACAAGTTTCAAAAAAACTATACTTTCCTTTAGCATCATAAAAAGCATCATTTATCCCATAAACAGCATCTGTAGGAATAAAAATCACTTTGCCATTCTTATCTCTATCAAACTTATTTTTAATATATTTTACTAAATTCTGATATTGTTTTTTGGTAAGCATTATCTTTTTACAATCATCGCCCTCTTTCATCTCAAAATAATAAGTACAATGCATGGCAGATTCGCCTAACCAAAATGCAGCCTTAAACGCCGTAGAAGGTTTCAGCTCTGCCCAAGTTGGAGTATCAAGATAAAAACCCTTATCTCCCCATCCTACAGAAAGATAAGCATAATCTGATCTCATTGAAATAGTATTTTCAAAAGGAAGTTCTTTCCCCCAATCCATTTCATCATTTTTAATAGGAACTACCAAATCTGTATGAACTCCATTGGTTAAAATATATGTTTCTATCACTTTTGGTTCGTTAGTTTTTTCGGCAGGCACTTCTATAAAAGGAATAAGGTAACCACAAATAAGATAAACCACCACAACACCCAGCATTACACCTATTGATTTCAATAGAAAAAAGAAGATTTTTTTTAAATTCATAAACAGTTATTTGTTTTTATTGGTCAAAATTAAGTTTTGTTAACATTAAGGAAATTTAAAATTATTGCTGTAAATTTAATAACGAAAAATTGATTTCTATGCATAAAAAGCCAAAATCTCAAAAAAGAATCACAGTTAGAGTAAAAGTTGCACCAAAAAGAACTCAGAAAAAACATTACTGATTTTTTTGATTGAACATTCTTCAATTAGAAAAATCAGTTTTCTTTTGACGCCAACTTTATATTGCGCATCAATCCTGCAAATTTGGTGCGTTTAACGGCAGATTTTCTAAAAATCTCAGAAAAAATTTCCTGAGTTAAGTCTTTCCACTCTGTTTTTCTGAAGTTTAGCTTTTCTAAATTAGGTTTAAATTTACTCTCTAAACTAGGCGCAGAAAACCGATTCCAAGGGCAGACATCTTGGCAAACATCACACCCAAAAATCCAATCATCCATTTTTCCATCAAAATAATCTGGAATTTCGTCTTTTAATTCTATGGTGGCATACGAGATGCACTTGCTACCGTCTATAATTTTATCAGAAACAATGGCATTTGTAGGGCAGGCATCTATACATTTTCTGCAAGTACCGCAGTGGTCTGTAGTTTCTAAATCCTGTACCAAATCTAAATCACAAATAATTTCTGCCAAAAAATAAAAAGAACCGTGCTTTTTGGTAATTAAATTAGCATTCTTCCCTACCCAACCAATTCCCGATTTTCTAGCCCAAGCTTTCTCTAGAACTGGCGCAGAATCTACAAAAATCCTAAAACCAAACCCTCCAATTTCTGATTGTAATTCTGATACTAAATTTTTTAGAATTTCTTTAATTACCTCGTGATAATCTTCTCCATAAGCATATTTGGAGATTTTAAAATTGCTATTGCTCTCTATTTGCTGCGCAGGAAAATAGTTATAAGATAGAGAAATCACAGATTTTGCACCTTCTACCAATAATGTAGGATCTAGTCTTTTATCGAAATGATTTTCCATATACTTCATTTCGCCATGAAAATTATTTTTGAGCCAATTTTCTAGATGCGGAGCTTCTTCTTCCAGAAAACCCGCTTTGGAAATTCCGCAAGATTGAAACCCAAATTTCAACGCTTTTTCTTTGATTAACCGACTATACTTTTCCTTTAAAATCATAAATTTCTCTTAAAAAATAGATTTTTGAACAAAAAAAATGAATCATTGTAACAAAAATCACAGTGCGAAGGTAAGTTTTTTTATAATTTTGCTTCACAAATTACAATTTTAAAAAAAATAAAATGACATTCGAAGAAATTTTAAGCTCAGGTAATTACCACTTAATAGATGTAAGACAACCAGAAGAACTAGTAATGGAAGGAAAAGTAGAAGGTGCTATCAACATTCCTTTGGCAACTGTACCATTAAAAATAGATGAAATAAAAGAAATGAAAGGTCCAAAAATTATTTTTTGCAGAAGCGGTGGCAGAAGCGGACAAGCGTGTCAATTCTTAGCTCAAAATGGCTTTGACGACATTTATAATGGCGGCGGTTTTATGCAGGTACAAATGGCTCTAGAACAAGTAAAGTAAAAATAAAAGTTCTTATTTTTTTGCAAAAAAGCTCATCGTTTGATGAGCTTTTTGTATTTTTTTAGAATTTAGAATAATCTGCCTCTTCAAATTCTTTCAATAATTTTTGAAAAACTTGTTCTACGGTAAGTATTTCGTCTATCAAAGCCGAAGATTGCCCTATTTCTAGTTCGCCTTCTTCTAAATCTCCTTCGAACATTCCGCGTTTAGCACGGCGTTTTCCTAGCTTTTCGGTAAGCAATTCTATGCTTTTCCCGTTTTTGTAAATTTCTTCTAATTCATAGAAAAATTTATTTTTCACAAGACGAACTGGCGCTAACTCTTTTAAAGTTAATTGTGTATCTCCTTCTTTGGTTTCTACAATTTTTTGTTTCCAATGATCGTGAGCGCTTGCTTCTTTTGTAGCGGCAAATCTAGAACCAATTTGTACACCGTCTGCTCCTAAAATCATGGCAGCTTTTATCTGAGAACCTACCGCAATTCCTCCTGCTGCTATAAGCGGAATTTCTATATTTCTTCTCACATTTGGGATTAGAGAAAGCGTGGTAGTTTCTTCTCTACCGTTATGTCCGCCAGCTTCAAAACCTTCTGCTACTACTGCATCTACGCCAGCTTCTTGGCATTTTACTGCAAATTTTACACTAGAAACCACGTGAGTCACTTTTCGACCTTCTTTTTTTAGAATTTCGGTGTAGGTTTTAGGATTTCCTGCGGAAGTAAAAACAATAGGAACTTTTTCTTCTAGAATAATTTGAATAATTTCTTCTATATTCGGGTATAACATTGGTACATTAACACCGAAAGGTTGATTAGTCGCTTTTTTACATTTTTGGATATGTTCTCTCAAAACATCAGGATACATGCTACCTGCGCCTATTAAACCTAAACCACCTGCATTAGAAACCGCCGAAGCTAATTTGTAACCGCTGTGCCAGATCATTCCGCCTTGTATGATGGGATATTTTATACTGAATAACTGAGTGATTCTGTTCATAGATTTTTTTGTTTAAAGATAAGGATACTCCCAAAATTTCACAAATATAAATACCAGCAACACCTCAGAAAGTAAAGAGAAAATAAAAACCACCGAATTTCTTCGATGGTTTGTATTATTTATTTGATGATAGCAGACTTGCCCCAATCTTCTTTGAATTTACAATCTTTATAACGATTATCAATAGAAATAAAAGTATCTGGAAGGTGTTCTTTTACCCATTTGTCAAGAACTTCACCTTTCTTTTTGTTAAGTGCAAATCCCTTAATTCTTTCAAAATCTGTAGCTAAATCTAGAGAATGCTGCGGAATAATCTCATTTACCTTCATAATAGTAACCGCTTTTTTCTGATTTTGCCCTTCTTCTACAAAAACATCTGTTAAATCTCCTTTGTTAAGTCCAGCAATTTGGTAAGCAACTGTAGCATTTAGGTTAGCTTTTTCTAATCTATCAGAATTATCTTCTCCAGGTATAATCCCTGCGTTGTACTTGGTGTTTTTATCATCAGAATATTTATAAGCAGCGTCTTTAAAGGTAATTTTACCGCTTTTGATATCTTCTTTTATTTTTTCCATTTCGGCTTTTGCAGCTGCAATTTCTTCTGCATTTGGTTCAGCTTTTAGCAAAATATGTCTTGCATCATATTGTTTACCGCTTTTCTTAACCAATTGTATGATATGAAAACCAAATTCAGATTCTACAGGATCAGAAATTTCGCCTTCCTGAAGATTAAGCGCCGTTGCTTCGAAAATTTTAACCATTTTACCACGGTTGATATTGGTGTATAAACCTCCATTTGCTGCAGAACCTGGGTCTTCTGAATAGATTCTCGCTTTATTTTCAAAAGATTCTCCTGCCAGAATATCTTGTTTTATTTTCTTCAGTTTATTAATGATTTCATCTTTATGCGCTTCTGTAAGTTTAGGATACATTGCAATTTTAGAGAGAGCAACCTCGTCTTTTACTTGTGGCAACTGAAACTTAAATGCATTATAGAAATCGGTAACTTCGTTTGGTGTAATGCTTACTTTTTCTGTAATCAAAGCATATTTTTGTTGACCATAATAGTTGTCTATATCCATTTTTTCGATGGCATTTTTCATTTCATAAGAAGTACGAAATTTATATTGATCTAGCATTGCTTTTTCTGATGGAAACTGACTAACAATTTGATTGTATTTATCTAAAGCACCTTCTTTGATGGCAGAAGTTCTGTCTTGAATTAATGTATCTTTTTTTGCAGTGTAGATAAGCAACTTATTATTAAGAATACCATCCATAAACTCGCATTTATCGGTTTTGGCAGCGCCTTGTTGTGCGGCATAGTTTTGCTGCTCTAGAATATCAGATTCTAAGATAATTTCGTTACCAACTACGGCAGAAATTCCATCGATTAGGTCTCCTTTTTTAACCTGAGCATTTGCATTGATCGAAAATAAACTTACTAAAAAACTAAGGGTAAGTAGATATTTTAAATTTTTAATCATTATTAAAATTGTATTAAGTTGCAAAATTAGAATTCTCTGCGAGATTTCACACATTTTTTTTGCTAATTATTTCTTAAAATTCTTTTCGAGGTCTGCCATAAAAGCTGGTTCTAGTGTAATTTTGGTTTTATTACGCTGTTCTTGTATGGTTTTTGTTAAAATTTCCTCTGTTACCTCCGTCTTTAATTGCTGTTCTGCATCTTGTCTAGACATCTGCGAAGGTGGCAGAATTTCGTCTATTGCAATAATAAGCAATCTTTTATCCATTTTTACTTTATGTACACCTTTTTGAAACGGAACTTTGTAGATTTTAAAAACATCTGCATTTTCAGACATCTCACCCTCCTCGAAATGAACCTGCAATTGCTGTGTGCCATCTAATTTTCCATAATATTTTTTGTTTAGATTTTCCCAGTTTTTAGGATTTTCTATTTCTTTGGTAATATCTTTTTCTACTGATAAATCCGTTAAAATCGCCACTCTACCATCTGCTCTACTTTCCAAAACGTATTTATCTTTATGTTTCTGATAGTATTCATCTAAAATCTCTGGCTTTTTCAGTTCATTTTCTATGTAATAACTAAAAATATAATCTGCCAAAAGATTTTGTTTCAACTTATTCATTTCAGATTTTATCTCTGGTAATTCAGAAAAATCTTTGCTGTAAGCAGCAAAAACATCATTATTTCTTTTAGACTCTACAAAATATTTCCACTGGTCTGCGGGTAATTTATCTGCATTTTTAAAATTTTCTGCTATTACTTTTTTCAAACTCTCAAAGGTAAAATTAGTTTTCCCGAATTGGTACAAAACAGCTTTATCATTTTTAAAATTAAGAAAATCTTGATACGATTTTTTCACCTTTTCAAAATCTGGAGTTTCCTTATATTTTGAAGATTTCACGATAGAATTTACCAATTTATCATAAGCTACATCTGAATACTGAGAACTCATCATTTCCTTAACGAACATTTTATTATGCTTTTCAGAATTTTGATAAGGAATCAAAGAATATATATTAAAAACAAAATATTTATCTCCTAAAAGTACAGGCTCTGTATATTCTCCTTCTTTTTTACTTTTGAAAGCAGCATACACCTCGTCTGGAAGCACTGGCGAACCCATTACAATACCAGCATTGTTTTTCTCGGTGTCTGTAGAACCGTATAATTTAGCAACTTCTTCAAATTTTTTACCAGATTTTAGCGCCTCAAAAATTTGAGTTTTCATTTTTTCTGCATCAGATTTAGGATAAGAAATAGTGCCAAAAATGATGTAACCAAGTGATGGTCTTCTCTCTACCAACTTAGCAAAAGCGGCTAAAGTAGGGGTATTAATCAACTTGGTGTAATTGCCAGATTGCAAAGATTGCAGTTCTTTTTCTAATTCAATATCTACCGTTCCTGCTTTTACGAAAAAAGGTTCTGCTTTTAGTTTAGAATATTTCAAAATGGCATCTTCTATTTTCAGAGTTCCATTTTTTACCTCTTCATATATTTTTTTATAATCATTGGTATCATTTTCCGTTTTTTGAACGTAAAAAACCTGAATTTTATTCTCTACCAAGTTAGCCGAAAGATACTCGTTAAGCGCTGATTGCAAAATAGGCTTCGGATAAAAACTCTCTTCTCTCAACTGTTGATTTTTTTCTGCCATTTTAGCCTTAAAATAACTGAGTGTATCCGCTTTTTTGTCTATTGCGAACTGTTGTAGTACTTTAAAATCAGTATAAGTTTTGATGGAGCTGTTGATTCCTGCGGTTTCTAAACCATATTTATTCTCTTCTCTGAATTTTTGTACAGAAACACTGTCTTTGCCAATGATTAAATATTGAGATTTATAGCTCAGAAATGCTAAAAAAAGAAGGACTGTTAATTTTATTTTCATCTAAATTTGATGTGTTTATTTTCTTATAAAAACTTGAAAAAGAGTTTGATAAATCTGGCTCAAATCTATAAAAAAACCCTTTTAAAATAATTCTAAAAGGGAGTTAAAGTTTTATTAAAGTTCTACTTCAAAAGTAGTTAATTCCTTAAATTGAGTAATTCTTTGTTTCAGTTCGTCTTGCGTTACTTTTTCTAACCTCTGTGTTCCGAATTCTTCTACCGTAAAACTCGCCATTGCAGAACCTACAATAATCGCAGATTTCATATTTTCGAAAGAAATATTTTCTGATTTAGCAATATGAGATGCAAAACCACCTGCAAAAGTATCTCCTGCACCAGTTGGATCAAAAACTTCTTCTAAAGGCAATGCAGGAATGGCGAACACTTTTCCATCATCAAAAAGCAATGCACCGTGTTCTCCTTTTTTGATAATCACGTACTTTGGTCCCAAAGTATGAATTTTCTGTGCCGCTTTTACCAAAGAATATTCGCCAGAAAGTTGACGCGCTTCTTCATCATTAATGGTGATAACATCTGTTTTTGCGATAACCTCCATCAATAAATCCCAAGTAAGATCCATCCAAAAATTCATGGTATCTAGAATTACCAATTTTGGTCTAGAATTCATTCTTTCTAAAACTGCCAATTGTACCGCTGGATGTAAATTTCCTAGTAAAAGAACCTCAGCATCTGCCGCAGAAGCAGGGATTTTCGGGTCGAAATTTTCTAAAACATTCAATTCGGTAACCAGTGTATCTCTAGAATTCAAATCATTGTGATATTTACCACTCCAAAAAAAGGTTTTACCGTCTTTTATCATTTCCACACCATCTAGATTAATTCCTTTAGAAGTCATCATATCCAGATATTCTTGAGGAAAATCACCACCAATTACAGAAACTAAACTTACGTCTGTTTTCATTACAGAAGCTGCCAAACCAATGTATGTAGCAGCACCGCCCAAAATTTTATCTGTTTTACCAAAAGGTGTCTCAATCGCATCAAATGCTACAGTTCCTACTGCAAGTAATTTCATAATACTATAATTTTTGCTTTTCGGCATTCTGCAATTTGCTTTCTGCCTCTATTTTTTGTTAATTAATCTTTTGTCAAATTCTTTTATTAAATTTTCACATCATCATCAAATCAATTTTTCCAGCGAAAAGTTTCTATCATTTTCATCAAATCTTTCTTAATGTAATTTACCGCAGGAGCTAGAGAATCTGGCTTTGGTCTGGTATTAAAATACAAATTGGCCGTTACAAAATGTCTTGTGCTATCTGTTACAAAAATTTGAATATTAGAAGCAGTTTCGCCTTTTAGTTCGTACATATTACCATAAACTTTATTGTTAGGATAAGAAAAAGTTTTGGTTTCTATGGCAGAAGCTCTTATGGTGTGTTTATAGACCATTTTTTCTACTTCTTTTATTTGCTCCTGTGTATTGTTTTGTACAGGGAAATATGTGATTAAGACATTGGCTTTCATTTTAGGATAACGCAGGTAATACCAACAAGATTTTTTGGCATCTACAATCTGTGCAAAATCAGAATACTCAAAAGTATAAGCGCAATTGTTATTAAATAGCTGATATTTCGGTTGAGGATAATCTAAACGCAATTCTCCTTTAGGTTTTGGTTTTACATCATCACTACAACTAATGGCTAAAATCGCTAAAAGTGTAAAAGCTAGGTTCTTAAACATTTTGCAAAAATATGAATTTTATATGAAGAAAATTATCTGAGATTGATTTTGTTTGAATGTTTGAAGTGGTTTGATTTTGTTTGAAAATAGTTTGACGTTGTTTGATTTAGTTTGATATGATTAGAATCGTTTATCCTCTTACCTCTCTCAAATTCTACAATTTTCCCACTTTCCCACTCTACAATTCCTCAAATTCTTTTTTCAGAAAATTCTCTAGCGGTTTCGGAAAAGACTTTTGGTGAGACTCTTCATAAGTAATGATTAAAAATTGATTCTCTTCAGAAAACTTTTGAAAATCTTTTTTATTGTTTAATGATACTTCAGAAATCACAATTTCTAAATTTTTATGGGTGAGTTTATGATGAATTGTTTTTTCGTGAGTAATCCATTTTTCAAAATCTAAAGGAATTTTTTTTGGGAAATCATACAATTTTTTCCAAATAAAAGAATCATCTCTTTGTTTGATGATAAACTGGTTTCTGTACCTTATATAATAATAGTGCAGTTTTAAATCCTGAGCTTTCACTTTTTTAGATTTTACAGGAAAATCTTGCACACGCCCCATTTCAAACGCCAGACAATCTTTTTTTACTGGACAAATATCACAATTCGGGTTTTTAGGTTTACAAACTTCCGAACCAATATCCATAATAGCTTGATTGAAATCTCCCGGTTTTTCTTCTGGCATTATCATCGCTGCCAAATTATAGAAATATTGATACGCTTTAGAAGAAGAAATATCAAAATCATCAGCAAAAATTCTGCTCAGCACTCTATAAAAATTACCATCTATGGCAGGAATTTTCTCATCAAAACAAATACTTGCCACTGCAGCGGCTGTATATTTACCTACTCCTTTTAATTTTAAAATATCTTCGAAATGATTAGGGAAATTTCCATCAAAATCATTCATAATTTGTTGGGCAGCACTGTGCAGATTAATGGCTCTGGAATAATATCCTAGACCTTTCCAATAGAGTAAAACCTCGTCTATATTAGCTTCGGCAAGAGATTTCACCTCTGGAAACCGCTCTATAAAGTTGAGGTAGTGATTTTTACCTTGTTCTACTCTGGTCTGCTGAAGTACGATTTCGCAAATCCATATATGATACGGATTTTTAGTGGTACGCCAAGGTAATTCTCTCGCATTCAAACCGTACCATTTCAAGATTTTTAAACCAATGTTTAGAAAATCAGTTTTTGTATTCGTTTTATTCAAAAAATATTTTTTATATTTGCACACCAAAAATATAAACAAAAAAGGAAATGACAAAGGCAGAATTGGTAAACACAATATCAAACAAACTAGGTATCGAAAAAAATGATACTCAAAAAGTTATCGAAGCTTTTATGCAAGAAATCAGAACATCTATGTATAACGGAGATAACGTATATTTAAGAGGTTTTGGATCATTTATCATTAAAACTAGAGCAGCAAAAACAGGTAGAAACATTTCTAAAAACACTGCAATTGAAATCCCTGCTCACAATATCCCAGCTTTTAAGCCTTCTAAAACTTTCGTAGAGAAAGTAAAAACTAAAGTTGCTGTAAAATAATTAAAGAATATTAACTATTAAAAATTTCTAACTATGCCAAGCGGAAAGAAAAGAAAAAGACACAAGGTGGCTACCCACAAAAGAAAGAAAAGAAGAAGAGCAAACAGACATAAGAAAAAATAATTTTCTCTGTTAAAATACAATACAATATAGTTGGTGTTTTTATCTTGATAAATTTCACTAACTATATTTTTGTTTAGATTAGTTAACTTTAAAAAGAATAATTTTAGAAAAAAATGAAGAAAGAACTTTTGATTTCCTATGACGAGGATGCTTCTAAAATTGCCCTTATTGAAGAAGGTAGATTATTTGAGCTACACGAAATAGAACAGAAAACCGATTTTGTGGTAGGTGATATTTTCGTGGGAAAAATTAAAAAATTAGCTCCTAATCTTAATGCTGCTTTCGTAAACATCGGTTACGAAAAAGATGCTTTTTTGCATTATCAGGACTTAGGTCCACAATATCTTACGTACAAAAAATTTCTGTACGACACTACGTCTAAAAAACAACAAACCTCTTCGCTCAAAAACTTCACCATACAGCCAGAAATTAACAAAAATGGCGCAATAGACAAAGTAATGTCTGCTGGTGACGAAGTTTTATTACAAATTACCAAAGAACCTATTTCTACGAAAGGCCCTAGAATCTCTACCCAGATTTCTCTTACTGGTAGATTCTTGGTACTAATCCCTTTTGATAATAAGGTTTCTATTTCTAAAAAAATTAAAACCACCGAAGAAAAAGCCAGACTAAAAACTTTAATAGAAAGTATAAAACCAGAAGGCTTCGGTGTAATTATTAGAACGGTGGCAGAAGGTAAAAAGGTAGCAGAACTCCATAATGACATGAACCAATTGGTTGATAAATGGAATGTTTGCTTCAAAAATATCCAAAAAAATAAAGTGCCTGCCAAAGCTCTAAGCGAAGAAGACAAAGCATCAGCCATTCTAAGAGACAATTTCAATCAGGATTTCGTTTCTATCATTTGTGATAACGAGCAAATGGTAAATGATATGAAAAACTATCTAGAAGTAATCGCTCCTGAAAGAAAAAACATTGTACAATTTTATGACTCTCACATTCCGCTTCTGGAATATTACAATGTAGAAAAACAGCTGAAACAATCCTTTGGGAAACACGTGAACATCCCAAGTTCTAAAGGTGCTTATCTGGTGATAGAACACACAGAAGCACTACACGTGATAGACGTAAACTCTGGAAACAATATTTCCTCTGCCTCTAAAGAACACGCCCTAAACGTGAACAAAATGGCATCTACAGAAATTGCAAGACAACTTCGTCTGAGAGATATGGGCGGTATTATCGTGGTAGATTTTATAGATATGCCAAATCCTGACCACAGAAAAGACCTCTACGAATATCTGCGCGAAGAGATGAAACGCGATAAAGCAAAGCACAAAATTCTTCCTCCTAGTAAATTTGGATTGATACAAATTACCAGACAACGTGTAAGACCAGAAAAACAAATAGACACCAGCGAACAAAACCCGAACAAAGACGGCGAAATCTTGGCTCCTATTTTTGTGGTAGAACGTATGGAAGAGCACATAAAAGCATTACTTACCAAACACAAGGGCAAATTATATCTACACACGCATCCGTTTGTAGAAGCATACCTTACCAAAGGTTTTATGAGCCATCAAATGAAATGGTTTATGAAATACAAAAAATGGGTTACCATAATCCCAAGAGATTCTTACAAGTATTTAGAATTTAAAATCTACAATGCCGAAAAAGAAGAACTCATGAACTACTCTAATTAAAAAATAAGAGTTAAAATTATAAAATCGTTGCAGCAATGCAGCGATTTTTTTTATGTTTTTTATCACATTCAGGATTTCCGTATTTTTCTTTGAAATTTATTTTTTAACTTAGTGGAAAATTAATAGCATGAAACCAAATTGAATTTTTAACAAGA
>ERZ650312.646-NODE-646-length-19488-cov-29.462049_pt1 | contig 19488 bp, 18 predicted proteins | sample MGYA00376248_ERZ650312 | MGnify/ENA primary metagenome ERZ650312 (study PRJEB26733, sample SAMN07839316) | wastewater metagenome | biome: urban; feature: wastewater treatment plant; material: waste water | place: USA: North Carolina | collected 2016-07-28 ... | reverse complement strand
TGTGGCACACGGCATGATAGAGATATTAACGCCAGTAAGAACATTCTTGCGGTTGGGCTTAACCGTCTTGTAGAAGGAATCCCCTCACTTTAGGGAGGGGAGGAAGTCAACGACAATCAAAAATCGTTATCTACTGTCAAAATTTTTAATTATTCAATTTAGTTCATTTGATTATGAGTAAGTTTGTTATGCCACCATGTCACTCACGTCAAACTCATTTATGCTACAGTCAACCTGCTATTTTGTGTCAGTCAGACGACAACCATATAAAAGACAATGATAAAATGCCGGGCAAATCAAATTTTTTATCGAAGGTTTTTGCGTTAGGTATGATTGGCCTGTCAAGCATCACCCTTTGCTTAACCGGTTGTACCACCACCCGACAAGTCACCACGCAGACAGTTACTGCCAGTGACCCAAGTCGTTGGGAAAAAAATCCAGAAGAAATCGCCAGAATTCGCACCGCGATTGCTGCTGAATATATTCGCGGTGGTAAATTAGACGATGCCAAACGGCAGTTAGAAAGTGCATTAAAGTCTTATCCAAAGTCAGCAGAAGCCAATGATATGATGGGCGTGTTATTGCAGCAAGAAGGCAGCCCGCGCAATATGCAAAAAGCCGAAGCTTATTTTAAAAACGCTATCGCCCTCAATCCTGACTTTAGTCAAGCAAACAACAATTATGGCGTCTATCTCGCCCAACTCAGTCGCAACCAAGAAGCCATTGCCCAGTTTCAAATTGCGGGTTCTGCCTTAGGATATGACGGTCGTGCCAGTGCGTTAGAGAATTTAGGTCGTACAGCATTAAAGGTCAAAAACAAACCGCTGGCGATACAGTCATTTATCAAAGCGCTCGATGCCAACCGCCAAAGCATCGTCGCCCGTACAGAGCTTATTGATATTTTATTGGCCGATGGCAAATTTTTGGAGGCGCAGGCGCTGTATAATGATTTGGTTAAAATTATTGGTCAATCCAACCTTGACCCGCGCACTTTATCGCAAGGGATTAGGCTTGCCAAACTTGCGAACAATCCCTTGGAAATGCAAAAATTAGCGCAGCAGCTTTTGGATCGCTATCCACTTAGCGATGAAGCAAAGCAGATTCGTTCTGGACTTTTAACCCCAACGTCAACTTGGAAATAAGATGGAAAACAGCAATAACACCGACAATCAACAAAACTCTACCCCTGTTCATGACACAACCCAGCTTTTGGGTCAGCGTTTTAAACAAGCCCGTGAGAAAAAAGGCTTATCGATTGACGATGTGGCTGCCAAAACTTTCATTCTAAAAAGTCATCTTCGGGCGCTTGAAGCCAATGATTTTGATGCCTTACCACAGCCTACCTTTGCGCGCGGTTTTGCCACTACTTATGGGCGTTTTTTGGGTTTGGATAAAAATCTGGTCGCGCAAAGTTTTGATGCCCAGTACCCCGCTACCCTCAAACAAAAATATGCCACGGTCATCAATGCCCCCATGCAGCCGATGGGCACGCTGAATCGTGAAGCGCGTCCCAGTGTGCGTATTAACCCTTTTGTCATTGGTGGTATTTTATTGGTATTGGGGCTTGCGATTTTTATTTTTAATAAAGTTAGCAAAGCACATAATGACTCGGTTGAACAAGCGCCTGCTAGTGCTGTTGCCAGTATGCCAACCCAAGACCAAGTCAGCGGTGCGTCGCTTAATAATGCAGGCTCAGCGATTGTGACAAACACAGTAACTGCCAGTGGCTTACCCGCCACGGGCTCAGCCATTACTGGTGTCGCGGTGAGTGCTGATAACGCCAGTGGTACAGCAGCGACAGGGCAAGCTGGCGCCAAAGCTTCGATTGACATTTTTGTGAAAGATACCACCAAAATCACCATTGTCGATGCGACAGGCAATACGATTTTAGATGGTGATCAAGCACGCGGTAGTTACCAATTGACAGGTCAAGCGCCGTTTCAAGTCAATATCGATAAAGCCAGCAACGTGAGCTTGGATTTGAACAAACAACCGATTAAATTAAGCAATTATGCCCAAAACGATAAAGCCAATTTTACTTTAAAACCTTAATGGCTTATAACTTTAAAAATACACTAAGCCATTCGTTATAATAATAGGAACGCCTATGTCAGCGCATAACCCCATCAAACGTAAACTCACCAAAAAAATCTACGTCGGTAATGTCGCAGTAGGCGGTGACGCCCCCATTAGTGTGCAAAGTATGACCAATACCGATACCTGTGATGTCGATGCCACTGTGGCACAGATTCAGCGCTGTGTCGATGCCGGTGCGGATTTGATGCGCGTCTCCACGCCAACGATGGAAAGTGTAAAAGCCTTTGCCGAAATCAAAAGACAAGTCGCTGTGCCCCTGGTGGCAGACGTTCACTTTGATTATAAAATTGCGCTGGCGGTGGCTGATGCGGGTGCAGACTGTTTACGTATCAACCCAGGTAATATCGGCAATGAACAAAAAGTGCGTGAAGTGATTGCCGCTGCCAAACATCATGGCATCAGTATGCGCATTGGCGTAAACGCGGGGTCGCTAGAAAAAGACATCCAAAAAAAATATGGTGAACCCACGGGTGAGGCCATGCTTGAGTCGGCGATGCGCCATATTGATATTTTAGATCGTAATAACTTTGACCAATTTAAAATTTCAGTCAAAGCCAGTAATGTGTTTTTGACCATGGATGCGTATCGGCTGATTTCTGCACAAGTTGACAATCCCTTGCATTTAGGTGTGACAGAAGCGGGGGTATACCGCACCGGTACCGTTAAATCTGCCATTGCGTTAGGCGGACTACTACTAGAAGGTATTGGCGATACCATGCGTATTTCGCTAGCCGCTGAGCCAGAAGAAGAAATTAAAATCGGTTTTGATATCTTAAAATCACTCGGCATCCGTAGTAATGGGGTGAATTTTATCGCCTGCCCTAGCTGCTCACGCCAAGAGTTTGATGTGATTCGAGTGATGATGGACTTAGAAAAACGCCTAGAGGATATCCGTGAGCCAATGGATGTATCGGTGATTGGCTGTAAAGTCAATGGTCCAGGGGAAGCCAAAGAATCGGATATCGGCGTGGTGGGTGCTAGTCCAAATAGCCTTGTCTACAAAAATGGGGAAAAATCACATTTGATTGATACCACCAAGCTTGCTGACGAGATTGAAGCCATGGTCCGTCAGAAAGTGGCTGAACGTGAAGCCCAGCGCGCCAATGAAATCTTACGGGTTAAATAATTTTTGTGTTGTTTATTTTTTAGTTTGCATTGTTTGGGAAATTGACTATGTTAAAATCCATTAAAGGGTTTAATGATATCTTACATATTGAGACAGAATCTACGCGCCCATCGAGCGAATGGCGCCAACTTGAAAGCAGCCTTATCGATGTGCTCAATCAATTTGGCTTTGAGCAAATACGCCTCCCTATCGTTGAAGAAACCCAGCTATTTGCCCGTGCGATTGGCGATGCCACTGACATTGTCGAAAAGGAAATGTATAGTTTCTATGACAAATCCAACCCACCTACGGCATTGACGCTACGCCCTGAAGGCACGGCAGGCGCGGTACGTGCCGTGGTGGAGCATAACTTATTGCGCGGTGACAATCCAAAACTTTGGTACATTGGTCCTATGTTTCGCTATGAACAACCGCAAAAAGGCCGTTATCGTCAGTTTCACCAATTAGGGGTTGAGAGTTTTGGCAGTGAATTAGCGGATGCTGATGCCGAGCTCATTATTATGACCTACCAAATGTGGCAAAAATTGGGTATTTTAGACGTGGTTCAACTTGAGATTAATAGCTTGGGTGAGATAGACGAACGACTGGCATATCGCCAAGCCTTGGTGGATTTTTTAACCGATAAAAAATCTCAATTGGATGAAGATAGTCAGCGCCGCTTAACCACCAACCCACTACGCATTTTGGATAGTAAAGATAAAAACACCCAACAAATTTTAGAGAACGCCCCAAAGCTTGCTGACTTTTTGGGGGCAGCAAGCCAGCAGCATTTTGAAGCCTTGCAACAGTATCTTAAAGCGGTCGGCATCAATTTTGTGATTAATCCAAAACTGGTACGGGGTTTAGATTATTACAATAAAACCGTATTTGAATGGACAACTGACCAGCTAGGTAGCCAAGCGACGGTATGTGCTGGGGGTCGTTATGATGGGCTTATTGGACAAATCAAATCCATTGGCAGTGATAAACCAGCCACTTCCGATCCGGCAGTAGGTTTTGCCATGGGGCTTGAGCGTTTGTTGTTACTCATGCAAAAGGTACAGCCGTTTGAGGCAACATCTGCCTGTGATGTATTTGTGGTCGCCCATCCTGATGTTTACACCGATGCCATCAAATTTGCCCATGAGCTTCGTATACGACGTTCAAATCTTCGCGTAAAAATGGCAAGTGCCACGAGCTTAAAAGCGCAAATGAAGAAAGCCGACAAATCAGGTGCGCACTTGTCAGTGATCATCGCGCAAGATGAAGTCGCCAATCAGCAAATTACCATCAAAAAAATGGCAACCGGTGACCAAATTACGGTCGCGAGTGACACACTCTTTAGCGAAAATCCAGATTTTATCTAATCTATCCGATTGAGCCAAATTTGATGGGTAACCTATATCAGTAATTTTTTGAAAGGCTTTATGTAATGGTTAAAGACGTACAACCTAAGCTAGTGAATGATGAACAGCAATTCTTAGGCGCGCTCAAACAATATGGTGGCTATATTTTATCCGCCATTATGTTGGTGTTAGCCGGTTATTTTGGCTGGACTTACTGGCAAAAGCATGGCGGCAATATAGATACTGCCGCGGCGAACGATTTTGCCAAAATTCAAAGCGACCAGAACAACATTGAGACCCTAACCACCCAAGCGGCCAGCGATACTAAACCACAAGCGCAACTGGCTACGGCGCAAACCAATTTGAGCAAAGACTTGGGCGAATTTGTGGCTAAACATGATAATTCGGTTTATACATGGCAAGCCTTGATGCTGCAAGCCAAACAACAAACCGATAAAAATGATTTAAAAGCGGCGGCGGCAACGCTACAAAAAGCGTCTCAGTTAACGCTTAAGGATGAGGGGCTAAAAGCCATTGCCATTTTGCGCCAAGCACAAGTGCTATTGTCAGACAATCAAGCGGATGCGGCACAAAAACGCTTGCAAAGCCCTTTGCCCGCTGCCTTTGAAGCCAGTAAACTTGAGATTTTGGGGGATATTGCCAACCAACGAGGTGATAAAAAAGCGGCTGCTACTCATTACCAAAAAGCTTGGCAATTGATTGAACAACGTAATCAAAACAACCCAAACCCTCAAGACCGTGCATTGCTGCGTATTAAAATGGAAAGCCTAGGCTTAAGCGTCAAACAACCTGATTTAACAGGCGGCGTACTGGTCAAACCTACCCAAGCACCTACCCAAGCTGAAAAAACTGTACTTGCTGCAGCCGCATCTGCGCCTGCTGTTGCCTCAGGTATAAAATAGGTGCAAAATCTTAACCTGACAAAACTCTTAAATGACAACATTTAAACTTCACCGTACGTTACGAGATAAACAATGACGACCATAACAACAACAAAATCGACACCCTTATCGACAAACTTCATGAAACCTGCCGTATTTGCAACTGCCTTGGTGGTAGCGATGACCTTGACAGGTTGTGATAAGTTTAAAAAATCTGACAATGTCCATAAACCTGCCGCACTTGTGAAACTCGCTAGCAGTCAAAATGTGATTTCCCCGCTGTTTAGTCAAGGCAGTAATACAAAAGTTAGCCAACGCTTTGGCAATTTGCGTAATAAAACCACCATCAGCCAACAACCTACCGCCTTTCGCGTGGCATATGACAACAATGGCTATGTGAATGCGCTAGCAGACGGTAGTGTGCAAGCGTTTGATGGGCAAGGCAAAGCGCTTTGGAGCATCAAGCTCAAACAAGGCCTAATGTCAGGGGTGGCGCTAGATGAACAATCTCGCGTAGCCGTGGTTAGTGACAGCAAAGGGGTCATCATTGCGTTAGACAGAATGACTGGCAAAGTTATTTGGCAAACGCCGTTGGACACCGCAACCCTATCCCCTGCCCTCATCAGCCAAAACCGTGTGATTACCCTTGGCAATGATGGTAAAATTAGTGCGCTGTCGCTAGAGTCTGGCGCGCCTATTTGGACTTTTAACACCCAAAATCCAAATTTAAGCGTTCGCGGTAGTGCCACGCCGATTTTATTCAATCGCAATGCAGTGCTGGTTTCGACAGCCGATGGTCGTATCCATGCTTTAAACATCGATAATGGCGTACCCATTTGGTCAAAACGTTTTGGCATCAGCAAAGGCAGTAGCGATATCGAAAAAATTTCTGATATTGACGCCACCCCCGTACTAGATGGCAATATGTTGTATGTAGTGTCTTATAGCGGTCAGTTAGTCGCTGCTGATATGGCTTCACAGCAGCTAAGTTTTGTCAAAGCGTTGGCGAGCCTAAAATCAGTCGGCACAGATGCTAGCCAAGTTTACGCCACTTCGCTCGATGGCGAATTGGTGGCGATGGATAAAATGACAGGCACGGTTAATTGGCAAACCGATAATTTGTCTTATCGTGGCTTAAGTAACGCGGTGAGTATCGGCAACTATGTAGTAGTTGGTGATGCCATGGGTTATTTGCATGTATATGACCGCGCATCAGGGGCACTGGTTGACAGAAAACAAGCCAAATCCGACGTGGCGGTATTACAGTTTATCAATAACCGTTTGATTGCCCAAAGCGCAAATGGCGCATTTAGTGTTTGGCAAGTAAATCGTTAATTGTTAAACTGTTGACGCATTTAGCAGTTTTGGCGAGTGGATGAGCCGCCCATACTGATAAAAGTGTGAGTTTAAATGGCAACCCAGCATTGCAGCGCGATGTTGGGTTTGTTAAGTTATAGAAATAATGAATTTTTCAAGCTTGTTTAACAGCTTGCTTATTGAAAATCTTGCTTTTTGAAAATTTTGGAAATTAAATTTATGAAACCAGTTGTTGCCTTGATTGGCCGTCCGAACGTTGGCAAGTCCACCCTATTTAATCAGTTGACCCGCAGTCGTCAAGCCTTGGTTGCTGATTTGGCAGGTCTGACCCGCGACCGTCAATATGGCGATGCAACCTTTGAAGAAAAATCCTTTATCGTCATCGATACCGGTGGTATTGGTGAAGTGGATGAAGGTGACGGCACCATTGATGATTATATGTCGCACCAATCGCACACCGCTATCCATGAAGCAGATATCATTGTATTTGTGGTTGATAGCCGCGTGGGTATCACAGGCGCCGATGAAGTCATCGCCAAACAACTTCACACCCTTGGCAAGCCGGTGTTTTTAGCCGCCAATAAAATGGATGGCGTCCATGAAGCGGCGATTCATGAATTTTATGCGTTAGGTTTTGGTGAGCCATTTCCCATGGCAGCCAGTCACGGACGTGGGGTGGGCAATTTATTAGAAGCCGTCACTGCCAATATGCCCACCGATGACCAAGAAGAACAAGCACCTGATGGCTTACGTATCGCCATCATTGGCAGACCCAACGTCGGCAAATCTACCCTTGTCAATCGCTTGCTCGGTGAAGAACGCGTGGTGGTTTTTGATATGCCAGGTACCACGCGCGATAGTATCTATATCCCCTACGAGCGTGACGATAGACATTATGTGTTGATTGATACCGCGGGCGTGCGTCGCCGTGGACGTGTTGATGAAAAAGTTGAAAAATTTTCTGTGGTCAAAACCTTGCAAGCCATCAAAGATGCCAATGTAGTCATCGTGGTCATTGATGCGCAAGAAGGCATTACCGATCAGGATTTAAACTTATTAGGCTATGCCTTAGAAGCGGGTCGCGCGATGGTACTTGCCATCAATAAATGGGACGGGCTTGACCAAGACCAAAAGAATTTTGTCAAAATTGAAATGGATCGACGTTTTAACTTTATCCCTTATGTAAAGGTTCATTTAATTTCTGCGCTTCATGGGACGGGCGTTGGTAATCTTTATCCATCGATTCACCGTGCCTATGATGCGGCGATGTTTGATATTTCCACCAGTCGCTTGACCCAAATTCTGCAAGATGCGGTTACTGCACACCAGCCCCCTATGGTAGGCGGACGACGGATTAAACTTCGATTTGCGCATTTGGGCGGTCATAATCCACCGATTATTGTGATTCATGGCAATCAGACCAGCCAAGTGCCAAACAGTTATCGTCGCTACCTAGAAAACGAATTTCGCAAAGTATTCAAGCTTGAAGGCACCCCGATTCGGGTTGAGTTTAAACAAAACGCCAACCCTTACGCAGGTCGCACCAATACCATGACGGATGCGCAAAAAGAACGTAAACGTCGAGAGGTGCAAAAATTCAAAAAACGCGGCAAAAAACGTTGAGGTGATGTTAATTGGCATTTTAAGGGATGAGTGCATGGTACAGAAGACTTTAGGTTATCAAATTGGGGTAAAGCGTATCATTGCGATACCCTTTTTATTGGTTTTATTTATTTGCCTTGTGATTTACACCTTAGTCGACTTGACCCAAACGGTACAATCTGAAATCAAACAGGCAAGTAAGATAAATTATCTAATTGCCCAGTCTACTGCCAGCAATCCTAACAGTGTGACAACCGCCAGCGTTGACAAACTGTTAAGCGAAATGCCGCAGTACGAAAGCATTGTGTTTTTTCCATTTGATCAGCAGCAGCATCCGACCACGCGCCCGATTAAAGTTACTGACGTGCTTTTTGAGCGCTATTACGGATTGAGTGAACCTGTAAAAATCAATTTGTTGAAATTAACGCCCAATCAAAACAACACTAAAGTCGACCAGCTAATTGGCTATAGTAATCTCACCCTTGACCTACAAACCATTCGCCAGCAATGGTTTTGGCAACATTTGCCGTTAATGCTGGTGCTATCATTTATTGCGCTATTTAATTTGTGGTTTGTGGTGCAGAAGGTGCAACATTTAACCCATCGTTTGCCAAAACTTGAAGACTTAAGCCATCAAATTTTGCAAGATGAGTTTTCACAGGCAGAGGCGTATCAGCTACCAAACAGTAACGAGGCTTGGGTGTTTGAAAAAGCCTTGATGTATTTGCTCAACAAGCGCAAGGCGCAAATTGCCCAAATCGACACCCTGCGCCAAGAAAAAAATACCCTTGAAGAAACCCAAATTAAGCAGCTTGAGCATAGCTCAAAATTTGAAAATATTTTGATTCATGAGTTCAAATCCTCGGTGAGTCGTATCGAATCGGGTTTACAGCTATTACACAATCAATATATCAGCGCTGAGCAAAAAGATGCCGTTGAAATTATTACTTTGGGTAAAGATGATTTGAATGCTAAGCTGGATCAAATCATCCAAATTAACCGTATCGATAAAGGTCAAACAGGGGTCAGCGCCTACCAATTTAGTCCAACGGCGTTAATCACCCAAATTGTCAATGATTACCAGCCTTTTGCTGCCGAGAAAAATATTACCTTAACAGCAAAGCCCTATCACGCCGACTATGTCCTAGAAGGCGATATTCAAAAAATCACCTTAATTATTAGCTCATTGGTAGAAAATGCGATTAAATTTACCGATAAAGGCAGCATAACAATCACCTCGCAGTTGCAACATTTACAAACGCAAGTACGGTGGATGTTGCAGATTGAAGACACTGGCATAGGCATTGCGAAGGAACATTTAGAGCAGATTTTTGAACCTTTTTTCCAAATTAGTCCTGAAGTAAAACATACCTCCTCAAATAATTCTGCAGGATTATTTTTAGTGAAAAAACTACTAGAACTGATGAAAGGCGGCATCACAGTTACTAGCGAACCAAATGTAGGCACGAATTTTCAAGTATCGTTACTGCTAAAAGATTGGAAACACAATTATGAGCGCAATTTATTGATAAATAAACATATTGTCGTTTGGTATCACTATGAAGATTTATTCGAAAAGGCCAAACGCATGGAAAATGCCGGTGCTAAAGTTGAGACCTTTACCAGTAGCGAACTTCTTGAAGATTATTTGTCCTCTCATACAGTGGATGCGCTGTTTATATCGCGAAATATTCATTATCAAGCGATATTAGAATTCGTCAGCAAATTTGGTGAGCGTGAAAATAAAGCCAGGGTCACTATTGTTTGTGTTTATGATACCAAAGCGTTAAATCCGCATACCATTGAACTGCTAAAAATAGCGGGGGTGGATTATTTTGTAAAAAAAGAAGTAATAGACGATACACCCGATCAATATATTAAAGATCTGTCCCATATTTTGAGTTAAAAAAACCCTTCAGATGAAAGGTTTTTTTATAATTTTTCTTTATAATTTAGAATAAACCTTTAAAGAACAGTACGATGTGTTGCCACATACGTTTGAAAACTCCAGCTTCCTGAACTTGGGTTTCAGCGACTAGTGGCACAGACGCCACAGGTTTACCATTGAGCATAGCAACCAGCTTACCCACTTCTTGACCCTGCGCTAACGGCGCTTTAACATCGGCTGGCAAATTGACCACGGTGCTGATTTTTTCTTGATCCAGCTTTGGCACTAGTACTTGTAAATTGCCTTTGCTGACGACGTTGACTTTATCGACAGCACCGAAGTTGACTGGCACGCTGCCGTAGTTTTTTTGTGCCGGGGCGGCAATTTTAGTAGCAAAATTACTAAATCCCCAGTTGAGTAAGTTGCGCGATTGGTCTGCGCGCTCTTGAGCGCTTTTAGTGCCCATAATCACTGAAATCAGGCGCATATCACCGCGTTTACTCGATGCTACTAGACAGTAACCTGCTTCGTCGGTATGCCCTGTTTTTAGACCGTCTACCGTTGGATCGGTGAACAACAGCGCATTGCGGTTGCCTTGGGTGATGCCGTTATAAGTAAATTGTTTTTGGCTATAGATGGGATAATACTTTTTGCTGTTCTTAATAATGGCTTGGGCGAGTTTCGCCAAATCTTCGGCAGACGCTTGATGGCCTTCTTGTGGCATACCGGTCGCATTCATAAAATGGGTATGGGTCATGCCAATTTTTTTGGCTTCTTCATTCATCAAATCGGCAAACGTGGTTTCGCTGCCGCCAATGTGCTGTGCCATCGCTTTTGACGCATCATTACCCGATTGGATAATAATACCTTTTAACATATCAATCACAGGGGCGGTTGTATTGACAGGCACATACATACAAGACTCTTCACTTGAGCCTTTACACCAAGCTTCAGGAGTCATCAGGACGGGTTCGTTTTCCTTTAATGCCCCTGATAGCAGCCGCTGCTCAATGATGTAACTGGTCATCATTTTGGTCAATGACGCAGGTGGGAACGGCTGAGCGGCATTTTTTTGAGCCAATACCGTACCCGTATCATAGTCAATTAGGATAAAAGCAGAATTGTCTAGTTCAGGCTGTTGTATGGCAGCATTTGCCTGCACAGTTGTGGCAAAAAAACTGGCGGCGACAAAAGTGCCGACCATCAGACGTTGGGTGTATTGCGGTATTACGATTGCTTTCATCTCACTCACTCTTGGCTCAAATCAAATGCGACCTGTTTGCTTGGACGCTTGGTAAAACAAATTGCCTATATTAGCAAAAAAAATCATGATTCAACACTGTATTCGGTCTAAAAATCAACGATTTATCACAAATAAAACCCCCTAAATCAGTTAGGGGGTGGATAGCGTAGCTTGACTTAAATTATTAGTTACTGTTGGCAAGGTCTTTGCACAGTTCAAGATTCTCCGCTTTTGGATAACTGAGTGTCCATTGGCGGGTTTCATTTAAAATTTGCTTGTAATCTTGCTGAGAGGATAAGTATTGCACCGCTAAACGAGGATCGCTGATGGTCGGCATTAATTTTTTTAGCTCGACATTATAAGCGGTGTTAAACCCTGTTTGTTGCGATTTATTCAGCATGGGTGGGCAGATTTCTGACAACACTTGTAATACCGCCACTTCTTCTTTGGTGGTCGATAAGTCTGACATATCGATTGCGATGGTATCGCCATTTTTATCTTCAGCGATACCACTCACGGTGACGCCCATTAACAGCATGCCTATCATAGCTTGGCTGATTTTGCCCAGTTTAATCATACAGTGTCCTAACGTTATCTAAGTAAAATACAGCCCATATCATACTAAATAATCAAAAAAAATATAGCGAATAATCACGCTATATAGTCAGTATTTTGTGAACAAGTAAAAATTTTTGAAACAGTTTAGCAATATACTGCTGGGTAAAAACTTCGGCATCATCCATTTTACAGCTTAGTTTAATAGCTCAATCGCTTGAATTTGCAAAACACTATCCGCTATCTGGCTAAAATGAACATCGACATTTTGATAACGCATGACAAATATGGTATTAAGCGCTTGTTGTCGATACGCAGGTCTGGGGTCTTGAGCAATGAGTTGCTCGATGGTTTGCCAATCTGTTTGCTTCAGCTGACTTTTTACTGCAATATTGGATAAATCCTGCAATAAATCGGGATGCCAATGCACCGACTTGATGATGGGTTTTTGGCTGGCATACCCAGCAATCGCGTCATCGATACTATCGCTATAAGGCAAATACGGTTTAATATCAATGACTGGCGTGCCATCTATCATATCACCGCCGATGATATGCAGCCTCAAACCCGCCTCACTGTTTTCAATATGCGAAAATTTGACCACTGATAATCCAATATTTGCCGGTCGATACATACTTCGACTGGCAAAAACCCCTATTTTTTGGTTGCCGCCAAGTCTAGGTGGACGGACTGTTGGCTGAAAATTTGACGGATTGGGATTGATTCGATTTTGATGAAATTGCCATATAATCCAAAGATGACTAAATTGGGCAATGCCTTCAAAAGCACTGAGCACATTGTAGGGTGGCAACATGCTGATAGTAGCGTTGATATCGACAAGATTGGGCTGGCGAGGTGTGCCAAACTTTTGTTTAAGCGGAGAGTTCACAATGCCGATAATCGGCAGGGTAATTTGTTGTGGTAACATAATGGGTCGTTAAAATATGATATTTTAAACTATGATTATGCCATTTTTTTACGCCCAAATTCGACTAAATCATCAAAAATTTGCTATCATATCGCCCCAGAATGTCAATATTAACCCGCTTTTTTTATCCTTTATTCCGTTTTATTTTTATCTATGACCAATACAAGGTTGGGCGCTATGTCAAAATTTTATGAAGAAACCGTTACCTATGTGCATCATTGGAATGACACATTATTTACCCTAAAAACTACCCGTAATGCAGGTTTACGTTTTAGGAATGGTGAATTTGCCATGATTGGTCTGGAAGTCAATGGAAAACCTTTGATGCGTGCCTACTCTATTGCCAGCACCAACTATGATGAAGAGCTCGAATTTTATTCTATCAAAGTCCAAGATGGTCCTTTGACGTCTATTTTACAGCATATCAAAGTGGGTGATAAATTATTGGTGAGCAAAAAACCCACTGGCACCCTCGTGCTTGATGACCTAAACCCTGGCAAGCATTTGTATATGCTAGCAACGGGTACAGGCTTGGCACCATTTTTGTCACTTGCCCGTGACCCAGAAGTGTATGAGCGTTTTGAGAAAGTTATCGTGGTGCATGGCGTACGCTATGTGAGTGAACTGGGCTACCGTGAGATGTTTGAAAAAGACTTGTTTGAAGATGAGCTGCTGGGTGAATACGTTAAAGATAAACTTATCTATTACCCCACGGTCACGCGTGAGCCGTTTCGCAATGAAGGGCGTATGACTGATTTAATGAAATCAGGCAAGTTGTTCCAAGATATTGGATTACCACCCATCAATCCAAGCGATGACCGCGCGATGATTTGCGGTAGCCCATCTATGAATAAAGATGTGGCGGCACTACTCGATGACTTTGGTCTTAAACCATCGCCTCGTATGGGTGGTACGGGTGATTATGTGGTTGAACGTGCCTTTGTCGAGCAATAAAAGTTGAACAGTAAAAGTTAAACCGTAAAATCATAAAAAGAGCCTTACGGCTCTTTTTTTATAACTCAAAATTAGTAGCTATACTCTAACACCAAATTACCACCCGCATCTTTATCATCGCTGATGCTGTCTTTTTTACCCCAAATACCCAGTTTAACCGAGGTTTTGTCATTGTATTTATGTTTCCAATCCGCTTCGACAATATCCAAATCTTGCTTGGTTGGGAAGGCTGAATTAATCACTTGATTAGACTGATTCACTTTGGCATTGGCGTATTTTAACCCGAGCTGGTTATTAGCGTTAATATGACCTGATAGTCCCACACTAATGATTTCACCATCCCCACCAATCGGATGACCTAGCGGCAAGCCCTTTTGATAATAACCATCTTTATAAATGCTATGGGTGTAAATAGTATTGGTTTTATCAAGGTCATAGTAAGTATTCGCCCATTCTGCATGCCAGAGCCAAGGCTGTTGAAACAGCGGGATCGTACCTTTTAACCCTGCCAAATAAGCGTGTTTACTGGGCAAACCACCTGCTTCATCTTCCCCAATAAATTCACCATAGACACTCACCGGCAGGTTTACCAACGGTTTTAAATTTAGCTGTGCATCAATTCCTGCGATTTGGTTTGAAGGATCTTCATCTTCGCCGCCATTATCATATTTACCGATTAAAGCCTTACCCAAAGACTTTAGGCTTTCTGACTTATTATCGCCACCCCACATCAATGAACGCGATGCGCCGATTTGAAAGGCTTCATGCGGCTGAAAACTCGCTCGCATGCCAATCAATTTAGTGTGAGGCTCTGCCTTATAGTCTTGTAATTGACCGGCAGTAATTTGGTAATTAAAATTACCCAGTTTTGATAATACAGGAAAATTAATGGGGCTATTATTGGCGCGCTGCATTAAAAAGCCGGTGACAGGTCTAGCCGCATCACTGCGAATTAAACTGCCATCAACCCCGTTGCCCCACCATACCGGAATACTACCAAAGGCAAGGCGATGATTGCCTAATTTGGTACCGATGTAGCTGCCATCAAGATTAGATGACTTGCTAGGCTCATCATCATCGACATTTAAGGTGCCTTGAATTTTATAATCAATGTTCTCACCTGCATGACTATGAGAAATACTAACACCTAAAGGCGTTACCGTATTGCCTTCTGTATTAAATCCGCTAAACACAGGGCGCTCGTCACCATTCACGTTGCTCACTATTTGTAGCTTGGATACATCGTTGGCTTCAAGCTTTTGTTTAACTTGACTAATTAACAGTTTATCATTGTCTGATTTGGGCTGCGCTTGACTTAAGGCGGTCTGTATGGCTTCTGAACTAATCGGCCATGTTGATATATCAACATTTAGAACGCCATTGATTTTTAAAATCTCAAGTGTTTGACGTAGCTCACTATCAATTTGAACTAATTGACCTGCATGACTTAATTGCGAAAGTCCAAGTAGTACACCCAATGAGAGATATTTAACCGTTTTATTTGTCATACGAGGCTCACAGTTTATGTGTTGGCATTGAATAGAGTGGTTAGTACATCAACCGTGGTAGTAGCAATCGTTTGCATTTCATTTGTTGTCAATGTCGGGTGGATTAAAAACATCAAGCTTGTTTCCCCTAATTCTTTAGCAACTGTCAATCGCGCGTTGGGACGCGATGGATGATTGTCAAATGCTTTTTCTAAATAAATTTCTGAACAAGAGCCAGAGAAACAAGGAATTTTTTTCTCATTAAGCGCATTTAAAATACTATCTCGATTGATATTCTCTGGCAAGTTTTCAGGTCTCACATACACATAGTATTTATAATACGCATGGACAGAATCGCCACCCATGACTTGGTGAAATTCTATATCTGGTATGCGTAAAAATTGTTGCTCACCTGCAAACTGTGTTAGAGCATCACGCAAAATTTTGGCGTTTTGTGTACGAATCTTGGTCCACTCGGCCATTTTTTTAAGCTGAATACGACCAATCACCGCTTGCATTTCCATCATGCGCCAATTGGTGCCAAAGCTGTCATGTAACCAGCGAAAACCCGGTGGATGTTGTTTATGATAAATGCTATCGTAGTTTTTACCGTGGTCTTTATACTCCCACATTTTTTGCCATAATGCTTTGTCATTGGTCGTGACCATGCCACCTTCGCCGCCTGTGGTCATGATTTTATCTTGACAAAAACTCCAAGCACCAACGTGACCAATACTACCCACTGGTTTACCTTTGTACTTGGCGCCATGCGCTTGGGCACAGTCTTCGATGACCCATAGGTTATGCTGCTTGGCAAGTGCCATAATCTCATCCATATCGCAAGGCCAGCCAGCTAGATGCACGCAAATGATGGCTTTGGTTTTATCCGTGATTTTTGGTGCAATTGTCGTGGCAGAAATATTACCCGTATTGTTATCTACATCTGCAAACACCGGCATTGCGCCAGCATTAACCACGGTTGAAACACTGGCGATAAAACTACGGGGCGTGACAATCACTTCGTCACCCTCGCCAATACCCATGGCTTGTAACGCAACATCGAGTGCTAATGTACCATTTGCCAGCGCCACTGCGTAGTCTGTCCCTGCCCATGCGGCAAATTCTTTTTCAAACTCTCGACATTCTGTGCCCGTCCAGTAGTTGACTTTATTGGACAATAGCACCTGTGACACGGCATCGGCTTCTTCTTGGGTAAAGCTAGGCCAGGGTGAAAACTGGGTGTTTAACATGTTTTATATTCTCATATTTTTGAAAATGAAGTTAACGATTTTTTAGTTTTTGATCAAAGGTCTTGCAGGGTTGCCGACGACAGTTACGCCAGCGGGTACATCTTTAGTGACGACGGCACCCATGCCAACGATAGCGCCTTTACCAATTATTAACGGCTTATCTGGTGTACCTTGACGTAGCACCGCGCCTGTTCCAATATAAGCATGGTCTTCGATGTGCACATTGCCATTGCAACTAACCCGTGGCGCAAAAGTAACAAAATCACCAATCACACAATCATGGGCAATATAACTATAAATATTGGCATGAAAACCTTTTCCAATTTTGATATTGGACGTCAGGTGAACAAAACCACAAATAATACTGCCTTTACCCATAGTGATATTGTCATATTGTAAAGCGTTATTAGCTATCACATTAATAATTTCAATATTATCTTGTACAAGTTTGGCATTGAGTTTTTCACGAACTTGGCTATTAGCGATTGCAATGGTTATGCACTTTTTAGTTGCAGAGTGTTGCAAAAACTGTTGATAATTTAATACTTTATAATCATCAAGCTTGTCAAGCTTGTCGCCATCATCAACATAAACGAAATTTTCTTGGTTGAGTTGCGGGTATTGTTGTCTAACTAATGGCATGACTTCTTTGCCAAAACCGCTTGCACCATAGATACCAATTAATTGTGACATCGTCAAATCACCCGTGAACCTGTAAATTTTGTCCCTGTAAACTTAGTCATAGTCGCTTCACCCTCGGCACTGATACCGTCTTTGATAATGACTTTTTTGACGGTTTTTAGCAAGATTTTCATATCTAACCACAATGATTGATGCTCAACATACCAGGTATCAAGCTTGAACTTATCTTCCCAACTCAAACTATTGCGACCATTGACTTGGGCGTAACCTGTCACCCCTGGACGCACGTTATGACGTTTGGCTTGTTCAGCGCTATATAAAGGTAAATATTCCATGAGTAAAGGTCTAGGACCAACCAAACTCATATCCCCTTTGAGCACATTCCAAAGTTCGGGCAACTCATCAAGGCTACTGGCACGCAGTTTTTTGCCAAAGTCAGTCAGGCGCTCGCTATCTGGCAGCGCATTACCCGCTTTATCAGTCGCATCTTTCATGGTGCGAAATTTAATCATCTCAAACGGCTTGCCATGCAGCCCTGGACGAGTTTGACGAAATAGCACAGGCGAGCCCAGTTCTTTTTTGACTTTATACGCCGTAATAGCGAGTACAGGCGATAGCACCACAAGGGCAGAAGTAGAAGCAGCGATATCAAAGGCACGTTTTAGCATTTATACTCCTAAAATTTTTAGTAGTCGCTCATTGACCTTGTGAGCATCAAATTTTTCTTGGGCTATTTTATAACTTTGTTCACCCATTACTTGAATTTGTTCTGGATTTTCGATGAAATAAATCATTTTCTCGGCTAAGGCCTGCGGATTCCACTTTGGCACCAGAAAACCATTAACCCCATCAACCACTGTCTCTCGGCAACCAGGCACATCAGTGGTGATTACCGCTCGCCCCACTGCCATCGCCTCTTGGGTACTGCGTGGCACACCTTCGCGGTAGTATGACGGCAATACAAAAACATGGCTATTAGCTATCCATTCAGACACATTATTAACCCGCCCCGGATATTCTATAATATTCGATTGGACTAATTCATCTAATTGAAATTTTGTCATTGCCCCGTGTGCGTGTTCATCAATACCACCTAACACTGTGAAAATAGCATTTGGATAGATTTTTTTCACAAGTTTAGCAGCTTCGACAAAATCAAAAATTCCTTTTTCTCTTATCAATCGGGCAATAAATAAAAATCTTGTTTGAGATTCCAAACTAATCGGCTGATATGGATAGTCTTTTAGATTCAAGCCAATGCCACCCAAAACTTCAATTTTTTTAACACCAATGTGGTGTGATTTTAATAAATCAATCGGGTCATCTGGGTTAAGAAAGATTACTTTATCTGCCAATGGCAATGCCAGTTTAAATAGAGCGACTTGTACTCGTTGTACGATTTTGGCTTTTTTTGAGTAGCCTTCTGGCTGCTCGGTAAAGGCAAAGCCCAAGCCTTCTATCATGGCAATTTTTTTGGGTACTTTGGCAAGCTTGGCAGCGAGTGTGCCATAGATGACAGGTTTGATAAAATAGCTAAGGACGATATCGGGCTGGATTTTTTTGATTTTTTGATAGAGACTTAGCGTGTTAGATAAATCCTCATAAGGGTTAAGACCGCCACGACTAAGCTCGTAATGGATAGGTATTGCCCCTAATTGGGCGATTTTGGCAAGCTCGGTTTCGTTACTGTCCGAGGTAAGGGCATAAACGGTATAACCCTTTGCTAATAGTGACAATATTAAGTCTTTACGAAAGGTATAAAGACTCGATGCGACTGTGCCAATAATAATTATGTTTTTCATAGATTTTCTGTATTTAATTTAAGCATTCTTCTATAAAGTTTAATATTTTCTTCAACCATTTTTTGACCCATAGCAAGAAATATTTTACGGACTCTGCCAAAAAGACGAGTTCTTTCAAATCGCAAATTTTCTCTTTCTCTAACGGTTTTACGAGCCATTTTAATAATCCATGAGAAAATATGTCGTTTAAAAAATGGAAGCTTAGATAACAATTCTATTTCCAATTGTTTAGCCACTTTGTCATCTTCAATGATATCTTCTTTTTTGATTCCATAATAAGCTTCTACTTTCTCAAGATCACTTCCGTGAAATTCTTGTTTTTTTTCTGACATGGTAATTCCTCTTTTCCTTTTCTATTGTGTCGAAATTT
>ERZ650312.645-NODE-645-length-19497-cov-10.481586_pt1 | contig 19497 bp, 12 predicted proteins | sample MGYA00376248_ERZ650312 | MGnify/ENA primary metagenome ERZ650312 (study PRJEB26733, sample SAMN07839316) | wastewater metagenome | biome: urban; feature: wastewater treatment plant; material: waste water | place: USA: North Carolina | collected 2016-07-28 ... | reverse complement strand
CATAGAAGAGGTGCACCGGGTTGGCTGCCACTTCCGCGTGGTCGAAGTTGAAGACACGGGAGAGGATCTTGAACGCGAAACGGGTGGAAAGGCCGTTCATGCCCTCGTCAACCCCCGCATAATCCCGGTACTCCTGATAGCTTTTCGCTTTGGGATCCGTGTCTTTGAGACTCTCGCCGTCATAGACTCGCATCTTGGAATAGAGGCTGGAGTTTTCCGGCTCCTTGAGCCGCGACAGCACCGAGAACTGGCCCAGCAACTCCAGAGTACCCGGTGCGCATTTGGCCTCGGTCAGCTCGCTGTTGAACAGCAGTTTTTCATAGATCTTCACCTCTTCCGAGACGCGCAGGCAGTAGGGCACCTTGACGATGTAAACACGGTCGAGGAAGGCTTCGTTGTTCTTGTTGTTGCGGAACTGCTGCCACTCGGATTCGTTGGAGTGGGCCAGCAGGATGCCGTCGAAGGGGAGGGCGGAGAGCCCTTCGGTACCGTTGTAGTTCCCCTCTTGCGTCGCCGTCAGCAGCGGGTGCAGCACCTTGATGGGGGCCTTGAACATCTCGACGAACTCCATCATCCCCTGGTTTGCCTTGCACAGCGCACCGGAGTAGGAGTAGGCGTCGGCATCATCCTGGGCGAAGTGTTCCAGCATGCGGATATCGACCTTGCCGACCAGGGAGGAGATGTCTTGGTTGTTGTCGTCCCCCGGTTCGGTCTTGGCGATGGCGATCTGATCGAGGATGGAGGGGTTTACCTTCTCCACCTTGAATTTGGTGATGTCACCGCCAAACTCGTGAAGGCGCTTGGCGACCCAGGGAGACATGATGGGGCGCAGATAACGGCGAGGGATGCCGTACTCCTTCTCGAGGATTTCGCCATCTTCGTCGATGTCAAACAGGCAGAAGGGGTGATCATTCACTGGTGAGCCCTTGATGCGATAGATGGGCACTTTTTGCATCAGGGATTTGAGTTTCTCTGCCAGCGAGGATTTACCGCCGCCAACCGGTCCGAGCAGATAGAGGATCTGTTTCTTCTCTTCCAGACCCTGAGCGGAATGTTTGAGATAGGAGACAATCTGTTCGATGGCTTCTTCCATGCCATAGAAGTCTTTGAAAGCGGGATAACGCGCGACGACGCGGTTGGAAAAGAGACGGCTGAGACGTGGATTGGTCGAGGTGTCGATCATTTCCGGCTCGCCGATGGCGGTCAGCAGACGTTCGGCGGCAGAGGCGTAGCAGGATTTGTCCTGTTTGCACATATCCAGAAACTCCTGGATGCTGTACTCCTCCTCTCTGGCCTTCTCATACCGCTGTTGATAGTGCTCGAAGATGCCCATAACTTAGCCCTCGTTATAGTCGCTTGCCCTGAAAAAGAGTGGATCACTACTTTTGTTCTGTTTACCTCTTAAGCCTAGTCAACAGCCCCCAGTAATCCATCGCCATCATTGGTTTAAGTTTGTGCGGGAGCTTCCCGATCCTCGTGCGGGAAGAAGCAGTAAGTGACATACCTATGTTACTGACTGTTAAATTATTTTTGCCACGACAGTGATGCAAATGTCAAAGACATAAAAAATAAATCTTTGTGTGCCAGAGGGAGAAAATGGTGACGCTCTGTTTTGTCAGGGGGCGGTGCCAGCAAGGGCAAGGGCGGCAGGGAATAGAGGGTAAAAAGACGTGTCGCTTACGTCAACGTAATGTTACTTGCTTGGTGCTTTTGCTCTAATTTTTACATTGACGCTACATTCTGGCTGCTCTAGATTGGTCCTGTGTCGAGCAGTCATCGCTTTAGCAAGAGAGTGGGTGATTGTGCAGATACTAAGCTCTGTTTAAGCACGTTTCCGTTGGCTTGACCCTCGCATCCGCGAGGGTCTTATTTTTTCAGCGCCTGAACGGCGCCAAACCTGCAAGCTCAGGATTCGGCGGGATAGAGGGCTGACACCACCGCCAGCACCTCGGCGAAGGGATGGTTCGCCAACTGGCCAAAACCGGCCAGATCCCTGGCCTTTAGACGGGTGGTCAGCGGGGTGGCGATGCCACACAGGAAACGGGTCAGGATCCTGGGATGGCGCTGATGGCACAGGGCGATCAGCGGATCGCACCAGGCGCGCAAACCGTGCTCGTTGGGCAAGCCCGGTGATGGCAACGGCGGCAACACGGCGATCTCTCCCCGGCAGACGGAACAGTGCCCGCAGCGCTCGGGGGCGGCGTCGTCGGCAAAATAGCGGGCAAGCTCATGGCTGAGGCAGGTGGTCGAGGTGAAAAAGGCCAGCAGCGCCTGAAGGCGGGCCAGCTCGCTCTGCTCTTTCTTTTCAAACAATCCATGCAGCTCTTCGGCCAGGGTCGCGGTATCGATTTGCTGGCTCAGCACCCGATAGACCTCGGTCATCTGCTTGCTTTCAAGCTCGATCCAACCCTGCTGCTGCAGGTAGTCCAGCGCCGCCGCGGCGCGCTGGCGTTCTCCCTGATATCCCTGCCACAGCGCCTCGAAGTCAATGGTGCACCAGGTGCGCGCCTGGGGGGCGCAGGCAAAGACCTGCTCCAGGAACTGGCGGCGTTCGGAATTGAAACGAGCGAGGATCGCCTGTTTTTCCAGTACGAACCTGAAACGGTACTCGGCAAAGTAGCTGTAGGCCGGTGCAATGACCCCCGCCATCTCCAGATAGACCAGCAGGGTCTTGAGGGGCAGTTGGCGAATGTTGGTCTCGTTGGAGAGGCGCAGCAGGCTGAATTCCCACTCGGCGCCGCTCTGGCGCACGATATCGAGCAAGTGCGCGATGGCGTCCCTGTCCGGCGTATCCCCATAGACGAAGTTTTCCAGTACCGGCAACTGGGCGCGGCTCGCCAGCACGGTGCAGCGGGAGGGAAGCCCGTCACGTCCGGCGCGGCCTATCTCCTGGCTGTAGTTCTCGATGGACTTGGGCAGGTCGTAGTGAATGACCCGGCGAATGTCGGCCTTGTCGATGCCCATGCCAAAGGCGATGGTGGCCACGATGCAGTCGAGTCTGCCAGCCATGAAGTCATGCTGGATCTGGCTGCGCAGGGCGGGATCGAGCCCCGCATGGTAGGCGCATGCCCGGATGCCGCTGGCCTGTAGCTGCGCGGCGCACTGCTCTGCGCTGTGTTGCAGAGTCACGTAGACGATGGTGGGGGCGGCCGGATTCCGGTGCAGCTCCTCGCGCAGCCAGGTATCGCGGGCACTGCCGGCCAGCGGGAGGACGGCCAGATCCAGATTGGGTCTGTAGAAACCGGTGACCACCAGATCGTCCCGGTCGATGGCAAATTTTGCCTGCATGTCCGCCATGACGGCCGGGGTGGCGGTGGCGGTCAGCAACAGCACCTGGGGAATGGCCAGTTCACGGCGATGATCCGGCAGCTTGAGGTAGTCGGGGCGAAAGTTGTGGCCCCACTCCGAGATGCAGTGGGCCTCGTCCACCACCAGCAGTGACAGGGGGATGTGGGCGATGAAGCGGCGAAAGCGCTCATTTTTGAGGCGCTCCACCGAAATCATCAGGATCTTGAGCTGGCCATCGCTGGCCTGCTGCATCACGCGCCGGCTCTCTTCCGCTGTCTGGCTGGAGTCCAGAGTGGCGGCGGCGATCCCCTTGCTGCGCAAAAAGGCGAGCTGATCGTGCATCAGGGCCAGCAGGGGAGAGATGACCAGGGTCAGGTGGGGCAGTGCGAGGGCGGGCAATTGATAACAGAGGGATTTCCCCGCGCCAGTCGGGAAGATGGCTGCGGCGCTCTTGCCGGCCAGCAGACGACTGATCACCGCTTCCTGCCCGGGCCGCAAGCGATCAAAGCCGAAGTGTCGGGTCAATAAAGAGGTGATCATGGCAAGGCTCCCTGAAAAAGGGCGTCATCATATCACTTCTGGCCCAGTGGTGGCCGATGATCGGACTGGTTTGGTGACATTTTGACCGTGGTTGATATTGTGTTATCACATTGTTGTAGATTTTTTGTGAGGTAACCCTGATATTTTTCAGTGATTATGTGGAAAAAAACCATGGCAGATGGGATATTCCTGTCCGCAACCCCACGCGAACGGGACAGATCCACCAGAAGAGCTGCCCACGGCGTCACCGTCAACGGACCGGTGCCAATGCGCGGGGCTGGTTGCCAACAGGACTAATGATTCACGCACCATGAGTGCACAGGGACTACTTGATGACACAACAACACCCCCTCATTCGACTGGTCAACAGCACCAGTCTGGTTAGCCAGATCCTAGTCGGTCTGGTATTCGGTATCCTTCTTGCGATGTTCATGCCCGAGTGGGCCAAGGCGGCGGGTCTGCTCGGCAGCCTGTTCGTCGGCGCCCTGAAGGCCGTGGCGCCGCTGCTGGTCTTCGTGCTGGTGATGTCGGCGATCATCGGCCACAAGCAGGGTCAGAAGACCAACATGAAACCGATCCTGCTGCTCTATGTGCTGGGTACCTTCCTGGCGGCTGCCGTGGCAGTGGTGGCGAGCTTCCTCTTCCCCTCCAACCTGCATCTGGTGGCAGGCGCTACCGAGATCACGCCGCCGGGGGGCATCACGGAAGTGCTGCAGACCCTGCTGTTCAACGTGGTGACCAACCCGGTGAAAGCACTGCTGGAAGCCAACTATATCGGCATCCTGGCCTGGGCCATCGGCCTTGGTATCGCCATGCGTCACGCCAATGAGAGCACCAAATCACTGATTTCCGATGTGTCCCACGGGGTTTCCGCCATCGTCAAGGCCGTGATCCGTTGCGCTCCACTCGGCATCCTGGGCCTGGTTGCCTCCACCCTGGCTGAAACCGGCTTCGATGCGCTGTTTGGCTATGCCCAGCTGCTGGTGGTACTGATCGGCTGCATGCTGTTCATCGCCTTCGTGGTCAATCCGCTCATCGTCTTCTGGAAGATCAAGCGCAACCCCTATCCCCTGGTGCTGACCTGCCTGAAAGAGAGCGGTGTGACCGCCTTCTTCACCCGCAGCTCCGCCGCCAACATTCCGGTCAACATGGCCCTGGCCGAGAGGCTGCGCCTGCCGGAAGACACCTATGCGGTCTCCATCCCGCTGGGGGCCACCATCAACATGGCCGGCGCCGCCATCACCATTACCGTGCTCTCCATGGCGGCGGTGCATACCCTGGGGATGGAAGTGGACATGGCAACCGCCATTCTGCTCTCCGTCGTCGCCACCATCAGTGCCTGTGGCGCTTCCGGTGTGGCGGGCGGCTCCCTGCTGCTGATCCCGCTGGCGTGCAGCCTGTTCGGTATCAGCAACGACATCGCCATGCAGGTGGTGGCCGTTGGCTTCATCATCGGGGTGTTGCAGGATTCCGCCGAAACGGCCCTCAACAGCTCCACCGACGTGCTGTTCACTGCGGCCGCCTGCATGGCCGAGGATGAGAGCCTGCTGGATGCCGCCCCGGTCCCCAGCCGCGAAGCTTGATCCCCTCAGACTTTCCGCTCTGCACAGGCGCCCTCTTCGGAGGGCGCTTTTTATTTGCGCGCGCGTCAGGCGCCCTGCACCTTCTCGCCGTGTCATGGCACTGACAGTGCTCGGATCCCCCTGTGTGATTTCCCGGGAGGGGCCCGTTGGCCGCCTTCGTGTTCTCGCCACCGCCAACACGCCATTCCCTGTACCAACGTGCCCGGCGCTGCATTCGGCAGGGCATATCGGGCTGTTTGTGCTGTCAGCATGGCGGCCTGTGGCATCCCCTCTGGTGACCGAAGGGGTCATCTGCTCTTCGGACGCTGTACGGGAAGCCCGGTCAAGGCCCTCTCGGCGGTTTGCCTGCGCCCTGTGGCCGGTACTTTCCCTGAGTGCCTTGAAGAAAGGCTCCATTGGGTGGGGGTGTCGGCTCTCTGGGCTAAACCCCGAAGAGCGGGCGTTCCTGGTAAGGACAAGGGCTCTGGTGTTCTGTCTGGCAAGGCAAATGGCGCGCAGCAGATGACGGGATAACGCAGCACGCCTTGGTCGTGTGCCATGGGGAAAGGAATATGAGCGGCAAGCTGTCACCAAGGGGAAAGAGAGTGGATGAAAGGGCTGTCTTTGATCTGAGGGGCTCTGATCATCTGAGTCCAGTGTCTGATGATCATAACGAACACAGCCCGGCAGAGGAGATCTGCCGGGCTGTGGGAGGCGCCGGGCCAGATGCTGGCCCGACGGTATCGCAGGAAGGCTTAGCCGACCAGTTGATAAAGGATGGCGGAGATGGCGATAAGGCCCATGGTCGCCACGAAGACGTTGCTGATCTGGCCCTGGTATTTCGCCATGGCCGGAACGCGCTTGATGGCGTACATGGGCATGAGGAACAGGATGGTGGCGATGATGGGGCCACCCAGGGATTCGATCATCCCGAGGATGGAGGGGTTGATCACGGCCACGCCCCACAGGGTCAGGATGAAGAAGGCGATGATGAACAGCTCCACCTTCTTGTGGTTCGGTGCCTTGCCGGAGCTGCGCATGTTCTGGACGATCATCCCTTTCAGACCTTCACGGGCACCCAGATAGTGGCCGAAGAAGGAGGAGACGATGGCCACGAAGGCAACCAGCGGACCGAAGTAGGAGATGATGGGGCTCGCATGCTGGTTGGCCAGGTAGGAGAGCACGGCGATGTTCTGGGACTTGGCTTCTGCCAGCTGGGCCGGCGTCAGGCTCATCACGCAGGAGAAGACGAAGAACATCACGAAGCCCAGCAGAATGATGGCGGTGCGCTTGAGGATGGCGTCGGACTTGGCGACGGCATGCTCACCGTGATCACGGCGCTGAGCCAGGGCGAAGCTGGAGATGGCCGGGCTGTGGTTGAAGGAGAACACCAGCACCGGGATGGTCAGCCACAGGGTGGTGGCGAAATCCTTGGTGCTCGGCATTTCATTCAGGGCCGCACCGGTCCAGTCCGGGATCAGGTACAGGGAGATGCCCGCCAGAATGGCGATGAGCGGATAGACCAGGAACTCGGTCACTTTCAGCATCAGCTTCTCGCCAGCCAGCATCACGGACATCATGGCCATGATGAGCACGATGGAGAGGATCCAGCGCGGGGGCGGCGTCATCTGCAACTGGTTGACCAGGAAGCTTTCCACCGTGTTGGTGATGCCCACGCCGTAGATCAGCACGATGGGGTAGATGGCAAAGAAGTAGAGCAGGGTGATCAATTTACCGGCACCCACGCCGAAGTGCTCTTCCACCACCTGGGTGATGTCGGCATTGGGCTGCTTGGAGGAGAGCACGAAGCGCGCCAGACCACGGTGTGCCAGGTAGGTCATGGGGCCGACCAGCAGCGCCATCACCACCAGCGGCCAGAAGCCACCCATGCCGGCGTTGATGGGCAGGAACAGGATGCCTGCACCGACGGCGGTACCGAACAGGCTGATCACCCAGGTGTTGTCTTGTTTACTCCAAGCGCGAGATTGGACCGAGCTGATTCCTTGCTCCTGTGCGGCTGCAACATCCTGTGCGCCAGTGACAGTATTGGACATGTGTCTCACCCCGAATGTGTGGTTTTAATTAGTCGGCGCAAGAATACTTTCTTTTTAATCAAAAATGTTGATCAAATTCACCTTTGTGCGGCTAAAACCCGTACTTTCTTGTAGAAATGTGATCAAAAGAATAAAAAATAAAAATTTATTTATCAAATGCAGTGTTATTTGAATGTTAGCTGGATAATTTCCCACCTCATCATGTTGTCGAAATGTTATGCCGAGATGTGTTGGGCAAGCTGGCGGATCATGCTGGCAGTGGCTCCCCAGATGAAAGATTGCTCCCAAGGGATCCAATAGATGGTGTGACGTCCGTCCGCCCTTGGCAGGCTCAGGGCTATGTGCTGCCCCGGATCCAGCACGTGGGCGAGGGGGACTTCGAAGGCCTGGGCCACCTCGTCCTGGCTCAGGGTCAGCCCGTAGCCTGGGTCGAGCATGGCGAGGACCGGCAGCACATCGTAGCGTGAGACGGTATTGAGAGGGGTGAGGCTGCCGATGATCCGGATCTGGGAGGGGGGAATGCCAAGCTCCTCCTCGGTTTCCCTGAGCGCGGTGTGAATGAGGTCCCGGTCTTCCGGGTCCTGGCGCCCGCCGGGAAAGCTGATCTGCCCCGGGTGGTGGCGCAGGGCGGCGCTGCGGCGCGTCAGCAGCAGGTGCAGGCCCTCGGGGCGCTCCACCAGGGGGATCAACACGGCGGCAGGTTTGAGCCCGGCCAGTGCCAGGCGATGGGCGGGGGCGGGGCGCTGCAGCAAAAAGCGGGTCAGCAGCTCGGCACTCGTCATCTCCATGGGTCTCCTTGTGTCGGCCCCGCAGGGCCGGATGGGATCAAAGGGCATCGAGCAGTGGCAGGATACGGGCCACCTTGTCGTAGGTTTCCTGATATTCGGCGTCGGGATCGGAGTCGGCGATGATGCCGCCCCCCGCCCAGCAGTGCAGCTGACCGGCTTCGACGATCAGGGTACGGATGCAGATGCTGGTATCCATCCTTCCGTGCTGACTCAGATAACCGATGCTGCCGCAGTAGGCATTGCGCCGCACCGGTTCCAGCTCCTCGATGATCTCCATCGCCCGGATCTTGGGAGCCCCTGTGATGGAGCCGCCGGGGAAGCAGGCCCGCAGCAGATCCACTTCTTGCCAGCGCGCATCCAGTTCTCCGTGAATGGTGGAAACCAGATGATGCACCGCCGGGAAGGATTCCACGGCAAAGAGGTGCGGGACCGTGACCGACCCCGGCCGGCTCACCCGGCCGATGTCGTTGCGCAGCAGATCGACGATCATCAGGTTCTCCGATCTGTCCTTGTCGGCGCTGGCGAGTGACTCGGCCACCCTGGCATCCTGGGCGGGATCCGGGTGGCGAGGCCGGGTGCCCTTGATGGGCTTGGTCTCGATATGGCGCTTGTCGAGCAGCAGGAAACGCTCCGGGGAGAGGCTCAGAATGGCGCTGTGCGGCAGGCGGACAAAGGCGGAGAACGGCGCCTTGTTGGCGGCGCTCAGGGCGAGATAGGCGGACCATTCATCCCCCTGATAAGGGGCGCTGAAGCGCTGGGTCAGGTTGATTTGGTAACAATCCCCCGCCGCCAGATAGGCCTGGATACGGGCAAACTTGTCTCCGTATTCGGCCCGCGTCATGTTGCTCTGCCAGGGGCCGGTCAGGCGAAGGGGGAGGGTGGTTCGTTCGCGCTGCGCCATCAGCCAGTCGAGCCTGCGGGCGAGGCCGGCTTCATCACCCCAGTGGGCCAGTTGCCAGTGTCCCGTCGCGACATTTCGCAGCAGCGCCCAGTCGTAGATCCCGACCGCCATGTCGGGCACTTGGATGTCCTGTTGCGCCACTGCGGGCAGACGCTCGAATCGTCGGCCCAGATCGTAGCCAAAGAGTCCCAGGGCTCCCCCGATAAACGGCAATCCCGAGTCATCCTCAACGCGCTCCCCAAGCAGGGCTTGCTGGGTCTTGGCGAGCAGGGCGAGGGGATCGCCGTCATGATGGTGCTGGTGGTTATCCTGGGTGAGGCAGGTGCTGGTACCCCGGGTTTCCAGGGTGGCAAGCGGATCGGCGCTGATGATGTCAAAACCGTTGTCAGCCCCCAGGGGGCCGGCGGATTCCAGCAGGATGGCCCAGGGTTGGTGTTGCAGGCAGGCAAACCAGGTGTGGAGCGAGGCCTGCGGGTCGAAATGGTGGATATGCAGTCTTGGTTTCATTTTTTGTTACATAGGCAACAGTTTGCGCCCGGCTCCCTAGCCGGTTCGGGTGGTCAAGCGTATCATGGCCGCCGGCATTTTTAAGAAAAACACCGTTATAAAAACACGCCGCAGTCTGCCGGCTCCAGGTGCATTTGCCACCTGCCGAAGGCCCGGCTCATATGGAAGCCCTTGCTCGCGCAAGCGATAACAAGGACCAGTGAGGATGATATGAGCATCATTAGAAAACAGGACTTTATCGATTCCATTGCTGACGCCCTGCAGTACATCTCCTTCTACCACCCCCTCGATTTCGTGCAGGCCGCCAAGGCCGCCTATGACCGCGAGATCAACCCGGCCGCCAAAGATGCCCTGGCCCAGATTCTGATCAACTCCCGCATGTCTGCCGAAGGTCATCGCCCGCTCTGTCAGGACACCGGTATCGTCACCTGCTTCGTCAAGATCGGCATGCAGGTACAGTGGGACAGCGACATGACGGTCCAGGAGATGGTGGATGAGGGCACCCGCCGCGCCTATACCAATCCGGACAACCCGCTGCGCGCCTCCGTGCTGGCGGATCCGGCCGGCAGCCGCAAGAACACCAAAGACAATGCCCCCGCTGTCGTGCACATCGACATGATCCCGGGCAACAAGGTGGAAGTGAGTATCGCGGCCAAGGGCGGCGGCTCCGAAAACAAATCGAAGATGGTGATGCTCAATCCCTCCGACGACATCGTGGAGTGGGTGCTCAAGACGGTGCCGACCATGGGGGCTGGCTGGTGCCCGCCCGGCATGCTCGGCATCGGCATCGGCGGCACCGCCGAGAAGGCGGCGGTGCTCGCCAAGGAAGCTCTGATGGAGCACATAGACATCCAGGAGCTGATTGCCCGTGGTCCCGAGACCACCGAAGAGAAGCTGAGGGTCGAGCTCTATGACAAGGTCAACAAGCTCGGGATCGGTGCCCAGGGGCTGGGCGGCCTGACCACGGTGCTGGATGTGAAGGTGAAATCCGCACCGACCCACGCCGCCTCCAAGCCCGTGGTGATGATCCCCAACTGCGCCGCCACCCGTCACGTGCATTTCGAACTCGATGGCTCCGGCCCGGCGGAGCTGACACCCCCCAGGCTGGAAGACTGGCCGGAGATCACCCGTGAGTCCGGTGGCAATGTGCGCCGGGTCAACGTGGATGGCATCACCAAGGCAGAGCTTGCCAGCTGGAAGAGCGGTGATACCGTGCTGCTCTCCGGCAAGATCCTGACCGGCCGCGACGCCGCCCACAAGCGCATCGCCGACATGCTGAAAAAAGGTGAAGGACTGCCGGAAGGGGTCGATTTCACCAACCGCTTCATCTATTACGTGGGCCCGGTCGATGCGGTGCGTGACGAGGTGGTCGGCCCGGCTGGCCCCACCACGTCCACCCGGATGGACAAATTCACCGACATGATGCTGGGAGAAACCGGCCTTATCGGCATGATCGGCAAGTCCGAGCGCGGCCCCAAGACGGTCGAGAGCATCAAGCAGCACCAGGCTGTCTACCTGATGGCGGTGGGCGGCGCCGCCTATCTGGTAGCGAAAGCCATCAAGAAGGCGCGCGTGGTGGCCTTTGCCGATCTGGGGATGGAGGCCATCTACGAGTTCGAGGTGGAAGACATGCCGGTCACCGTGGCGGTCGACTCCCAGGGCAACAACATCCACGAGACCGGCCCGGCCTACTGGTCCGCCAAAATTGCCGAGCTGGAGACCAAGCTGGCTTGATCAATCGGACTTCGATGCAAACGGAGGGCGATTAGCCCCCGTACAGCAGCATGTTGAAAGGCGACCCTCGGGTCGCCTTTTTTTGTTTCACGATGACTCCAGTACCGCAATTCGCTGGACTACGCCAAGGCTCGATACAGCAGGTTTATCAATCACTTAGGCGAGTTCAACATATGCCGGTGCTTTCCGAAACTTGACCCGGCTTCCCCTCGCGTGGCTCCCATGCGGCTCTTGGAAACCGGGCTTTCCGAGGAGTCATCATGGCGAAAATCAAGCTCACCAAGTCCGCAGTCGATGCGGCACAACCCCAGGCGCAGGCCGTCGAACTCCGGGACACGCTGGTGCCCGGCTTCCTGTGCAAGGTTACACCAGCGGGCCGCAAGGTGTTCATGCTCCAGTACCGCACGAACGCTGGCGAGCGGCGCAAGCCCGCCCTGGGCCTGTACGGGGAACTGACCGTCGAGCAGGCCCGCTCGCTGGCCCAGGAATGGCTGGCCGAGGTGCGCCGGGGCGGCGACCCCAGCGCGGCCAAGGCCGCCGCCCGTTCAGCCCCCACGGTCAAGGAGCTGTGTACCAAGTTCATGGAGGATTACTCCAAGCAGCGCAACAAGCCCAGCACCCAGCGCGGGTATCAGGCCGTCATTGACCGCTGTATCGTTCCAATGCTGGGCCGTTTGAAAGTTCAGGACGTGAAACGGCCGGACGTGGCCACGGCGATGAAGAAGATGGCCCACAAGCCGGCCGAGGCCAACCGTGCTTTCAGCGTGATGCGCAAGATGTTCAACCTGGCCGAGGTGTGGGGCCACCGGCCTGACGGCACCAACCCCTGCCGCCACGTCCCGATGTACCCCAACGGCAAGGCCACCCACCTCATCAGCGACGAGGACATGGGCAAGCTGTTTCGGCGACTGGAGCACATCGAAGCCGAGGGTCTGGAGAACTACGTCATCCCGCTGGCGATCCGCCTTCAATTCGAGTTCGCCGGCCGCCGCTCCGAAATCGTGACGCTCCGATGGGATTGGGTGGACCTGGACAACCGCCGCGTGGTCTGGCCGGACAGCAAGACGGGCGGCATGTCCAAGCCCATGAGCGAGGAAGCCTATCGGCTGCTCTCGACGGCGCCACGGCAGGAAGGCACTCCCTATGTGCTGCCGTCTCCAAGCCATCCCGGCAAGCACCTGACCACGGGCGAGTATTACGGCGGCTGGAGCCGCGCCCTCAAGGCGGCAGGCGCCGCGCACGTCGGCACGCATGGCATCCGCCACCGCTCCGCGACCGACATTGCCAACTCGGGCATCCCGGTCAAGGTCGGCATGGCGCTGACGGCGCACAAGACCGTGGCGATGTTCATGCGCTACGTCCACACCGAGGACGATCCGGTGCGCAAGGCGGCCGAGCTGGTGGCGAACCGGCGCAAGACGATCACCGGGGCGCAGCGGCCCGCCGACGTGGCCGCATGATCAGGAAGACGCCTGCGGCGGCGGGAGCCTCATCGGGTAGCGCAGCCTTGATCTTGGTACAGGCCCACTCGAATTTCTGCTCGACGCGACGACGACATCAAAGTCTGCAAAGGGCATCGATTTAGTGCTTTAGTATCTAACCTACTCCCCCTAGGCACTTCACATTCGGCTCAGCATACTGATCGGTAGGAAAGGCAACGCATGACATCTCAGAGCAACCCCCAGGAGTTTCACCGCGGACCGCAGATGACTCTGTCGATGCAACTTACAGCTGAACAGCTAGCTGTAATGAAGGAATGGCACGCGAGTGTCCCCACTCTCTATTTCTTAGATATTTGCGTTGTTGGAGCAACAAAGCTTTCCGATGCCGCCCTGGAAAGAGACGCTCGCAAGAAAAGACTCGTTGAGCACCTTCAAAATTTGGATAGACCCCAACATGCCTTCTCGTACCTTTTGGCCGTATTGGAAAAGATAAGCGATTCACGCGGTGTTGCTACAGATGCTGAGCTGGAGGAGCAGATTTTGGGCGATCTCACCGCACTTCGTGCGTTCTTCAAGAATGCTCGCGTTTATGAGCCCGATGAGTTCGTGATCCAGTTCCTCAGAGAGTTAAGGCGACAGCCCATCGAACTTCAACGATCCAACTACTTGAGTTTCTTGGAGGCGATCAACAATCGGTTCGCACTTAAAGACCCAGTAGCGCCAGCACTGAGGCTCCAGAAAGCGAAAGAGATATTGGATGAGGCGGACTCCTTGTCGATCAGCAGACAGCAGCCGGTAGTAGCATTGGCGTTAGCTTGCCTCTACGGAAATCGGGCTGCCAAGAAGCTAATGAAGTTCAAATCGACGGCTGAGAAATTCAATGCAGAAAACGCGCTGGCCGACATCATGGCAATACCACGATTAGCACGGTTTAAGCTGGAAATTGAATACATGGGACGCCAGGGTGGGAGATATTTACGATTGGATTTCATAACTGACGACGATGGACTTATCGGCGTGCTAGATTGCTTTGAGCCCACCGCAGTGAAGCATGAAAACTCAAGCGATGTGTCCGGCACGCAATACACATTCACTGTGAAGTTAAAGCGGCTTTTGACAGAGATAGGGCCGGACGAATACGAGGAACTTCTCCATCTACTCATCGCCGAATCAGGAGTGGCACCAGAGATGTGAGGCGTTGGAGCATGGCGGGGGTGTGCGTGTAACCAGTGCCTTCGATCCACTTGCCAGGACCGTATCTTCTTGCTCGAAGGAGCAACGTTCCAGCGGACCTACAAGGCGCTTCGTGCTCACCATCGCGCACCGCAGTCGTAGGGGGCTCGACGGCGAGATCGGGGGAGTGGAACTCCAGCAGTAACCGGGTGCCCCAGTGTTCCGCCGTCGGCCTTACTGCCCAAGCCTTTGCTGGGGCTGAACGGGCCGCAGATCGTTGAGTGGGCTTGTGTCGTGGTGGCTCAAGACTGGCGGCCCGAGGCTTGCCAACGCGGTGATCCTGGGCGAAGTCTCGTCGACAGGGTTCACTGGTGGTAAAATTCAGCTGTATCTGCGCCCGTCGCAGCCCGTGAGAAAGCAAGCGCCATGAATGTTGGACAAGCCATTCGACTGTGCCGAACGCAACGGGGCGCCTCTCAAAGCGCCATTGCGAACAGAGCCAATTGCTCCGTATCCTACCTGTCGATGCTTGAGAACAATAAGCGCGACCCGACACTTTCGACGGTCACCAAGATTGCAGAGGCGTTGCATGTGCCTGTCGGCCTGCTGTTCGTGCTGGCTGCCGATCAAAAGGAACTGGGTGCGATCGACGAGCACCTCGCCGACCAGTTGATGCAGTCTGCGCTGGCATCGCTGGGAACATCGACCAACCTGACAGCGCATGTGGGAGGCCACTATGGCTAATGCCGAACAACTCAAGGCGTTGGTGAAATCCCATATCGAGCGGGATGACCGACACTTCTACTCCGTCGCCATGCAGGTCGCGGCCCGTGAAGCGAAGGTGGGCCACGGCAAGCTCGCCGAAGAACTGCGTGACATGATCGACGCGGCGAAAGCCCGTGTCTCGCCGGATAGCTCCGAGGGCAAACTGGTGCCGTTGGCTCGTCCGCGAGGTGAGCTGGCTAACCTGTTGACGGTTTCCTATCCGAAGAATCGTCTGGCAGATATGGTGCTCGATGCGGAAATGGCTGAACAGCTTGGCCGCATCATGAAAGAGCAGAAACACCATTCGCGCATCCGCGAACATGGCCTGTCGCCGAGACGCAAACTGCTGCTGGTCGGCCCGCCAGGCACTGGCAAGACGATGACCGCCTCTGTGCTGGCCGGCGAACTTGGTATCCCGCTGTTTGCTGTTCGACTGGATGCCCTGATTACCAAGTTCATGGGGGAGACTGCCGCCAAGTTGCGTCAGATCTTCGATGCCATCAATGAGGTGCGCGGCGTTTACTTTTTCGACGAGTTCGATGCCATTGGTTCGCAGAGAGGACTGGCCAACGATGTGGGCGAGATTCGGCGGGTGCTGAACAGCTTCCTGCAAATGATCGAGAGCGACCAATCCCATAGCTTGATCGTCGCGGCGACCAACCATGTGGAGATTCTTGATTACGCGCTTTTTCGCCGATTCGACGATGTGATCGAGTATCGGCTCCCGACTACGCCGCAGGCCGCCAAGCTGCTCCAGTCTCGGTTGGGCAAGTTCGCGCCCAAGCCTTTCCCGCTCAAGGCCATCACGGCCAAGGCGGAAGGCTTGAGTTACGCAGAGATCAAACGCGCTGTGGATGAATCCATCAAGGAGGCGGTAATGCACGACGAGGAGCGCGTGAGGGCAGATGTGCTGGCACGAGCTTTCGATGAGCGCCGCAAATTTGGCTTCCGAATGAACAACAAGAAAGTCGTGCCGAACCATGCCGGATCAACAACAAGCTAAACGTCCGCATTTCATTCTTCGAGACACATCACAAGCTTTCGAATTTAAAGCGCACTCCGCTGGAGGCAGGTCGACGCGCGACGTACCGGTGCTACCCCGGCAGCAGCACGGTGCGTCCCTTGGCGGTCAGATTGACAACTTGAAGCCCGCAGCAACACAAGCTGCGCAGGCCCAACGAGATCTACAACTTGAAAGCGGGCTGGGTTTGCAAATCCAGTTCACCAGCCAGCCGGATGTCGAACTTGCGTTCGAGAGCTTGGCGAACGAGACCAAGAAAATCGAGCTTCTCAGTGTGCGCCACGAGAACAATCGGACTTTCGCCAATGTCTTTGTCCCTGATGGGGGCCTCGCGCATTTTGAAAAGTACGTCTCCGACTATCTGGCGGAGAAGAAGGACAGCCGCGGTCAGGCGCGTGACCACCGGAAACTGCTGGATGCCATCGAGTCCATTCGAGCGGCAGAAGTCCGAGCCTTGTGGACTGACGACCCCGCCCTCTTGCCTGCTGATTTGACAACTGCCTTTTGGTGGGAGGTATGGCTGCCGGTTCGAGGTCAAGGGCAACGGCAGGTCGTCGTAGAAGACTTCAAAAAGCTCGCTCGCTTGGCGGAATGTGTCGTCAGCGACAAACAAGTCAACTTCCCCGAGCGCACGGTTTTGCTGATGTACGGGTCACAGCAGCAACTTTCACGATCGGTGATGACACTGAACTGTGTTGCCGAGCTTCGCTATGCCAAGGAAACTGCCGAATTCTTCGATGGCATGGATATTGTTGAGCAACGGGAATGGGCGGACGATTTACAGCTACGTGTCCAATTGCCGCCCTCGGACGATACGGCACCCCGCGTCTGTCTATTGGATTCCGGTGTGATGCGAGCACATCCGTTGCTGGAGCCCTTAATGGATGTAGGAGACCTGCATACGGTGGAACCACTATGGGGCGTGGATGACGAAGCGGATCACGGCACGGGCCTGGCCGGGTTAGCGGCCTATGGCGACCTTACCGATGCCTTGTCCTCTGCTGAGCCAATCAAGATTTCTAACCGGCTGGAGTCGGTCAAACTGGTGCCTGCAGAAGGTGCTAATGAAGGCGATGCACGGCACCATGCCTATCTTTTTACCGAAGGCGTCTCGCGCCCTGAAATCTCCGCTCCAAATCGGCAGCGCGTGTTCACGTCGGCTGTAACAGCTTCGGACTATCGTGATCGTGGGCGTCCGTCGTCATGGTCTGCGGCTGTCGATGGCCTTGCTGCGGATACCGCTGGGGCAGCCGAAAGTCCGCGTCTGTTTGTACTGTCCGCTGGCAACACGCGCGATCCCGATGCTTGGGTTAGGTATCCCGAGAGCCTTTCCACTAATCTTGTGCATGATCCCGGCCAAGCATGGAACGCGATCACAGTGGGCGCGTGTACTGACAAGGTCGACACGGAAGGACATGCTTCCTTGAATCCGGTCGCTGAAGCTGGTGGCCTCAGCCCTTTCACAACGACAACCAGAACGTGGGACCGAGCATGGCCATTGAAACCTGAAGTGGTGCTCGAAGGTGGCAATGCGGCCAAAGATAATCTCGGCGCGGTCGGTATGCCCAGTCTTAACTTGCTGACAACCCACAATCAACCGCTGAATCGCTTGTTTACCACCAGCAACGCCACCAGCGCAGCGTCGGCATTGTGCGCGGGGATGGCTGCGCAGATCATGGCGGCTTACCCTCACCTCCGACCGGAGACCGTGCGTGCGTTGTTGGTGCATTCGGCGCAATGGAGTGATTCCATGCGCGGAATGTTCCTACCTGCGGATCGGATGCCAAACAAAGGTGACTACGTTCATTTGATTCGTCACTGTGGATGGGGCACCCCGGACTTGAATCGGGCACTTTGGAGCGCGGGAGACTCATTGACGTTGCTGGTCGAAGACCAGGTTCATCCGTATGCGAAGGTTCCGGTAAAGGGAGTCGTGACACGCGACATGAATCTGCATTCCTTGCCTTGGCCAAAGGATGAGTTGGAGGCATTGCAGGACACGCCTGTTGAGATGCGCGTCACACTCTCCTATTTCATAGAACCCAATCCATCAGCGCGCGGTGCCGCATCGAAGTATCACTACCCGTCGCATCGCCTACGATTCGATGTGCAGCGTCCACTGGATGCATCTACTGATAACTTTGTTGCGCGTGTCAATGCCGCAGCACAGCGTGAGGATGAGGGTGATCCAGTGAATCCCTCTGATCCCAATTGGTTGCTGGGTGAGTTTCAACGTCATCGTGGCTCATTGCATCAGGATGTCTGGAAAGGTACAGCGGCTGATTTGGCCAGTCGTGGATTCATAGCGGTCTATCCGGCTATGGGATGGTGGCGGACGCGGCCTGCGTTGGAGCGATATGGACTTCCTGCTCGGTATAGCCTTGTGGTGTCCATTCAAACGCAGCAGACAGACGTTGACCTGTACGCCGCCGTAGCCCAAAAAATCCAAGTTTCTAATGCCTCCATTGTTGAGACGTGACGAGTTGTTCGTCCCAGTTTCCCTCAAAGGACAGTACCTAGTTTCTTGATGTTCTATGGACTATGTTTCAGTCGATAACGGAGGTGGGCAATGATAGTTTTCGGAAGAAACGGACGGATGGTGGGCTGAGATCGATTGGCTGCTCCAGGCCTTCAACAGACCTACAAATAAAAAATTTTCAGCAATATATCCTTGACGTGATGCGAGAAAAGTTCGCTTTGAACTGACGCAGCATCTATCTCTTCTATTCATCTCAGCGCCCTCGGCTCCATGCCCAGGGCGCTTTTTTTACGTCAGGAGTTTTCATGTCAATCCAATGTTCTCGCTGCCAGTCCGTCAATGTGCGCAGCAAGGGCGTAGTCAAACGCATCGGTCAGCGTGTAGGCGGCGCAGCAGGCACGGCGACCGGTGTAGCCGGTGCTGTGCAAGGGGCTTCAACCGGTGCCTCCGTGGGCATGGTTGCAGGCCCTGTGGGCAGTGCGCTGGGCACTTTGCTGGGCGCACTCATCGGTGGCGTTGTAGGCGGCACCGTGGGCCACGAAGTGGGTGGCCGTATCGGTGAGCAAATCGACCACACCTACCTCGACAACTTTGTGTGCCAGGACTGCGGCCACGTCTTTCATATTTGATCTCAAGGAGTCTTCCCATGTCCCATCTGATCGAAACTATGGCCTACACCGGCCAAACCCCTTGGCACCAACTGGGCCATGCATTGCCCAAAAAACAATCCATCGATGTCTGGGCGCAAGCCGCTGGCATGCAATGGAAGATCCAGGAAACGCCAGTGCGCTACATGGCAACCGGTGATGCTGATGCCCTGTATGGCGAAGCCCTGGAGTTCCCAGAACAAAAAGTTCTCTACCGCAGTGACACCAACGCTGCACTGTCGGTGGTGAGCCAACGCTACAAGGTGGTGCAACCCCAGGAAGTACTGGAGTTCTACCGTGATCTGTCCGAGGTCGCGGGCTTTGAGCTGGAAACCGCAGGCGTGCTCAAAGCTGGCCGACGTTTCTGGGCACTGGCTCGTACCGGTAAATCTGCATGCCTAAAGGGCAACGATGTTGTTCACAGCTACCTGCTACTGGCAACGTCATGCGACGGAACCCTCGCCACCATGGCCATTCCGACCTCCGTCCGTGTGGTGTGCAACAACACCTTGGCAATTGCACTGCAGGGTGCCAATGCGGGTACTGGTGCTGGCTCCATCAAAGTCCCACACTCCACCAGCTTCGATGCCCAGGCC
>ERZ650312.644-NODE-644-length-19509-cov-7.168860_pt1 | contig 19509 bp, 14 predicted proteins | sample MGYA00376248_ERZ650312 | MGnify/ENA primary metagenome ERZ650312 (study PRJEB26733, sample SAMN07839316) | wastewater metagenome | biome: urban; feature: wastewater treatment plant; material: waste water | place: USA: North Carolina | collected 2016-07-28 ... | reverse complement strand
CCGCAGTGCTTGAACTGGAAGGCGACGCAGCCGTCGGTGCCCATGTTGCCGCCGTACTTGTTGAAGGCGTGGCGTACTTCGGCGACGGTACGCGTCTTGTTGTCGGTCAGGCAATCGACCATGACGGCGGCGCCGCTGATGCCGTAGCCCTCGTAGCGCACCTCGACGTAATCGACGCCCTCGAGTTCGCCGGTACCCTTCTTGATCGCGGTGTCGATCTTGTCTTTGGGCATGTTGACCGCCTTGCCCTTGTCGATCGCCACGCGCAGGCGCGGGTTGAAGCTCGGGTCACCGCCGCTCATCTTGGCGGCGACGGTGATTTCCTTGGCGATTTTGGAGAAGGCGGCGCCGCGCTTCTCGTCCTGGCGACCTTTACGGTGCTGGATGTTGGCCCATTTGGAATGTCCGGCCATGTTAACCTCGTCTTTGTCCTGTGGCGGCGCGGCCGTTCGGGGTGTCCCGACCACGACTGCGCGCTGCGATTGATGGATGAAACTGATCGATAATACGGGCTGAAGCAAAGCCCGATATTTTAGCACCTCCCTCATTTTCTACCCGCTCTGTTCTTTCTTCAGGAGTATGAGATGACTGAACCGCTCGTCGTCGCCCGACACCAGCAAACCGACCTCGCGCTATTGCCCGCGCTGGCCAATCGCCACGGTCTGATTACCGGCGCCACCGGCACCGGCAAGACGATCACGCTGCAAGTCCTCGCCGAACGTTTTTCCAGCATTGGTGTGCCGGTGTTCATGGCCGACGTCAAGGGCGATCTGTCCGGCATCGCTGCCGTCGGCACGGAATCGGCGAAGCTCGACGAACGGCTGAAGATGCTCGGCGTAGCCGACTGGTCGCCGGCCAAGTTCCCGGCAGCATTCTGGGATGTGGCCGGCGAGCAGGGTCATCCGGTGCGCGCGACGATCTCCGACATGGGCCCCATCCTGCTTGCCCGCCTGCTCAACCTGAACGACACGCAGGCCGGCGTGCTGCAGCTGGTATTCAAGATCGCCGACGACAACGGCCTCTTGCTGCTCGACCTCAAGGATCTGCGCGCGATGGTGCAGTACGTTGGCGAGAACGCCAAGTCCTTCACCACCGAGTACGGCAACGTCTCGGCGGCGTCGATCGGCGCCATCCAGCGCGGCCTGCTGACGCTGGAAGAGCAGGGCGGCGACGTCTTCTTCGGTGAGCCGATGCTCGACATCAACGACCTGATGCAGACCGACGACGGCAAGGGCATCGTCAACATCCTCGCCGCCGACAAGCTGATGAGCTCGCCGCGCCTCTATTCGACCTTCCTGCTCTGGCTGCTCTCCGAACTCTTCGAGCAGTTGCCGGAAGTCGGCGACATGGACGAACCCAAGCTCGTCTTCTTCTTCGACGAGGCGCATCTCCTGTTCAACGAGGCGCCGCCGGCCTTGCTCGAGAAGATCGAGCAGGTGGTGCGCCTGATCCGCTCGAAGGGCGTCGGCGTCTACTTCGTCACGCAGAACCCGCTCGACATCCCGGACAAGGTGCTTGGCCAGCTCGGCAACCGCGTGCAGCACGCCCTGCGCGCCTTCACGCCGCGCGACCAGAAGGCAGTGGCGACGGCAGCCGAGACGCTGCGCCCGAATCCTGCATTCGACGCGGCGGCGGTGATCACCGAACTCGGCGTCGGCGAAGCGCTCGTCTCCTTCCTCGACGAAAAGGGGCGGCCGACCGTGGTCGAACGCGCCTTCATCCTGCCGCCCGCGTCGCGCATCGGTCCACTCGGTGCCGATGAGCGCAAGGCGGTGATCGAGTCGTCGCTCGTCTTCGGTGTCTACGAGAAAGCGCTTGATCGCGAGTCGGCTTACGAAAAATTGCGCGGTGCGCCAGTTGCAGCTCAGGGTCAAGCGCAGGTGGCTGCGAACGCGGGCGTGCCTCCCGTTCAGGCGCAAACGCAACAACCGGCGCCCGAAGCCGCGCCGGCGTCCGGCGGCGGCTGGCTCGGTGGTTTGGGCGACCTGCTCGGCGGCACGACCGGGCCGCGCGGCGGCCGGCGCGAAGGTTTGGGTGAGGCATTGGCCAAGTCTGCAGCGCGCGCCATCGGCTCGCAGGTCGGGCGCGAGATCATCCGCGGCGTGCTCGGCTCGATGCTTGGCGGCAGCACGCGGCGCCGCTGACCGATGCGCCTGCGGCGGGGAGCTTTCCCCGCCAGCGGCGCAAATCTTTACACCGTTTTTACTTTCACCGCAGGACAATTCGGGCACGTCTGGTTTCAGACGGTCTTGTCGGTGAAGGAATCATGTTCTCCTGTTTGTCCCGTTGTTCGCATCGACTCTCGTCGCTCGCCGTCTGGCAGCAGTACGCGTTATCGATCGCGCTGTGCGCCGCGACGACGCTGCTGGCGACGCCCTTGCTCGCTTATCTGGATCTGGCGAACATCGTCATGCTGTTCCTGCTCGCGGTGTTGCTCGTCGCCGTGATTCTCGGCTTGCGCCCGGCCGTACTCGCAGCATTCCTGAGCGTGGCGTTGTTCGATTTCTTCTTTGTTGAACCGCGCTTCTCCTTCGAAGTGCACGACGGACAGTATCTGGTGACCTTCGTCGTCATGCTCGCCGTCGCCCTCATCACCGGCCAGCTGACCGCCGGCCTGCGCCGGCAGGCCGATGAGTCGGCGACCGAGGCGCTGCGTACGCGCGCACTGTACGAAATGGCACGCGATCTTTCGGGGGCGCTGATGGTCGAGCAGGTGGTCGAGATCACGCGCAACTTCCTGCGCCACGTGCTCGGCGCCGACGCCACCGTCCTGCTCTCCGACAACGCGGGTGCGCTGCACGCCGCGTCGTACGCTGTTGTAGGGCGGGAGTCGGCACGCTTGCAGATCGAGCCACGGCTTGCCGAAATGGCCTTCAGCAGTGGGGCGCCAGTCGAATGCGGGCCTTTGGGCGGCGCCGGTTTCGCCATGCTTTACTTGCCGCTGAAGGCGCCGATGCGCGTGCGCGGCGTCGTCGCCGTAGCGCCGGTCGATGGTGACGCATACGAATTGCTCGCCCAGCGCCAGCGGCTGGAAACGATGGCCTCGCTGGTGGCGATTGCTATCGAACGCGTGCATTACGTAGACGTGGCACAGCGCACGCAGGTGCAGATGGTGTCGGAGCGCCTGCGCAGCTCGATCCTCTCGGCGCTCTCGCATGACTTGCGCACACCGCTCACCTCGCTCGTCGGCCTTGCCGATTCACTGACCATCAGCCGGCCGCCGCTCGGCACCGTCGCGCTGGAGACGGCCGTGGCGATACGCGACCAAGCCGAGCGCATGGCCGGCCTCGTCGGCAACCTGCTCGACATGGCGCGCCTGCACGCCGGCGACGTGATGCTGCAGAAGGAGTGGCAGCCGATCGAGGAAGTCATCGGGTCGAGCATCAAGTTGCTCGGGCGGGCGCTCGCCGAGCACCCGGTCAAGGTGACGCTGGCGAAGGGCTTGCCGCTCGTCGAGTTCGACGCGGTGCTGATCGAGAGCGTGTTTTGCAACCTGCTGGAGAACGCTGCCAAGTATTCGCCGCCGGGTGCGGGCGTGTCGATCGATGCGGCAAGCCGTGATGGCATGCTCGAAGTGACCGTCAGCGACGGCGGCAAAGGCTTCACTTCGGATAACGGGATCGCGGTGTTCGAGATGTTCGTGCGCGGCGAGGCCGAGTCGACGAAGCCCGGTGTCGGGCTCGGACTGGCGATCTGCAGCGCGATTGTCGAGGCACATGGCGGTTCGATCAGTGCCGCGAACGGCGAACACGGTGGCGCGCGCGTGTGCTTCACGCTGCCGCTCGGCAATCCGCCGAGCATCGAGGAAGAGGCGCTATCGCCCGAGGAGCTTGCCTGATGAACGCACCGTCGCCTGCCGTCCTCATCGTCGAGGACGAAAAACTGATCCGCCGCTTCGTGCGCGCCTCACTTGAGGAAGAAGGCTGCCGAGTGTACGAGGCCGGAACCTGTGCCGACGGGCTGCTCGAAGCCGGCGCCAACAAGCCCGATCTGATCGTGCTCGATCTCGGCCTGCCCGACGGCAACGGCGTCGACTTCATCCGCGACCTGCGCGCTTGGTCGGACGTGCCGATCCTCGTCCTCTCGGCACGCTCGAACGAGAAGGACAAGATCCAGGCGCTCGACGTCGGGGCCGACGACTACCTGACCAAGCCGTTTGGCGTCGGCGAGCTGCGCGCCCGCGCACGGGCGCTGCTGCGCCGGCAGAGCCGCATCAGCGACGAGGCGAGCCCGATCATCGAATTCGGCGAAGCGAGGGTCGATCTGTCGCGCCGCGTCGTCACCCGCGCTGGCGAGCCGGTGCATCTGACGCCGATCGAATACCGCCTGCTCTGCGTACTGCTCGCCAACACCGGCAAGGTGATGACGCAGCGTCACTTGTTGCGCGAAGTGTGGGGGCCGGCCAGCGTCGAGAGCAATCACTATCTGCGCGTCTATGTCGGCCATCTGCGCCAGAAGCTCGAGGACGACGCGACGCAGCCCAAGTACCTGCTGACCGAGACCGGTGTGGGGTACCGGTTTCAGCCGTAGGGTGCAATAGCCGAAGGGCGCTGCACCAAATTTCAAAACAAAGAGAACAATCCATGAGTCATTCACCCGATTCCGAAAAATCCCGCCTCGGCGGTCTTGCGCTGGCAGCGCTCGGCGTCGTCTACGGCGACATCGGTACCAGCCCGCTGTACGCGCTGAAGGAAGTCTTCGGCAGCCCGCACCATCCGGTGCCGATCACGCCGGAGAACGTGCTCGGCATCCTGTCGCTGGTGTTCTGGGCGTTGATGGCCGTGGTCAGCGGCAAGTATGTATCGTTCATCACGCGTGCCGACAATCGTGGCGAGGGCGGCATCATGGCCTTGATGGCGCTGGCGCTGCGGCAACAAAAACCCGGTTCGACCGGGCGTAAGGTGATCGTCATCCTCGGCCTGTTCGGTGCTGCGCTGTTCTACGGCGACGGTGTCATCACGCCCGCCATTTCGGTGCTCTCGGCTGTCGAAGGGCTGGGTATCGTCACACCGGCACTCGAGCGCTTCGTCATTCCGCTGGCGCTCGTCGTGCTCGTCGCCCTGTTCGTCATCCAGCGCCACGGCACGGCCAGCGTTGGGCGGCTCTTCGGGCCCGTGATGATGCTTTGGTTCGCCACGCTGGCCGTCCTTGGTCTCGCCAACATCGTCGCTGCGCCGGGCGTGCTGCGCGCGCTCAATCCGGGCTGGGCCATGCAATTCTTCGTCGCCAACCCCGGGCTTGGCTTCCTGTCGCTCGGTGCCGTCGTGCTGGTGCTGACCGGCGGCGAGGCGCTCTATGCCGACATGGGGCACTTCGGTCGGCGGCCGATCCAGATCGCCTGGTTCGGCATGGTGTTGCCGGCGCTGCTCATCAACTATTTCGGGCAGGGCGCGCTGCTGCTTACCAATCCGGCGGGCGTGACCAATCCGTTCTACCTGCTGGCGCCCGGTTGGGCGCTCTATCCACTGGTGATCCTGGCGACGATGGCGACGGTGATCGCTTCGCAGGCGGTGATTTCGGGCGCTTTCTCCCTGACGTTGCAAGCCATGCAACTCGGTTACCTCCCGCGCTTCCAGGTGCGTCATACGTCGGAAAGCGAGATGGGGCAGATCTACCTGCCGGCGATCAACTGGCTGCTGCTGGCCGCGGTGATTGCCCTGGTGCTCGGCTTCAAATCGTCGAGCAACATCGCGGCGGCCTACGGCATTGCCGTCACCGGCACCATGCTGATCACCAACCTGCTGGTCTTCGTCGTCGCACGCGAACTCTGGGGCTGGAAACTTGTGCCAACCCTCCTTTGCATTACGCCGTTCGTTGTCATCGACTTTGCATTCTTCTCCGCCAACTCAATCAAGATTCTTGCGGGGGGCTGGTTTCCGCTGGCGTTTGGCCTCGGTGTCTTCGTCCTGATGGCGACCTGGAAGCGGGGGCGCGAACTACTGCACGCGAAGCTGGGGCAGGATGCCATCGATCTCGCGCCGTTCATCGCCAGCCTCGCGCTTGGCGGCGCGACGCGCGTGCCCGGTACCGCCGTCTTCATGACCGGCCGGCCGCAAGGCGTGCCGCGCGCAATGCTGCACAGCCTCAAGCACTACAAGGTACTGCACGAGCGCATGGTGATCGTGACCATTCGTATCTTCGACGTGCCGCATGTGCCGGAAATCGACCGGGTGGAAGTCGCCGATCTCGGCGAAAGCTTCTGGCAGGTGACGGTTCAGTATGGATTCAAGGATGAACCGGATCTGCCGGCCGCGCTCGCCCTCTGCGCGCACTTCGGGCTGGAGTTCGAGATGATGGATACCTCGTTCTTCCTCGGTCGCGAGACGCTGATTCCGCGCCGCAGCAGGGAAATGGCTTACTGGCGCGTCCTGCTTTTCGCGCTGATGTTCCGCAACGCGAGCAGCCTGACCGCCTTCTTCAAGATTCCGTCGAACCGCGTCGTGGAACTCGGTTCGCAGGTGATTCTGTAGGGCGGCCGCTTACACCGGTTGTCTGCCGAGGAAGGCCATGAACTCGTCGCTTGTCATGGGTCGCGCGAACAGGTAGCCCTGTCCGTCTCGACATCCCAGGTTCGTCAAGTGGTCGCGCTGCGCCATCGTCTCGATTCCTTCGGCGATGGTTTCCAGCCCGAGCTGGCCGGCGAGCTGGATGACCATGCTGGCGATCGTGTAGTCTTTGTTGTTGCCGTCCTTGCCGCTGATGAAGGCGCGGTCGATCTTCAGCCGGTCGACGTTAAGTTGGCGCAGGATGTTGAGCGAGGAATAGCCGACGCCGAAGTCGTCGATCGAAATCGAAATGCCGAGTTCGTGGATCTCTGCCAGCTTTTGTTCGATCAGCTCGACGTTGTCGATCGCGACGGTTTCGGTGAGCTCGATCTCGATGTGTTGGGTACTGACGCCGATGTCACGAACGAGATCGGTCAGGCGCCGGACGTAATCGGGTTCGCGGAACTGGACGTGCGAGACATTGACGGCTATGCGGAAGTCCTGGTGGCCCCTATCGACGATCTGTTTCAGGAAACTCAGCGCCGAGCGTGTGACCCATTCTCCGATCGGGACCATCAAACCCGATTGCTCCGCGAGGGGTATGAACTGATCGGGCGGGACGAACGTACCATCCTCTCGGCGCCAGCGCAGCAGGGCCTCGGCGCCGACGATTCGGCCGCTGGCCAGGTCGATGAACGGTTGGTATACGAGGAACAACCGCTCTATTGAAAAGGCGAGGCGCAGCTGGCTGAGCATGTGCATGCGCTCGCGAGCCGCCTTGGCGAGGGCCGCCTCGAAGTAGAGGGACTTGCCGCGGTTGAAAGATTTTGCCTGCTTCAGCGCAACGCCGGCGTTCTTAAGCAGTTCGACGGCCTTTTGTGCCGTATCGCCGAGGCGGACCAACCCGCTTGTGGCCGAGAGCCGGAAACTCTCGGCCCCGACTTCGAATGGTGTCGAGAAAACGGCCTCGATGGTTCCTGGATTAACCTCCGTTTGCGAGCCGAGCAAGCCGAAGACATCACTGCCGATACGCGCGATATGCACGTCTTCCGGGAAGGCGTGGCGCAGCCGGTAGGCGACGGCCTGGAGGACCGCATCGCCGAAGTCCTGATCGAGTACGCTGTTGATGTCGGCAAAGCCGTCGAGGTCCAGGAGGGCGAGGCGGTCGCTTGTCGACTGCCGCTGGTCGATGTGGGCGAGGAAGCGGTTGCGGTTGGGCATTTTCAGCAGGCTGTCCTCGTAGGCGAGCTCGCTGATGCGCTGCAGCAGGTGCGTGTTCTCAAAGGCAACGGCGATGTTGCCACAGAAGACTTCGAGCAGGTTGTGGTCGAGCTCGCTCAGGGCGTGCCGGACGTCGACGAAGGCCGCCATCGACATCCCCTCTGAAACGCTGAAGTACAGGCAGGTCGCCTCACCGAAGTTGTGACTGCGCTCTCTCAGTGTCTTTTCCAGGGCCGTTCGGACGCGGCCGTCGCTCACGCCGGGCAGCGATACGCCGATCCATTCGGAATAGCAGCCGGCAGCGGCCAGGATGTAGGGCTCGGAGCTCGCCGTGCCGCCGGCGGCACAGACGATGCCTTCCTCGGCGACGCCGAGCAGCGCGCAGAGTTGTGTCACCACGCCTTCGGCGAAACGGATGAGTCCGCGCGGGCGGCTCAGCTCGGTGCTCGCAGCGACGATCAGCTCGAGTCCACGTCGGTTGGCCTCCAGGCAGTGAATCTGCCAGTACGACCGGATGGCGACGGTCAGGCTGGTGAACAAGCGGATGCGCGTGAGTTCCGACTTGGTCTTGTAGTCGTTGATGTCGTAGGCGCGGATGGTGTCGATTTCCGGTGCGTAGCCCGGCTGGCCGGTGCGCAGGATGACGCAACGCCTTGTTGTCGAGTTCCTCGCGGACGAAGCGGATGAGCTGCAGGCCGGCGTCGGGGGATTCCATCACCACGTCGAGCAGGCCGACGGCGAGATCGGGGTTGTTGGCGAGGATGGTGCGCGCTTCGGTCGCCGAGTAGGCATGCAGAAATTCGAGCGCCCGGCCTTCGAGCGTCATGCCCTTCAATGCCAGCGTCGTTGCTTCGTGTACGCTCGGCTCGTCATCGATGATGAGGATGCGCCAGACGGGGTGCCCCTCGGCTTCATCCGCCGCCGCTTCTTCCTCGAAGGTCAGCAAATCGTCATCCGGGCTTTCGGAAACCATCGTCGCACCCAAGCAAAGACTGGACAGTCATGTTACCCGAAGTCGGTCGGCCGTGGCTTGCCGGGGCTTTGTTGCGAAATTTACCGCGTGCGTGTGCATATTTTTACACCGCCAATGGTGGTGGCAAAGAATGTTCGGAATCTCCGAGCGAGTGTGGAAAAGTGCGCGATCGCAATCGTTTGCGTTCGGATAGTATCCGCCGCGCACGGCGACACAGTCTTGATTGCATGGGGGTTTTATTGCATGCGTCAGGCTGTTGTCGCCGATATAACAATAGGTTTATCTCCAGTAGTGTCCGGTTAAAACGATATCCATGAGCTTTAAACCGAGAGCTGGAGCGGCATTCGGAGGATTTTTAGGTGTCTCCGATTTGAACGGCAAACCGCCGATGAGGCAGTCTTTTGGCTTTGTTTTCGCCGGAGACGCCGATGAACCTCGGCAAGACGTTGTTCGCCCAGCTCATGGACTTTCTGCCCTGGAAGACTTTTCATCGCATCGTCGATCGCCACGACGGCGATCGTTACGTCAAGACGATGACCTGCGCCGAGCAATTCCGCGTAATGGCGTTTGCGCAACTGACTTACCGCGAAAGCCTGCGCGACATCGAGGTCTGCCTGTCGGCGCAGTCCGCCAAGCTTTATCACATGGGGTTTCGCCAGGAAATCAAGCGCTCTACGCTGGCCGATGCGAACGAGGCGAGAGACTGGCGTGTTCATGCGGCCTTCGCCCAGCACCTGATCGCGCACGCTCGGAAGCTCTACCACGACGACAGCCTTGGCTTCGAGTTGGAGAACACGGCTTACGCGCTGGATTCGACGACCATCGATCTGTGCCTGTCGGTGTTTCCGTGGGCGCCGTTTCGCACAACCAAGGCGGCGGTCAAGATGCACACGCTGCTCGATCTGCGTGGCAACATTCCGACCTTCATCCACATCTCCGACGGCAAGCTGCACGACGTCAATGTGCTCGACGTTCTGGTGCCGGAAGCCGGGGCGATCTACATCATGGATCGTGGCTACCTGGACTTCGAGCGACTTCATGCGATGCATCTGGCAAACGCCTTCTTTGTCACTCGCGCCAAGTCGAACACGCGGTTGCGCCGTGTCTATTCGGCGGCGACCGACCGATCGACCGGCATCCTCTGCGACCAAACCGTCGCGCTGGTCGGTTACTACAGCCGCCGCGACTACCCGATCCATCTGCGCCGCACCCGCTTCAAAGACCCCGAGACCGACAAGACGTTCGTCTTCCTGACCAACAACTTTGCCTTGCCGGCTGCCACCATCTGTGCGCTCTACAAGGCGCGCTGGCAGGTCGAACTGTTCTTCAAGTGGATCAAGCAGCATCTGCGTATCAAGAAGTTCTACGGCACATCCGAGAATGCGGTGAAGTCCCAAATCTGGATCGCCGTATCGGTCTATGTCCTCGTCGCCATCGTCAAGAAGCGCCTGAATCTCGACGCTTCGCTCTACACCTTGTTACAGATTTTTTCGCTCACCCTGTTCGAGAAAATGCCCATCCAGCAAGCCTTTGCCGGCAATGCACCTTTCCAAAAACAGGACGAAAACAACAACCAACTGAATCTATTCGCTTTTTAACCGGACACTACTGGTTTATCTCCAAGGGTCAAAAATGTCATCCAGCCTCAAGCCGTTGCAATGGTTCAACGATCGGTCCATCGCCACGAAAATCAACGCGATCACGCTCTTCGTCTTCCTCGTCGTATTCGCACTGTGCGGCGCGGCGCTCTCGTCACTACTTTCCAGCAGGCTTGAACAATCGGCGACAGAGAATCTCAAACAGGCCAACCATCGCATCGTGCAGATGATCGATGGCTACGGCACCGGCCTCGAACGTTCGGCCGAAATGCTGGGTGCAATCATTGCGCAACGCATCGGCGAAGTGCTAGCAGCCGAAAGCGCTGAGACCGAAGGAGAAGGGGGAAATGCCGCGCAGCAGGGTTTCGAGAAGTCGGTTGAGGCATTTACCGCAGCCACCGGGCATGTCGCCAGCATCTTCGTTCGCCAGGGTGACGATTTTGTGCGCACGGCAACAACGCTGAAGGATGCGCAGGGCAACAAGGTACTCGGCAGCAAGCTCGACCGGAGTTCTGCCGTTTATACCAAAGCCATGGCCGGCAAGCCGTCGACCGGGCGGGTCAATCTTTTCTCGCGCGACTACGTGACGCACTATGTGCCGATCCGGAATGCGGCCGGCGACGTGGCCGCGATCGCGTCGATCGGAATCGATTTCACGCAAGGCCTGGAGGACCTGAAGAAGCAGATCCGCGAGATCAAGGTCGGCGACACGGGCTACGTCTTTATCGTCGAGATGAAGGAGGAGCCGGGGAAGATGGTCGTGCATCCGTCACTCGAAGGGAAGGACGGCAGCGGGGTGAAGACCCGTGACGGCCGCTTCATCGTGCGCGACATGCTCGAACAGAAGAACGGCGTCGCCGTTTATGCGCCCGAAGACAAGCTGCTGAGCGCGCGCGACAAGATTTCCGTCTTCGAACCCTACGAACACTGGAACTGGCTCGTCGTCTCCGGCAGCTACCTCGACGAGTTCACGCGTGACGCGAGTACGGTGCAGCGCGCGCTCGCCGTCGGCGGTCTGACCATTGCCGTGCTGATAGCCCTGGCAACCTTTACCGTCACCCGCGTCTGGCTGAAGAAGCCCTTGCAAGGGCTGGCTGGCGTCTTTGCGGCGATTTCCGGCGGCGATCTGACGGTGCCGATCGTTGTCCGCAACCGGGACGAAGTCGGCCAGTTGCTCACGTCTTGCCAGAGCATGTGCGCGCAGTTGCGCCAGATGATCGGCGCCATCCAGGACGGCATGAGCCAGATCGCTCAGGGATCGAACGACCTGGCGCGCGAGGCCGACGAAGTGGCGGTCGGTTCGCACGACCAGAGCAACGAGTCGATGGCGCTGGCCGCCGCGATCGAGGAACTGGCGACCAGCATCGAACAGATGTCCGGCCATTCAAACGATACGCGGGGTGTCGTCGAGCATTCGAACGAGATCTCGCAGCGCGGCTCGCGGGTGATCGGCGAGGCCGTCGAGTCGATGCATTCGATCGCCGGCACGGTGCGCAACGCGGCGGATGTCGTGGCGCGCCTGGGCAGCGAAACCGACTCGATCAACCAGATCGTCGGCGTGATCCGCGAGATCGCCGACCAGACGAACCTGCTGGCGTTGAACGCGGCGATCGAAGCGGCACGCGCCGGCGAGGCGGGGCGCGGCTTCGCTGTGGTTGCCGACGAGGTGCGCAAGCTGGCCGAACGCACGACCGGCGCGACGCGCGAGATCGGCGAGAAGATCGGGCAGATCCAGCAAGGCGCGACGAATGCCGTCGACAGCATGCGTCAGGGCGTTACACAGGTTGACGCCGGTGTTGAACTGGCCAGTCGCGCCGGTAGCTGCATCGACGAAATGCGCACCGGCGCCGAGCGCGTCGGCGAAGCGGTGGCGGCTATTTCCGATGCCCTGCGCGAGCAGACGACGGTGAGCGAGAACGTCGCACGCAGTGTCGAGGAGATCGCGCAGCAGGCCGAAGGCAATCTCGAACGCGCGCGGCGCGCGGCGGCGGCTTCGGAGCAGATGCGGGCGGTTGCCGGGCTGACGAAAGCGAGCGTCGAGCGCTTCCGGCTTTAGGCGCCAAGCGCCTTCTCGGTCCCTTCGGCGTCGAGCGCCGGATGCTCGGGCGCGGTCAGTGGCAGGTCGAGCGTGAAGCGTGCGCCGGCACCCGGCGCCGAGTCGACCGAGATCTGGCCGCCCAGCATTCCGGTGACGAGGCCGTAGGCGATGCTGAGGCCGAGTCCCGAGCCGCCTTTGCCCAGTCGCGTGGTGAAGAAGGGGTCGAAGATGTGGCTCTGATGCTCGGCAGGAATGCCGTTGCCGTTGTCGGTGACGGTTAGAACGACGCGTTCGCCGAGCGCTTGCGCGGCAATGTCGACGCGGCACTGGGCGCGGCCTTCGAAGGCATGGACGACGGCGTTCTCCACGAGGTTTGAGACGATCTGTTCGATGGCGCCGGGATAGCTGTCCATCGCGATGCCGTCCGGGATGTGCAGGGCGATGCGCACCAGCGAGTGCTTGTAGCGGATGTTGAGCGCCACCATCATTTCGCGGACGAGTTCGGCGAGCTGGAACTCGCGGCGCCGTGAACTCGTCTGGTCAACCGCGACCTGCTTGAAGTCCAGCAGCAGTCGTGCCGCGCGCTCGAGGCTGCTCTGTGCCAAGTGGCTGGCGCGAGTCACGTCGTCGACGAAGGCGTCGAGCTGCGAGCGGCGAATCCCGGACTCGACCTGTTTCTGCAGGTCCGCGCAGCGTTCGACGATGGTGCTGACGATGGTCACACCGGTACCGATCGGTGTATTCAGCTCGTGTGAGAGTCCGGCGACGAGCGAGCCGAGCGAGGCGAGTTTTTCCGACTGCACCAGGCTCTGCTGCATTCGGCGCAGGTCTTCCAGCGTTCCCTGCAGGCGCGCATTGACCTCCTGCAACTCGTTGGTTCGGCGTTCGACGCGTTCTTCCAGTCCGGTGACGGCCTGGGCGAGCGAATCGCGCATCGACTCAAGGCGCGAAGCCAGCGCCCCGAATTCGTCCGCGCGCAGGCGGGGAACCGGGCTCTGCAGATCGCCGCCGGCGATCGTCCCGGCGCTTGCGCGCAAGGCATCGAGCGGCCGGAGCACCCGGCGCGTCAACCAGGCGCCGAGCAGCAGGAAGGAAACGAGCAGCTGGACGACGACGACGGCGAGCAGCACTCGCGAAGTCTGCATCGCTGCCTCGCGCGCGCGCGTGGTGCCATACACGAGCGTCACTTCGCCCAGCGTCTCGCCCGATTTCGTGATCGTGCGCTTGATCGTCATCGGCCCGGCCGTGTCTTCACCCTTTTCGTCACTGCGCGAGAACTCGAGGACCGACGTCCCTTCAGCGTCGATGACGTGAATGGCATCGACCGAGACGTCGGTGGATACGGCGTCAAGCAGCGGAATACCGCTCTCCGGGGTGATTTCCCATAGCGGCAACGCCAGGCCGGCCTGCAGGATGTCGGCCAGCTTCTCGGCACGGACGCGGGCGTCGGAGTCGACGGTGTGCTGAAGGTTGAGGTAGATGAGCAAGGCGCCGGCAACAATGCCGGGCAGGACGAGTGCCAGTGTCAGCGCGACGAACAGCGCGCGGCGCAGGCCGGAGCGGTGCCTGTCGCTTGCGCTGTCAGCGCTTGTTGCCGGCGTGGAGTTCCTGGATGTAACGCGCATGGGCGCCAGATTCCGTCAGTCGTTGCAGTCCGCGGTTGAAGCGCGCGATCAACGCGGCGCTACGCTCGGACTTGCGCGATAGCGCGAGGCAGATCGGGGTCTGCATGAGAAGCCTTGGGTGCTGGACGATGCTTGCCGCTTCTTCCGGCGTGAGGATCGTGCGCAGCAAATGGTTGGCCACGTCGACCTCCATGGCGACGACGTCGACGCGTCTCAGCAGCAGTTTGCGGATGTTCTGCTCGTCGACGGTCACTTCCTCGACCTTCAGCCTGCCGTCCCCGACCGCTTTGTCCCACTCGTCCCCGTACGAATAGCCTGCCGTGCTGCCGACCTTCCAACCCTTGAGGTCGTCGATCGTCTTCCAGTCGAACGGGAGGTTCTTCAGATGAAAAAGTCCCTTGTCGACCGTGAGTACCGGTTTGCTCATCAGGAAGTCCTGCTGATGCTTGGGCGTCGGTGCCCAGCCGACCGAGCCGTCCCACTTGCCGCTGCGCGCATAGTCGTAGGCGCGCTTCCACGGGAAATAGCCGTACTCGACGGTGACGCCCTCGAGCGCGAAGGCTTCGCTGACGATGCGGCTGAGCGGCCCCTTGTCCGGCAGCCGCTCTGAGGTGAACGGCGGCCACTCGCCGTTGGTGATGCGCACGCTTTCGCCCAGTACGCAGCCCGGGAACAGGCTTACGAGCGCGAGCAGGATGCCGGTCAGCGTGTTGGTCAAGGTTCGGCGATGCATTCGGTCTCCTTGCGCGTGCCCTTGTCGGGGCGCCCGCCTGTTTCGTGCTTATCCACCTTAGCAGAAATTGCCGGGACGGCGAAGGTGGCAGCCGGTCAGTCCGAAAGCGGCCGTTCGTCGGCTGCTCGCTAGGCGACCCGGGGCGCCGTCGCTAGAATCCGCCGCACAATAAAACCGTGGGAGTGCAACATGCAGGGAATCTCGACGCCCGCCGAAGTGCCGGCCATTACGCCGTTCTGGCAACGCATGCCGCACTTCTTCCGCTATCCGTTGCACGTCGAGCCGCTGCTCTACATGGCGATGCTGTCCTTGGCGACCCTGCTCGGCTTCATCCTGCCGCTGCCGTCGCCGCTCGATCACCTGATCGTCCACCTCGGCGTCTGGCTCGCCTTCATCCGCTATGCGTACAAGACGCTCGACCAGACTTCGCTGGGTCTGCTCACACCCGAACAGCATCAGTTCTACGACGCGAAGGAGCGAGCCAATCTGCCGTACAAGCAGTTCGCGATCTTCCTCGTTACCGGCTTCGCCATCAGTCTGGCCGGGTTTCTCGGCAACGTCGCGGTCGGCCTGATGATGATCTTCTTCGTCCTCGCGATGCCGGCGAGCATCATGATCCTCTCGATCACGCAGAGCTTCTGGGCCGGACTCAACCCGTTTGCCGCGGTGGGCATGATGCGCATCATCGGGTTGCCCTACCTCGGCCTGTGTGCCTTCCTTTTTCTGCTGTCGAGCAGCCAGGGCATCCTGCAGATGGAACTCGTGCCGCGCGTTCCCGAGTGGCTGATGATCCCGACGCTGAACTTCGTCGCCATGTACTTCACGCTGATCATGTTCAACATGATGGGCTACGTCGTTTTCCAGTATCACGCCTTGCTCGGCGTCGAGATCAGCGCGAATGCGCCGGTTTCCGGGCCGGCGGCGACGCCGGTCGATGCGATCGGCGCCTTGATCGCCGCCGGCCAGATCGACGAGGCCGTCGATCTGGCGTACGAGGCGCAGCGTGCGACGCCGGACGACCTGGCAGCGCACGGCCGTTATCACAAGCTCCTGCTGCTGGCCGGTCGGGAAGAGCGCGCCGCGTCGCATGCGCGTAGCTACCTTTCTTTGCTCCTGCAGAAGGGGCGAGGCGAGCAGGCGCTCGATCTCTACCGCGAAATGCAGGCGCGCGATTCATCGTCGGCCTCGTCGTTCGCGCCAGAGCGGCCGGAACAGCTGCTGCGGCTGGCCGAGGCGGCGCGCCGCCGCCGCGAGTACGCGCCGGCTCTCGCGCTGGTCAAGGGGTTCGACAAGCGCTTCCCGCGCCATCCGGAGATACCGGCCGTCTACCTCTTTGCCGCCAGCGTGCTATGCGAGAACCTGCGTCAGGACGCATCAGCGCGCCGGATTCTCGACGTCCTGTTGACACGCTACCCGGAGCATCCGGTGGCCGGCGAGGCGCAGCAGTTGGCGACCGTGATCGACAAGCTGGCGGTGCCGGCGACCGCCTGAACCGAGTTCGTTGGGACTCTAGCGGACGGACAGGGCGCCGTTGCGCGCGGCGTCGCTCTCGGGAAACTCGGCGCGCAGGCGGCCCATGGTCGCCTCGTGCATCGCGGTATTGCCGGCACGCCGGAATGCGACGGCGACAAGCAGCAGGAGGTCGGGCAGTTGCTCGGTCTGCGGCGCACGCCTGGCAAGCACACGCGTCAGCCGTTCGGCGTCGTCGGCGTGGCCGCTGCGCGCCAGGCGGCGGATCAGTACGACCAGCTGGCGCGCGCTGAAGCGCACGCTCGGGCGGGCGATCTTCAGGTATTCGACGAAGGTCTCGTGCAGCAACTCGTCGCCGCCCGGCGTGGCTTCGGGCAAGGCAAAGACCAGCGCCGCGGCGCGGTGATAGTCGTCACCGGCCGGCGCGGTGCGCGCGACCTTGTAGTAGCGGAGGACGACGGAAAGATCGTGCGGGTGCTTGGCAGCGATGCGGCGCAATGCATGAACGGCCTCGTCGATGCGCAACGCGCCGAGCAACGTGTCGATGCGCGCCAGTTCGCCCGGCAAGGGATCGGCGGCTGCCTCCTGTTCGGCGGCGACGATCCGCGTCTTGCCAAAGCGACGCTGTGCGGCGATCAGCGCCGTCCCCGTGATGAAGCCGCCCAGGTGAGCCATGTAGTTGACCATGCTCTCGTGGTTGAACAGGTACTGGTAAAGCTCGTTGGCGATCCACCAGGGCAGGACGATGAGCGCCGGTGCGCGGATGAAGTCGAAGTAAACGAGTACCCAGTAGAAGAAGCGGATCTTGCGCAGCCCGTAGAGGACGACGAACATCGCCATCACGCCCGAGATCGCGCCGGACGCGCCGATGCCTGGCGCCATCCTGCTGGCGTTGAAGACGAGATCAAAGACGCCGGCGCCGAGTCCGGCCAACAGGTAGAAGGCGAGGAAACGGCGTTTGCCGAGTGCCTCTTCGACGGCGATGCCGACGATGAAGAGGATCGCCATGTTACCGAGCAGATGGTCGAAGCCGCCATGCAGGAACATGTGGCCGAACAGTGCTTGCACGGTTGGCGCGGCGGGGCGGAAGCCGAAGCGCTCGACGGAGGTCGATTGCTGCCGGTGGTCGAACTCCGTGCGTTGGCGATGCCAGTTCGCATAGTTTTCGTCCTCAGGCGTGATGACGCGGCCGGAGCGCAACTGCTTCATGAACGCTTCGTCGGACTCCATGGCCTGCAGGAGGGCGAACGGCTCGTCGGCGTTCAACGCTTCTTGTGCCGAAGCCGCATCCTCGTCGCGACCCTCCTGTTCGAGGTACTCGATGTAGCGCGGGAACTCGACTGTCGGCAGACTTGATTCGGCGTAGAAGCGATAGGCTTTCTCCATCTTGGCCTCGTCGCCGCTCTGCCAGCCGAAAAAGATCAGGCAGTTGATGACGATCAGCGCGAGCGTGATCAGCGGCGGATTACGCCAGTCGGGGCGGCGGCTTACGGGAACGATGAGCATGGCGGGATTATGCCATCGGCGAGTTGTCGCCTTGTCGTCTATTCCGGCTGTTTCTTACGCGGAGCCTTCGCTGGAGGACGCCGGGCGCGGATTGCCGCCGCCAGGGCCAGTCGTCCCCACTCGATCATCTCACCGGGACTCTCCATCGCCTCTTCGGGAACGGTCCAGTAGTTCATGGTCTCGGTGCGGCCGTCCTTGTACGAGAAGCGGAAGGGTTCGCCGCCCGCAGCCTCGAAGCGCGCGGCGGTCTCGGCATCGGCTTTCAGGTAAAGCGTCTCGTCGGCGATGATGGCGAAAAAGAGATCGTCGCAATAGAACCCCCAGCCCCCGAACATCGCCCGCGTCCGGATCGAACCGAGCGGCGCGAAGAGTTCGCAGGCGTGGACGACGAGTTCCGGTAGAGGGCGGGGCATGGCGGGTTCAGACGATCTTCAGACGCCGGCAGACCTCCAGCGTCAGCGCCGACTGGTTCATCGAATAGAAGTGCAGGCCCGGTGCGCCGCCGGCGAGCAGGCGTTCGCAAAGCTCGGTCACGACGTCGAGTCCGAAAGCGCGGATGGCGTCGGTATCGTCGCCGAGACCTTCGAACTTGCGGCGCATCCAGCGCGGCAACTCGGCACCGCAGGCATCGGAAAAGCGGGCGAGCTTGGAGAAGCTGGCGATCGGCATGATGCCGGGAACGATCGGGATGTCGACGCCCCGCGCACGGACTTCATCGACGAAGTGGAAGTAGGCATCGGCGTTGTAGAAGTACTGCGTGATCGCCGAATCGGCGCCGGCTTTGACCTTGCGCACGAAGTTCGTCAGATCGTCGCTCGGGAAGCGCGCCTGCGGGTGCCATTCGGGATAGGCGGCGACTTCGAGGTGGAAGTGGTCGCCGGTCTCCTTGCGGATGAACTCGACGAGTTCGTTGGCGTAGCGGAACTCGCCGGCTTCGGCCGTGCCGGACGGCAGGTCGCCGCGCAGGGCGACGATGCGGCGGATGCCGGCGCTCCGGTAGTCGTTCAGGATGTCGCGAATATTCTGGCGAGTTGATCCGACGCACGAGAGGTGCGGTGCCGCGTCGAACCCTTCGGCGGCGATTTCCTTGACGACCGAGAACGTGCGCTCGCGCGTCGAGCCGCCGGCACCGAAGGTGACCGAGAAGAATGCCGGCTTGAGGACTGCCAGCTTTTCGCGCACCGCGCGCAGCTTTTCGACGCCTTCGGGCGTTTGCGGCGGGAAGAACTCGATGGAGATTTCTGTGTTCATGCTGATCCTTGAGAGCCGCCGTTCCGGCGCAGGCCGGAACGGCGCGGGTCATCAGTAGCGGTAGTGCGCGGTCTTGTACGGGCCTTCGACGGGAACGCCGATGTAGGCCGCCTGTTCGGTCGTCAGCGTCGTGAGCTGGACGTTGAGCGTCTTCAGTTGCAGGCGCGCGACCTTCTCATCGAGATGCTTGGGCAGCGTATACACGCCGACCGGGTACTCGGCGGTCTTGGTGAACAGCTCGATCTGCGCGATCGTCTGGTTGGCGAACGAGGACGACATGACGTAGCTCGGGTGGCCGGTGGCGCAACCGAGGTTCACAAGGCGGCCCTTGGCGAGCAGGATGATGCGGTTGCCCGACGGCAGCGTGATGTGGTCGACCTGCGGCTTGATCTCTTCCCAAGCGTAGCCTTCGATCGAGGCGACGTTGATCTCGGAGTCGAAGTGGCCGATGTTGCAGACGATGGCGTTGTGCTTCATCTTGACCAGGTGCTGGTGGTCGATGACGTGGTAGTTGCCGGTGCAGGTGACGAAGATGTCGGCCTTGTCGCAGGCGTAGTCCATCGTGACGACACGGTAGCCTTCCATCGCCGAGATCGGAAGAGCACACGT
>ERZ650312.640-NODE-640-length-19544-cov-15.694854_pt1 | contig 19544 bp, 14 predicted proteins | sample MGYA00376248_ERZ650312 | MGnify/ENA primary metagenome ERZ650312 (study PRJEB26733, sample SAMN07839316) | wastewater metagenome | biome: urban; feature: wastewater treatment plant; material: waste water | place: USA: North Carolina | collected 2016-07-28 ... | reverse complement strand
AAGATCTCGGGCGACGGATTTTGGCCTATTTGCAAGAAGCCGACTCCAGCCACCGCGAACTGACCGATGAAAGTATTTTAATTGGTGAAGAAATTTCCACAGCAGCTTTGGTAGAACTGCCTGTGGATAAAATTGCTGCAATTGTTACCACCGAAGGCGCAATGAATTCTCACATGGTCATTGTGGCACGTGCTTTAGGTATTCCAACCGTAGTTGGCGTAACTGAGTTGCCCGTCAACAGCCTAGACGATGTGGAGATGATTGTAGATGCCCACCAAGGCCGGGTGTTTATCAACCCGCCACGTCGCATGCGGACGCGCTATAAAGAAATTCAAAAAGAAGAAGAACAGATTGCCAAAGACCTCAAGCAATATGAAACCAAAGATGCCATTACCCCTGACGGCGTAGCGGTAAAATTGTATGTCAATACGGGCTTGATGATTGACGTAGTGCGTGGCGTACAACGTGGTGCCAAAGGCGTTGGTTTATATCGTTCTGAAATTCCATTTATGCTGCGTGACCGTTTCCCGGGCGAAGAGGAACAGCGTGCCATATACCGCCAACAGCTCAGTCACTTTGCCAACAAACCTGTGGTGATGCGTACACTGGATATTGGCGCAGACAAGGACTTGCCGTACTTTTCGATTGAAGAAGAAAATTCAGCCTTGGGTTGGCGCGGGATTCGCTTCACGCTAGATCATCCTGAAATTTTTTCTGCGCAAATTCGTGCCATGCTTAAAGCCAGTATTGGTTTGAATAATTTACATATTTTACTACCAATGATCACCAGTGTTAGCGAGGTTGAAGAAGCCTTGTATTTGCTAGATCGTGACTTGCAAGCGGTGCAGGAAGAAGAACAGGTCAAAATCACCAAGCCGAAAATTGGTATTATGGTGGAAGTACCGAGTGTGCTGCTGCAAATTGATGAATTTGCCCCGTTGGTGGATTTTTTCTCGGTAGGATCAAACGATTTAACCCAGTATTTATTGGCAGTGGATCGTAACAATCCGCGCGTGGCCAACGTCTATTCACACTTTCATCCTGCAGTGCTGCGCGCCTTAACCTGCTTGGTGAAAGAATGTCATAAATATGACAAGCCTGTGAGTATTTGTGGTGAAATGGCGGGAGATCCGCTGTCGGCGGTAATTCTAATGGCAATGGGCTTTAATACCCTGTCGATGAGTTCCAGTAATATCTTGCGGGTGCGTAAAGCAATTTGTCATATACCGATGACTGATGCACAACATTTGTTAGATCAGGCGTTAAAATTGAATAATCCGCTGATGGTGAAAAGTCTGATGGAGTATTATTTTAAAACCCACGGCTTGGGCGATATGGTCAAACTGGCAACACGTATCGTATCTCCATAAAACATCGGTTTAAGCCTTAAGCAAAACACCATTCACTCCAAAAACAACAAGGGCGATAATCATCGGAATATCGCCCTTGTTTGTGTTTGCTATAGCCTCGTTTGGCATTTTTCTTGCGGTCAACAAAAACCTGACTTTTGTTAACCTCGTGCATGTGCTTGGCCACAAAGTTATGCTGAATAAGCTCAGGCTGTTTTTTCTTTGCCATTGCGCTGTTCCTTTCGGTTGATCATTGAAATGAGCAGGGTCGGTACTCTTTATAGATGGAGGTGTTGCGGGAAAATTCAAGCCAGTTGCTTCTGCATCACCTGACTATTCTCTCGCTCATATTCCATATTAAATTGGGAAGCCGATCATACGCTTTTTTGTACATTTTACAAGCGTTTTCACTCAATAGTGCTAAGATAAAAAGAAGGGTGAAAAGCTTTTTCAGCCGTTTAATTGGAGTTTTCTGACGATTATTTTGAAAGCTATTTTAAAAAATATTCAGCGGCTTTACCCATACAATTATAACACGAAATTCAAAAAAATTTTATTACTTTGCAAAGACTTAGTGGTTTTAAAATCCACTAGAAAAATGGCAATGATTGGCTAATATGAATATAGAAGATCAGTTAAACAAGACCATTAAAAACAGGAGTCAAATCTATGATTTATGAAGTATCTGGAGATATTTTACTGAGCGAAGCACGTGCAATTGCTCACGGTGTTGCCCCTAACGATAACTTTGCTACAGGTTTGGCTTTAAGTTTGCGTGAGCACTGGCCTGCATTGTATAAAGACTTCCGTAACTATTGCCATATTTACCACCCTAAAGCGGGCGAGCAATGGACTTGGGTTAATGCTGAAGGTCAACGCATTGTCAACCTGATGACTCAGGAAGCAGCTTATGACAACGGTTCAAAACCAGGTAAGGCATCGACAGAATACGTCAACCGTACTTTGAAAAACTTAAAACAGTTGATTGAAGAAGAGAAAATTGAAAGCTTGGCATTACCGCGTCTTGCAACAGGTGTAGGCGGTTTAGACTGGGAAGATGTACGTCCACTGATCTACAAACATTTAGAAGATTTGGATATTCCTATCTACATTTACACACTTTATCAAAAAGGTGTAAAAGCTGAAGAACCTGCGAAATAAGTTTCGCTGAAGCGATCAGCTTTAATGCAAGCGAGCGTGATTGATCACGACTCGACGCAACATACGGTTCAATTCACTCGTTTGGTGTTTGCCAAACGGGTGAATTTTTTTATGTGTTAACTATGAGTAGCACTGGATTTTATGCCGCAAATGCACGCTGTAAAATGGCTGCAACATCCACCTGTTCAGGTTTCAACATACCCACCACTTGCCCATGTAATGCACTATAACGCGACTGAATAAAACCTTGCGCGACAAAATCTGGTGCATAACGCAATAACAAAACTGCTTGTGCCAAAATTACCAAACGGCTGACCAAAGCACGTGCCATAAATTGTAAATCGCTGCTGTTCTCGCGCTGCAATAACTGCTGCAAAGCATCTAATTCACGGCTCAAAATAGGGTGAGTAACGGCAGTGTAAGTAAAATCCTGCAATAATACCTGAATCAACTCAGGTTCTCGTTGTATGGCGCGTAGTACATCCAGACACATAACATTACCTGAACCTTCCCAAATGGTATTTACAGGTGCTTCTTTGAAAATACGTGCCATGATGCCGTTGTCGACATACCCATTGCCACCAAAGACTTCCATCATCTCGCCTGTAAGTTCCACCGCGCGTTTGCAAATCCAGAACTTTGCTGCAGGCGTCATTAAACGCTTCCATGCCAAAGACACAGCATCATCACTTTCATAACAATGTGCAAGATGAAAACTGAGCTGTACCGCAGCTTCAGTTTCCAAAGCCAAATCGGCCAAGACTGCCTGCATTAATGGCTGATTCGCCAAGCTCTGTCCAAATGCCTGACGTTGTCGAGTATAAGCAAGGCACTGCACCAAAGCTTGGCGTAGCATGGCACTACTACCCACAGCACAGGTTAAACGGGTGTAATTCGCCATTTCAATAACGGTGGGGATACCGCGCCCTGCTTCGCCAATCATGATGCCCCACGCCTGCTGAAATTCAACTTCAGCACTAGAATTACTCCGATTTCCAACTTTGTCTTTTAAGCGCTGCACCTGAATATTATTTTTTCTGCCATTGTCTAGCCAACGCGGTACAAAGAAACAAGCCAAACCGTCTTGCTCAGTATTCGCGACCACCAAATGCGCATCACACATTGATGCAGAGAAAAACCATTTATGACCTGTCAGTAAATAGGCTTGTGCACGCCCTGTTGCTGCGACTGGAACGGCGAGCGTTTGGTTGGCACGTACATCTGAACCGCCCTGCTTTTCGGTCATGCCCATGCCCAGCCAAATAGATTTCTTTTGTGAAATCGGCACATCACGCGGGTCATATTCATGCGATAACAGTTTTTCACCCATGTTTGCCCATAACTCAGGTTCACGCTGAATGAGCGGAATACTGCCTAAAGTCATGGAATTTGGGCATAAATTGCCACATTCAACCTGTCCAGCCAAATAAAAACGGCTGGCCCAATCGACCCATTTTGCCGTAGATTGCGGTTGTTTAAATGGATGTGCATGGGTGTCAAACTTGCGATTCAGCGCCATCCAGTGATGCCATGCGGGATGAAACTCCACTACATCTTTACGGCGTCCACGTGCATCGAAGGCATGTAAAATAGGCGTATGCCGATTGGCTAAATCGGCATAGTGATAATATTCTGCCGATGCTGCAATATGTCCCAATTCGCTCAGTCGAGTCTGATCTTGACTGCCATAACGGGTTAAAATTTCTTGTAAAACCGTATCGGTTTCAAATAAGTTATAGTCTTGTAATTCATCAAACTGATTTTGAATTTGATGGGTCATCCATGTCTGCATTGTGTCACTCCTAGACAAACGCGATGCTATCATTGCATTTAGTATAGAGAAAAATATGTGCTCAGGTGTTCGGCTTTATTTATGAAAAATTCTGAGGTTCAAGTGCGCCGTAAGCCGCGCCAATCGCGGGCTAAACTGACTCAAGAGGCTTTACAGGAAAGTTTTGTTCGGCTTTTGCATGAACGCTCGGCGGCTGAAATCACCATTCGCGAAATTACCGATTTGGCAGGCGTCGGTTTAGGCACTTTTTATGAATACTTTGCCAAGAAAGAAGATTTACTGGCATTGACGATTCACCTGCAAGTCAAACAGCATGCAGAACACTTAAAAAGTTATGCCCAACAGCAACTTGAGTTATCCACAGTTGTTGAAATAAACCGCTATATTGCAACCATCATTCAGTTTCAGCTTCAGCAAATTCAGGCACAACAATGGCTTTGGGCGCAGACTTTTTTACTGGAACAACAAGTTTCGCACATTGAAACTTATCAAAAAAGTTACAGCATGATGCTGCAAATGTGGCAACAGATATTCGCACCTGTCATACATAATGCCGAACAACAACTGCGCCTTGCTTTGAATCTGCATCGCATCAGCTATGGCTTTATTTCACAAAGTTTATTAATCAATCCGCATTTTCAAGATTGGGATGCCTTACACACCGATATTTCACTAGCAACTCAACCATTTTTAGCCTCAGTTTCAGATATTTAGTGCTGCAAAAAATGATGATTTAGCTTACAAAGAATAATCGAATATACCAATCATAAACAATAAATTTATCTATTTGTAAAATTATAAAAATCGTTTTACATTAAAATGGTGAGATTTGAAAAGCTTTCATCTACAAAGCCCAATCTGCATGATATTGTGGTGTTGTAGTTGATTTTTTTAAACAAACAAAACGGTTCATGGTCGCTTGTTTTAGAAGCTAAATTTCTAATACAGCCCACCACATGATGATCACAATAATGGAGAACAACGATGAGCCAAGAGATAAAAAAATGCCCTGTAACGCATTTAACCACCGATGCAGGCGCACCTGTTGTAGATAACCAAAACAGTATGACTGCGGGCCCACGTGGCCCACTGCTTGCCCAAGATTTATGGCTCAATGAAAAGTTAGCAAACTTTGTACGTGAAGTGATTCCTGAGCGTCGTATGCATGCCAAAGGTTCAGGTGCGTTTGGTACGTTTACGGTTACTCACGATATCAGCCAATATACCCGTGCCAAAATTTTCTCTGAAGTGGGTAAAAAAACTGAAATGTTTGCGCGCTTCTCTACTGTTGCTGGTGAGCGTGGCGCTGCCGATGCAGAGCGTGATATTCGTGGTTTTGCCTTAAAATTCTATACCGAAGAAGGCAACTGGGATTTGGTCGGCAACAATACACCTGTGTTCTTTTTCCGCGATCCGCGTCAATTCCCAGACCTAAATAAAGCTGTAAAGCGTGACCCACGTACAAATCTGCGTGACGCCACCAATAACTGGGATTTCTGGACGTTACTGCCAGAAGCACTCCACCAAGTGACTATTGTCATGTCGGACCGTGGTATTCCAGTCGGTTATCGTCACATGCATGGTTTTGGTAGTCATACCTATAGCTTTATTAATGCCAACAATGAGCGTTTCTGGGTAAAATTCCACTTCCGCACTCAACAAGGCATTCAAAACCTAACCGATGCAGAAGCAGCCGAATTGATTGGTCGTGACCGTGAAAGCAGCCAGACCGACCTTTACAATGCCATTGAACGTGGTGATTTCCCGAAATGGACGCTGTTCGTGCAAATCATGCCTGAACTAGATGCAGAAAAAGTCCCTTATCACCCATTTGACCTCACCAAAGTTTGGCCAAAAGGTGACTATCCACTCATTGAAGTAGGTGAGTTTGAACTGAACCGCAACCCTGAAAACTACTTCCAAGATGTTGAACAGGCTGCCTTTGCACCAAGCAACCTTGTACCAGGAATTAGCTACTCGCCAGACCGCATGTTACAAGCGCGTTTGGTCAACTATGCTGATGCTGCGCGTTACCGTGTTGGTGTAAACCATTCACAAATTCCAGTGAATGCTGCACGCTGCCCTGTACACTCCAACCGTCGTGATGGTCAAGGTCGCATGGATGGTAACTATGGTAGCTTGCCGCACTATGAGCCAAACAGCTTTCACCAATGGCAAGAGCAACCGCAATACCGCGAACCGCCACTCAAAATTCGTGGCGATGCAGATTTCTGGGATTATCGTGAAGACGATAGCAACTATTTCAGCCAGCCTCGTGCATTGTTTAATTTAATGAATCCTGAGCAAAAACAGGCACTGTTTGATAACACGGCACGTGCGATGGGCGATGCTTTAGACTTTATTAAGTATCGACATATTCGCAACTGTTACGCATGTGACCCTGCTTATGGTGAAGGCGTTGCAGCAGCTTTAGGCATGACCGTTGCCGATGCCCAAGCAGCCCGCGCTAGCGATCCTGCACTTGGTCAGCCAGGCGTACTGTAATCTCTGTGGTTAAAGATCAAGTCAGTCTGAACAGCAAGACTTTAAACACCAAAACAAAGCCCCTATTTCGATAGGGGCTTTGTGTTCTATATCTATCATTGCTACTTTTCAGAGCGTGAAAAGTTGCGTGTCACTTTTATTTAAGGTCAAGTTTTTAAAAGATTAAACAATTAACTTTTTACCTTCACGAATACAATAAAACGGATTCATCAGTTTAGAGGAACGCTTCATGGCTTGATGCAAATCTGCCTCAGGTTGATCACGTCCTTCATCGGTCAATTCAAAAGTTCGATAGTGAATGGCCAATGAACATTTGGAATGTAAGTCTTTATGTGCCTGAAAAGCATCTTCAGGATTCATGTGCATATAACGCATTAGATTACGTGGTTCATAAGCACCAATCGGCAAAAGTGCCACGCGCGGTGCGCCAATGCGGGTTTGAATTTCTTTAAAGTGTGGCGAATAACCCGTATCACCCGCAAAGAAGCAATGATCTTGCCCATGCAAAATAGAAAACCCGCCCCATAACGCCATGTTCTGATCACGTGCGCCACGTCCCGAACCATGTTGAGCAGGAGTGTAGATTATTTTCATTTCTTTAAACAAAGCCGATTGCCACCAGTCCATTTCAATCACATGCAAGTCAGGCGGCAAATAGCAACCATTACCCAAACCTGTGTAAATAGGCATGGCAAATTGATGATTCAGCCATTTTAAGGTAGTTAAATCCATGTGGTCATAATGGTTATGGCTTAAGAATACAGCATGAATGGTCGGTAAATCTTCCAGCGCAATCCCTGCAGGACAAGCACGTTTAGGTCCTCGCCCCTGCTTTGGACTGGCATGCTCTGCCCAGACTGGATCGGTCAAAAAGTTATACGGGCCAATTTGAATGAGTACAGTTGCATGCCCTACAAACCAAACTTGCCAATCGTCTAAACTGGCCTGCGGACGCAATTGTGGTAAAGCGCGTGACGCTGTAAAAAATTGCTGCGCTTCTTGTTGCGGATTGACATTCCAACTGTTCGATTTGCGTTTTAGCAACCATTTTAATAAATCAATTTGGCTACGCCCCTCGGGGCACTCAATCGGATTAAAAAACTGCGCTCCATCATAATGATTTGAAGGCAAAAATTTTAGCTTGGGTTTACGCCAAGTATGCGACCAACAGGCTTCCGTTGGCAGTTGAAAATGCTTTTGTTCCACGTTGTTCATGTAAGCCCAATCATATATAGCGCATCTGCCATGATGCTTTTTATCCTGATCATTTCAGAAAAAAACACAGCTTTGGTTCATGTGTTGACTCTATCACGCATAGTAGCGAAATCAAGCAGGCAATTTCCTTTATGTTTTTGTTATTTTGAGAAAAATATCCTATCGACAGCAGACTAAAGATCGGAAATTTACATCTCATACCAGCGAGGCTTTAGAAAACCAAAACGCGGCTATAGCAATGCGGGCTTAGCATTTAGCAAAATATTGTTCGCGCCATTCTTTCCAGAAATACATCACAATCCCAAACATCACCACACCCCAAGTGTTCACTTTGCTGTCGGCAGAGTAGGCAAAGACAAAAATTGAGTCCTGCAATCGCAATTGCCATACCATCCATTGCAAGACTATCAATTTTTGCGTACGTAAAATCACATGACCAATTAAGCCCACAATTAAAGGGAAAAAACTAAAAAACAGCGCCATTAAACCCGAGCTTAGATAATTGGCGACCAAGTAAATAAATAGCTGTGCGCCATAGATGGCGTGATACGTCCATTTTGTGCATCGACCAAAGCATCGATTTCGCGCACATCAATTTTCCACTCATGAAAATCTCTCCTGTGACCAATCAGCACAAAGTAAATAGACTCAACTTTTGATAGATAATGGTTCTTTAGGGACGTTTAGTGAAATATCTTTTCCTTCAATTAATAGTTTTTATAGATTAATCCAATATTATATTTTACACTCAAATCGTTGCATAATGATAAATCCTTTTTTAATTAGTGAATAAAACAATAATTTTTATCTAAATGGTTGTTTATGGATTATGCTTTTATTAATCTATATTAAGACATATTTTGAATTAATCCTTGGAATGACTGTATGGAATTACGTCACCTTCGCTACTTCATTACTGTGGCCGAAGAGCTCAACTTCAGTAAAGCGGCGCTTAAGCTTTATACCGCTCAACCTTCGCTGAGTCAGCAAATTAAAGATTTAGAAGAAGATGTAGGTGTTAAGCTACTCAACCGTACCAAACGTAAAGTCGAGCTAACCGAAGAAGGTGCTGTATTTTTAGAACAGGCGCGACTGACTTTGGCGCAAGCCGACAAAGCCGTTACTATGGCACGTCAGGTGTCGCAAGCCAAACAGCATAGGCTTCGTATTGGCTTTGTTCCTGTCGCGGAGATGAAAATCTTCCCGTATATCCTGCCGCATCTGCGCGTGCAAAACCCTGATTTAAAAATTGAATTGTTGAGTTTAAACAACACTGAGCAAATGAAAATGATTAAAAAAGGTGAACTCGACATCACCTTTAGCCGCCACAATATCAACAATGATGAAATTGAAAGCCAATTTGTGCTGCGTGAACCGCTGATTTTTATTTTGCCCAAAGATCATCCATTGGCAAAATACGAACGCATTCCTGTCAAAGCTTTGAATGGCATTGATTTTATTATTCCTTCGGCAGAAGCTTCATATAACTTGCATCACCTGATTGTCGATTTTGCCAAACAGCACAACATTGAACTAAACATTGTGCAAAAAGCTGACAACATTTTATTTAATATCAACTCGATTAGTATAGGCTTGGGCTGCACCATTTTACCGAGCTATGTTGCCTCGCTGACCATGGAGAATACCGTGATCCGCCCACTTGATGTAGAACTTCCACACTTAGATTTATACATCAGCTACTGCAAAAACAGCCATTCCGCTGCAGTACATAAATTTATGGAACTGCTTACGCGTATGTTCTATTTGGACATCAACCGCGAACAATAATTCTAAAACCAATCCCATTGATTCAATCTTTCAAAAGTGCTTGCTGCTTGATGTAGCAAGCACTTTTTGTGCATTCTAGATGCGAAAACACAACTTTAGACTTAAGTCTAAACTTTTTTTTAATCTTTTTCTGAACTAGTGCCGATTCTTGCACTCAAACATTCGCCTTTTGCAGTCTTATTTTTCCTCGCTTCGCTACCACATTTTCTGCAAACTATAACTTAAGTCTAATCAGTTAAAATAACCACAACATCGCTATTTTCTAAAATTAGGCTGATGATAACAGCCAATAACACCTTTAGATCGACCATCTAAAAAGGATCAAGAATGATAAAAACACCCTTCAGCAGAATGAAAACAGGGATTCAATATCGTCCTTATTTCTTTATCAGTTTTGTGATTACCATTGTGCTGTATGTTATTTTTCAAACCCTCACTGCATGGACATGGTCTAGCTGTTTATTGATTAGCTGGAATATCGCAATTTCCTGCTATTTGGTTTTAACCATGCGGAATTTGTGGCACAGCGATCATGTGCATATTTTACAACGCGCCCAACAACAAGATGCCAGCAAATGGCTGATTTTATTCTTGGTATTTTTAACCTTAGTGATGTGTTTTATTGCGATTATTGTCGAGATGAATTTGTTTGCACAAAGTGAGTTTGTGCGCATGGGACATTTTATTTTATCCATTACCACCATTTTATGTGCTTGGTTTTTTATGCATACCATTTTTGCGATTCACTATGCACATGACTATTATTTGGCACTACAACAACATCAAGAAGGTGGGTTGGATTTTCCCAAGACGTCACACCCGACCTACCCTGACTTTTTATATTTCAGCTATGTCATTGGTACATCAGCACAAACTGCCGATGTTTCGATTAGCTCACAATCCATGCGGGTACTTAACACGCTACATATTATTTTGGCTTATAGCTTTAATACCACTATTTTGGCGATTTGCATTAACTTAGTCGCGAGCTTTATTCAGCACTAAATGAGATACATAAAAAAGGATGGCAATTTGCCATCCTTTTTTACCTTACTGTGCTTAGTTTACACCACGTGCAGTTAAGTCGTTTTTAATCACAGTGTTAAATTCTTCCGCTTTTTCAACCTGTGACCAGTGACTACATTGGCTGAAACTGTGTGCATCGGCGTGTGACATAATATTTAAGGGGCTTAGGAAGTTAAAATTCTTCTAAATTATTTTTACTGGATTTAACCCGCCTGACGTAAACGATATTGCTGCACTAAAAAATCATGCAAACTCGGCACATCATGCGCAATGGTTAAAGGCTGATAACGTTGCAAGACTTCTACACTGTGCACACCATAACTCACGCCCACACGCGGCATGGCAATGTTTTGTGCCATTTCTAAATCGAAGGAAGTGTCGCCTACCATAATCGCTTGCCCGACTGGCACATCAGTACTATTCAAAATTTCCTGCAGCATTAAAGGATCAGGTTTAGATTTGGTTTCACTCGCAGCACGTGTCGCTACAAACAAATCCTGACTTTGGGTTTGTGCCAACACTCGATCTAAACCTTTACGGCTTTTGCCTGTTGCCACTGCCAGTTTCAATCCCAAATCTGACAACTCATCTAGCATATCTGCCACACCCTCAAACCAAACATCGGTTTTTGAGTGTTCTACATAGTGTTCTGAATAGCACTGCAAAATCGCTTGATGCAGCTCTGGCACTTCAGGAAATAAACGCTGTGCCACTTCAGGTAGACCTAGACCAATAATACTTTTGGCTGCAGCATCAGTCAGGGGTAGCTGAAATTGTTGTGCTGCGAACTGCAAACTCGCCACAATTTGACCGACGGAATTAAATAAAGTGCCATCCCAATCAAAAATGATGAGCTCTATAGGTTTGTCCATATCAAGTTCCTAAATTTGATTCGGCTTTAAAATTCCTTCGCTTGACCTTAACTCAAAAGGATAAACGACCAAGAATCAGCACATATATCACAACAAATATTCGATACACGAAGGGCGACATAGATGTCGCCGTTTCTCTGAGGCACAAGGATGTTCCATCAGCAAAACAAAAGATTTTTGTCTTGCGAAGCAGTGCTTCTCATCATCTTTGAAAAGTAAGGGATAGCCTACACACCCAAAATTTAAATTAAAAACGTTAAACTATGGCTATCAATTACCCTGAAAACCTAATCTCTTTCTTGCAAAACAATATTCCTCATCTTTAAAAAGAAGGGAACTGCTACCACACAATAGAGAGTTACAAAAATCAAAATTCAGGTGTCGCTGTCTGCTTATCCGCCTTTTGCGCTCGAAGCTGCGCCACCAAACTCTGCATATCTTCAGGTAAAGGTGCTTCAATCACAGGATAACCTGGAATTTCCAAACGCATGGCATGTAAGCACAAACGACGTGGCGCAGGGCCACGATATTCAGTTTGATGGCCGTATTTATCATCACCTACTAACGGATGTCCAATACTTAAACCATGCACACGAATTTGATGGGTACGTCCTGACAACGGAGAAGCATATACCAAACTAGCATGCATAAAACGCTCTGCCACATTCCACTGGGTTTTAGACGCTTTGCCTTCTTTAGATACACGTACACGACGTTCGCCATTCGCCAATTCATAACGATGTAACGGCGCATCAATCAATTGCTTATCCAAACTCACCTGCCCTTTGACAATGGCAGCATAAGTTTTTTGGATTTTATGTTCGCGCAATAAATCTTGCAGGGTTTTTAAGGTACTGCGTTTTTTAGAAATCATCACCAAGCCTGAAGTATCACGGTCAATACGGTGAATTAATTCCAAATATTTTTTTCCTGTCGCAGCACGCAAACCTTCAATCAGGCCATAAGCTACACCACTGCCCCCATGCACGGCAATTCCAGATGGCTTATTGACAACCATCAAGCCTTCATCTTCATAGATTACACGTGCCAACAGACCTTGAGCGACCTTGTCAGAAACCGGTGCAGCAGATTCATCTTTTTGTTCATAACGAATAGGCGCCACACGGATTTGATCACCAATGGCCAGTTTAGTTTCTGCCTTAATTCGTTTTTTATTGACGCGAACCTGGCCTTCACGAATCAAACGATAGATGCGGCTTTTTGGTACACCTTTTAGACGGCTAAACAGGAAATTATCGATTCGCTGTCCATCTTGGTGCTCATCCACCTCAAACCACGTGACGTTTTGCCATTGTTGCGTAGAATTCATACAGTTACTATGACCTAAAAATTGATTGAAATTGATTAATAAATGACCACTTAGGCTATGCTTTACACAAGAAACATAAGCTTAGCCCATAGGCAGATGATGCAAGGTTTGATATAGTCAGCGCACGGAAACCATCGTCAGTGGGTTAACGTTGAATCTTTTCAGGCTTTTCTGAAATAGAGCAATCAACCAACATCCCACGACATACGAGCAGGTCCCAAAAGAATTATGCCGACGCCGAAGGCTTATTATATCGGCAAAAAAGCAAACTGTTGCGTTTAATTGTACCTTAGGTACATAAATCAGTTTGACTGAAAAAATATGTCGCCAACTCTAGTTGGTTTTTAAACGTAAACTGATACACATCAGATTAGTCGCACCCTGAAAACCACTTCAGGCTAAAGCGTTTGATGTATTGGATCTGCACAATTTGTAAAGATACGATGATAATTCCGTATCAAGACACTCTATCTATGAAAGAAGAGATAGTCTTCGAGCAATGTGACAGTGAAAGTTACACACATCCAATACACCGCTCGTCCGCCAGTGAAGCGATCAGGTGACTTTATCCGTTTAAAGGTTAAAGCCGTATTGCCATCATCAATACGTGAATCAAAACCAAAGCTGATCTATATCAAAATAGACGCTGGGAATAAAAGACTCAAAGCACAATGAAATTCATTGCAGATTTGAGCCATTGATCCGTGATGCTTGATGTTCGCTACGTGTCTAGCGATTTTTTGCTGTGTATCACTATAAGGTGTTACACCCATGAAACGTATGTTGATTAATGCAACACATGCCGAAGAAATTCGCGTTGCACTTGTCACTGGTCAGCGTCTTTACGATTTTGATTTAGAAAATCGTACCCGTGAACAAAAAAAATCGAATATCTACAAAGGTCATGTGACCCGTGTAGAGCCTTCTTTAGAAGCCGTATTTGTTGAATACGGTGCAGGTCGCCAAGGCTTCCTGTCTATGCGTGAAATCGCAAACTCTTATTTCAAAGCCGATCCTCGCCAAACTTCCAATATTCGTGAATTGATTACTGAGGGCACTGAGCTTTTAGTGCAGGTAGAAAAAGAAGAACGTGGCAACAAAGGTGCTGCGCTCTCTACCTTCATTTCATTGGCAGGTCGTTATTTAGTGCTTATGCCAAACAACCCGAAAGGTGGCGGTATCAGTCGTCAAATTTCAGGTTCTGTACGTGAAGAACTCAAAGAAATGCTGGCATCTTTAAACGTGCCACGCGGCATGAGCGTGATTGTACGTACTGCAGGCATTGGTCGTTCACAAGAAGAATTACAGCTTGATTTACAACACTTGCTTGACCTTTGGGCGCAAATTCAAAATACCGCAAGCTCAGGCCCATCGCCAATGTTAGTACATCAAGAAGCAGGTGTGGTGACACGTGCGATTCGTGACTACTTACGTGATGATGTTGCCGAAATTCTAATTGACTCAGAACAAGCTTATAACGAAGCCTATAACTTCGTAAAAGCCGTGATGCCACGTCAGTTAGACAAGCTAAAAACCTATACTTTAAATGAGCCGCTATTCGCACATTTTGGTATCGAAAGCCAAATTCAAACAGCTTATGAGCGTGAAGTTAAATTGCCTTCAGGCGGTTCTATTGTCATTGACCAAACTGAAGCATTAGTTTCAATTGACATCAACTCGGCAAAATCTACCCGTGGTCAAGATGTTGAAGATACAGCGTTAAATACCAACCTTGAAGCTGCCGAAGAAATTGCGCGTCAATTACGTTTACGCGACATCGGTGGTTTGGTGGTCATCGACTTTATCGACATGACCAAAGACCGCAACCAACGTATGGTTGAAGCCAAACTTCGTGAAGCGACGCAAAGTGACCGCGCACGTATTCAATTTGGTCAATTATCGCGTTTTGGTTTAATGGAAATGAGCCGTCAACGCTTACGTCCATCGCTTGAAGAAGCGACTGGCTACGTTTGCCCACGCTGTCATGGCACAGGCATGGTGCGTGACCTACGCTCTCTTTCACTTTCTATTATGCGTAAAGTGGAAGAGATTGCCCTGCGTGAACGTCATGGCGAAGTTCAAGTCGAAGTACCCGTTGAAATTGCGGCATTCTTACTAAACGAAAAACGTCACAGTCTAGTTTACCTTGAGCAAACTTCAAATGTGCGAGTAACTGTATTACCACACCCACACTTAGAAACCCCACATTACGAAATTTCGTATAATCCTGAAGGTTTTGCACCAACAAGCTATGAACGTACTGAAGCAACTCGTTCAAGCGAAAAAGAGTTGGGTTATGAATCTTCTGAATGGCATTTAGAAGAAGCCGATCAATCGCACAGCCACGCTGCTGCACCTGCGGCAGAAAAAACCTCTGCAAGAAAACCACAAGCAGCACAGCAACATAAAACATCTGCACAACAGCAGTCTGCGCCTGCGGCAGCAACAACTGCTGCAAGTCCATGTGCATGGTTAGAAAACCTATTTGTTCAAAAGCAAGCCAGCACCATTGATCAAGCACGTAGTGCCAATAATGCGGCAGCAGCCATTGAGCAAATGGTGAATAGCGGTGCTGTGAGTCGAGGTCAGTTTGGTCAAATTGCAACTGCGTCTGCGACCCCTGCTGCAAGCAGTCAAAATGTGTACCTTGCACCATCGACAGTAGCACAAAAAACTGAGCGTGACTCTGCAGATAAATCTGCTGAACGTGAAGACAAACCTGCTCCGCGTCACAACAACAAAAAGCCGCGTCACAGTAACAACAATAACAAGCACAAAGAGCAACGTGAGCCGCAAACTCAGCACGACAATCAACAACATCCAGTGCATGAAGAAGTGGTTCAGATGTCGCGTCAGGAGCAACGTCAAGAAGCGCGTGAAAACAAACGCAGCTCTCGTCGTCAGCATAGCAATGACCAAGCACCGCAGCAGCAAGACGCTCAAAACAACAATGAGCAGCAGCAAAATGCTGTGCCACGTCGTGACCGTCGTAACCAGCCTCGTCCAGAACGCCCAATTCGTCACCGCGACCCAAGCGTATTGAATGAGCAAGCACCTACCGCAGTTGCTTCTAATCAGCCGAAAGTGGACTTAATTGATGCACCACGTCAAGAGTTCAATACTACGGCTTTGGTGGTGAATATCGATCAGGCTCAAACTGAAATTGTGGCATTGAATGCTGCACCAGTTGCGGCTGTACCAGTGACAGCAGTAGAAGCAACTGTGCTTGAAACTGTTACTGAACCAACTCAAGCTGTTGCTGCGGTAGAAGCTACTCCTGTTATTGCAGAAGAAACAGCTACACCTGCGGAAGTACAAGCACAACCGACTGCGCCTGCAAAACGTGCCAGCAATGACCCGCGTCAGCATCGTCGTCAGCAACGTGCAACTCAAGCACAGCAAGCAGCTACACCAAAGTTAAAACCTTCACAGGTGCCAACTTTAGCGCAATACAGCATTGGTAGTCTGATTCGCCACGTCTATGGTGAAGATTGTTCAGTTCTGATTGAACAGTTTGGTTTAATTCCAACGTTCAACCGTGCTTTGCAGAAGTTCACTGACGAGTATGCTGCAAGCCTCGTTAGCACTGCACCTGTGGCAGAGAAAAAACCTGTCACTCGTGATGTCGAAGTTGCCAAAGCTGCACCAGAAGCAGAACCTGCGCCTGTTTTAGATCTGACACCACCAAAACCTGTGTCAGATAAGCGTGTTGCCAACGATCCGCGTGAACGTCGTCGATTAGCAAAGCAGGCCGCTGAACAAGCGTTAGAGCAAGCTAAGCAGGCTCAAGCAGTTGAAAAGACTGATGCAGAAGATAAAACCACAGCAGCCCCTGTAGCAGCAAATTCTGCAACCGAAGTTGAACAGCCTGCTGCTGCAAATGCTGAAGCAGAAGCTGTTTCTACAGAAGACAGTGCGACTCCAGAAGAAGCACCTGCTGTAACAGTTCAAACTGAGCAAGTAGAACAACAGGCTGCCCCTACCGAAGCAGAAACTGCTGAAGCATCTATGCCAGTCGCTGCGGAACCAGTACAAGCAGAATTGGCTGTAGATGATCCAGCCGAAACAGCTGAGTCCGAACAAGAAAAAGCAGACAAAGAAAAAGTGGTACGCCCACGTCGTCCACGTGGTCGTCCACCAAAGAAAGCTACGCCGCCAACTGAGTCGTAATTCGCACTTTTACAGCGGAATAAAAAAATCCAGTCATTCCGATGACTGGATTTTTTTTATAACGTAAAACTTAGCGCATCGACCTGAATTTAAGTCATGCTGCGATTTAGATTTACTCCATGATTTTATAAAATCCAGTATAAAGCTAAAAAATTAGGTTGATTGCACTAGGGCTAAGGGATTACAAAACAATAAGACGCGATGCAGTGCAGATGCAACGGATGATGACAAAAACAGGATTCTTATGAACCAGATGACAAAAAGCGATTTAATTGGCTTAACGGATGTTGCGGCAAAAATTCCGCAGTTTATGACTAAAATGCCCCACCTGATCACAGGGTTAAAACAAGCCTATTTACGCACACCCAACACGCCTGCAGGCTTAGGTCTAGCGTTTGAAAAAGCTGTGCATCGCAACCCTCATGGCTGTGCCTTGATGTTTGAAGATCAGCAGTACAGCTATTTGCAGCTCAACGCATGGGCTAACCAAATTGCACATTACTATTTAAGCATTGGCGCACGCAAAGGTGATGTCATTGCGGTGATGTTGGAAAATCGCCCTGAATTAATTGCCAGTGTCATTGGCTTGGCAAAAATTGGCGTTATCGCGGCTTTGGTCAATACCGCACAAGTCGCCAAAGTTTTGGCGCACAGCATTAATTTAGTCAAACCAATTGCCGTCATTGTAGGTGAAGAATGTCGCCAAGCCGTTGCCGATATTCGCCAAGAACTTGAGCTTGCAGAAAATCGTCTGTACTGGTTTGCAGATCAAAATACCCGTACCGATACTGGCACTGCTCCCGAAGGTTTTCAAAATTTAGCGCAATGTATAGCATCATTCCCAAGCTTTAACCCTGCCACCACACAGTCAGTACAGGGCAAAGATGGGCTGTTTTATATTTATACCTCAGGTACCACAGGCTTGCCTAAAGCAGTGATTTTCACCAATAGCCGCTGGACGTTAGCTTATGGCACCTATGGTCATGTCTTAGGTTTAAACCAAGATGATGTGATGTACTGTACCCTGCCGCTGTACCATGCCACAGGTATTGTAGTGTGCTGGTGCGGCGTAATTGCAGGCAGTGCCACCTTTGCCATCCGCAGAAAATATTCCACTTCATGTTTCTGGCAAGATGTACACAAATTTAATGCCTCAGCTATTGGCTATGTAGGCGAATTGTGCCGATATTTAATAGATGCACCTGCTTCTGATTTAGAGCAGGGACACCGTGTCACTAAAATGATTGGGAATGGCATGCGCCCTAATATTTGGAGCAAATTCAAAACACGTTTTGGCGTTCAAGAAATTCTAGAACTGTATGCGTCTAGCGAAGGCAACGTCGGTTTTAGCAACGTGTTTAATTTTGACAACACAGTTGGTTTTTCGCCTACACCTTATGCCGTCATTCAGTTTGATAAAGAAAAAAATGAGCCTGTACGCGACGCCAAAGGCAAATGCATTAAAGTCAAAAAAGGCGAAGTCGGCTTATTGATTGGAAAAATCACCCGTCGCTCACCATTTGATGGCTACACCGACCCCGAAAAAAACAAGGCGGTGATGATGCAAAATGTGTTTAAACAAGGTGATGCCTATTTTAACACAGGCGATTTAGTCCGCGACATTGGCTTCCGTCACGCCCAGTTTGTTGATCGTTTAGGTGATACCTTCCGCTGGAAAGGTGAAAACGTATCCACCACAGAAGTAGAAAATATTGTCAGTGACTATGAAAAAATTGCTGAAGCTGTCGTGTATGGGGTTGAAATTCCACACACCGATGGCCGCGCAGGTATGGCTGCGATAACCCTAAACGAAGGCTGCCAGTTAGACGAACACGACTTGCGTCAAATGCTAATACAGTTTAAAAAAGCAATGCCAGCTTATGCAGTACCCGTTTTTTTACGCATTCAAAAGCAAATGCAAACCACAGGCACATTTAAATACCAGAAGAACACCCTAAAAACTCAAGGTTTTGATTTAAAACAGTGTGATGAAAAAATTCTGGTGTTATTGCCAAACCAATCTGCTTATTGCGAGCTAACCCAAGAAATTTACAACAATATTCAACAGTATCAATATCGCTTCTAAGCCACCACGTTGCCTATTTTTTGATTAGATACGATAAATTTGTTGCATTTATAATCAAACATAGGCAACTTTTTTATTTTTTACTTGCGCTCGCTTCATATCTTGCTACAATACGCTCCATCAAACGAAGTGGTGCTTTAAGCTATTTAGCTTGACTTGCACTGCACATTCAAACCAAGTTTGAATGATGGTTCAGGGTCGTTAGCTCAGCTGGTAGAGCAGCGGACTTTTAATCCGTTGGTCCCGCGTT
>ERZ650312.637-NODE-637-length-19580-cov-5.657260_pt1 | contig 19580 bp, 18 predicted proteins | sample MGYA00376248_ERZ650312 | MGnify/ENA primary metagenome ERZ650312 (study PRJEB26733, sample SAMN07839316) | wastewater metagenome | biome: urban; feature: wastewater treatment plant; material: waste water | place: USA: North Carolina | collected 2016-07-28 ... | reverse complement strand
ATACCCGGCAGATCCAGGTGGCGGTGCATGTAGGGGTCCAGGGCGATTTTCATGGTCATCTCCTCCGCTCAACAATGTCAATGTATTGGTCCGCCGGAACCTGCATCGCGCGCTCGTTTCCGCATTCGAACCGGCTGGTGCGACAAAATATAGGCAAAGCAAAAGCGTGCCGCACGAGGTAATTTGACGTTTTATCGTCAATCGCAGTACCTTGCGTTCAGCGCCAGAAAATACCGGACCGGGCACTCAATCGGCATGACGGATGGCTGGAGGATCGCAATGGCAGACAGCAAGCGAAGGAAGAAGACCCCTCGATTCATGGAAATCGCGCAACTGGCCGGCGTCAGCCCTTCGACGGTCGACCGGGTGCTCAACGAGCGCGGCAGCGTCTCGGCAAACGCGCGCGAGAAGGTCGTCAGCGCGGCCAAGCAACTAGGCGTCCCACGTGTCTTGCCGCAAACACGGCACGGGCTGATTCACATCGACGTGCTGCTGCCGGCCAACCACACGCCCTTCTTCCGCCGCATGAACGTGGCATTGCAACGCTCTATCGGCGTGCTCGACAAACGGGTCGTCGTGCATCGCGCCTTCCTGCCCGAACACAAGAACGACGTCATCGCACAAGCCATTCTGAATCCGCCGTACCGGCGCCGGGGATTGATCCTCGCCTCGCCCGACACAGAGCCCGTGCGCCAGGCGCTGCGCACGATCAGCGCGCGGGGAGAAACCGCCGTCGCCGTGGTCACCAACATCCTCGACGTTCCTGAACTGAAATACGCCGGCATCGACAACTACCGGGCCGGACGTGCCGCCGGTTACTTCATCGGACGGCTCACGCAGCAGAGCGGCCGCGTGCTCATCCTGAGCAGCCGAACCGACTACCAGGGACACGTCGACCGCACGGCCGGTTGCCGCGAAGTGCTCGCACAGTACGCGCCGCGCCTCTTCTGCGATTCGCGCACCGTCGAGACGTATGACGATCCGGACCGCTGCTACCTTGCTGTATCGAGCGCCCTGAAGAGCGGAGAACCGATTGTCGCCATCTACAACAGCGGCGCGGGCTCGCCGGGCATCGAAGCCGCATTGAAGAAGCACAAGGCTGCGGACCGAATCTGCTGGATCACGCACGAAATGTCCGACGACCACCGCGAATACATCCGCGTTGGAATGCTTGACATGGTCATCGACCAGGACCCGGACGGACAGATCATGACGGCATTGCAGCACCTGCTGCATGCCGCCGAGGTGAGCGACAGCCTGCCGCCGCCCAACGTCCCGACCGAGTTTCGCTTGTATTTCGCCGAGAACATCCGCGAGACGCCCTACCTCCCGTGATGGCGAGAGCGACGGCGAGGAAAACGGCGATATTCCGCCCTTGGCCTGGAAATCTTGAAACGGGGGCGCCTGGGTCGCTCCTGTTCAGAAAGAGCTCCTCTGCACGTTTATCTCTATTTATCAGTCACTTAGCGAAATGTATCGAGTTCTCCGGCACGCCCGGAGCACCCCTTAATAGAACTCATGTTCCATTTTAAAAATATCGTGAAATATTGTTTGCATTTTTCCACGAATGCTTTTATCGTTAGCCACTACTGCAGCGATGAATGAAACAAACAGTCGGCGCCGAAAACAAGATCACCCAGCGTGACCCGCGCCACCTGACTCATCCGGCAGGATGAGACGTATCCGATTCGTTCAGTAGGAATAGTGATTGCGGCGTGTTCAGGTTTCACCGCAGTCATTGGGGCGCAGAAGCACATCCTTGCGGGTGTGTGATGAAGATGGCAGCCGATTCAGGCGGCCAATAAATAACGGTCCAATCCGGACCTATCCGACTTACGCAATGGAGGTATCGAATGAAGCCTTTCGTCAAGACACTTGCAGCATCGTCGTTACTCGTCCTTTCCCTGAGCAGCACCCCGGCGCTCGCCGCCAAGATTGGCGTCACCATGTCCGCGTTCGACGACAACTTCCTCACCGTTCTGCGTAACGGCATGGGCAAGTACGCCGAATCGCAGAAAGACATCAGCCTGCAGTTTGAAGATGCGCAAGGCGACGTCGGCAAGCAGCTGAACCAGATCCAGAACTTCATTGCACAGAAAGTCGACGCCATCATCGTCAACGTGGTCGATACCGACGCGACGCCGAAGATGACCAAACTCGCCACGCAAGCCGGCATCCCGCTGGTCTACGTCAACCGCATGCCGGCCGACAAGACGCTGCCGGAGAAAGTGGCCTACGTCGGCTCGAACGAAGTTGACTCCGGCACGCTGCAGATGAAGGAAGTCTGCAAGCTGATGGGCGGCAAGGGCAACATCCTGGTCATGATGGGCGACCTCGCCAACCAGGCGGCTCGCCAGCGCACGCAGGACGTCGAAGACGTCATCAAGACGCCGGAATGCAGCGGCATCAAGATCCTCGACAAGCGCACCGCCAAGTGGCAGCGCACCGAAGGCAACGACCTGATGACCAACTGGATCAGTTCCGGCATGAAGTTTGAAGCCGTCGTCTCGAACAACGACGAAATGGCACTCGGCGCCATCCAGGCCCTGAAGGCTTCGAAGATGCTCGACAAGACCATCGTCGCCGGTATCGATGCCACTCAGGACGCACTGGCTTCCATGAAGGCTGGTGAGTTGAAGGTCACCGTGTTCCAGAATGCGGCCGGCCAGGGTCAAGGCGCGGTCGATACGGCAATGAAGATCATCAAGGGCGAAAAAGTCCCGCCGATGGTCTGGATTCCGTTCGAACTCGTGACCCCGGCCAACCTGAGCCAGTACATGTCGAAGAACTAAGTCGTCTGATCCATTCGTAAGCTAGTGGCAGGGCGGACCGGGAGCATCGGGCCGTCCTGCCAGGATTCACCGAAGGAGAAATTCATGACGGGTTCTGCAACGGTTGATGCGGTAGTTGAACGGGCTGAGCCCCGAGCCAGGAAGCATCAATACGAATACATTCTTGAAGTATCCGGCGTGCGCAAGGCCTTCCCGGGCGTTGTTGCCCTGGACGATGTGTCCTTCCGCGTCCGCCCGGGCAGCGTACACGCGCTGATGGGCGAAAACGGCGCCGGAAAGTCGACGCTGATGAAGATCGTTGCCGGCGTCTATATTCCTGACCAGGGCAACATGCGGCTGCGCGAGCAGGAAATCCGCCTGACCTCGCCGCTCGACGCGCTGCAGAACGGCATCGCCATGATCCACCAGGAACTTAACCTGATGCCCTTCATGACGGTGGCGGAAAACATCTGGATCCGCCGCGAGCCAAAGAACGCGCTTGGCTTCATCGATCACGCCGAATTGCGTGACCGGACGCAAGCCCTGTTCGACGAACTGAACATCGATATCGATCCCGAGATCGAAATCCAGAATTTGAGCATCTCGAACCGGCAAATGGTGGAAATCGCCAAGGCCGTTTCCTACAACTCCGACGTGCTGATCATGGATGAACCGACGTCCGCACTGACCGAGCACGAAGTCGCGCACCTCTTTACGATCATCCGCAAGCTGCGCGATCAGGGCAAGGGCATCGTCTACATCACGCACAAGATGAACGAGCTGTTCGAGATCGCCGACGAAGTCTCCGTCTTCCGCGACGGCAAGTACATCGGCACCAAACGCTCCGCCGAAGTGACGCGCGACGACATCATCCAGATGATGGTCGGCCGCGAGATCACGCAGATGTTCCCGAAGGAAACCGTACCCATTGGCGAGGTCCGTCTTTCGGTCAAGAACCTGTGTCTCGAAGGCGTCTTCAAAGACGTTTCATTCGATGTTCGCTCGGGCGAGATCCTCGGTTTCGCCGGGCTAATCGGCTCCGGCCGCAGCAACGTCGCCGAAGCGATCTTCGGCGTCACGCCGGCCACTTCAGGAACGATCCAGATCAACGGCAAGGATGTCGTCATCGACCAGCCAAAGACGGCGGCCGGCCTGGGTATCGCCTTCCTGACCGAAGACCGCAAGGACACCGGCTGCTTCCTCAAGCTTGACGTGCTGGAAAACATGCAGATGGCGCTGATTGGCCGCAAGTATGTGAAGGCCGGCTTCGTCAATCAAGCGCAGGTGACCAAGGACTGCGAGGAGATGAGCGCCAAGCTGCGGGTCAAGACCCCGAGCATGGCCGAGTGTGTCGAGAACCTCTCTGGCGGTAACCAGCAGAAGGTACTGATCGGCCGCTGGCTGCTGACCGAACCGAAGATCCTCATCCTCGACGAACCGACGCGCGGCATCGACGTCGGCGCCAAGGCCGAGATTCACAAGCTGATCACCAAGCTGGCCGGCGAAGGCGTTGCGGTCATCATGATCTCGTCGGAATTGCCCGAGGTACTTGGCATGAGCGACCGCGTGCTGGTCATGCACGAAGGGCGCGTCACCGGGATACTCGACAGGGCCGAAGCCGATCAGGTGAAGATCATGGATCTCGCTGCCAAATAGTCACGAGGGCAAAACGGCGATCAGGCGCCGTTGGCAGAACCGACATAAAAGCAAGTGGAGGATGTCATGGCAGTTGGAAACGCAACGACGGTTGATTCAACCATGGGGACAAACAAAATGCGCAAGTTAAAGCTTCCGAACGAAGTCAGAATTCTTCTGGTGCTGGTGGGTGTGGCACTGGTCTTTGAGGTGCTCGGCTGGATGTTTGTCGGGCAGAGCTTCCTGCTCAACAAGGATCGGCTAGTCGTCATGATTCTCCAGATGTCGGTCATCGGCATCATCGCGGTCGGTGTCACGCAGGTCATCATCACCGGCGGTATCGACCTCTCCTCAGGTTCGGTACTGGCCCTCACCGCGATGGTCGCGGCGAGTCTGGCGCAGGAACCCGGCTATGCCCGTGCCGTCTATCCGGCACTCGGCGGCATCTCGGTCTTCTGGCCGATCCTGGCCGGCTTGGCGATCGGTGCAGTAACCGGATTGATCAACGGCTCGCTGATCTCCTACACCGCCATCCCGCCGTTCATCGCCACGCTTGGCATGTACGTCTCGGCGCGCGGCCTGGCCAAGTGGTACACGCACGGTTCGCCGATCAGCATGCTGACCGAGGACTATGCCTGGATCGGCTCGGGCGCCGTACCGGTGGTGATCTTCCTGGTCGTCGCGCTGATCTTCCACATCGCTCTGCGCTACACCCGCTACGGCAAATTCACCTACGCCATCGGCGCCAACCGTGCTGCCGCCCGCGTGTACGGCAAGTTCACCTATGCCATCGGCGCCAATCGGCAGGCCGCACGCGTCTCCGGCATCAACGTCGGGCGCCATCTGATCATCGTCTACTCGCTGGCCGGTCTGCTCTCCGGTCTCGCCGGTATCGTCACCTCGGCGCGCGCTATCACCGGTCAGGCTGGCATGGGCATGGGCTACGAGCTGGACGCGATCGCCGGTGCGGTCATCGGCGGCACCTCGCTCAACGGTGGCGCCGGACGCATCACGGGCACGGTCATCGGCGTGATCATCCTCGGCGTGATGACTTCCGGCTTCACCTTCCTGCGTATCGACGCTTATTATCAGGAAATCGTCAAGGGCGTGATCATCGTCGCTGCCGTGGTCGCCGACCAGTATCGCCAACGGAATCGCCGCTCGGCCTAAGCAAGCTCTGTATCAAACAAGAAGGGCTGGGCAACCGAAAGGTTGCCCAGCCCTTTGTCTTTTTGACGAATGCTGCGGCGGTCGGTTCAAGCGAATGACACAGCCTGGACTGAACGCTTCGGCCGCGACCGACCGCGGCAGGTCTCGCGCATGTCGCACAGGTCACAGCGATAAGCGTTGTGCTTGACGCCCGATCCCAGACCGATGACGCCGCTCACCGACTTGATCGGCCGCATCATCGCCGACGGACTAAGCGTGATGCCACAAAAGTCCTTTGGCAGCAGCGAGAACAGGGCGTGTTGCTCAGCGACCTTCCAGCCGCAATAACCGGGGCTGTAGCGGTTCGAGATGGACAGGCCGGCGGCCTTGGCCTGAGCGCCGATGATTTTCTCGATGCGGCCGGCGATGCGCTCGGCGAGTTCTGAGCCAACGGCATCGAGCGCGTAGATGAGCAAGGGGTCGTCCTCGTCGGTGTAACGTCGGTGCAGCTGCTCGTACCCGGGGCCGACCGTCCCGACGAACAGGGCAACCCGCTCGGCGCCGGCGAGTTGGCCCGCGATTTCGGCCCCGGTTGAGAAGAACTTGCCGCCGCATTCGAATCCGTCCGCAAAACACGACCCGTCGAACAGGCGGAAGCCGCCCATCGGCTGGCCTGCGTGCCGCAGGTCGGAGCACACGGTATCGATCGCCTCGACGACGTAATCGGGAATGTCATTCCGATAACCGATGGCGCGAGCAATACGCGCCTTCGATAGCGGCAAGGAATGCTCAAAGCGGCAGCGGTAGAGCTCAGACCGGCCGACGATGGGATCAGCGATCAGGGTACTGGCGTGAGCTTGCACGTTGAATTGTCCCTATGACCCGTTTGAAGAGAAAGCGATAAATGCCCGGTGGGAGCGCAGATCTCTGCGCGATAGCGGCGAATCTACGAAGCTCGCCGCCCGATCGCCCAGTAACACTGGGCTCCGACCAGAGAGCGTGGTTAGCGCACGGTCAGAGATGGTTTTCATCGAGAACACCACGCTATCGCCCCGTGTTGAAACGCATGAGCGCCAACTCGAAGGCGTCGACGTTGGCCTCGGGCACCAGCGGCGGAATATCGCAGCCGGACGAGACGATGAAATTCGGATAAGCCGCCGTGGCTTCGAGCAGCCGTGTCGTTTCGGTGAGCACCAGCTCCGGCGTTCCCATGCGAAAGACCCCGGCCGGGTCGATATTGCCCATCAGGAGCACGTCGGACGGCAGTTCCGCGAGCGTCTTGACCATGTCAATCTTGTTACCGAAATGCAGGCCCCAGGCACCGGTCGATAGCATTGACGGGTTCTGGCCTCCGGTGTTGCCGCAGTTGTGCAGGACCACCGCGAAGTGTTCGTTCTGTACCTTGGCGATCAGTCGCCGGACGAAGACCGAAGAGAACTCGTCGCATTGCGCCGGCGACAGCAGCCCGGCCGCTGGCTCGGCGATGATGACGCCGTTCACGCCAGTGGCCGCGAAGGCTTGCAGATACGTTTCAAGGAAAACGGTGCATTTTTCGAGCAGCGCCAGGATGCCGTCCGGGTCCATCAACATCTCGGTCATGATCTCGGTCATCCCGAACAGCCGGCCGGCAAGCGAGAACGGCCCGATGCAGCCAGCGAAGACGGGACGGTCGGTGACTTCTGCCGCAGCCAGGCGCGCCGCATCAAGGTAGAGCGGAATCCGGCCGGCGCTCAACGACGGGATCGCCAACGCTGCGACTTCGGAGCAGTCGTGTAGCACGGCGCCGATGACGACCGGCACCTCGTCCTCGGAGAGCTTGATCTTGGCACCAAAAGCTTCGGCCTCGACCGACAGGTCCATCATCATCGGGCTGGCGGCGAACTCGTAACGCCGCGCCAGTGCGACGATGGCGTCGGCTTGTGCGCGGCTGTTGGTTGCGCCGTCGCGTATCGTCTTGCCGGTCAGGCCAAAGCCAAGGCTGGTCAGGATCGGCAGCGCCAGGCGTTTGCGCGACGACAGGGCTTCCTGTTTCCACGCATTCATATTGATCTTCATGCTTCTCTCCCGAAGGCTCAAGCCATGACGCGGTTGAGATAGTCGACGGCGCCCTGCGGGTCGGCCGAGTAGCAGTCGGCGCCGATGTCGTGTGCGAAGTGCTCGGTCACCGGCGCGCCGCCGACCATGATCCGTGTCGCCGGATTCTTCGCTTTCATCGCCCTCACGGTTTCCGCCATGTTGGTCATCGTGGTGGTTAGCAGCGCGCTCAGGCCGACAACCGCGTCCGGCTTCTCCGCTGCCGCGTCGAGGAATTTCTCGGTTGGCACGTCGATGCCGAGGTCGATGACTTCATAGCCGCCGCCTTCGGCGACCATCGCCACCAGATTCTTGCCGATGTCGTGCATGTCGCCGGCGACCGTGCCGATGATGAACGTCCCACGGCGCTTGACCTCGCCCGACTGGAAGTACGGCCGGATGTGCGCCATGCCCGTCTTCATCGCCTTGGCCGCCATCAGCACGTCGGGGACGAAGACCTCGTCGCGGCGAAAACGCGCGCCGATCGCCTTCATGCCCTCGATCAGTCCCTGCTCCAGCAGATCCTGGGCACTGATACCGGCATCCAAGGCCGCTTTGGTCAGCTCGTCGACGCCCTCCTGCCCCTTGAGATCGGGCGGATACGGCGACTTGATGTTCACTTTTCCACGTTCTACGCAAACGGCGATTTTGTTCAGCAGTTCATTCATGGCGATGCTCTCCGTAAGGGTTGTTTGTTCAAAGGGCGGCGATTTCTTCGCGCGCGATCTCGACCCAACGGGTCAAGTTGCGCGGGTTCTTTCCGAGCGTGTGGTTGTCCTTCATGATCAGTTCCAGGCAGCAGCCCTTGGCCGCCTGCAGCTGGACGCGCAGTTCCTTGCGTACGTGGTCTTCGTCGAGGCTCGGCATCGACAGCGGCGTCGGCGACACCTTGAGCGAATAGACGTAGTCGTGCCCCAGCTTCTCGGCCATGATCGGCTTGTTGGCCCACGGCGAAACCGACACGCGACGCAGGTTCTTCACCGTCTTCACCAGATCGATGCGGTTATCCATCGGCTCGCAGCAGCCGTAGCAGGTCAGGCCGAAGCGCTCCATCACGCGCTTCTGATAGGGAAAGATGAACTCGGCGAACATGTCTGGCGAGATACCGACGGTCACCTGGCTCTCGGCCAAAGCCCACAAATGCCGCGTACCAACCTTGCCCGCGAAATCGTCACCCGGCAGCTCGTTGGTAAAGCCGATGCCGCCCGAGCCGACGTAGTGACTGCGGTTGTTGAGCGTGAAGAGACCGTTGGCTTCGAGGAAATCGAGCCGCTCGAGTTGCCCCTGGCAAAGGCGCTCCATCAGCGCATGGATGCCGTCCGGTTCCTCGTAGAAGTCATAGAGCAGCTTCTCCAGCCCGCGCAGGAAGGCAAACTCGTCGGTCAGACCGACCGACCAGTACCAGGCCGTATCCTGCGTCACTTCGAGCAGGTCGCCGAGCGTCTCTTGCGCCAGCGCGAGCACGCGCGCGCTGGTCGGGTAATCGACGATGAGCTCGGCCTTGACCAGATCCTTGAGTTGCGCGTAGTCGTCGAGCACCGGGTCGATGTGATAGGCGCCGCCGGTCAGATCCGTGCTGTGCATGGTGACGACCTTGTCGCTCCCCGCCACGCGCCAGGGCGTTGATTGGAAGACGTAGGGCATGAACAACTTGGCCTCGACGACGTAATCGTCGTCCATCCGGTTGCCCCAGAACAGTTGCTTGCGCAGGAAGCACTCCCAGTGTCGGGCGACGCTGTTCGTGCATTCGATCTGGTCGTCGGTGATGATCTCGTTCCAGCCGTTTTCCGGATCGCAGAGAATCAGCGGCCGCGTCTTGCCAAGCGCGTTATGCGCAAACCACAGCTTGCGCCGCTCATCCATCACCGGGCGCGCCGCGATCTCCGCAATCTCGCCAGCGAGCCGACGCAACACCTCGCGATCCTTCGGAGAAAACGTCAGATCGCTGTAGTCGGCCGTGTTGAAGTCGACCCGGAAATTGTCATGCTTGAACATTTCGAACCTCCCTTGTTTTAACAACGTGCCCGGGCACGTAAATACGTAAAAAAATTCAGATGTTCTCGGCGGTCAAGATTTCGATGCGCGTGCGGATGTGCTCCGACTCCGGCGGCGTGCCGTTGAACAGCGCGTCGAACAGGATCTTCACCGGTTGGTAGCCCTGCATGAACGGATCCTGCGTGATTGTGAAATTGACTATGCGCTTCCTGAGCAATTCGAGCGTTTCGGGTATCCGGTCGTAACAAACGAACTTGATGTCCGTCTGTCCGCGCTCGGCGAGCGCCCGTCCGATGCCCTCCGTACCCAGGCCGGTGAGAAAGATCGCATCGGGCGCGGGATGGCTGTCGAGGTAAGTGATGACCTCCCGGTAGCTCATGGCGTTGTCCGCGATGTCGGTGATCGTCTGCGCAATGTGAACCGCCGGATGGAATTCGTCGAGAACGGCACGGAAGCCCGCCATCCGCTCGACGTGCGCCTTGAAGCGGCAGTAACCCGACAGCACCAGCACCTGCCCGCCGCCGGGAAGCAACTGGCCGACGAGCTCGCCGGCCACGCGTCCGCTGCGATAAAGATCCTGACCAACGAAACACAACCGGTTGACGGCAGGAAGGTCCGAGTTGCTGGTCACGATGCGCAGCCCGTTCGCGGCAAGCCGATTCAACTCGTCGCTCACCGCCGGATCGTCGAGCGGCGAGAGAACCAAGCCAGCGAGCGACGATTGCGCCATCGCGCGGATGCAAGCGAGCTGATCGGCAACGGTGATGCGCTCCATCGTCCGGCAAACCACCTCGACGCCGAATCCGGCGAGTTCCTCGGCGGCGCGCGAAATCCCTGCCTGGACATCGAGGTAGAACGGATCGTGCGCGGTGGGCAGGAGAAAACCGATGCGCAGCGGCTTCTTCTGGAAGGCCAGCGACTTGCCGGCAGCGTTCGGCTTGTACCCGAGTTCGTTCGCCAGCTGCAGGATCTGCTCGCGCACTTCCGTGCTAACGCCGGGCCGATTGTTCAGCACCTTGTCTACGGTTCCCCGCGAAACGTTGGCGGCTTCAGCGATCTGGCGAATGGTGACTGACATGCTTGGAAATCCTAGAACGTGCCCGGGCTCGTTGACGTCAAGTTAGGCGCAAAAAACCGGATTGTCAATAGGGACTTACAAAGAAGGTCATTCTGAACCGCCGAACAACCGCACACAGCAAATGCGCAGCACCGCAACAGTACAAAACAACAAATCGAGTGCTGCTTGACGAACACTGCCAATAAAGTAAGACTTCTTATTGTTAGAACAATTACTACACAGAGGGGAGTGCAGATGTCTCAAACGCATCAAGGCAAGTCGTCGCCGGTGGAGTTGTCGAGTAGCGAAGTCGACAGCGGGCTTGAAGCCATCGATGTATTGTTATTGTCCGACGCTTTCGATCGCTTCATGCGACCGTTTCTTGTCCACATCAATCCGATTGTTCACGGCACCGTGTGGCGGCAAAAACGTTTCACCGAAAATCACATCATCGTCATGATGGCAGTCCGACTGAGCAGCCCGCTCTCGCCGACCGAGTTGAGTCGCGCGCTGGGCATGCAGAAGGGTAGCCTGACCACGATCATTCGGAACCTCTGCGAGTTCGGCATGATTGAGCGCCAGGATACGCCAGGTGATGAGCGAAGCTATCGGTTGGTGATAACAGCCACGGGCCGTGAGTTCGTCGAGCATATGGCCGAACAACGCCAGATGGGCTTTCGCAGCTTGTTTGCCGAAATGCCAAAATCACAGTGCCAGAAGATCACCTCCGCGCTGGATACGCTGATCAGCTATCTGGAATCAGCGAAGGTGTCCCAATGAGCCCGGCTCTGCAACCCAAAGAAGCACGTCGGACTGAACGTGACTGGTACTACGACGCGGATCCCGCGAGCCGCCGCGAGTACGACACCTTCGGTCCCTGGATTGGCATTGTTCGATCGCTAGAAGATATGCCGCCACGATTTCGGCATGCGTATGAAGAACTTCACGCGGCCACGTTCCTCTACAAGATACCGATCAAAGCCGATCGGCGGACCGTGCGCCCTGGCATGGATCTGTATAGCGCCATCTTGGCGGTGAGTGCCGAACGCGTTGTCGTGCTTGAATGGAACGGGTCGACAGAGACTCGCTACGAATCGCCCGTCGAGGAGATCCAGGCGGTACGCATCGATCAAGATCTGCTGCCGGCGACCTTATCCTTACTTCTCAATGATGGCCGAACAGTCACGCTGGGCTATAGCTCGGTATCGGACAAGGATATCGAACAAGTTGTCCGCTTCCTGCGTGAGCACACGGCTGCTACGGCGGAAGCTCATCGAGTATCTACCGCGGGCCAGCCCGAAAGGCCGGAGATCACTATTGGTGAAGGCTTTTACCTAAGCATGTCGTGGAAACACGTTCGCCGTTCTCCCGATGCGCGCATTCTGTATTGGGAACAACCCGGCGTTCGCCTCGGAGGGCTGAAGTCGAGTCTTGGTTGCTTGCTGGTGGACGCGGGAAGTGATCTTGTGATCATCCATCGTGGGCGGTTTGTCCGACGCTGGCTCGAAGCGGTGTACTCCAGTGCCGAATCGTATATTCCATGGTCGGTCATCCAGTCTGTCGAACTGGTTCAGCGGCCCAATGGCCGGAAGTCGCCTATTCCCACGCTCAAGATCTCGGTTCGGGGGCACGACATCCGTGTCGAATTGTTCTCGCCCGGTGCCAAACTCGAAGGGTTACTTGAAGAGATAAAAACCAGAATGGTGCCTTGAGCCGTGTGGGGAACAGAAGGCTAGAAAATGCTGGTGCATTGTGGATTCGTCATTCCGGCGGACGCCGAAATCCAGAATACTCAACGAAATGGACTCCGGCTTGATCGTGTCCCGAGGCGGGGCGCTGGATCTTTCAGCGTTCCCATAACAGCGAGAATCTGTTGTCTGGAAAAGAGGCTGGGCCGGATGACTCGGTGCCCCCCCTCTGCGGTCGTTCATCAGTTCGATCATCTTGCGACCGGATTCTGAGCGGAGCAGTCGAACAGAATCGGGGCTGATTGCGAACTGCTCGGCCTGAGCCGTCGTCGCGGTGGATGCAGAAATGGGCAGAGGCCCGTCCGATAGCGGCCTTTCAATCGGCGCGTGAACAACCGGGTGGTAGCCACCTGTTCGCCTCTTCGATCAACCAGTCCCTGAAGGCGCGTAGCTTCGGTTTGCCAGCGCAATCGGTGCGATACACCGCGTAGTAGGCAAGCGGCGAAGGGAACGTGAGTTCCGGAAATAGACGAACCAGACGCCCGCTTGTCAGGTCGTCATGTGCCATTACACTGCGAGCCAACGCCACTCCCTGGCCCTCAGCTGCCGCCTGCAGGACCGCCGCTGAATTGTTAATCTTCATGCCGCGTGTGGTGGCGACGTCCGCAACGCCGGCCTTTTGCAGCCATGCTTCCCACGATGGAAAATCGGCGTGGCTGTCCATCGACAGGTCGTGGATCAGGGTTTCATTCGCCAAGTCAGCCAGCGTGCGCAGACGCTGCTGCTCGCGCAGTAATTTCGGCGAGCACACTGGATAGACTTCCTCGTCCATCAGCTTTTCGGCCGTTAGTCCCGGCCAGTTCCCCAACCCATAACGCACCCCAATATCGACGCGCTGGGCAACGAAGTCGATGGCCTTGAGGCTCGTATCCAGGCGTACGTCGGTGCCAGGCCAGGCGGTCTGAAACCGGTCGATGCGTGGCAGAAGCCACTTGGCGGCAAAGGCCGGGCTGACCGTCACGGTGAGGACACCGCTGGATGACTCTTCCCTGAGCCGCTCCAGGCCCAGCGCCAGCCGGTCGAATCCCGCGCGAATGTCCGGTAGCGCGAGTTCGGCCGCTTCAGTGACGACGAGCCGTGCGCGGCCGCTGCTGTTTCGGTGGAATAGGGGCGTCCCGAGCCACTCCTCCAGCGTACGCACGAGCTGGCCTACTGCGGCCGGCGTGACATTGAGTTCGGCCGCCGCGGCGGAAAAGCTCTGATGGCGGGCGCTGGCTTCAAACGCTCGCAAGGCATTCAAATGCACTGGCGTTTTCATTGCGATAAAGTTTTTCTATCAAGGAGAGACACTTTATCTCATTTGTCAGCACGAGCGAGTCAGCGATAAATTCCGCCCAAGCTAAATTTCGGTGTGATTCTTTGATGCCCAGGAAAATGTCCAGAATCTCTCGCGCTGGAGAGAATGCATAGTTTTTGTTTTTCAATGCACCGGCTTCGACGGAAGGCCCTGCGGTAGCAAGGACAGCAACCAATACATTGAAAGGTTTGACCATGAGCAATCAATTCAAAGACAGAAACCCGCTGGTCGTCGGCGGCACCAGCGGCATGAGGCCGCAAACGGCCCGTAGCGACCTCGCCAAAGTCGTCACCTTCCTGCTCCCGGACGAGGCGAGCAGGGTCACCGGCGCGATCTGGGACGTGGACGGTGGCGTGATGGCCGGCCGCAACTGATGTTCGTTCAACCAAGGAGAAAATGAAATGGTCTATCTGCAAATCACCCTGAAAATCGCTGCCGCCAACCGCCCGGCTGCCGCCGGCGTCTACCAGCAGTTCAAGGGCCCGTTCCTCGCCACCATTGCCGGTGCCAAGTCAAAGGAGTTGCTGGTGCGCGACGAAGACGTGCAGGTGCTGCACGGCTTCGACACGGCGGAGAACGCCAAGGCTTACCTCGACAGTGCGATGTTCACCGCCGATGTAGTCACCAGCCTCAAGCCGTTGCTGGACGCTACGCCCGACGTGCGTATCTATCAGGTCGCCTAAGCACAGGACACGTGGCTGACTGTTCGGCCACGCATCGCCGCCAATCGACAAAACACCATGAACACGCCCGTCCTGATCGTCGGCGGTGGCCTCGCCGGGCTGACCGCCGCCCATCACCTCCATCAAGCCGGCATCGGTTTTCAGCTTCTCGAAGCCCGTGACCGCTTGGGTGGGCGCATTCTCTCGACTGATGCCAGCGGCCGGATCGCTGATGATGGCTTTGATCTGGGGCCGTCGTGGTTCTGGCCCGGCATGCAGTCGGCGATGAGCTACTTGGTGGACGACCTGGCGCTTCCTTTCTTTGCGCAACACAGCGAGGGCGACACGATCTTTCAGCGAACGCCCAACGAAGCTCCGCGGCGCTTTCGCGGCTACCGACAGGAGCCGGAGTCGATGCGGCTGACCGGAGGCATCGGCGCCGTCGTTTCGACCCTTGCGTCCGGGCTGCCAGCGGCAAACATCCAGCTTGGTGCGCGGGTGACGCAGCTCAGGCTCGCCGAAATGGAGGTAAAGGTCGCCTTTACGGCCGCGAATAGCACCGTGCAACGCATGAATGCGCAGTACGTTCTCGTCACCGTGCCGCCGCGCCTCTTGGAGGCGACAGTCGCCTTCTCACCAGCCCTCGACGCTGAAACGGCCCGGAACTGGCGCAACACACCGACCTGGATGGCCACTCACGCGAAATTCCTCGCTCTGTACGAACGTCCGTTCTGGCGAGAGGCCGGACTTTCGGGCACGGCGCAAAGCGCCGCCGGCCCGCTCGTCGAGATTCACGATGCAACGACCGCTTCGGGAAAGGCGGCCTTGCTCGGGTTTCTTGGTCTGTCTGCCCGCCAGCGGGCGACGATCGGGCGCGAACCCATCGTCCGGGCATCGATCCAGCAGCTTGTCCGGCTATTTGGGCCGGATGCCGGCCACCCTCACGCCATCCTGTTCAAGGACTGGGCGGACGATCTGTTCACGGCCACGGACGACGACAGGCAAGGCGGCGGACATCCGATTCCCAGCGGGCTTGCTCCCGTGCCCGGGGAGTGGATGGGGCGCGTAATACTGGCCGGGACCGAAGCCGGGCGCCACGAAGCGGGTTATCTTGGCGGGGCCGTCGAGGCGGCCGAATTTGCTGTCCGCGAGATCATGAACCAACTGGAAAGCGTCCCATGAAGACTACCTATCGCGCGATGCAGGCCAGTCAACCCGGTGTCCTGGAACTTGTGGAGCGCCAAACGCCCGAGCCTGGAGACGGCGAGGTCCTGATCGAGGTCGAAGCCTGCGGCATCTGCGGCGCAGATACCTCTGATATCGAGGGCGCCGATCTGTCATTGCAGCCGCCGCGCGTGCCCGGCCATGAGGTCGTCGGCCGCATTGTCGCCCTCGGCAAGAACAGCCCTTCGCGATGGAAGCTCGGGCAACGCGTCGGCGTCGGTCGCCTCGGTGGCTATTGCAACGAGTGCGCTCAATGCCGCCAAGGCCAGTTCCAGCTCTGCGAGAACCAGCCCTTCGTCGGATCTTCCTGCGATGGCGGCTACGCCGAGATGATGCTCGCGCGGGGCACCGGGCTGGTGTCGATCCCCGACGAACTGGCGTCGGAGGAGGCTGCACCGATCCTCTGCGCGGGAATCGCCACCTTCAACGCGCTCAAGAAGTCCGGCGCGGAAGCGGGCGATCTCGTGGCGATCCTGGGCATCGGCGGACTCGGCCACATGGCGCTGCAATACGCCCGCAAGATGGGCTTCAAGGTCGCCGCCGTCGGTCGCGGGCAGGATATCGCCGAAGATGCGTTGGCGCTCGGCGCCCACCACTACATCGACACGCGATCCGAGGACGCGGCCGCCCGACTCAAGGCCATGGGCGGCGCGAAAGCTATCGTCACGACCATCCGCAACGCGGCGGAGGTTTCTGCTCTGATTGCCGGCCTCGTACCGCGCGGCCGGTTGGTGCTGCTCGGCACAGGCAAGAACCCATTGCCGGTGTCGGCCGGACACCTCGTGATCGGCGAGCGTAGCGTGTTGGGATCGATCACGGGAACGCCCTACGAAAACGAAAAGGCGCTCGACTTCAGCGTCCTGACCGACGTACGCCCCCGAATCGAGACCCTGCCGCTGGAAAAGGCGTTTGAAGCCTACGAGAAAATGAAGTCCGGGGACGTCAAGTTCCGGATGGTGCTGACCATGAAGGAAACACACGATGCCCATTGAAGACGATCTGGCCAAACCAGCCATCGATTCCAGCACCTTGAACACACCATCGTCACCTGATCTCTACGCGCACGCGCGCAGCAACGTCGCCCGATTGACGATCGCGCAGGCACTCTCGGGGGCAAATGCCGTGGTCGTCTACGCCACCGCCGCCATCGTCGGAAACGCCCTCGCACCCAATCATGCGCTAGCAACATTACCGATCTCCATCTTCGTAGTGGGGATGGCGGCATGCTCGCTGCCTGCTGGTGCAATCGCCCAACACTACGGGCGCCGCACCGCGTTTCTGGCCGGAACGGGCTGTGGCGTACTGGTCGGTTTGTTCGCCGCACTGGCGGTGGTGCTGGGTTCCTTCTGGTTATTCTGCGCCGCCACGTTCTTCGGTGGCGCCTACGCCGCCGTGGTCCTTTCCTTCCGCTTTTCAGCAGCCGATTGCGTACCGCCGGATCGACGACCGCGGGCGCTGTCGTTCGTCATGGCCGGTGGTGTCTTCGCCGGGGTGATCGGGCCACAACTCGTGACCTTGACCATGAATCTGTGGCCACCTCACTTCTTCGCCGGGACCTATCTGGCGCAAGCCGCCGTCGCTGCCCTGTCTGCTGCCGTTCTGTCTGGCGTCCGTCTCCCGGTGCCGACTAGGGAAGACATGGCCGGCGGCCGTCCGATCGGTGTCATTGCACGTCAGCCCAAGTTCATCACGGCCGTCACCTGCGGCGTAGTGTCGTACCTGCTAATGAACTTCCTCATGACCGCCGCACCACTGGCCATGCGGATGTGTGGGCTGTCACAGGAATCGGCCAACCTCGGCCTCCAGTGGCATGTCATCGCGATGTACGCGCCGAGCTTCTTCACCGGGCGCTTGATCACGCGTTTTGGCGCGCACCGAGTGGCTGCCGCAGGCTTGGCGCTCACCGGCCTCTCGGCAGTGGTTGGGTTGATGGACGTCGATGTCGCGCATTTCTGGATCAGCCTCATCCTCCTCGGCGTGGGCTGGAACTTCGGATTTGTCGGGGCCTCGGCGCTCGTGCTGGAGTGTCATCGTCCGGAGGAAAAGTCCCGCGTGCAGTCGTTCAACGACTTCATCGTGTTCGGGATGGTCGCATTTGGCTCGCTCCTGTCCGGCAGTGTGCTCACTGCCTATGGATGGAGCACAGTGCTTTGGCTTTCGTTTGTTCCGCTTGCTTTGGCGTCGATCATTCTCGCTCGTGGACGCAAAGACCGGGCTGCGGTTCCGACATGATATGAACTGCTGTCGGCAAACGGACTGGGCAGTGGCAGTGGACCACTGGATTCCGGCTTTCGCCGGAATGACGCCCCCCGAAGAAGCAGGTCTCCGGCCCGACAGTACCGCCAGGCTAACTATTCTCCCGGATATAAATCCGCGCCGGCGTCATCGTTGGCAGCACCTCGTCGGCACAGCGCCCGAAATGGCGAGCCAGGAGTTGCACGGCCGTCATCGCTTCAAGCTCCGGATTCTGGTCGATGATGGCGTCGATCACGCCTTCCTGCAGCAGCGCCTTGCGTTCGGGCGTCAGCTCGTGCGTGACGAGCACGGTTTTTCCCGCGCGGCCGAAGTGGCGCAAGGCGCCGACGATGCTGCTGTCACCGGCTGACAGGTTGTAGACGCCGGCCACTTCCGGCGTCTGTTTCAGGATCGCCGCCACCAGTTCGCCGGCCTTCTCCGGCTGCTCGCGCGTTTCGAGCACGGTGAGCAGCCGGCACTGCGGATGGCGTTCGGCGAGCACGGCGCGGAAGCCCATTTCGCGCTCGCCCTGGCCGATGAAACTCTGCAAGCCGGAGACGACGACGATGTCGCCGCCCGCGTGACCGACAAAACGCCCCATCAGCTCTCCTGCCGTCCGCCCGGCCGCCCGGTTATCGAGGCCGACGTAGGCCATGCGGCCGCTTTGCGGCAGATCCGAAACCATGGTGACGACCGGCAGCTGGGTCGAAATCGCCTGTACCGTCGTCGTGATCAGCTGATGGTCCGGCAGGATGACGATCAGCGCGTCCTGCGAGCTGGCAATCTTGCGCAGCATCTCCGCCGTTTCGTGCGGCGTCTTTACGTCGAAGTAGTAGAGCGTCGTCTGGAGACTGGCACCGAAGTAGAGCGAATTAGCCCTGGCGAACGCCTGGCGCAGCACTTCATAGAAGGGATTCGCCGGACTCTGCATGACGACGCCGATGCGCAGGATGCGCGTTGGCCGCCGCTCGAGATCGCGGTCGACCTGCAGCTTGCGCGACCATTCGAGCACGCGCCCTTCCTTCTCGGGGCTGACGCCGCCGCGCCGGTTGAGTACGCGATCGACGGTCGCCGTGCTGACGCCGGCCGCAGCGGCAATATCGGCGATGATGGTTTTCTTCTGCATGACTGACTCCCGCGAGACGACGACGCAATTGATGTGATCACATCAAATATCTGTTTGTTTTGATGCTTTTTCGAGCATATCTTGATTTCGTCAAATCAGGCACAGGAGACAAACATGACTCAGGAAAAACCCACGCGGACCGCACCGCAATTCCGTGTTGCCGTCAGCCCCTTGTCGTGGACGAACGACGTACTGGAGCAACTCGGCAGCGACACGCCGCTCGAACAATGCCTGGCCGAAGCGGCCGCAGCGGGCTATGTCGGCGTCGAGCTTGGCCGCAAGTTCCCGCGCGAGGCGGAGGTGCTCGGTCCGATCCTCGAGCGCCATCACCTGGCGCTGGCTTCCGGCTGGTATTCGGGCTTTCTCGCCGAACGCGACGTAGCGACCGAGCTGAAGGAAGTGGCCGCGCACGCGACGCTGCTCAAGACGTTGGGCGCGAAGGTGATGGTCTACGGCGAATGCGGCGCGATGGTGCCGGAGGCGCCGCTCGACGTCGCCATGTCCACGCGACGTAGGCTCACGCCGGTGGAAATGCAGGCCTACGCCGACCGCCTCTCCGAGTTCGCCGCAGAGCTGCTCGCCACCTATGGCCTGCACCTCGCCTACCA
>ERZ650312.633-NODE-633-length-19651-cov-11.742243_pt1 | contig 19651 bp, 12 predicted proteins | sample MGYA00376248_ERZ650312 | MGnify/ENA primary metagenome ERZ650312 (study PRJEB26733, sample SAMN07839316) | wastewater metagenome | biome: urban; feature: wastewater treatment plant; material: waste water | place: USA: North Carolina | collected 2016-07-28 ... | reverse complement strand
ATAATTACCCGCATTTACACGCTCAAGAATTTCTTCCTGTGTCATTCCGCGACCAATACGTTTACCGTCAATAAAAAGATCGTACAACCCGACCAATGAAATACATTGTGTTTCTTCATTAACCGTGGCAGTGATCTCCATCGGTTTACTATAACACATGCCAAGTTCAGGGTTTTCGTAATAAACGGCACCTGTTTGATTACCAACATTTACGACCCCGCCCTCACCGTGTGTTAAGCGAGCACGTTTGTTCGTCTGGCTGGATGCGTTTTTAAAAGTGACGCGTTTTTCCATTTGGAACCTACCTTTAGATATTGTCTTTCAATTAAAAGGTGTGACGGGCTAATCCCCTCACACCATAACCGATCAAACTTATGTTCAAGCAATTACATTTAGTTTGTATTCGAACCACTGACCTTGTTTCGACACTTCCCCATCTTTAACAAACATGACTTGAATGTAGTTTAGATAGTAAAGCATCGTACCCGCATTGGAACTATACAACATTGTTGGTTTATCTGGCACGACTTTAAAAGGTACGCTACCACTTTCGTCTTAATCCCTTATCAGCAGGGAAGTCTGTTCAGACTCTACCCTCTTTTTTTTCTTTTGTAAAGCAAAGACTTATAGAGGCTAAATATTTCAAAGTATGTATCAGTAAAGTTGCTGTATGACAAAATGTTTCACAATTTTTCTTATAAATATAAAAAACAATATGTTGTGATAATTTTTGTGCGAATACTATGTCAATACATGAATTGTAATCCCATACATGGGCGTGCTGATCAAATTGGGTGAGGGCGTACAACATAAAATTCCTCCAATCGGATATGACAATCGCGTAATTGTTGTGCGCTTAATTCTAAACCTCTGAAATGTGCAGGCACATGCATGGATAAATGAACATAGCGAATACCTCGCACATGCAAGTCTGCAACCAAATGAATAGGTAAAGTCCCGATTACCGTATCTTCAGCACGCAGTTCATCAAAATTTGCTAAATGGGTAACATGCACATCGTAATGTACATGCTCCTCTTTAGCCCATTCTAATGCACCTTTATGGCGAGTAATAAAGTAAACGGTCATCTTATTTTCCACATCATTCAATATGTAAAAGCATGCCATAGATCAACTACAAATGTATGATCTATAAGCTTATACCTTGACTGATATTTATCGATTTAGGCTGTAGCCATTCTGAAATAAGCTGACTTAAATTGAGTAAATCACGTTCTTGGAATATCCGAATTTCAGAATTATTGGCACGAGTTAAGTTGTAATCTTTTAAACTATACAGCGAAATAACCGCTTGTTTTTGGTTGATTCCACCAAAATCTTGCAAAGAAGATAATTTATACAAAACATCTTTAGCTTGTTCATGTGCCATCGTTTTGGCTGTTTTACATTCTATACAATATAAATGAGCATGATGAATAAACATGACATCCATTTCATTTGGAGTATCTTTCTTTTTTAATTCAACATTAATAGCAAGTTCTGCCTGTGGGTTTAAACCAATAAGTGCTTTATAGCATTCATAGCCACTGTAGACTTCCAACCAGCCACCTTTCATATAATCTCGTGTTTCTTCAGATTTAAATTGAATCACACTTGAGCTACTGTCAAATGAAAAGAAAGCTTCTTGAGTAATTTGTGCTAGGACCTCTAAACCTTCGGCTTGTTCCGCTTGAATATTGTCAAAATGAACATTCAAACTGTTTTCATCATCCGACATAGAAGCCAATTTATTAATAAATGAGCAAAAGCGTCGCCCTTTTTGGAAATCATTTTTCATTACATCAATTAAGATTTGTGCATAGCGCAATTGTTCAAGTGAAATATCGGTGATTGGCTGTTGCTTTGTAATCTGGTAGCCGCGTGACAGCACACGTTGCTGCATATTTAGATTGCTGTTGATTGGGTAGACAATTTGGTTGGTCTGCCGTTGATACCAAACAACGTGCTGACCACGACTTTGGTAAAAACTTTCGGCACGTGCTGAACCCAAAAGCATAGATGCACGATCCATTGCAATACTCATCAGTTTTGTGCCACCTGTAGTATTAAAGATAAAACGATCTTTAGCTGGATGTTGGTTTGCCCAATCCAAAATCATTTCTTGGATGGCAAACATATTGGATTCTTCATAGCCGTTTGGAATATTTAATATCTCAATCGCTGCTTGGCTAATAAGTTTTAAACTTTGCACTAAAAGATCAGTCTTACCTTGTTCATCCATATACGTGGTGCTGAGCACTGTAATTTTATCAATATTGCTCTTATTTTCGATGAAATAACGGGCAGATTCTAAATTTGCTTCAGGATGGCCAGTAGTACTAAGAACTAAGATTCGCATATATTTTATGTGTTTATCATGGGCTTATGAATAATTATATCTGATAACTTATCTGGGTACTAAATCATAAAAAAGACCACCAACTTGAGGTGAACCGTACCGAGTTTGTTGGAGCCCCATTTTCTTGAGATAAGAAGGATTGCTTCGCAAGACCTAGCAAAGCGTAGTGTTCCGATATGGAAATCATAAATTAATTAGTTTTAAAAAGTTCCTCTTGGTGTAATGCAGCGATAGGTCTATGCAGGGTAACAGGCGCTATGTCATCTAACTCATTAAGCTGAACAGATCGTGGGCGACCAATACATGCTAGATGTAAGCAAAATTTAAATGCAGCAAGAGCATGACCATCTTTTACTGAGTAGAGTTGTAGACGAGGAAATTCCTCTTGAGTTGATGGATGTTTATCTGTTGATGCTTTTGCTAATTTGAAAAGTTGAGGCTGTTGTTTAGCATCTAACTTTGTTTGCAAATCTTGTCCAAGTAAGTGCCAAAATTTGGCAGGAAATAAAGCCTTAACTTGGGAGTAAAAATGTTCGAGTTGATCGATATCCTTCCAGCGATAATGGATACCTGTGTGTGATGCGGTCACTCGATTCAAAAATATATTCAGGACGCATGCAATTTGTATTGGATTTTTACGAGCTATTTTCTGTAGATGTTCAAAAAAATAAGTCACCGCATGAAGCTCTTCAGCGCTATCAAGCATTGCTGGTTTTAAGTGGGTTGAGCTATCAATACTAAATAAACGTGGATTCCCTTTTTTTGATTTAATGTTTGCTAAATTTAGAGCATTTTCATACCAATAATTGACGAGTTCTTCTGGCAAGCACATACGTTGAGCTGTACTTTTAGGATCGTGAGTAGTCTCCAATATATTGAGCGTTTCATAGAAGCGTTGAAGTGAAATTTTAGAATCTTCTGTTCCAACAAAGAAAGCAAAAAAATCATGGGATTGATCTATTTGTAACGACAGTTCATCTAAAATGTCAGTAGCATTACTTTGAAGCCATTTTGTTTGATCGTTCAATAATATAGTTGCTAGAACGGCCTGGTTTTTTTCAAAATTAAAGTCTTTTTCATCATTTGTTATTTGCAAATTTTTAAACGTTGCATTGTGGCCCATAATTTTTTTAGCCAATTCATTAGGCATATCTGGATGATGTTTTAGTAGTTTTTGACCAGCTATGAGATAACTTAAATGAATATAGCTTTTGAATGTTTCAACTGGCTCTATATGTCCTAAGAGATGTGCAATAACAAACCAATGGTTTTGTCCATGTTGATTTTGAAGTAGCTCAGCTCGAATTTTTTGATATTCGTTTTCGCTATAGTCGGTTAGCTTTTGCACAAGTGGTGCATATTCACAGTTCAGTAAAAGCGATAAATGATTCGCTGCAGTGTGACGAAAAGAGTGAAAGGAGTAATGATGCCCTTTAAAGACCTGATTTAATATCAGTTTTAGGGGTACGGTGACAGTGTGTTTATTCAGTTTTTTATTTTCATTCAAGTTGCTGAATAAATATAAACTTTTCTTATTTTCTAAGCGTTTTTCAACAACAAAATCGCTAAAGAATTGGTACTCATCATCTTTTAGCAAAGCGTATGCAGGCACAATCCGTTCCGCACTATCCGTTTTGAGCAGATGTTGATTCCCTTGTTTTTTTGAACCATAAGGTTGAACCCAGATAGAAAATTGATTTAAACCCTCGATATCTTTTACACGTAACCCGAGTATTTCGTTAATACGCATACCAGTACGGTAAGCCAAAATATAAATAATTTTTAATAATTTATAGTGATGGTCTGAGATGGATTGGTCATGTAAGAGCTGATTTAACTTCTTTAATATGACCTGGAAGGCTGTGTGGCCTATGATGCGTGCCCGTGGTCGACTTTGCGATGCAATAAATTCAAGTTCGAAATCTTCTGCTTGAAAAACAATTTGTTGAAAGGTGTGAAAGCGTTTCAACATGCGGATTGTTTGGTCTTTAGATTTTTTAAACTCAGGTCGATCTGCTTCATCAGCAAGTCGTGTATTGCTAATGATTTGTTGATAGATTTTGTTCAGCAGATCATTAATGTCATCGTCGGCATCGAAGTATTGTAAGGCATGAGTTAAAAACGGTTCTGCGATCCGGGTGTAATATGTATAGATTGAACTATCTGCGAGTTTTTGATTGTCTTGAAATGCCTTCGTGTACTGAGTTGTATCAAAATCAAAGGTGGTTGATAATTCTTTTATTTGCTCTGAACTTGGTCGATAGAGACTGATGAGCCACAAAATAATACGTTTAGAAAACTCATTAAACTGCTCTTGGTGACGCAGGCAAAAATCAATAATGAGTTCAGCAATAGGTTGGTCCGTTGATGATGTGCGAATTATTTTCAGCAAGTTTTTATGAATAAATATCACATTCTCTACCGCTTCAGACGTATTGAGATCTGGTAGGACTTTGGCTGTAGAAGAGACATTTCGTTCGATTTCAGCACTTAATTGAGTTTTAAATTTTGGGAATGCAAAGTTTTCAAACTCATGTTCTGATAAACCACACGTGAGTGTGTTTTCTAACAAACATTGTGAAAGGGCAGGATCAACATCTGCATTCTGCAGTTGTAGCCAATTAAAATTGGCGTAGTCACGTAAAAACTTAAAAGTCTTTTTGGTGTATGGATGTTTTACTTTTTGAAAAATGAGGTGCAGATACGCATTCACGTCTAGACTGATGTCACGAATTTGTCTTGTATTGAAGTGAATGAGCCAGAGTCGTGTGAGTTGATCTGGAACAAAATTACGTGATTTTCGTATTGTTTTTTCATCAACAAATAGATCGCCATAGCTTGGAGAAAGTGGCTCTAAAAAGATGATATTAAAATCGAAAATTTTTTGGATTTTTTCAGGGTTTTTTAAATGTTCGAGCAAAGCATTTAATGAAGCTGTTTGATTTAATCCACCGTATAACATTGAGCAAAGCAGAATATTCCCAATAATTTCATCATCAGAAAAAGCGGAACTATCTTGAGCAAGAATCCAGTAATCCCACAGTTTTTCGAGGATGATGTCAATTTCATGACCGGCTTGGATCCAATCTAGGGTGAAAATTGGTTCATCGCGTTTCATCTCAAAGGTGAGATAAGGTAGTGGGAGGTCTAGGTTATTACTTTTATTGAGGTCTTTGATATATGTTCGGAAGAATTCATGAGCATATTTTTTCCAGGCAAGATTCGGTGCTTTACGTTTAATAAACTCATAAATTGCAGGATAAGCTTGAATTAAGTCTTCATTTGAGAATTTTTGCTCATCAAAGTACTGTCGGAGCTCTTGTTCTGCATCAGCTCGTAGGTTCTTTTCTAATTCATTACGTTGAAGTTGACGTCTATCTTCAGCATAGCGTTTTTTTTGGATTTTTTTATTGAATGATGACATTTACTTCAATCCCGCTAATTTTAAATTGATCTTTCATTTGCTCTAAAACATTCGCAATTTTAGAAAATTGAGATAGTGATAAACTGGAAAAAGGATGTGCTGCTTCTTGTTGCATGAGCTCATGTCCAAAGAGAGCTAAAATCTCAGGTTCGGTAATTTTATGAGTCAAAAATGCACGAGCTGTATGGCGATGCCAATTTGCATGATCAAGTCCTAATTCAGGATGGAAATTTTTGACTGTAGAAGGACTTAGTGGTTTCCACTCATCATCTTGGATGATTCCCAAAAAGGGCAGCTTACTTGCTTCTATTTGTTGTATAACATCACTTAAAGCTGGATGACTCATCATGATTTGAGTCGAAAAATATTCTAAAAATTTAAGGAATTTTTTTATCTCTTCAACTAAAAATGAACAAAGTGGGATTAGACGTCCGAATCCATTGCGGCCGCCTACTTCTTTGTCAGAAACCATCAAAATTTGGCGTTTTAAATTAAAGTTTTTAAGAAATCCAGGGAATTCAGCAACGGGGCGTGCTGCTGTAAAAAGAAGGAGGATATGCCACATCCATATGTTGTAGTGGTTGTATATAGCAATCAGATCGTCTTCAGCTTGTGAAAAAATATTAAACTTCAATACAGCAAAAATCTCTGTAATGACCTGTGGTTTTGGAGCTTTACGACTACCAAAATGAGTTATTGAATCAGGGAGCGAAGGTACACAACTTTCATATGTGCTTGCTACATCTGCACAAAGTGATTTTAGAATATCAATATATTGTGCATGTAATCGTGGAATATTCTGATGACAATAAGAAACAGATGATGACTGATTGGCATCAATCCCTGTGATTAAATCTGCGAGTTGTTTATTCCCTGTTTTTGCAAGAACCGTATGATGCAGTAGAGAACTCACCTTTACGACAGACAGTTTTGGAATCAATAATTCTTGTCTTAATTTGCGTAAATATTGCTGTATATCATCGAAACTAACCGAATCCATTTTGCGGAGATCCTCAATGAATAGATTCGGGATTGGAATGTCTAAATAGATCGTCTGATTAAGCAAGCTTGTTGAATACTCAAAATCACGGTTCTCAAATACATTAAATTTACTGCTTAAGAAGAACTGATCATTTTTATGGATCAATTTTTGGCGGTTATTTAAGTTTTTAGCTCGCTTGCTTTGTATATATAGCCACTCATTCACACTGTTGCCTGTCAAAAATGCGAGCATCAGGATTAAAGCACTTTTATTTTGATGTTCAGAGTAGTCCACATGAAGTCTTTTCAGTAGATGGTTCACGCTAGATGGATTCGGAAAAAAACTACTCGACGTGAGTAAATGTTCTTTGCGTTGAATATGTTTTGCAACAAGCGGTAGAACATAGCTTTGACTCGTTTCTGAATGTGCTGCGAGTGGTGTGACGTCAGTTGGATTGACAACAATTTGCCGATTAATCGGCTCATCGATTAAGGTTTCTATATTCAGTGCTTTAGATTTAGCCCCTTTTTTGATTTCGATACTTTCTTCAATGAATTGTTCTTCATCAAGAAACTGATGTTGAAGCTGCGTATCGATACTTGCACGTGCAATCTTCGCTTTGTTTTTTAAAATGTAGTTAAAAGTAATGCGAATATCATTGAGTAGATTGCGATCAAACTCAGGCAATTCATCCGTATCTAATGTGATCAGATGTTGAATAAATTGTTCTAAGCTCTGTGTTGGATCTTGAAGATAGGTACTCCAGAGACGTTGATACTCTTGTGTATTTTGATATTTTTTTTCAGTATCTAAATTTTTATTTGCAGTCCTAAAGCGCTGGAATAAGCGCTTTACGGTATTGAAGTGTTCTGTGTGTGCTTGTTTAAAAAGCTCTGGTTTAAGCTCAGGAAGAGCAATTAAATAAATTGCTGCTTTTAAAACTAGAATATTCCAATTTTTTGCATGCGTCTGCGATTCAGATAATTGCGAAATTGAATTGACATATGAAGTAATCGGTAGATCACTGATCTTAACTTTTTTCGTGAAAGGGATTACCGGAGGTGTCGGCAGCTGCGAATCAAACTTTATATCGATATCAAAGTAATCGAGATTGAGACCAACCAGAAAATTGTCAGTCTGTTGAGAAGACAATAGTTTAAGCACAAAGTTGATATGTTGCGTACGTTCAAATTGCTCATCACCAAACAGTTTTTCTAGTGTTTTTTGCAGTGAAATAACTGTCAAATCAATATGCTCGTTTAGATCGTTCGACACTATGATCTCCAAATTTTTTCTGTACTTATACAACTATCAGAGTGATCAACGAGTTCTTTTACACATCTGCTGTTGAGTGATAATTCATTAAAAATATGTGTACGCTGTTGTTTGATATTTTTAGTACGCTGATTCAGTTGATTTCGAGAACATGAAAGTAGTTGTGCTAGCAGTTCCAGACTCATTTGATGATGTGGCTTTAAAGATGATTCTTTGTTAAGGGTCAATAGTGTTTGACGTGAAAGATGTGTGTTAATTAAATGCAATGTTTTTCGTGGATTTAACGAACGAATATCAAATTTTGTAGATTTGATGAATTGAATAAATTCACGACTGCATAACTCCATCAGAAATGCTAACTCATCCTCTGAAAAAGATTGTTGATGATGAATAATTAAAGTGACTTCATTAATATCTTGCTTTAAATAGCTAAGATATAAGTTAATATTATTGAAAATGGAGTAGCCATCAAATTCTGAAGTTTTCCACACATGGAGTTCTTTTATGCGATTAGAAATATCTAAATCTGCAGTGAGATTTTTAAACATATTTAAGTAGCATAAGTTGAAACCATACGCTTGTGGATGAATGGTGATTCTTCTTTTTTTGAAATTTTTTAGAGTACTTATCTGTGTTGCTGGAAACTTCAAAAGTAGTTCAGATGTCAGATCCATGTGTGCTATTGAATAAAAATAATACAGCAATACTTACGTATATTTAGAGTTTTTGAATATGGCAGGAGGTATCATTTTTTCCTTGTTTTTAAAGTTTATTTATTATTGAAAGTTTCAAATTTTCCTCCTCGATTAGATACTCACTATTAGTTAGCTATATTTGTGAGTTGGCAAAAAATATCATGTTTCTATTATGATGTTCACATAGCAGATTACAATGAATACAGTAGGGATGAGTATAGTTGATTATTACAATAACAATGCTCAAATTTGATCTTTTTTAATGGTAATTAAAACCCAACAGGAGTCAATTTTTGATAAGTATGTAGACAAATTTAACATGATTGATATCGGGAGCCGTATATGGAAATTAAACAACTGAAACAGGTAGAAGTCGTTACAGATGTTGTATGTGATGTATGCAACCAATCAACGAAACTGGAGTTTGGAACTTTATCGGCGCATTGAGGCTATGGTTCCAAGCATGACGGGGAAAGATATGAATTGCAGTTATGTGAGAAATGTTTCTTTTATGCCTTAGCGACATTAAGAAAAGAGCGAGCAGATGAGTTTATGTTTGATGAAAATTTTGACCCTTCAACCCTAGATGGGTTTGGGTTGAAGTGAACCTATCATCGCGACAGGTTCTAAGAATCCAGAAAATACTGACTCAGATCCAAGCCAGCAGCTTCATTTTTAATGGCGAGTAAGGGATTCAGGAAAAATATTTTTCTTTGCTTCGAGGTCACTGAGTTCGGAAAAGGCCTGAATACCGCCTGCGGCTTTAATTCCATCTAAAGCGACAGATAGAGCTTCCTGATCTGACGGGAATGTTTCATCCCATACCGTAGAAGTACCATTTTGGTTTACCACTTCCAGTGTCCAGTCACTATCGGGTAATCGATAAATTAGAACTTCAATTTGCTCATTATCCTCTTGTAAAATTTGAGACAAGGGAGAATCGATTAAATCATTTTCATCATAATCCAGAGTACTGTCATTATCAGACATCAGCGGCAGCCTTTATTGTATTTAACATCCGTCCATAGTAATGAATGAATTAAATTTTGCCTAGCAGTGGATATTATGGGGTACAAAGAATGGCTAAATTTAAAAAATAATTGCCCCGACAATAAAACAAAATAATCCAAAAATTACCCAAATCCAGACATTCGATTTGGGTTTCTCAGTATGTGATGTATAGAGTCGTTGTTGTTCCTGAGTAGGATTTTTTTGGTTGCCAACTCTGTTCTTATAGGGCTGGTGCTTGGAATAGGATAGGCCTGTGCCTGGAATACCAACGCTGGTTCGGGTGCCTTTTTTGCCAATATTTAAAGAAGCACCAGGTTTGCCAATGCTTGCACTGCTGATGCCTTTATGCGTCAGATTGATTTTTAATCCAGGTAATATTTTAATACTCTTGCGAAATCTGAAGCCCATATTTTTTCCATTTACAAGAACCAGTTTGGTTTCTATCTCAGTTGTCCGGATACAGTGAAATAAGAGTTTGATTCATTCATAGGACTGATCATTTGACTTATCTAGTGAAATATCAGTATGTTCTTTAACATAAGATATTGGCTTTTAGACAATGAATCAAACATCAAATTATTACAATCAACATGCTCAAGCATTTTTTGAAAATACCTATCAGGTTGAGATGGAAAGTCTTTACGCACCATTTCTAAGATATTTGCCGGAACAGGCATTGATCCTGGATTTGGGCTGTGGCTCGGGGCGGGACACTTTGGCATTTAAGAAAAAAGGCTATCAAGTTGAGGCAATTGATTATTCTATCGAGCTGGTTGAAAAGGCGAGAGAGCTGACAGGCATCGAGGTACGTCAGCAAAGTTTTTATGAGCTGAATGAAGTAGCTAAGTATGATGGGATTTGGGCCTGTGCTTCTCTTTTACACTGTGAAAGAGATCGCCTGACTGAAGTGTTGGGGCGCTTATTTAAAGCATTAAAGCCAAATGGTGTGTGTTACATGTCTTTTAAATATGGCGATTCAGACCGTGAGAAAGAAGGGCGCAGCTTTACTGACTTGAATGAGCAGCAAGCTTACGACTTACTCAAACAAATAGATCAGGCTTTACTGTTACAGCAATGGATTACTGTAGATAAACGTCCAGACCGTACAGAAGAGTGGATCAACGTAATATGGAAAAAGCAATCACATGCTTTTGATTATTACCCGCAGCGTTTATACAATCGTGCCGAGTTAATGAAAGAGCCCTCTTTGATTCCTGCAGAACACGGGATTTATTTTTGGTGGTTCAAAACAAATCCACCGGGAATCCCAACAAAAAACTGTATAACGTATCAAGAATATACTTTGTTGTATGCTGGCATATCGCCTGACAAAAAGACTAAACCAAATAGTAAATCAAACTTGAGAATACGGCTTAAAACACACTTTGCAGGTAACGCAGAAGGTTCAACGCTAAGACGAACATTGGGCATACTTCTGGCTGAGATGAGTGGGTATCCGCTTAGAAGAGTAGGGTCAGGTAATCGCATGACTTTCACGCATTCAGGTGAACAATGGCTGGATGCATGGCTTGAAGATAATGCATATGTGTCCTGGATAATTTGTGAAGAACCTTGGAATGTTGAGGAAAAGGTTTTTGAACAAACGATACTGCCACTCAATTTGAAAGGTAATCAGCACGAGTTTAAAGAAACCCTTTCAGCTATGCGTAAAAAAGCCATTCAAAATGCGAAAATGATGGAAATCGCTACGGAAGCAGGATTACAAAGACAGGTGAAGCTTCAACATGTGGCAGGATGATCACTTTATAGAAAATAATAAACCTACACCCAACGAGCAGCTGAAATTCTTGAAGCATATTCAGCAGATATTGCAGTCAGGGACTTTTACTTCGACATATAAGTTTGCTTTGCTGATAAGTATCACGCGTCTGGCGATTGAACAGGGTCAAGATACCGGTGCTGCCTTGCATTTGGAATATCAGGATATTGCTGAAAAGTTTATTGACCTGTACTGGAAACAGTCACTGCCGTTTCAGTTTAACCAGTACGAACCTTTTACCATTCAACAAAGTACAGGTAAGCAAGCAAAGATCATCAGTGAAATCCAAATAGCACAGCAGCAATATAAAACAATCGCCGCTGCAAGAAGGGATGCAACTTTTTGGTTAAAACTGAGAAAATCAGTGGCTGATACAGTAAAAAGAATGCCTGTAGTCTACTTGCAAAATCTGAATGGGCAAACTTTTGAATTTCTCTACCACTTGAATGACTCTAAGGAATCGCTGCAATTATTGCCAAAAGTGATGTATTGCTTGAGGCAGTTCAGTGAAATTATTGAAGAGCTGTGCCAGAAACGTTGGATTGACTTTGTTCGACTGAATAAACAAAACCTTGTTGTCTTGGATGGGCTACCTGATTTGGATGAATTTATGTTTGCTCCTAGTCGTAGTCAATTGGGGCAAGTCGCAAACTTTCTCATTGACCTACAAGAATGTCAGTGTTTCTACTGTGGCAAGAGTCTTAAAAACAATAAATACGCAGTAGATCACTTTATACCGTGGTCACTTTACCCAGCAGATACGGGGCATAACTTTGTCCTGGCAGATGACAAATGTAACTCTCAGAAAAGTAACTATCTGGCCTCGGAAGAGTTCTTGAATCAATGGCTGGAACGGAATCATTTACATGATCAGCTGATCACACAAGAGATTTCTCAATTGGGTTTTTTAACCGATATTCAGCGTTCGCATCGGGTAGCTGATTGGGCATACAGACAGGAAGTTGAGAATGAGTATTTGGTTTGGTTGGGTGGTAGTGAAAAAAAACTAGTCTCTAAACTTATAGAAATTCGTTGTGAGAACAAAGTGATAATTTAATTAATAAGAAAAATATCAGCTATTATCATATTGTCTTAATTACTGCATTTGACAAATGAAACTCATTGATAACATCAACAGCACATTAGGTTCAGATATTGGGGGAAATCTCAGTAGTAAGTCCAGATTAAAGATCGCTGCTTCCTATTTCTCCATCTATGCTTACGCTGCTTTAAAAAAAGAATTAGAAAAGATCGAAGAACTGCAATTTGTTTTTACGTCACCAACCTTTGTCGCTGATAACGTCACAGATAAGCTAAAAAAGGAAAAACGTGAATTTGTCATTCCTAAACAAGATCGTGAAAGCAGTCTGTACGGGACAGAATTTGAAATTCACTTAAAAAATCAGTTATCACAAAAAGCAATTGCTAAAGAATGTGCAGATTGGATACGACGAAAAGCAAAATTTAAGTCAAATAATAGCAATGCGCCGATGCAGGAATTTATCAGCATCCAAAAACCTGAGCAGTCTTTAACCTATATGCCTATTCAAGGGTTTACCCCGATGGGACTCGGTTTTGAAAAAGGCAATGCGATTTCCAATATGGTCAATTGCTTTGATGAGCAGCCGATGGTGCAAACCTATATTCAGCTATTCAATCAAATTTGGAATGACCCCTCAAAAGTTGAAGATGTCACCAGTGAAATTATTCGACACATTGAGTCTGTCTATCAGGAAAATCCACCTGAACGTATTTACTTCTTAATGCTTTACAACATCTTCAAAGATTTTTTAGAAGATATAAATGCAGACGTTATGCCGAATGATCTCACAGGTTATCAGGATACCTTGGTATGGAATAAGCTATTCAATTTCCAAAAAGATGCAGCAGTAGGCATCATCAATAAACTAGAAACTTATAATGGCTGTATTTTGGCGGACAGTGTTGGTTTGGGTAAGACCTTTACCGCATTGGCTGTGATCAAATACTACGAATTACGAAACAAAAGTGTTCTAGTTTTATGTCCTAAGAAATTGGGAGCAAACTGGACGAATTATAACGCCAACCTAGTCACGAACATTTTTGCTAAAGACCGTTTTAGCTACGATGTGCTGTATCACACGGATCTCTCTCGCAAAGGTGGTGAAACCCTAGGTATAGATTTGGCGAAAATCAATTGGGGCAACTATGACTTAGTGGTGATTGATGAGTCGCATAACTTCCGTAACCGTGGCACGTTTAAGGATCGGGAAACACGTTATGACCGCTTAATGAATCAAGTGATTCGTCAGGGTGTGAAAACTAAAGTGTTAATGTTATCTGCTACGCCAGTAAACAATCACTTTACTGACCTCAAGAATCAGCTCGCCCTTGCTTATGAAGGGAATGCAGCGTTATTGGAAAATAAGCTCGATACTGAACGTGATATCGAAACCATATTCCGTAGAGCACAGGCCAGCTTTAATGCCTGGGCAAAACTAGATCCTGCCCAACGGACAACTCAAGCAATTCTTAACCTTCTGGATTTCGATTTCTTTAAGCTGTTAGATAGCGTGACGATTGCTCGTTCAAGAAAACACATTCAAACTTTCTATGACACCAAAGATATTGGACAGTTCCCTCAACGACTCAAGCCGATTTCATTCCGTTGTGCATTATCAAACGATCAGGATAGTGTTTCTCTGAATCAAATTTATGCAGATCTGTCTTTAATCAAGATGTCAGTCTATGCGCCAGTCAGCTATATCTTTCCAAGTGCTTTAAAAAAGTATGAAGAAATTTTTGATACTCGTGTAGAAGGCAAAGGTAAATTAAGACAGGTAGACCGTGAAAAAAGTTTACAGGCCTTGATGACGGTCAACTTGCTGAAACGCCTAGAAAGTTCTGTCCATGCGTTTAGGCTGACGCTCAACGTTTTAAAGAAAAATATTGAAAATGTACTCGCTAAAATTGCGGACTTTGAAGCTCGTCAGGCGGATGATGAGGTCAGTATTTCACCCGACTTTGGCTATGATGAGGATGAGAATGGTGAGTTACTCAATACCGAAGATCTAATCGGAAATAAGCTCAAAATTCATTTGGCTGATATGGATCTGTTGAGCTGGAAAACGGATCTAGACGGTGACTACCACATTATTCTCGGTTTACTGCGAACGATTCAGCCAATTACCGCAGATAAGGATGCCAAATTACAACATCTTAAAGCGCATGTTGTTGAGAAAATTCAGAACCCAATTAATGCCAATAACCGTAAAGTCATCATATTTACTGCCTTTGCGGATACAGCGAATTATATCTATGAGCATATTGCTCCTATCCTGCTGGAAACCTATGGTTTGCACAGTGCCAAAGTGATCGGCAGTGATAATACTTCAACGATTAAGACCAGAGTGGGAAGCCGTCAAAGTTATGATATGCAGGGCTTGCTCACTCTATTCTCTCCACAATCAAAGCAAAAAGCAGACATATTCCCTGAAGAATCCAGAGAAATTGATGTGCTCATTGCAACGGACTGTATTTCTGAAGGACAAAACTTACAGGACTGTGATTATTTGATTAATTTCGATATTCACTGGAATCCTGTACGCATCATTCAACGCTTTGGGCGTGTGGATCGTATTGGCTCATCAAACAGCGTCATTCAGCTCGTTAATTACTGGCCTGATATTAGTCTGGATGAATATATTAACTTGCGAGAACGGGTCGAGAATCGCATGGTGATCGTCGATATGACCAGTACGGGAGATGATAACGTCCTCAGTGCCCAAGCCAACGATATTGCCTATCGTCGTGAACAATTACAGAAGCTACAAACTGAAGTTTTAGACTTGGAAGATGCCAACACAGGTGTTTCGATTACTGATTTAGGTTTGAATGACTTCCGTATGGATTTGCTTGGCTATATGGAAGAGCATCCTGAATTGGAGCGATTACCGAATGGACTACATACTGTTGTGCCTGCACAGCCAGAACTCGGTTTAAATGCGGGAGTAATTTTCACCCTAAGAGCACGACATCCTGAGTCGCCTAACAGCCAAAGCAACCGCTTATATCCATATTACTTAGTTTATATTAATCAAGGCGGTGAAGTCGTTTATGACTACACCCAAGCCAAATATTTATTGGATGTAGCACGTAAAGCATGTCGAGGAAAAGATCATCCGATTCCTGAAGCGTATGAAAAGTTCAATGAGAAAACCAATGATGGACGAGATATGAGCCAATATTCAGAATTGTTGGATATTGTGATTCATACCATTCAGGACGTAAAAGCTGAGAAGGATATTGATAGCCTGTTTTCAGGCTTGACTACATCAGCGTTGGTAGATGTGGTTTCTGGATTAAACGACTTTGAGCTGATTAGCTTTATTGTGATTGAAGAATCTTGATCATGAAGTTATATAAATTTCCACCCCAGGCTAAAGTGGATCGGTTAATTCCGAAAAATAAGTTTTATGAACAAGGAAAAGCCAATACCAAGATAGAACAGCTATTTGTTAATCAAGTGGAAAATATACGGTGGGCGTACAAGTTGGCTTCATCTACAATTCACCTCCAAGATCAGGAAGATTTGAAGGAAATTCAAATCTTTCGAGTGAAAAGTCGGGTTGAAGATTTAGATGTGTCAATTCTATCTTTCATTGATAAACTCATTCTCACTCCAATTATTTTTGAAGTTGTTTATCAAGATAAAGTGAAAGTTGTTGCAACCTATAAGCGTTTGAATCAAGCAGACAAAACTAAAGCGGTGATAGGTCAATATTATGCTTCTGAGTGGCTAGAAGATCATGATCGTATTGAATTACCGCTTTACTTAAAACTGGCTGATCTATATGAACATTTCATCGCACAGATATTGCCGATTACATCAAGCGAAGATTCAGGAGACGATGATGAATCTGTTTCCATTGAACTTAAATTGCAAAAAGCTCAACAGCTTGAAAGCTTACAAAAGCAGCTTGATAAGCTGAAATCCAAGTTAAGAAATGAAAAGCAATTTAATCGTAGAGTTGAGTTGAATAAACAATTGCAAAATTTGCAATTACAGATAAACCGTATTCATTAATGGTTGATATAAAATGATAAACTCCATTATTCAGCAGTTAGAGCAATTGATCGCAGGTGATTTTGCCCTTCTACGAGAAAGCGTAGATATTGAGTGCAAATTAGCTATTGGTCAGGATGGAAAAGGTGGTTTTCCAAAAAGCCTTTGGGAAACATACAGTGCTTTTGCAAATACGGATGGTGGTATTATCATTTTAGGTGCCAAAGAGTTAAAAAATGGCACATTTGAAGCCCGTGGTATAGAAAATCTTGTTCAGATCAAAGCGGATTTATTTAATACGCTCAATAATCCTGCAAAGATTAATAAAAACTTGTTAACCGATCAGTTTGTTCGAGAATGGCAAGTTGATGATAAAAGCTTGTTAGTGATTGCTGTGCCTAGAGCATCACGAAAGCAGCAACCGATCTATTTAAATAATAATCCACTCAATAATACTTATGTTCGTCAGAATGAGGGTGACTATAAACTTGATGATGAACATGTCAAACGCATGTTGGCTGAACAAGCACATGATGGTCGAGATGATGAGATTCTTCCGAATTTTGGGTTAGATGATTTAGCGATAGAGTCATTAAGATCTTATCGACAACGCTATAGCAATTTAAACCCTAATGCTGAATTAAATGACTTGGCTGATATAGAGTTTTTACGTCGTATCGGGGCTTATGGGATTAACCGTGAAACAGGTGCTCGCGGTCTAACCAAAGCAGGATTATTGATGTTTGGAATGCAGCATACAATAGCTGAGGTATTTCCAAACTACATGGTGGACTATCAAGAACGACCTCATGCGCAAACAGAAGCGCGTTGGGTTGATCGAGTTGTGCCTGACGGTTCTTGGAGTGGGAATTTATATGACTTTTATCGTAAGGTTTATAATAAACTCATACAAGATTTAAAAATTCCATTTGAGCTTAAAGATGGAGTACGTCAAGAAGATACACCAGTTCATATTGCATTACGTGAAGCTTTGGTGAATTGTATTGTACATGCTGATTATACAGATCGAGCTTCGGTCCTTATCGTAAAACGTCCTGATATGTTTGGTTTCCGAAATCCTGGGCTGATGCGGATTCCACTAGAGCATGCACTAAAAGGTAGTGAATCCGACTGTCGTAATCGCAAGCTACATCAAATATTTAGACTTATTAATGTCGGCGAGCAGGCAGGTTCAGGAATTCCAAAAATCCTATCTGGGTGGCATTCTCAGCATTGGATCCCACCTTATTTACATGAGAAGCGACAACCCAATAATCAAACCCTTCTCGAAATGACCATGGTCGATTTATTTCCATCTGACACCATGCAGCAATTGATGCAACAATTTGGCTCTAGTTTTACTGAACTCACGCAAAATGAGCGCGCTGCCCTTGCCATCGCCAAACTTGAAGGCACTGTAACACATGCACGTTTACAAACTGTTGTGACAGGACATTCCGTTGATATCACTCGTGATTTACAACATCTTGTAAAACTTGGCTTTCTAAATACGAGTGGTGGTCGTGGTTCTGTATATACCTTGGCTGGGGTAGATATTGTTCAGCCAGATGATATTTTAATGAACAAAATAAAGAAATAAGTGATTCTAGCTCAGGTTCTAACGAAGCGAGCTTAGGTTCTAACGACGCTAGCTTAGGTCTTAAAGAGTCGAGCTCTATACCTAATGGATCATATAGAGATGAGATGGGGCGCTTGTGTAGCGATCGTTTGGACTTTCCAATTATTGATAATTTAATGGAATTGTCTGAGGATTTTAGGGAAAGTCTTTATGTATTGGCGAATGAAGCGAGAATGAAACAACGTCTTTCTTTAGAGGTCATGCAACATATTATTTTGCGACTTTGTAGTGAGCATTTTTTTACTATTTCCGCTTTGGGCGAATTGCTGAATCGTAAGGCTGACCCATTAAGAAAGCGTTATTTATCGCCAATGGTAAAAGCCAACCAGCTTTGTCTTGCATTTCCAACGACACCGACGCATGAAAAGCAAGCATACCGTAGCAATACCGAATTCAATCATTCAGAAAATTAAGAGTTATCTATGTCAGACCAGTTAAAAATGCACTCACCCAATCTTGTGGATGCAAACATCGAAAAGATTTCAGCACTATTCCCAAACTGCATTACCGAAACCAAAGATGAAAATGGTGAACTGAAAAAAGCCGTTGATTTTGACTTGCTTAAACAAGAACTTTCACAAATTTTGGTTGAAGGTGAGCAAGAACGTTACCGTTTAGATTGGGTGGGTAAAAAAGAAGCCATTTTAACGGCTAATGCACCAATTGCGAAAACCTTACGTCCATGCCGTGAAGAAAGCGTTAATTTTGATAAGACAGAAAACTTGTTTATTGAAGGTGATAATCTCGAAGCACTAAAACTTCTGCAAGAAAATTACTTGGGCAAAGTCAAGATGATTTATATTGACCCACCATACAACACGGGCAATGACTTTATTTATGAAGATAATTTTGTGGAAAATACAAATGAATTCTTTGAGCGTTCTAACCAAGTAGATGAAGAAGGAAATCGCCTAATCGCGAATACTGAAAGTAACGGCCGTTTTCATTCGGATTGGTTAAGTATGATGTATAGTCGCTTAAAACTAGCAAGAAACTTACTTTCTGACGATGGGGTAATTTTCATTAGTATTGATGATAATGAAGTTGATAATATAAAAAAAATTGCAAATGAAATATTTGGGGGTGATCAATCAGAGTTATATATATGGGATGTCAGAGAAAAAGGGAAATTACCTAAGACGCCAAAAAATACAGTTAGAAAGGAACATGAATATATTCTTGCTATTTATAAGAACGAAAAATTTTTAAAAAAATACCGTTCTTACAAATACGCAGAAAATGAAAATTGGAATAATGTGGATAATGACCCTAGAGGTAATTGGATGTCTGCTAATATCTCAAGATCTAGTGGTGAAGCTTCAGGTGGAAAAAATTCATACACAATTACAAATCCAAGTGGTGAAGAATTTCATAGAGATTGGAATATCGATGAAAATGAGTACATTGCATTGTTAAATGATAATAGAATTTATAGATCGGAAG
>ERZ650312.632-NODE-632-length-19665-cov-5.835033_pt1 | contig 19665 bp, 19 predicted proteins | sample MGYA00376248_ERZ650312 | MGnify/ENA primary metagenome ERZ650312 (study PRJEB26733, sample SAMN07839316) | wastewater metagenome | biome: urban; feature: wastewater treatment plant; material: waste water | place: USA: North Carolina | collected 2016-07-28 ... | reverse complement strand
ACTACCGGCGCTGGGGCTACGGCGAGCATCTGCTCAAACGCATCGAAACGCGTGCCCGCGCGGTCGGCATCAAGCGCCTGTTCGTACTGACGACGCGAACCGCTCACTGGTTCAAGGAGCGTGGATTCGTCGATCAGACGGTCGATCAGCTGCCGGTCGAAAAGCGTCTGCTCTACAACATGCAGCGGCGCTCGAAAGTGTTCGCCAAACCCCTGTAAACCTTGGGGATTTGCCGTGTTTTCGGCGCGGTATAATCCCCACGGTATCGCGATTTTCGTGCTTATCCGTTATCTGGAGTCTATTTCATGGCAAGAATGGTGAACTGCATCAAACTCGGTCGCGAGGCCGAAGCGCTTGATTTCCCTCCCTACCCGGGCGAACTCGGCAAGCGGATCTACGAGCAGGTGTCGAAGGAAGCGTGGCAGCAGTGGATTCGCATGCAGACGATGATCATCAACGAGAACCGTCTGAACCTCGCCGATGCGGCCCATCGCAAGTATTTGGCCGAACAGGTCGAAAAGCACTTTTTCGGCGAGGGGGCTGATCAGGTCGAAGGATTCGTGCCGCCCAAGCACTGAGGCGATCTTGTCTTGAGCTTGAAGCAAATCGGCTCCGTTGGGGCCGATTTGCTTTATGCGCGTTGCCGCGCGTTCAGGCGCGATGCTTCCCGACGAAGTGCTTGGCGTAGCGGTCGGCCATTCTATCCATCGGCATCAGGATCGGCAGGTCCGCGGTGTTGAAATCGGGGTCCCATGCCGGTTCGCCGCAGATCAGGGCGCCAGCGCGCAGATAGCCCTTGATCAGCGGCGGAACGGCGATGCGCTGGTCGTTGCGCAGGGACGATAGTGGCAGCGGGCAGCGCGGGAAGACGCGGTATTCGATCGGGCTCATGTACTCGCCGAGCTGATCGAAGAGCGCTGCCGCGCCGTGGCCGCCGTCGGCCATGCTGATGCTGGCACAGCCGATCAGGTAGTCGTAGCCGCGGTGGGTCATGTACTGCGCGAGGCCCGACCAGAGCAGGGCGATCGTGGCGCCGGTCCGGTAGTCCGGGTGCACGCACGAGCGGCCGATCTCGACCATGCGCGGGCGCAGATGCTGCAGGCGGATGAGGTCGAATTCGGTTTCCGAGTAGTAGCTGCCGACGGCCTTCGCTTGTTCGGGCGAAAGGATGCGGTAGGTGCCGATGACTTCGCCCGAGCGCTCGTCGCGCACGACGAGGTGTTCGCAGTAGGGATCGAAGATGTCCTGATCGACGCCGGGCGTTCTGGGATTGAGGCGGGCGCCGAGTTCGTCGGCGAAAACCCGGTAGCGCAGCTTTTGCGCGCTGAGAATTTCGCGTTCCGAGATGGCCAGCCCGACGCTGAGCGTATGTCGCGCCGATTCGTGGCGGGCGAGTTCGGTATTGAGGTTCGTCATTGTTGTCTCCTGATCTGTATTTGCCAGGAGACGATACGGTGGGCACGTTACCGGGACGTTGCCCTCCTGTTAACGCTTTATGTCAGTCTGTCAGCCCTCGTCACTCGCCATGCGTGCCTCGATTTCAGCCGTCGATGCATGGCGGACATTGAAGCCCTTGACCATGTAGATGACGTATTCGCCGATGTTGGTTGCGTGGTCGCCGATGCGTTCGATGGCCTTGGCGATCGACATGATGTCGAGCGAGCGCGTGATCGTGCGCGGGTCTTCCATCATGTAGGTGATCAGCTGGCGGGCGATCGACTGGTACTCGCCGTTCACCTGGCTGTCGAGGCGCATCGCTTCGGTGACCAGGCTGACGTCGAGGCGGGCGAAGCCGTCGAGTGCCAGGCGTAGCATCCTGAGGGCGATTTCCGCCATGTGGCTGAGTTCGATGTTCAGGTTGCCCGGCTGCTTGGCGAGCGAGATGCCCAGTCGTGCGATCTTGCGCGCTTTGTCGCCGACGCGTTCGATGTCGGAGATGGCTTTCAGCACCGAAACGACCATGCGCAGGTCGATCGCCGTCGGTTGGCGCTTGGCAATCACCTGATTGCACAAAGCGTCGATTTCGATCTCCATCTGGTTGATGCGCTCGTCGTCGCGAATCACCGTTTCGAGCAGCGGCAGATTGCCTGAGTAAAGCCCTTCGATCGCCTTGAGCACCTGCTGCTCGGCCATGCCGCCCATTTCCAGGACGCGCGTGCGCAGGCTCTCCAGTTCGAGGTCGAAATTCTTGGAGGTGTGATCGTTCATGCTCCGTGCTCCAGTTGAGGTTCGCATGGTAATTAGAGGCTCCGAAGCATAAACGTTCAAGGTTACCGTTTTGTTTCAGTCGGCCGTGTGCGTCTGCACACCGGTGGACGTGCCGAGCAGGCAGACGTCGGCCGGACGGCAGGCGAAGAGCCCGTTGGTGACGACGCCGACGATCTGGTTGATGCGCGTTTCCAGATCCTCAGGATCGACGATCTGCAGACCTTTCACGTCGAGGATCAGGTTGCCGTTGTCGGTGACGAAACCTTCGCGCAATACCGGCGTGCCGCCGAGCCTGGTCAGTTCGCGCGCGACGTAGGCGCTGGCCATTGGGATTACCTCAACCGGCAGCGGGAACTTGCCGAGCACGTCGACGAGCTTGGAGCCGTCGGCGATGCAGACGAACTTCTGTGCGACAGCGGAGACGATCTTCTCGCGCGTCAGCGCGCCGCCGCCGCCTTTGATCATGTGCATCTCGGGCGTGATTTCATCGGCGCCGTCGATGTAGACCGGGATCTCGGTCACGTCGTTCAGGTCGAACACCTTGATGCCGTGGCCTTCCAGCCGGCGCTTGGTGTCTTCCGAACTGGCTACGGCACCGGCGATGCGATCCTTCATCGTCGCCAGCGCTTCGATGAAGAGGCGTGCCGTCGAGCCGGTGCCGACGCCGACAATCTTGTCTTCAACCACGTACGCGAGCGCGGCCTCGGCCACAGCCTGTTTGAGTTCGTCCTGAGTCATGCTGTTCTTCCCTTTGGATACGTTTATTGATCGCCGGCCATTCTAGCGAAATGATGCGGTCGATGACAGGAGCGGGCGGGCGCGAAAATGTAATGGGAATGTCTTCTCTGCGTAATGATCGCCTCGCAGCATTCGGGCCATGCAGAAAGTCCGCTCGATCTTCCTCTCCGACATTCACCTCGGCACGCGGGCGTGCCAGGCCGATCGTCTGCTTGGCTTCATGCGCAGCTACGCAGCGGAGAACGTCTTCCTCATCGGCGACATCGTCGATTTCTGGTCGATGCGCCGCAACATCGTATGGACCAAAGCCCAGAACACCTTTGTGCAAAAGATCCTGCGGCGGGCGCGGCACGGCGAGCGGATTGTTTTCATCCCCGGAAATCACGACGAAGCGCTGCGCGACTACCTCGGCATCGCCTTCGGTGACATTCGCGTCGTCGGCGAGCACGTGCATACGCTGGCCGACGGGCGCCGCTTCCTGCTCCTGCATGGCGACGAGTTTGACCAGATCACCCGCCATCACCGCTGGATCGCCATCCTCGGCGACGTGATGTACGACGTGCTGGTGCGCCTGAACGGAATCCTCTCGCTGATCCGTCGCCGCTTCGGCATGACCTGCTACTGGTCGCTCGCCGGCTACGCCAAGCGCCGGGTGAAGAGTGCGCTGCAGTTCATCTTCGACTTCGAGGACGCTGCGCTGCGTGCCGCGAGCCAGCGCGGGCTGGACGGGATCATCTGCGGCCACATTCACAGTGCCGTGATCCGCGAAGCGGACGGCCTCACCTACGTCAACTGCGGCGACTGGGTCGACAGCTGCACGGCCATCGTCGAACACTTCGACGGCCGGCTCGAACTCGTCGCTTGGAGTGGCGATGACAACGACGATGCGGAGGAATTGCCCGTCGTCACCCATCAAGTCGAGGAACTGCAATGCGTATCGTGATGGTTTCTGACGTTTATTTCCCGCGCGTCAACGGTGTGTCGACGGCGATCCAGACGTATCACCAGGCGTTGCGCCTGCACGGTGTCGACGTGCGCCTGGTGGCGCCCGACTACGCTCGCCCGTGCGCCGACGATGAGGGGGGGTGGATTACGCGCGTGTCCGGGCGTCCGGTCCCCGGCGATCCCGAGGATCGGCTGGTGCGCTGGGGGAGAATGCACGAGACAGTCGAGGCCGTTGTCGAGCAGGGCTGCGATCTCATCCATGTGCAGACACCCTTCGTCGCCCACTACGCGGGTTGTGCCACGGCCAAACGCTACGGCGTGCCGGTGATCGCGACCTACCACACCCTGTTCGAGGAATACCTCAAGCATTACGCAACACTCTTGCCTGCGAGCTTGCTGCGCGGGCTGGCGCAGCGGTTCTCACGCCGCCAGTGCAACGCGCTCGACGCGGTGATCGTGCCTTCGCGCGCCATCGAACAGCGGCTCCACGACTATGGCGTGACGACGCCGATGCACATCCTGCCCACCGGCATCGCGTTGTCGACGCCGGCCGAGGGCGGGCGGGAAGCGTTTCGCGAGTGCCACGGCATCGATCCAGCACGGCCGGTCGCGCTGTTTGTCGGTCGTGTCGCGCACGAGAAGAACATCGATTACCTGCTCGACGTCGTCGATCTGGCTCGAGCGTGGGTACCGGACATCCTGCTTGTGATTGCGGGCGAAGGCCCGGCATTGCCTTCGTTGCGTCGCCTTGTCGCCGAGCGCGGCCTGCAACCCAGCGTCCAGTTCATCGGCTACCTCGAACGCCAGCACGAGCTGCCGGCTTGCTACGCAGCAGCGGACGTGTTCGTCTTCGCCTCGCGCACCGAGACGCAGGGACTGGTGCTGCTCGAGGCGATGGCCGCCGGCTTGCCCGTCGTCTCGCTCGCCGAAATGGGCACCGTCGACATCCTCGGCGTCGGGCGCGGTGCCGTCGTGCCGGAAGACAATCCCTACGCCTTCGCACTCGCCGTTGCCGACCTGCTGCGCGACCCGGCGCGGCGCCACGCGCTTTCGGAGGACGGACGCACCTACGCCGCCGAGTGGTCAGATACGGCGCTTGCCGGTCGCATGGCCGAACTCTACCGAGACATCATCCGAGCCCATGCTCGCCGGCAGGTGCCAGACTTCAGCTTCTCGCCACTCTGAGCGCGATACGCGCATTCCCGGTTATTCATCACCGCTTAAGGTCGTCCCGCTATACTTGCCGCCTCGATTTCTGGCGAGTGTTCGGCAAGGAGAAGTTCGTGGTAAGAGAAAGCCCGTTCAAGGGGAAAACCGGTCTGCAGCGTGTCTGGCGGGCATTTCACTATTCGCTCGACGGCTTTCGCGAAGCCTACAAGTGCGAAGACGCGTTCCGACAGGAGGCGCTGCTCGCGGCGATCCTGATTCCGCTGTCGTTTTTCCTGCCGGTGAGCGGCGTCGGGCGGGCGTTGATGATCGCCAGCGTGTTGCTCGTGCTCATTGTCGAGCTGGTGAATTCAGCGATCGAGGCGACGGTCGACCGCGTCTCGCTCGACCGGCACCATCTTTCCAAGCGCGCCAAGGACGTCGGCAGCGCCGCGGTCTTTCTCGCGCTGACTAACGTCGTCGCTGTCTGGGCCTGCGTCCTCGCCGGTTGAGGGCCGGCTGGATTCAGCCGGCCGGCGTTGCTTCGACGACGCGGTTGCGGCCGCGGCGCTTGGCTTCGAGCAGCGCGTAGTCAGCCGCTTCGGTCAGGTTCTCGCCGGTGTCGAAGTCCGGGAAGCTGGCGACGCCGGCGCTGAAGGTGGCGAATAGCGCACCGCTCGGATGCGCGTGCGGTAATGAAGCGAAGTCCTCGCGGATGCGGTCGATGACTTCGCGCGCCTTGTCCGGGCTGACGTCGGGCAGTGCCAACAGAAACTCCTCGCCGCCGTAGCGGCCGATCATGTCGGAGGTGCGCAGGCGACCCTTGAGCAGCCAGGCCAGCCCGCGGATGACCTGGTCGCCGACCGGGTGGCCGTAGGTGTCGTTGATCGCCTTGAAATGGTCGATATCAATCATGGCGACGGTGAGCGACTTCGCCGGTGACGCGGTATTCGTCAGTGCGTTGGCCATCGTCTTCAACTGCGACTTGGCCGCCGTGTGGTTGAGCAGCCCGGTGAGTCCGTCGATGCGCGTCGAGCGCTGCGTTTCGCGGAAGCGTTCGATCTTGGTCTTGACCACCGCCGCCAGCAGCACCGGGTTGAACGGCTTGATCAGGAACTGGTCGCCACCCAGACGCAACGCTTCGACCGGCATGCCGACGTCGGTCTCTCCCGAGAGATAGACGATCGGCAGCGACTTGTACGCCGCCATCTGGCGCAGCACGCGCGTCGCTTCGACGCCGTTGAAGCGCGGCATGTACATGTCCATCAGGATCAGGTCCGGGCCGTAGTGCTTGAGTTCGTCGAGCAGATTGCCCGGGTCGCGGATGGCGCGGCTGTCAATGCCGTGTTCGGCCAGCGTGCGCTGGATCAGCGCGACGGCGACGCGCGAGTCCTCGACGACGAGCACGCGGTACTTTTCCGGCTCGTAGTTCTGCACGAGATCGAGTACGCAGTTGAGGACGATCGACGAGTTCTCGTCCTGCGGGATGGTGACGTCGATGCCCGAGCGCATCAGCGCGACGATGGTCTCGATCGCCGGCTGGGCGCCGAGGTAAATCAGCTGACTCGTCGTGCAGTAGGCGCGGATCGCGCCGATGCAGGCGCGCTGCGTTTCGCTCGACTGGGCTCTAGGTGCCGGGATGAAGAGCACGGCGAGCGGCAGATCGCCGCTTGGTGCCGCGTCCGACCAGGCGATTTCGCGCGTCTGGAAGCCGAAGAAGTCGATCTGCTGGCGCAGCGCAGCAGCCATCTCCTGCATCTCCGGCGCGACGACGAGCCAGACTGAACGCGGCTTGATCCAGTCGAGCGCCGCTGCGTCGCGGCTGCGCGCTTCGTCACGCCGCTCCGGCGCGGCCAGGCGTGAGCTGGCGACGGCGCCGAGCAAAGTGTCGACCTGCCGTTGCAGCGCCGAGACTTCATGCGGCTCGATCGGGTGCACGCTGGGGTTGCCGAGACGGGCCAGCGCCGCGTTCTCGAGTCCCTCGCAGATGCGCACCAGGCCGTGCAGACGCATCCGGCTGAAGTGTTCGGCAAGGCTGTTGACCGCCACCGTGAACTCGATGAACAGCTCGAAAAGCCCTTCTTCGACGTAGCGCTCCCAGCGCGTTCTCAGCACGTAGAGTCGATCGTCGATCACGTTGGTCTGTACGGAAGACATGGCAGCGCCGGCCGAAAATAATCGGCAATTATCCTTCAATCGATGAGGGTTTTTATAGTCCGGGGCACGATTCGTCCGACGAACGGGCGAAACGCGTGGCGTTGCGGACTCAACTACACCCGGCCGGCGCTGCCAAAGAGCGTGAAGTAGCGCTGCGCCATGCGCATCACGTCGCCATGCACGGCGGCGATCAGCTTTTGCGGGTCGTATTCCTGCGGATGCGCGTCGAGGTAGTGGCGGAAACCGTCGTTGTAGGTCTTCTTGAGCGCGGTGGAAATATTGACCTTGGCCGTGCCGAGGGCGATCAGGCGGCGGAACACGTCGTCGGCCAAGCCGCTGCCGCCGTGCAGCACCATCGGCATGCCGGTCGCGGCGACCAGTCGTTCGAGCGCGTCGTAGCGGATTTCCGGCGTGCGCTTGTAGAAACCGTGCGCCGTGCCGATGGCCGGTGCGTAGCAGTAGATGCCGCTCTCCTTGACGAAGGCGATCTGCTGCGCCTCGTCGATCGGCTCGCCTTCGTGCTCGCTGCCGACGCCGTCCTCGACCCCGGCGACGGCAACCAGTTCGCCTTCGACGTGCGCGCCGTAACTGGCGGCAAGCTGGACGATCTCGCGCGTGATGCGGAAATTCTCGTCGAACGAATAGCCCGAGCCGTCGAAGAGCACCGAGTTCCAGCCGAGGCGCAGGCAGTCCCGGGCGATCTCCGGGTCCGGGCAGTGATCGAGATGCAGGGCGACCGGCACAGCCACGCGGCCGGCCATCGCTGAAAACATGTCATGGATGACCTGGGCGCCCCAGAAGCGGATGGTCTTCACCGAGGTCTGGATGATCAGCGGCGAACGTGCGGCTTCCGCCGCCTGGATCAGGCCGCCCATCGTCACGTCGTCGACGGCGTTGAAAGCGACGACGCCATAACGTTGTTCAAACGCGGGATTGAGTATTTCCGGCAGTGAAACGACAGACATCTATTTCTCCTCCTTTGAGGTGGCAAGCAGGGCGGCGGCCTCCGCCGGCGATAGCGATCGCCAGGGCAGCGGAATCAGGCCGGGAACCCGCTGCATGTAGCGCCGGTAGACGTCGCCATGGAAAGCGATCAGCTTCCTCTCTTCGAGGTGCGACCCGACGACGAAGTAGAGCGTGAGCAGCGCGGCCGAGACGAGCATTGCGCCGTTCATGTCGCGCGTCCAGATGAGTATGAGGCTGAAAAAGTACCAGGGGTGGCGCACATGGCGGTGGAAGGGCGAGAGGCGAAACTCCTGTGTGTCCTCAATACCCTCGACCGAACCGCGCGAGCCTTGCATCTGCCGCACGCCGAGGAACTCGCTGCCGTCGTAATGGCGCAGGGATGCGGCAAAACCGGCAAGCGCCGCAAGCGCCAGCCCGTTGGCGAGCCAGGCCTGCCCACCATGCCACGCCCAGAAGAGCGGGCCGGGGTCGCGCTGCATCTGCCATAGGATCGGTAGCAGCAGGATCATCGATACCAGATTGAATGCCATCCGGTAGAATCGGGCGTTCTGCGGATACTGACGGGCGAACCAGCGCTTCACGCGGAGCGACGCCAGCGCCGAGTGGATCACAAAATACGCCAGCCAGAAGAAAACCAACAATTCCATGGGTCGATTCAAATCTTTCAGTTGTTGCAACGCCTCATCAAACATGATGCCCGCTTGGCTCTGATCATGGCCATCTTTTTTCGCGACGAACTTTTGTGCATTGTGCGGCGATCCTGCTGCTGCGCGCTGCTCGCCGGCGTCTGCTTGGCGCTCGGCTGCCAGCAAGTTCCATCGCTTGCCGGCCGTACCCGGGTCGTTAATCTGCCCGAACTGTGTAAACTGTCGCTAGAAGAGCTGTTGCGCGTGACGGTCACCGAGGATGCGAGGCGGCATTTGCCTGTGCTTTCGCTGATCGCGCTGATCGACTTGTCGCTCGAAGACTTGTTGATGATCGACGTGGTCGGCCATCCGCACCCTTTTGGTGCTAAGGTCGAGTTGAATGCGACAGCGATCGATTGAAGGGAGCGCCATGAATTCACAACCTTCAGGCCAACGCGGCAAGCCAGGACGACAACTTTCAGCCATCGCCCTGGCGCTTGCCGGTGTGCTGTCGACGCCCGCCGGCGCGGCGGAACTCTCGGAACTGGCGCTTGAAGATCTGCTTCAGGTGGATGTCGTCAGCGCCTCGCGCTTCGCCCAGTCGGCCGAGGAGGCGCCGGCGACCGTCAGCGTCATCGGCGAGGAAGAGCTGCGCAGCCATGGTTACCGCAATCTCGCTGAAGCGCTGGTCACGCTGCCCGGCGTCTATTCCAGTTATGACCGCGCTTACACGCTGCTCGGCGTGCGCGGCTTCAATCGGCCGGGCGACTACGGTTCGCGCCTGCTGCTGTTGACCGACGGCGCGCGGCGCAACGATCCGCTGTACGACCAGGCGCTGTTCGGCAACGAAGCGCCTATCGAGGTCGACTGGGTCAAGCGACTCGAATTCGTCGCCGGACCGGCGTCTTCCGTCTACGGCTCGAACGCGCTGTTCGGCACGGTCAATACCGTCATGCTGAACGGCGCCGACGTGAACGGCTATCGCGTGACGGTCGATGGCGGCAGCAACGACAGTGGACACGTCGGACTCGTTGCCGGCAAGCGGCTCGAAGGCGACCGCGAGTGGTTCGTCGGTTTCTCCGCGTATAAAACGGACGGCGACGATCTCTACTTTCCGGCTTACGACAACGGCGACACCGATGGGTACGCGCGGGGACTCGACGGCGAGGACTACCAGAAGGTCTACGCCAAGTACCGCTGGGGCAACTGGCGGGTGATGGCCAACTGGAGCTCGCGCAGCAAGGACGTCCCGACGGCGTGGTATGGCACGAGCTTCGGCAAGAGCGGGACGACGGCGAAGGACGAAAGCCGCCTGCTTGAGCTGCGCTACGACGGCGACGTTTCCAACGGCTGGCAGCCGTCGCTGCGCATCTACAACGGCAGCTATCGCTTTGACGGCGACTACAAACACGACCCCGATCCGAACACCCGGGACCGTGCCCGCGCCGATTGGACCGGTACCGAGGCGCAGCTGACTTACACCGGCATCGCGCAGCACAAGGTGGTTGTCGGGGTCGACGCCCAGTGGAACACGCGCGTCGAGCAGCAGTATTACGAAGCCGACAGCGGCGATATGATCCTCGACACCAACGATACCTCGCGCACCGTTGGCCTTTACGCGCAGGACGAGTGGCGCTTCCATCCGCAATGGTTGCTGAACGCCAGTTTGCGCTACGACAAGCACAGCGATTTCGACGCCGTCACCTCGCCGCGCGCGGCGCTGATCTGGCAGCCGACGCAGCGTTTGACCTTGAAAGGAATCGTCGGCAGTTCCTACCGCACGCCGAACGCCTACGAGCGCTTCTACAGCGACAACGGCGACTCGCAGAACGCCAACCCCGACCTGCAACCTGAAGAAGTCGCCGGCGTCGAACTCGCTGCCGCGTATCGCTTCGGCCAGAGCGGGCGGGTCGGTTTGAGCGTCTACCGTAACGAGATCACCGACCTGATCGATCAGGTGACCGATGACGCGGGTGTCTCGACCTTCATCAACCAGGACAAGGTGCACGCACGCGGTGTCGAAGTCGAAGCGGAAAATCGCTGGGCCGGCGGCGTCAGCCTGCGCGGCAGCGTCGCCTGGCAGGAAAGCGAGAAGGACGACGGCAGCGAGCTCGTCGATTCGCCGAACTGGCTGGGTAAGGTCGTTCTGGGTGTGCCGATCGCCTTCGGCTGGACGGCGAGCGGGGAGATTCTGGGCGTGGCTGCGCGGGAGGGCGACAACGGCCCGGTGCCCGGCTACGGCATCGTCAATCTGTCCGTGTTCTCGGCACCGGCCGCGCGCTTCGGGCAGTTCAGCCTGTCGATCTACAATCTGGGCGACAAGAAGTACGACGATCCGACCAGTAACTACATGTTGCACGAATCCATCGAACAGAACGGCCGGCAGTTCAGGTTGCGCTGGACGCTGCCGTTATAGGGGATGATGAACATGCATTTCCCCTGCGGCCGTTTGCGTTCCAGCCTAAGCGTCGTGCTCCTGACGCTTGGTCTGGCGCTTGGTCCGACAGCGCATGCCCAGACGCAGGCGCCCGAGTCCGACCTCAAGGCGGCGATCATCTCCAACATGCTGCTCTTTGTCGATTGGCCGGCGGCCAACCCCGCGGCGGCGCCGGACGACCAGCTCGTCGTCTGCTACCAGGGAGCGAGCCCGGTCGCCGACGCCTTGCTCCGGCTCGATGGCAAATCGGTGAAGGGCAAGTTGTTGAAGGTGGTGCAAGTCAGCAACGGCAAAACCGGCCAGTGCCACGCCTTCTATCTGGCGCCGGGCAATTCTGGCAACCTTGGAGCGATCCTGCCGGATCTCGGCCAGGCGCCGATCTTTGTCGCTGCCGATTCGCCCGAGTACGCCAAACGCGGCGTCATGCTGAATCTGGACCTGGCCGGCGGGCGGGTCGTCTTCGACATCGATCTGCGTTCGGCGCAGAAGGCAGGGCTGCAGATCAGCTCGAAAGCGCTGCGCCTGGCACGGCAGGTGATCGAGTAAGTCATGTGGCTCAAGCAGCATTCAAGTCGATCCAAGCGCCTGCGAGTGCTGACCACGGGGCTGGCGGCGTTCATCACCGTTGCTCTGTTGATGGCCTACCAGTTCGTCTCCGACCGCAAACAGCTGGTGGAAGAGCTACGCACCGAGGCAATGATCATCGGCGCCAGCAGCTCGGCGGCGCTCGTCTTCAACGACCAGGTGGCGGCGCAAGAGATTCTCACCATCGTTCGCCTGACGCCGCGCATCCTCGGTGGCGCGCTATACGGCGCTGACGGCCAGCTGTTCGCGACCGAGAATGACGTGCATAAAGTGTTTCCCGAAACGATTGGCGCGTTCAACCCGAACAACCCGGCCGAGATCGAGATCGCCGGTGATCCGGATCTGTTCTCCGGCTTGATCCGTGAAGAGGTTTTCCAGGAGTCGGTGCGTGTCGGTACGTTGCTCCTGCACGTGACTTATGACTCGCTGTACTGGCGTCTGCTCGAGTATGCCCTCGGCGTCGTGCTGATCATCGCCTTCGGCTTCCTGCTGGCGCACCGCTTTACGCTGACGCTGAGGAAGCGTATGGCGTTCACTGAGGGCCAGCTCGAGCATATGGCGCTCTACGATCGCGTCACCGATCTGCCCAATCGCCGCTACTTCGAGCACGAGTTGCGCAAGGCGATCGCGCGCATCAAGCGCGAAGGCAAGGACGGCGCGCTGTTTTACTTCGACGTCGACGACTTCAAGAAAGTGAACGATCTGTGCGGCCATCAGGCAGGCGACGATGTCCTGCGCATGGTCGCCGAGCGGTTGAAGAAGACGACGCGTTCCGGCGACATCATCGGCCGTGTCGGCGGCGACGAATTCGCGGCCATCCTGTTCGGCGTCGGTACGCCGGAGAACGCGGCGGTCGTTGCCGACAACATGATCCGCGTCATCGCCGAGCCGTTCCCGACCGAGCCGATCGAGAGCCACGTCGGCCTCAGTATCGGCGTGACGATGATTCCGGTCGATAGCGACGACTCGGACACTTTGCTGCGCTGCTCGGACATGGCGATGTATGTCGCCAAGTCGATGGGCAAGAACTGCTACCAGTTCTTTTCCGAGGAAATCAACAACAGCATCCAGCGTCAGCTGGAGATCGAAGCCGCCCTGCGCGAGGCGCTCAAGACCGATAGCGCGGGCTTGTGGGTCGCCTACCAGCCGCAGGTGTGTGCCAAGACCGGCCGGTTGATGGGTGTCGAAGCGTTGATCCGGTGGACGCAAGCCGACGGCAAGGCGGTTTCGCCGGGTGACTTTATCCCCGTGGCCGAAAAGACCGGGCTGATCGTCGACCTCGGCAAATGGGTGCTGAAACGCGTCTGCCGCGATCTGGCCGAGTTACGCAGTCTCGGCATCGAGATTCCGAAGGTGGCGATCAACGTCTCGCCGCGAGAGCTGACGCGCGGCTATAACATCGTCGGCGAGATCTGCCAGACGCTGGTGAGCTTTGGTGAGCGTATCGGGCGTTTCCAGTTCGAGGTGACGGAGAACGCGCTGATGGACGAAAACGGCGCCGACGTTCTCGACGCCTTCCGCGACGCCGGCTTCTCGCTGGCGATCGACGATTTCGGTACCGGCTACTCGTCGCTGGGTTACCTCAAGCGTTTCCAGGTCAGCTCGCTGAAGATCGACCAGCAGTTCGTGCAGCAACTCCCGGGCGATGTTGAAGATGCGGCCATCGTCACGGCCGTCATCCAGATGTCGAAGGCGCTGGGCATCACCGTCGTCGCCGAGGGCGTCGAAACTGCGGCGCAGGCGGCGTTTCTCGCCGAGCACGGCTGCGACATCCTGCAGGGCTACCTGATCAGCCGCCCGATCGCGCCGCAGCAGCTGATCGAGTTCATTCGCAAGTAAGGCTGTTCTTACGCCCGCGGGCGCTCAGATCGGCGACCGCCAGCCCCATTGGTCGGCCAGCGCCAGGCATTCGGCGACGGAGCCGACCGACGCCGTGGTCGAGATCGAGCGCAGCGCCGAGGCGGCCGCGCAAAGGCCGAGCGTGAGGCTGTCGCGGATCGCCCAGCCTTCGTGGATTCCGTAGAGAACGCCCGCGGCAAACGCGTCGCCCGCACCGTTTGCGCCGACGATGGCTTCAGACGGCACATCGAGTGAAGGCTTGGCGATCACCTCGCCGTCGCGCGTGGCGGCAATGCAGCCGCCGGGGAAGTGGATGACGACGAGTTCGAGCGGGCCGCGCACGAGCAGCGCGACAGCCGCACGACGCGCCGCCCCGGCCGAGGTGACGCCGCCGGAAACGACGTCGATGCCGGTTAGCAACCCGGCCTCGTAGTCGTTGATGATCAGCGTGTCGAGGTGGGCCAGGCAGGGGGTGACAAGGTTCCGGATCTTCTCCGGCGACCCCGAGACCATCTCCAGGTTGGTCCGGATGCCGGCGCTTCGCGCACGGCGCAGCACGTTGACCCAGCCGCTCGGGTCGTCGCCGCAGGGGGCGTCCATCAAGGCGTGGACACCCGGCGCGCCGAGATGCAGGATCTTCGCCGCACTCCGCGTGAAATCGAAATGGTCGGGAGTAAGGCGCGCGTTGGCGCCTTGGTGATGAAAAAAGGTCCGCTTGCCGGTGGCGCGCACGGTCATCACGTCGGTATGCGAGGTGCCGATGCCGTCGACGATCCGCAATGCGCTGTGGTCGATGCCGCGCGCTGCGCAGGCGGTGGCGAGAAAGCGTCCGGCGTCGTCGTTGCCGACCACGCCGGCGGCCCAGACCGGGACGCCGGGCGCGAGATGCGCCAGATCGAGCGCCATGTTGTGCGCCGGTCCACCGCCCTCGAACTCGCGGGCGACGATTTCGGTCAGCGTTTCCTGCTCCGGCCAGTGCTCGATCACGTTGTTGTGATCAACCAGCCAGCTACCGCCGCAGATGATGCCTTTTCTTTCCACGCCCGTATGTCCTTCTGTCCGTATCGCTGCCGGATGATGCTTTTGTACCGCTGAATCGAAACCGGGATTGCTCGCGCAATCCCGGATGACTACCTGTGCTGCTTCAGCCGTGAATTACGCGTAGCGGCTGACGATGGTTTCAAGCATTTCCTGACGGCCCGAACGCGGCGTCGGCTCGATGTTCTTCGAGGCGGCCAGATCGGCGATGGCGGCGAGGTCGAGTTCCTTGTCGAGGATCTGCTTGCCCATGCCTTGATCCCAGCCGGCGTAGCGCGCAGCCTTGAACTGGCCGAGCTTGTCGTCTTCGATCATCTTGGCGGCGATCAGGAGACCGTGGGCCAGCGTATCGACACCGCCGACGTGCGCGTACATCAGGTCGAGCGCGTCAACGCTCTGGCGACGGACCTTGGCGTCGAAGTTGAAGCCGCCCTTGGTGAAGCCGCCAGCCTTGAGAACGTGGTAGAGCGACATCGCGACTTCATTGACGTCGTTCGGGAACTGGTCGGTGTCCCAGCCGTTCTGCGAGTCACCACGGTTGGCATCGACCGAGCCGAAGCAGCCGAGCGCCGTCGACATGGCGATTTCGTGCTCGAAGCTGTGGCCAGCGAGCGTGGCGTGGTTGCATTCGATGTTGACCTGGACTTCCTTCTCCAGACCGTACTGCTTGAGGAAGCCGTAGACCGTCGCGACGTCGAAGTCGTACTGGTGCTTGGACGGCTCCATCGGCTTCGGTTCGATCAGGATCAGGCCGTCGAAGCCGATCTTGTACTTGTGCTCGACAACCATCTGCAGGAAGCGGCCCATCTGTGCCATTTCGCGCTTGAGGTCGGTGTTGAGCAGGGTTTCGTAACCTTCACGGCCGCCCCACAGCACGTAGGCGGAACCGCCGAGCTTCTTGGTCGCTTCGAGCGCGTCACGCACTTGCAGCGCGGCGCAGGCATAGACTTCCGGATCCGGATTGGTCGCGGCACCGGCCATGTAGCGCGGGTTGGAGAACAGGTTGGCGGTGCCCCACAAGAGCTTGATGCCGCTTTGCTCTTGCGCGAGGGCAGCCTTGTCGACCATGTGGGCGAAGGCCTTCTGGCTGTCGCGCATGTTGCCGAGATCGGGAGCGAGGTCGCGGTCGTGGAAGGCGTAGAACGGCACGCCGAGTTTCTTGATGAAGCTCATCGCCTCTTCGAGCTTGTGCTCGGCCATGGCGACCGGGTCGTTGCCCTTGTGCCACGGACGATCCCAGGTGCCGCCGCCGAACATGTCGGCACCGGCGGAACAGAAGGTGTGCCAGTAGGCGACGGAGATCCGCAGATGCTCTTCCATGGTCTTGCCGAGCACGAGGCGCTTGGCGTCGTAGTAGCGATAGGCGAGCGGATCGTTGGTTTCCGGGCCGGCGTAACGAACGGGTTCGATTTCCGAGAAATAGTTTGCAGCCATTGTCTGTCTCCTCATTGGTTCAGTATTCCGGGCCGGCGGTTCCGGCCACGTTCCCCATCAAATCTCCGTCACCGGGTGTCAAATAGCCACGGTTGCTGGCCGGTTTCTCCGTTGGCATCAAACTATCAGCTTGCCGAGCGGCAAAGGGCTTTGCTACGCGAAATTCGCACTGCTTGCCAAAGCTGACTGTGCCTTCAGAAAAAACCAACTTTCGCCGTAAGTCCTTTAAAATAAAGGCCCGATGCGTTTTGTCTGGTCGCTGGGGCGACTTCCACGGTGCGCACTTTATAGAATGCTCGAAGGGTAGTCTGTTATCTTTCGCGCTAAGACTGATACTTTTTTAGCAGGATTGTGCTGCTGGCCCGCGGCGTCGAAAAATCGCTGGTTCTTCGAACGACTTAAGCGGTAAGAAAGGTGTGTCATGCGGATCGTTTTCGAGAAGGTTCCGGATTCCGAAGGCTCGTCGTTCGGCTGTTTTCATGCCGGTGGGCGCGTATTCGATTGTCCGTATCACATCCATCCCGAGGTCGAGATCCTGCACATCCTGAGCGGGCGAGGGTTGCTTGTCGTCGGCGACTACATCGGGCGCTTCGCGCCGGGAAACCTGTTTCTCCTCGGAAGCGGGTTGCCGCACATGCTGTGCGGCGATCCGGCGACGTCGGATGCGAGCGAACCGACGCACATCCGTTACGCGCAGTTCAAGCGCGAGAACTTTGGCGACGCGTTCTGGCAGATGCCGGAGCAGAAAAAGGTTGCACAACTGCTGACGCAGTCAGCGCGCGGCATCTGTTTCGACGAAGGCAGCACGCCGCGGCTGCTGCCGACCATGGACCGGCTGTGGGAAACTTATGGCGCGCGTCGTCTGTGGAGCCTGATGGAACTGCTCGAAGAGATGGTGTCGGTCGGCGAGATGCCGACACTGGCCAGCGTCGGCTACGCACCGGTCCTGAATCACCGCGATTCCGAGCGCCTCAATCGCGCCATCCAGTTCATGAACAAGCATCTCTCGGGCGTCCTGCAACTGAGTGACGTAGCGAGCGAGGCCGGCATGTCGACTCAGGCATTCAGCCGCTTCTTCCACAAGTTCATGGGCATTTCGTTCATCGACTACGTGACCTCGCTGCGCATCAGCCGCGCTTGTCGCTATCTGCTGGAAACGGACAAGACGATTGCGGCGATTTGTTACGTCTGCGGATTCAATAACCTCTCCAACTTCAACCGGCAGTTCCTGCGCCACAAGAACACGACGCCGCGCGAGTTCCGGCGCAGCGGGTCGATCGATAACGCCGACAGCTCGTTCTTCGCCGGTGAGCGGCCGGGCGCCGATCTCGGCGGTGTGGCCGAACCGTTGGCGACCGCATAGTCGTTCTTTTCGCCTCGCTCCCCGGACAGGGCAGGTCCGCCAGGCAGGCATCGTGCGCGCTGCGATGGCCGCTGCACAAATTCGTCCATTCGGCGTAGTATGCGTACTTTGTTGAACCGCTGTGTCCTTGTGTGGCTTTATTGGCTGCATGAAAGTGTTATGCGCAGGGCGGTTATCCGGCACGGTGCAGTTCCAGGTGTTTGATTTATTTGGGATGCAGCGCCTGGCCTCCGTATTCAAATCGTTTCTCATTGCAAAAGAGGATCATCATGGCCAAGGCTCTGGTTCTGGAAAAAACGCTCGATCTCAAACTGCGTGACATCGATGTGCCGCTCGCTGTCGGTCCGCGCGACGTCAAGATCGAAATTCGCAACGTCGGCGTCTGCGGCAGCGACCTGCATTACTTCCTGCACGGCAAGATCGGGCCTTACGTCGTCGAGCAACCGATGATCCTCGGCCACGAAGCGTCGGGCGTCGTCGCCGAAGTCGGTTCCGAAGTCACGCATCTGAAGGTCGGTGACCGCGTCTGCATGGAGCCCGGCATTCCCGATTCGAGCTCGCGCGCGACGATGGAGGGTTTGTACAACCTCGATCCGGCCGTGAGCTTCTGGGCGACGCCGCCGATCCACGGTTGCCTGACGCCGCATGTGGTTCATCCGGCTGCTTTCACGTTCAAAATGCCCGACAACGTGAGTTTCGCCGAAGGCGCGTTCGTCGAACCGCTGGCGATCGGCCTGCAGGCGGCGAAGAAAGCCGCGATCAAGCCGGGCGATGTGGCGGTGGTGATCGGCGCCGGGACGATTGGTGCGATGACGGCATTGGCTGCGCTCGCCGGTGGCGCGTCGCGCGTCATCCTGGCCGATCTCGTGCCGGAGAAACTGGCGCTGTTCAAGGACGATCCGGCGGTGACGACGGTCAACGTCAAGGAGCAGAACCTGGCCGAAGTCGTCAAGGCGGCGACGAACGGCTGGGGCGCGAACATCGTCTTCGAAGCGAGCGGCGGCGCCAAGGCCTTCGAGCACATCTTCGAACTGCTCTGCCCGGGCGGTTGCGTCGTGCTCGTCGGCATTCCGGTCGACAAGGTGCCGTTCGATATCGTCGCCATCCAGGCGAAGGAGGCACGTATCGAGTCGGTCTTCCGCTACGCCAACATCTTCCCGCGTGCGCTGGCGCTGATCAGTTCGGGCAAGATCGACGTGAAACGCTTCATCTCGCGCGTCTTCCCGTTCGCTCAGGGCGTCGAGGCATTTGAAGAAGCCGCCAAGGCGCGCCCGGGCGATGTAAAAATCCAGATAGCGGTGACGGAATAAGCCGTCGATACTCCGCGCTTGCCTCGAAAACCGTTGGCTCACATAGCTGAAGGATTGTGATGAGTAATGATGTTGCAGTGAGTTCGTCCGCCGTCCCGGCGATTCCCGAAAGTTACCTGGTGCGTCTGCGCGAAATGCTGAAAGGCGGATCGCGCAAGATTATCGGTCTCGTCGGTCCTCCCGGGGCGGGCAAGTCGACGGTCGGCCTTGCTCTGCGCGAGATTTTTCGCGATGTCTCGCAGATCGTTCCGATGGACGGTTTCCATCTGGCGAACGTCGAACTGGCCCGTCTGGGACGTGCTCACCGGAAGGGGGCGCCGGATACCTTTGATAGCGCCGGTTATGTCGATCTCCTGAAGCGCCTGCACTCGCAGGCGGCGGATGAAATCATCTACGCGCCGGAGTTTCGGCGCGAGATCGAGGAACCGATCGCCGGAGCGATCCCGATTTTCCCGGAGACGCAGTTGTTGATTACCGAGGGCAACTATCTCCTGCTCGAAGAGGGGCACTGGAAGAAAGTGCCGACCTACCTCGACGAGATCTGGTATGTGGATGTCGAAGACGACCTGCGCATTGGTCGCCTGGCCGACCGACACGTCCAGTTCGGACGGACACGGGACGAAGCAGTTGCCTGGGTCAACAACACCGACGAACCGAACGCGCGCCTGATCGCGCAAGGCAAGCACCGCGCCGATCTGATTTTTCGCTGGGATGCGGAATAACCACAGATAAGGCGGCGATTGTCCTGCCGTAAGACGCGGACTGGGTGTTGCCAGTCCGCGACTTTTTTTCGGCTTCGCTGATCTGATTCGAAATCCTTCCCATCATGCAACGCACCACTTCCCAACCCTGTCGCGAGCACGAACTGCTGCG